>JADHED010000841.1_pt1 | contig 30623 bp, 22 predicted proteins | sample 8952041 | NCBI WGS metagenome assembly JADHED01 (sample SAMN16124423, study PRJNA663239) | bioreactor sludge metagenome | isolation source: sludge (control) | place: India:Bengaluru | collected 2018-09-08
ACCGCGAAGGAGGTGAGCCGCAGGGAGCTTGACTTCAGTCCCCTAATCGGAAGTAACCGGTCCCGATCTCCACGAAGGTCACCCCCTCGACCTCCATCCGCCGGCCCGTCGGCCCGCCCGCCGGCGGGAACCCGTGCGCGAGGACGAGGCGGGGCGGCGGCAGGTCGAGCGCGACCCACGTCACGGCGGCCGCCGCGACGACGACGATCACGACTCCCGCGATGACGAACAGGCGCAGCATCCGCCCATCAGCCTACCGCGTCCCGGCAGGCCGCGCCACCACGCCCCGGCGGCCCCGGGCGCGGCCGTCGGCGCGGGTCTTCCGCGACTTGGCCTGAGACGGCTGAGCGGCGCTCTGCCGAACTCATGCCGTTGCGGGCGACCCCGGCGATCGCGGATGGAGCCCGGGCTCGCGGCATGCTCGGTCTGTCGCCTGAAATGTGTGGGCCGAGGCCGTGCTCCGCCAGAGGATGGGCCCATGCCGACCAACGTGGACCAGAGCCTCTTCTCCCGGCAGCGCGAGAAACTCGTGGAGCACCTTTTCATCGGTGAGCTCTGGCGCGCCCTGTGGGTCTCCGGCGCGCGGGACACCGAGGTTCTGTCACCGCAGACCGACGACGCCGGTTACGACGTCGTGATCCAGTCGGGCCGGGTCGTTCGTCACATCCAGCTCAAGACGTCCCGTCGCGGCGGGAAGGCCCGCGGGCAGAAGGTCCACCTCCGGCTGGCGGACAAGCCGGGCGGCTGCGTCGTCTGGATCCTCGTGAACGAGCAGACGATGGAACTCGGGCCTTACCTGTGGTTCGGTGGCAGGCCGGGCGAGGCCCTGCCATCCCTCGAGGGCCTCAAGGTCGCGAAGCACACCAAGGCCGATGCCAAGGGGCACAAGGGTGAACGTGCGGATCACCGTGTGATCCCGAAGGGCCGGTTCGAGCCGATTGCGCCTTTCGGGGACCTGGTGGTCAGGCTGTTCGGGACTGCGGCCGGCGATGCAGATCCGCATCGGGGGCTTCCTGCTCGCGGACCCCGCTCTCGAAGTACCGGTCCAGCCTGACGCGGTTCACGAAGATCGTCCCCTTGATCTTCGTGAAGGTGCCGGCCGGCGCGACCGCCTCCAGCGTCCGGATCCACTTCTCGCTCATGCCGCAGTATTCGGCGGCCTCCGCAATCGTCAGCCATCTCCTGTCCACGGACTTCGTGTTCGCGAGCAGTTGCCGTGCCAGCTCTCGGAGTACGTCGCGGAGAAGGTCCTTCACCTCCCGTACCTGCACGACGAGCGCGGCCAGAAGGTGGTCGGAGTCGGCGGTCACGGCGTTCTTCTAGACCTCCTTCCGCGGTGTGGGGCGCTGGCCGGCACGCGCGTCGAGGTCTCTGACGACCCGCTGCACCTGCGCCGGACTCGGGTGGCGGGGGACCGGGTTGGGCCCACCGTCGGGGAACCACAGGACTCTCGCGGATATCGCCCGGATCGATAGCCCCTTGGTGCGCATCGCGAGGAGTTCCTTCAACTCGCTCTCGCTCGGCCGGAGACGTGGCCGGCCGAGCCGGGTGCCTCGCCTTCTGGCGTTCCGCATTCCCTCCTTCACGCGCTCGGCGATGACGTCGCGCTCGAACTGCGCGAACACGCCGAGCATCCCGAACAGGGCCCGGCCGGCCGGCGTGCTCGTGTCCAGGGCCTCGGTGACCGAGACCAGATCGACGTTGAGCGCGTGGAACTCCTCGAGCAGGCGGACAAGGTGGGCAAGCGAACGGCCGAGGCGGTCGAGACGCCAGACCACCAGCACGTCGAAACGCCGGCGGCGTAGCCCATCGAGCAGGCGGTTCAGTTCCGGTCGGTTCAGGCGGGTCCCGCTCACCGCCTGCTCGCGGTACTCGACGACGTCGGTCCACCCGCGCCGAAGGCAGTACTCGGCGATGCTGCGAACCTGCATCTCCGTGTCCTGCAGATCGGTGGAGACCCGCGCATAGGCTGCTACGCGCACCATGTCGCGCCCTCCGTTCGCCGACGAGCCCTGTGAATGCGTGCCCATGAGGCGCGTCCCTTCTGACATGGGGGGCTCTCGGCAACCATCTCTGGCAGGGATGGAGGAGGTTTGTCGTCGCCGTTGTCTGGTCGGTCGCAGGGGGCCTTCCTGTCGATCCCGTGCGCAGAATCCGCAGAATTCGCCAGACCGCTCGGCGGCGGGGGTTTCTGCGGATTCTGCGCGTGTTCCTGGGCTCCCGTCGCGCGAACCAGGTACAGGGGGCTGCGAGGCCTTCCAGGCCCGAGCGGGGGCAGGTCAGGGAGAACCTCGATGTGGCGGTGCTCCTCGAGGACGCGGAGAGCGGCGCGGAGGCGCTCCATGCGCTGCACCCGCCCCCTGGTCGCATTGAATGCTTCCCGCGCGGTGAACTTCTCGATCCTTCGGGAGAGGATCCAGTTCAGGATGAGCTTGGCGTCAGCGATGGCCGGGTCGGACCCTAGGAGTGCGAACGCGGTGTGGGCGTGGTCGAGGTAGTACTCGCCGAGGCAGATCGCCGACTGGAGCGTCTCGATGGAGATGGTCGTGGTGTGATCGGGGCCCGGGTTCTCGGCGGCGTGCAGCAGACCAGCGAGGCGGAGAACCGCGCCGGCGAGTTTCGAGGCCCATCCCCCCAGTTGCGCAAACTCGCCCGCCTCGGGTTCGAGGCGAGGCTCCAACCACCGCTCGAATTCCGCGAGTCGCCGCTCGGCGACTGGCGAGAGGCTGAGAATCCTGGGACTCTCGAGCGGCCGGAGTGCTGCCAGCATGCGGGAGACGAGCTCTCCGTACGCCTGAATGACCGGCTGTGCGACACCCGCCGGGCCAATCTCCCGATGGCCGACGAGCGAGGCGGGGATGGAGATGAGGAAGCGCGCGAAGAACCCTCGGTCACTGAGGTCTGGGGCTCGCGCCATGGTGGCGAAGAACTGCGGCTGAGCCGTCAGGCCCATCGTCAAGGCGGGGCAGTCCACGATCTCCGAGCCACGGTTCAGACGGTCGACCCGGAGGGTATCCCCCGAGTGCGCGAGGAGAAACGTCTCGACGTGAGGCTTGCCGTCTCTCGTGTAGCGCGCGAGCAGGACGATGGGGGTGGCCTCGGGGCAGAACAGAGCGATCCGACCGTCCTGCATCGCGAGGAAGGTCGCGATCGCCTCGGGCGTAGCGTCCTGGAGCAGGATCCGCGGCGGGGGGGGGATCGCGATCTCCTCGGCTTCGCAGGCCCGGGCGACGGCCTCCTCCACGGTATCCTCGTCGGCGCCCTCGGCGCTTGCGGCATCTTGCTCCCGAGCGGCGCGAGCCTTCGCGACTTCCTTCCGCACTCGAGCCTCGACGACCGCGGTCTTGTGCTCACCGATAAGCGTCCGTTCCGCATCCTGGAGCGGCGCGACGACGAGGCGGAGCACGGCGGACTTTCGATCGCCTGAAGGGAGGACGACAAGGACCCAGATGTGAGCGGGCTCGACCCATCCAGGCCGGGGGCAGACGGCGAGCCGTCCGGACGCCGCGGTGGAGAGGACCGCGAGCGCGAGGTTGGCCGCCAGATCGGGGGGAGTCTGGGTGGCTCTGGACACGCCGCAGACAAAGTCGCGCATCACGGGCGGTAGCGCGTGGAGCGGGAATGGGCTGCGAGCGGACAGCGGCTCTAGAGGCGTCGGGGGTGGGGCCAGAAGCGATCCGATCCCCAGGTCCTCGGTCGTGTATCTGTAACTCAAGATCCGCCCGATGGAGTCCTGATGGGATGCATAGGCGCGGCGGGCGAGCGCGTGCCGGCACACGATGATCGCGTAGAACTCCACGTTGGCCGACGTGGGATAGGAGTCCACGATCAACTGCAGTTGCTCGGGGGTGATGTCCGCCGTTGGTCCTCCCCGGCGCAGCAGAAGGTCCCTCACCGTGGTGGGATCGGAGAGGCGGCCCTCCGCGCTGAGGGATGCGATAGCACTGAAAATCCTCTGATGGAGGTCGTGGTAGAAGTGCTCCGGGCGGAGCAGACGCAAGGCGGTCAAGACGACGGAACCGTCTTCGGAGCCGAAGCAGGCGGCGAGGACCGCGCGCTCGGCCCGGGTGTCGTGAGGGAGTCCATTCTGCGCGGACATTGGCGCTCTCCTGGTGACTGGCCATGGCGCAGACCGTTTCCGCCGCAGCCGCGCAGCCGCGAGAAGACCCGGCCGAGAGCCGGGGCCGCCGACTAGGCCGTCGCCATGCTGCGCCGCCACACCGCCGAGGTCTGCGCCCGCCCAGGAGAAGGCCGACCGCACACGCTGGAATGTGCGTCGCGTCCGGGGGACCTCAGGGTGCGGAAATCCCGGAATCTCGCGCAGAAAACCAAGATGACTGGCGAGGTTCGGGAAACGGGCTTTGGGGCGGGGGGGGGAGGAGGCGTCGGGCGCTGAGGTCGGCGGCGGTTCCCAGTAGCTCACTGCTCCTGTCTGCTCTTGGCTCTTCGGAGCGCCGCGATGAGGTCCTTGTGGGGTGCCTTCTCATGGGCTGCGTTGCAGACAGGCGCCCTCGACCGAGAGACGATCTCCTCGATGGGGACGTCGGTGCTCGAGTTGGCGACATCGGAGCGGATGCGTTCCCAGAGCCGAGCGGTCTCCTCCGGGCCCACTTCGGCGACTCCCGCGTAGATCGTGTTCCACTCGCGGAGAGACTGATCGAGTTCCTCTCTCGCCTGCGCGAGGCGCTTGGTGCGCAGTCGCCAATCCACAAGGGGGAATATGATCTGGCGTGGATCGACCTGGCCCGCGGCGGTCCGCAATCGGATCGTGACTTCCGGTTCCAGTTCGAGGATCTCCCCCGCGTCGAGCCCTGCCTTGGATGCGCAGCTGCGAAACCACTCGAGGCTGTTGACGACGTATGACTGCAACTGGAGAAGGTGGGCTTCCTCCCTCGTCATCGGGCGGCTGTCGCCACGCCCCGCGACTTCAAGATCGTGCTGGCGGAGGGCCTCGTGAGCTTGGCGCAACTCGAGTTCGGCACGAACGAACTCTGCCGCTTCTCTCGCCTCCCTGGTGCGCTGCGCCAGAGGGGAAGCACCGGGACTCTGGGGAGAGTGTGGCATCGGGGTTGAGGCCCCCGCATTCTGCCGGAATGTTGCCGCGGCATCATTCCGGGGAGGATTCACGCGGCCGGTGAGCGCCACGTCCCCGGATGCCGATTGGCTCTGACCCACCGACTCGAGCAGTCCGGAGGTTCGCCAGTTCCTCACAGTTCTCTCGCTGAGGCCGGCATGGCGGGCGGCGTCCGCATCCGTTGCTCCAGCGGCCAGAGCATCGCGGACCTTCTGCAGCTTTCGCTGGTTCACGAACGGGGGCATGGAAGGCTCCTTGAGGCATCAGGGCCTCGTAGGAGATTCTAGGTGCCCGCCGAGACGCGCTGCGACCCCCTCGCTCGCCCCTACTGGGGAAGTGACGCAGAAAGTGTCACAGAAAGCCCCCAGAACCTGCCCGGCGTCACCCCACGCAGCGCGTGGCGTCGCCGGCATCGCCTCCGCGCACCGAAAGGAACTCCTTCTGCACCAGCGCCCTCCCTCCTTCTCGCAGGACCCGGTCACCGCAGGCAGAGTTCGCTCTGAACCCAAGATTGTGCCTGATCCGCAGGTGGCTTCACGCCGGAGTTCTTCCGACGGCGGCCCGGGAGTCCTGCCCCCGCGACTGCCAGAGCGGCCGTTCTCTTCGTCAGGTCGAACCGTCCGAACTTCAGGGAAGTCGGATCACGACATGCTGGTCGCCGCCTTGGACGGTCGCTCGGACCCACTGACTCTCGGGGCCCCACACGACGATCCCGACCTCGCCATCGGACACGCCGAGGAAGCGAAACTTTCCATCGGCAACGGTCCGTACCTCTCGGTGAGGAGCCGCCGCGAGGTAGACGGTCGCGCGCACCGGGTTCCCGTCACGGTCGACGACGACTCCCGCCACGGAGGGCGCCTCCACCGCGACGAGCCGGACCTCAGCTCCGCCGGCCTCCGCACTCGCTTCCTGCTTCAGCCGGTAGCCGTCCTCGTCGGGGGAGAGGGCGAGTGGGTACGATCCGGCCTCGAAGCCGGCGATGCGGAACCGGCCGTCCTCGCCCGTCACGCCACTGCGCGCGCGGCCGTCCCACGACACCCCGGCCCCGACCTTCACCCCGGCAAGGGGCCGCCCATCTTCGCGGCAGAGCACGCCCGACACGGCAAGCCCCTCGGTCAAGCGGATGACGAGTTCTCCTCCGGCGGGAGCGACGTTGGTGACCATGGCCGGGGCCGGCCCCTCCCGCGGCAGGATCCGGAGGGTCAGCGAGCCCTGGGGAAGCCCCTCGAACGCGAACCGCCCTTCGGTGTCCGTCGCGGTCGCGAAACGCATCCCGCCGTGGGCCTGCTCGACATCGAGCTCCACGCGCGCCTGCGCGATCGCCTCCTCCGACGGGCCGAGCACACGTCCCCGGACCGAGAGACCGCCTCCCACCGCGACTTCGAGGTCCTCCCTTCCGGCGGGGACGCCGACGACCTGCGCGGACGGGAAGCCCTTCGCGTACACATGGAGGTCGAACTCTCCCGGGGGCAGGCCGCTCAAGGCGAACCGGCCGTCCGGATCGGAGCGCGCGCATTGGCCAAGATCGTTCCATTCGTCCCGGGCGCCGGGGAGGGAGTATCGGATGCTGACTTCCGCGCCCTCCACGGGCCCGTCGTCGGGGCCCGTCACCCGACCACAAATCCTGAGCCCGGACTTCAGGCGGATCTCGACGGGCGACGGGACCTCCTCCACGCCGGGGAGCAAGGTCGGCTGCCATCCTCCGCCCGGGCTCGGTGCGCCCGCGACGGGGACACTGAGGGGACCCACCGGAAGATCGAGGATGCGGAAGACGCCGTCGGCCATGGTCGCGCCGACATTGCCCCCGGCGCCCGTGCTGAACGCCCGTACCTCCAACCCGGCGAGTGGCGTGCCGTCCTCCGCGAGCACCCGCCCCGTCAGGGCACGCGCCTCCGCGAGTTCGAGCACCACTTCCTCGTCGTACGGTTCCTTCGTGGGGTCGCGGTAACGGAAGCGCCTCGTGCGGTAGCCCTCGCGGCTCGCCTCGAGACCTGCTGAGCCGGGATCGAAGCCCCGCACGGCGAACCGACCGGCCGCATCCGTCCGCGCGACCACGGCCCCGCCCTGCCGGATCTCCGCGCCCTCGAGAGGCGTTCCGTCCGTCCGCACGACCCGTCCACGGAAGGTGAGACCTGGTTCCATCTCGATTCGAACACCCTCGAGCACGCCGCCGCCCGGGACACGCACGTTCTCGGCCGACTCCGGGGGGTATCCCGGCACCCAGGCTTCCAGCCGCAGGAACCCCGCGGGAAGCCCGGCGAGGACGAAGGACCCGTCCGCGGCGACGGGGGTCGCGGTTCCCTCGGGTTCCCAGAAGAGGGCCACGCCGGGCGCGCTGACCACACCTCCGGCCGGCGAGTCGCCGTCCGGAACCACGACCAGCCCGCGTACGGTGCCGGTGGGCTCGAGGTTCACGGTCACCCCGCGAAGCACCGCCCCGGCGGCCACCGTCAACGTGTCGCTGCGCCCGCGGGCGCCGGCGGAGAGCGCGGCCACCGTCCACTCCCCGGCGGGGACGCCCGCCAGCCGGAAGCTGCCGTCTGCTCGCGAGACGACCGGTGCCGGGCATGATCGAAATCCCCCAGCTCACGCGGGAGGCTTACGAGGACGCCGGACAAGGGCCGGCCGGCCGCGTCCAGCACCGTGCCTTCGATGGAAGCGGCGCGGGTGAGGATCAGGTCCTGGTGCGCCGGGACGCCCTCGGCAGGCAGCAAGACCGCGCATCTTGCGGGCAACTCCCCGATGCTGAGCGGGTGGCTTGGTGTGACGTCGGGGAAGCCCTCCTGGACGTAGTCTCCCGCCGCCGCCCGCAGCCCGTAGCGACCCGGTGCGAGGCCGGCGAAGCGGTGGGTACCGTCAGGCCCCGCCCGGGTTTCCGTCGCAAGGACTCCGTACTCGTCGAACGCGCTCACGAGGGCGGCGGCGAGTCCCTCGCCGGTGTCGGCCGCGGTGACGCGGCCCTCGAGCGTCACGCCCCGCGCGAGGACGATGTAGACGTCCGCGGCCAGGTCCGGTGCGATGGGGATCGCGTACATGCCGGTCCGGATGTATCCCTCCGCCCGGACGCCGAGCGAGACGAGCCCCGCGGCGAGTCCCGCGGAGCGGAAGCGCCCGTCGGCGCCCGTGAGCACCACTGCGTCGCAGGTACTCTCCGTCACCTCGGCTCCGCCCACGGGCTGGCCGGTCTCGTCCGTGACAATCCCGCCGAGGTCCGCCGCGGGTGGCAGGGAGATGTCGTAGACCTCCACTTCCGGCACCGAGACCGGGCCGGCCTTCACCGGCGCCCGGCCAGGGACTTCGACCCGAAGACCGCAACTCCCCGCGGTGAGGCCCTCGAGGCGGTATGAGCCTGCGCAGTCGATGGGCGCTTCGGCTCGAAGCGCGTGGCCCGTAAGCGCCTCGTCGTACTCCGGGACGACGACACGGCCCGACGCGGGCTTGCCGTCCGGGGCCGTGACGCGGCCGCGAAGGGAGAAGCCGACGCCGAGGCGGACGACGACGGGCAGTGCATCCGGCCCGGGCACGGCGAAGCACGGGACCGAGGCTGTGGCGTACCCCGGGGCCGACGCGATGACTGCGAGTGAGCCTGCCGGCAGGCCACGGAACGAGGCGTGCCCCACGGCGTCGGCGGTTCCCTCGCGGACCGGTGCGCCGCTCGCCGGTACGCAGACGCGCACGAAGGCGCCCGGCAATGGCCGGCCGCCACCGTCGATGACCTCGACGGCGAGCGCGGCGGGTGGGGAAAGAAGCAGCGTCCCGAGGTCCGCCTCGCGGCCCGCCTCCACGGCGATTCCCGGCCGCTCGATGCGCGCACAGCCATCCACGGCGATGGTGAGGACATGGCCATTGCCGGCCTCAAGGGGGGAGACGACAAACCGACCGCCTGCCACCGTCACGGCCTGCCGGCTCTCGCCTGCCCTCGCCACCGTCACCGGGACGGCCGCCACGCCCGCGCCGTCCGCATACGATACGACGAAGCCGGCGACCGTCCCGGTGCGCGTTACCGGCGGGCGATCCTCGGCACGAAGTTCCGCCTTCGGGCCCGGCGCCCGCGTGACCTTCGGAGGCGCCGGTTCGGGCGCCCGGCCGCCGCGGAATCCGATGCCCATGCCGATTCCTGCGGCAAGGACCGCCGCCGCCGCCAGCAGACAGACGAGGCGCGCGCCTCTCACGAGCCCACCTCCAGCAGCCCCATTGTACAAGTCGGCTGGCGCCCGGAGCCCGATGCCCGCGGCGCGCCGGACGCCAGGGACTCCCCGCGGACGCCCCGCCGCTGTCCGCCTGACCCGCCGCTCCCTGTGGATCCAGCCCGCACGCTGCGCGGTGGCCCCGGGGGCGGGCGGGACCGTTGGCTGCAGGTAGCACACGGCGGCTCTCACCCGCGCCGTGTCAGTCGCCCTCCGGAGTGAGTGTGATGTCCGCCGTCTCTCCGGCCCGCGCGCGGGCCGTGCCGGACTGGCTTCCCGCCCATGCGCACACTTCCCACTCGCCCTCCGGGATCCCGCGGACCTCGTAAGTGAGATCCTCTCGCACTTCGCCATCGACCGAAAAGCCCGGCCCGTAGACGCGCACGGCCGGCTCCGTCCATTCGTCCGGCAGCGCCTCGGAGAGTGTCAAGCGTCCCGTGATCGATTTGCCCGGTGCGAGCCGTACGACGACCTCGACGGCATCGCCGCGGACCGCCGGGACGTAGACACAGAGCCCGCTGTCCGTGGGCGCGACCCAGAGATGGTAGATGGTGTCGGGGCTGACGCCCTTGAAGGGCGCCGTGCCGTCGGCGCCGATCGGCGCACTGCGGTCGCGCGCTGTCCCGCGCGGCCGGAGGGAGACGTAGTGTTCGCCGGCGGGACATCCCACCACGCGGACGAGGAGGTCCCGAAAGCGGGGCAGGGCGATCACAAGGTCCTCGGTGCCGGCTTCCACCGAGAGGTCGTCCGTGCCCGTCTCGGCGGCGCACGCAGCACCGACCTCGACCCAGACCTGGTACAGGCCCTTCCCGAGGTCCATGAACGCAAAGGCTCCGCGGGGATCCGTCTCGACGAATCTGTAGAACCACGTTGCGCCGAAGATGTGCACCGTCGCGCCCCCGACCGGACGGCCGTCCGCGTCGCGGACGAAGCCCCGGATGCCGTAGAGCCGCCCGAGATGGAGAATCAGATCGCCCGGCCGCCAGTCGGTCTCGGTCATGGGCGCGAGGTCCCGCCGGCCGGCCGGCGCCTCGACGTGGAGGGAGTACTCCCTCCCGTCTTCGAGGCCGGTGAGCCGGGCACGACCGTCCGCATCGGTCGCGGAGCGCGCCATCGGAGCCCGGGCCGCGAGCGGCGGCGGCCCGGCGCCGGCCGGGTCGGCCACCGCCTCCGCCCGCACCTCCGCTCCACCCACGGGCCGGTCCTGCCAGTCGAGGACCGTGATCGTGGCCGAGACGGCGGTGCCAACGACGATCGAGACGCCCTCGTCGCCGCCACGCACCCGGACCGGCATCGACGCGGTGTTGTCGGGACCGGGCAGCGCCCGCACGGTGTACTCCCCGTCGCCGAGACCTCCGGCGAGGAACCGGCCGTCGCCGTCGGTCAGCGACTCGCCGTGCGGCGGGCCGGCGTCCCAGCGGAACTCGTCCCAGGAGGCGGGTTCCGCGTAGCAGTGCTCCGCCACGACGCGGACGCCGGCCACGGGCGACCCATCGGCCCGTCGCACGGTGCCGCCGACGAGGCTCTCCGGGGGCAGCGAGATCCCGCACGGCCCGTCGCCGGGATCGAAGACCGCGGTCAGGGCGCCGCCCAGTCGCGCGCCGTCGACGGAGCGGGCGTCGCTGATCTCCACGGATATGTGCCCAAGCCGGCGTGTGGACCCGGGGTAGAGGAGGACCTCCCCCCGCGTCGAGTAGCGCGCTGGCCCGTCGATCGTGATTGCCGAGCCCGAGTGGAGGGTGGCGCGGGCCGACGGCACGGGCCGGCCCTCGGGGTCCGTGACCCTTGCCAGCACGACCCACCTCGACGCCTCGGCCTCCCGTTCCTCGAACGCGAGGAGGACGCCGCTCTCGCCGACCTCCACCTCCGCGGAAGCCGAGAAGCGGCGGCCGTCGCGCCACGCCTCCCCTTCGAGGTCGAGCTTCCACGGAGACCCCGGCGGCGGCCGCTCGGACAGGATCCAGATCCGGAACTCCCCGTCCACGATCTCGACGGGCACGCACTCCCGACACTTGACGGTGCCGCGCGGAACCGGCGTCCCGTCCGTGAAACGCGCCGCCCCGGGGATGGGAAACCCCCGGCCGAGCTCGATCTCGGCCGAGAGCTCCGATTCGCCGTCCTCCGGCGCCGGCACTGGTTCCCACTCCGAGGGGAAGCACTCCGGGTGCTCCACCCGGACGCCGAGCGAACCGAGCGGAAGAGGGCCGAGCCGCGCGACTCCCGCGGCGTCCGTGAACGACTCGGCCACGTCGCTAAAGCCGATCTCGCCCCTCGCGCCTGCTTCCACGCGGGCTCCGGCCAGAGGGGCCAATGTGTCCCGCTCGACGACCCTGACCGTCATGTAGCGGGGCGCCGGCAACCGGAGCTCGACGACCATCGCGGCGCCCGTCACGGCCGTCCATGGGCCGGATTCGGCGCGTCCCCGATCGACGGTCACGCCGCGCAATTCATAAGCCCACCCCGGGACGAGCCCGTCGACGCGGAACCGCCCCTCGCCGTCGGACGTCGTCTCGAACAAGTCCGGCGGCGCGGAGCAGGCCCAGTTCGAGACCGCATGGACGCGCACGTCCACGCCTCCTGCCGGCGCGCCTGCGGCGTCGAGCACGCGGCCCTCGACGGCGGTGGCGGGGCGGACGAGGAGTTCGACGGCCCGTGCTTCGCCCGGTCCGACGTGGACCACGAGGTCGCCAAGGCCGTCGGCCCCCCGGTCGGCCAGCGGCGCCGGCACCCACTCCGCACCCCACGCGAGGACCCGGTACTCGCCCGGTGGCAGCTCCGCGACCGAGAACCGGCCGGCGGCATCGGACACCGCGAAGGCCTGATCCTCGTCGCCGTACCGCCCACACGGCTGCAGGTGCACCGGCACTCCCGCCACCGGCCGGCGGTCCTCCGCCGAGCGGACCGTCCCGGAGACCGCCGCCGCCGGGAAGAGGGCGATCTCGACCCCCCGGGTGCCGCCCGGGATGTCGCGCTCCTCCGGCCCGAAGCCCGGGGCCCGCGCGTCGATCCTCACGAGGCCGGGCAGGACCGGGATGCGAAACAGGCCGCCGGCATCCGTCTCCGCGCGGCGGCAAGCGTAGGCCCAGTCGGCCCCTCCACTCGCGGCGGTCACCGCCGCGCCGGCCACGGGGCGCCCGGTCAGCGCGGCGACGACCCGCCCGGCGAGGACCGTCGTGCCGGCATCGACGTCGAACAGGTACTCGCCGTCCCGGGGCAGGGCGATCGCCGGGCTCGCGACCCACAACCTCCCGGGCTCGAACGCCTGGAGAGTCACGCGGCCGGGCTCGAGCCCGCCGAAGCCGAAGCGCCCCTCGGGATCGACCGGACTCGCAAGCCGGTCGGCAGGAGCGCGGAAGCGATCCTCCGCGTCCGCCCGGTCGAGCCATATGGTTCCCGCGAACGGCCGTCCGTCCCCCGTAACCGCCCGGCCACTGAGGGCGAGGCTCCCGCCCGGCAGGGCAATCCGCTCCTCGACGTGGGCGCTATCGCGGGGGATCTCGACCTCGATCCGCCCCCGGGCGCCGCCACTCTCCGCGAGAACCTCGTAGACTCCGCGGTCGAGCCCCGCAATTTCGAAACGCCCGTCGGGACCGGCGCGCCCGGCTTGGAGCGCCTCTCCGCCGCCGATGCGCCCCGAGAGCCAGTCCGCCTCCCGTTCCGGAGGCAGGCGGGCTCCGAGCCGTCGCAGCTCGACCGCCGCCGCGCAGGGCGCGCCGCCGCGAGTGACGATCCCGGCGATCACCCCGCCACGGGAGACGCCCACGGCGTCCGGCGACAGGCCGGCGTCCGCCGCCGGGCCCGCCGCCCGCGCGGCCATCGCTCCCGGGGGCTCGCCTCTCGCGCCCGCGGTCCGGCGCATCTCTCGCATCACGAGAAGGGCGGCCCCGGCAAGCGCGACCGCGGCGAGGAGGACGATCCTCCGCCGCATCAATCACCTTCCTTCCCGAGCGTGATGTCCGCCGTCTCCCCGGCCCGCGCGCGGGCCGTGCCGTGGAACTCGCCCATCCGGGCATTCAGCGTCCACTCGCCGTCCGGCAGCCCGCTGACTTCGTAGGTGAGATCCGGTCTCACGATGCCGCCGACCCTCAGGCCCGGACCCTCCGCCGACACTGTGCCGCCCGCGACGCCGGCGGGAGACCCCTCGGGCAGGAGGAGGCGCCCCGTGATCGACTTCGTCGGTTCCAGTTGCAGCGTCACTTCGCCGGCGTCGCCGCGCACCTCGGGCCGGTACGCGCACCGGCCGCGCGCCCACTCGAGCCACAGCGAGTACACCGCCGCCGGGTCCAGGCCCGTGAAGCGGACCGTCCCGTCCGCTTCGATCTCACCGTCTTCCTCCCGGCCCGTGCCGCGATCGCTAAGGAGCAGATGTCCCCGTCCGCCCGGCCAGTGTTCGACCCGGACATTGAGGATCCGCGGCCGGCGAACGGTCAGGACGAGGTCCTCGGTTCCCGCGGCGACCTCGAGCTTTGGCAGGGCGATCGCCTCCGACTCCGCGGAGCCGATGCTCACGGACAGGGTGCCCGTGTCCTCCGGCAGACCGTCGATCGTGAAGCTCCCGTCCCCGAGCGTACGGACGGACGGGACGTAGCCGTGCCCTTTCAGGTCGACGTAGACCGACGCCCCGGCTACCGGACGCCCCCTCTCGTCGCGCACGACGCCGGAGATGCGGAAGAGGCGGTCCAGCCGGATCGTCTCGTCCCTCGGCCGCCAGTCCGTCCGCAGGACCCCGGGCTCCGCGCCGTTTGGCTTGTCCTCGATCCGCAGCGTGTAGATCCCGCCCAGATCGAGTCCCGTGAGGACCGCGACCCCGTCGGAACCGGTCACGACCGCCGGGGGATACGGGCCGTCGCGGGACGCCTCGACGGCTACGCCCGGCGCCGGCGCTCCCTGCCAGTCGAGGAGCATGATCCGGGCGCTCGCGCTCTCGGGCGCCTCGATGAGCACGCCGGTCGCCCCCGCCTCCGCCCGGACCGGCGTCATCGAGAGAGCGGCGCCCTCGCCGGACAGGGAGATCGCGTACGTGCCGGGGCCGAGACCGCCGAGCCGGAACCGCCCGCCGGAGTCGGTGCGCGCCTCCGAAACGAGGTCGACCGGTTCCCGGTACCACGGGGGAGGGTCTTCCTCCGGTCCCCGGTAGGGCGAGGCGGTGAGCAGGAGCCCCGCGGCCGGGCGCCCGCCGGGCGCAAGGGCGACGCCCTCGATCGCAAGCTCGGCGGGCAGTCGGATCTCCCGGGGCCCCCGGTCGGGTGAGACGTACTCCGTGATGACACAGCCGAGCGGCTCGCCGTCCGCCGACCGAGCCTTGCGAACGAGGATCCGGCGCCCGTCGTTCAGGATCGTCTGGAGGCGCACGAGACCGGGCGGCTCGAAGTCGAGACTCGCGTGGATGCAGTTCTCCGGCCAGGCATAGTCCACCTCCGCCCACAGCACGGGCCGTCCGGCCGGATCGAGCAGGCGGACCAGGGTCTCGACCGGCGGCCCACAGGAGTCCCGCCACGGCTCCTCGAGCGCAAGCGTGATCACCACATCGTTGTCGCCCGCGAGGGCCTCCGCGCCGCCGCGGAGGGGCGGTTCGCCGCCGATCCCGGCGCGCAGCAAGTAGACCCCCGGGGCGAGGCCCCGCACCCGGAACCGCCCCTCATTGAACTCCCACTCCTTCCAGTCCATGCCGCGCAGTCTGAGCCTGCCCCGGCCCCTCGGCGCCGGAGACCCGTCGGGCAGGAGGACGCGCCCGGAGATGGCGAGTGCCGGATCGAGGCTCACCGCCATCGCGGGAGGGCCGCCGGGCCGGGCCGCGTCGGCCTCCGGCACGGGCTGGTGCAGTTCCAGGTACTCTTCGTGGCGGACGCGGACGAGGAGTGGTCCGGCGGGGAGCGGGCCGAGCCGGGCCGTCCCGTCCGCGCGCGTCTCCCCGTCTCCCCCGGCCGGTTCGAGCTCCCGTCCGTCCGCCGACCTGCGCTCGACGCATGCGACCGCTCCCGATACGGGGCCGCCGGTCGCGGCGTCGAGGACGGTGAGCTGGAGCCAGCGGGGGGCCGGCAGGCACAGCTCGACGGAGAGCGGCTCGCCCGCCGCGGGCCAGAGCGGAGGGGTCTTGGCGGCCGCCCGGCCCATGCACTCCGCCGAGACCACGGTGCGCTCGCCCGGGCGGAGGCCGCCGACCAGGAAGGCGCCGCCGGGATCGGTGGCGGCCGCCGCTTCGCGCTCCCCCTGACGGGCGCGGACGAGGACGCCGGCGATGCCGGCGCCCCGCTCGTCGACCACGCGGCCGGCGATCCGCGCGGCGCGCCGGACGCGGAGCTCGATCGCCTGCGTGCCCCCCGGCGCGACCGAGACCCGGGCTTTCCCGTGCGGCGCGTTCTTTCCCTCCTCCACAGTCACCCAGTCAGCGCTCCGCGCGTCGAGTTCGACATCCCCGCATGGCGCCGCCGGGAACTCGAAGTGTCCCTGCTCGTCACTCGGTCCGGATTGCACGGCATCGAACGTCTCAAGGGCGAGGGAGAGCCCGACCGTGACGCCCGCGACCGGAGTCCGGTCATCGGCGGAGACCATGGTCCCGGAGAGGCGTGCCCCGCGATAGAGGATGACCTGCATTTCCGGCGTGCCGGCGGGCACCGACTTCCGTTCGGGCCGGAACCCCGCCGCCTCCACCTCGAGCGTCGTCCTTCCCGCGCGCACGAAGACCTGGAAGCGCCCCGCGGCGTCCGTCTCCGCGGCGCTCATGAGCCCCGCGCCCTCCGGACCGTCGGAGTGCGCCGTGACGCGGGCGCCCGGCACCGGCGCGAGATCCGGAACAGCAACGACCTGCCCGGCGAGGACCCTCGTGCCCGCGTCGACCACGAAGAGGAGCTCCTCCTCGCGCGGCAGGCGGACCTCCGGGCTCATGAACCTCGCGCGGCCGGGCAGGACGGCCGCGAGCCGCGTCCAACCCGGCGCGAGGCCTTCAAGCGTGAAACGGCCGTCCGCGCCGCACGGAGCATCCGGGGGGCCGCGCACGAGGCCCGTGAACGGGCGGCCGTCCTCCCAGGTCGCGCGGCCGCGGAGCGAGAGGCCGGCGTCCGACCGGATCCGCACGTCGAGGCCGAGACGGATCCCGTCGACCGGGATGTCGACCCACCTCGTGCCGCTCCCGCCCGCCACGGCCGTCGCGAGGACCTCGTACCGTCCGGGTCCGAGGCCCGGCGCCACGTAGGCCCCGTCGGACCCGGCGATGGCCGTGACCAGCGGCGCGACGGGGCCGGCGAGGGCATCCTGCCGTGCGCGCACCTCGACGGTCGCCGCGGAGGGCGCGCCGTCGCGGGTGACGTGGCCGGCGAGGACGGATGACCCGATCGGGGCGACCGCCGCAACGGGCATCGGGACGGCGGCCGCGGAGGGGCCCGGTCCGGCCGGCCGCTGGCGCGCAGCCGGTTCCTCGGCGGACGGACGCACCAGGAGCCACGCGACGCCCGCTGCGAGGAAGCCGAGGACGAGAAGGACTCGAGCGCGCATGATCCACCCCTACGTTGCGCGGAGAACGAAGTCAGTATAGCTTGCCGCTTCCATCGCGTCGGTGGGGGTTCTGGGCGCCGTGCGGAGCGAAGAGGGCCGGCGCGACGTGAAGGGCGCCTCGGAAGCGAAACTCGTGGAGTCGTGGCGCGCGACCCTACGACTTTGAACTCACCCCATCAGCAGGGGTCGAACAGACTCAGCGTGGGGCCACGACGATCTCGACATCGGCGGGCGATGTGACGGTCAGCTCCTCGGCTACCCAGATCGAGTCGTCCAACCCGATGAGCACCCGCGTGCCGGAGGGCACCGGCACACGGAACCGCCCGGTGACGTCGGTGCGGGCGTGGAACGAGCGGGCCCGGCCCTCTCCTCCGTCCCGGGAGGGGAAGAGGTCCAGGTGGATCCCGGGCACCGCACGGCCCCGGCCGTCCCGAACCGTCCCCACGATCTCCGAGACGGCCGGCCGAAGCACGATCTCGGCGAGTCCGCCCGGCGCGAGTGTCGTCTCGAGCGCCTCGAATCCCGCTGCGGTGATCCTCGCCGGGCAGTTCCCCTCGGGCCACAATCCGATTCGGAACCGGCCCTCGCCGTCCGTCAGGCACCCGTAGTGGTCGGGCCCGATCGGCAGGTTCCGGTGTGCGCCCCTGAGCCCAGTGTGTCGGCCCTCGACCGACACCTCCGCCCCGACGACGGGATGCCCGTCGCTCGACCGCACCATGCCGGCCACGACCGGGGCCGGGCGCACCACGATGGGGTTCGGGACGTCCGCGCGGCCTGTCGCTCCTACATCCCGGTCGAGGATGCGGATCCCGCCCTCGCCGGTTCCCGACTCCTTCGGGCAGGTCACCCACAACTCGATCGGGCCCTCGGCGGCGAGACGGAGGGAATAGCAGCCGTCGGGACCAGTGGGTGCGCAGCTCCAGGTTTTCCCGTCACCGGAGGGGACCGCGGCAGAGACGCGCACGCCCGCGGAGGGACTGCCGTCCTCGAAGGCCACCCGCCCGGCGAGGAAGAACGCGCGGGGGAGGAGGCGGAGCCGGAGATCGAGGGCGTTCTCCGGCGTCACCGTGCGCGCCTCGCCGTCGGCGTCCCCGGTATCTGAAGCCGTGACGGCCCACGACAGCCCCGGGGCGACGTCGACGAAGCGGTACCGCCCCCGCGCGTCCGCCGTCATACTCGTCTGGATCGACGCGGAATGCCCCTTCTGCCAGGGCTTTCCGTCCGTCGCGTGGAGGGTGACGCCCGCGAAGGGCTGGGGCTCACCGTTCTCGTCTACGACCACGCCGGCGACGGTGAACCCCTCCGCGAGGACGAACTCCATCCCGTCCTCGTTCCACTTCGCGACGCACGGCGCGGCGCCATCGGCCACCGCGACGAAGCTCCGGTTGTCCTCGTAGTCCTCGTAGCTGGTCGTGTGGAGCACGAAGCGGCCGTCGCCGTCCGCCGTCGCCGCCGGCTCATCCCAGGCGTGGGGCTGCTCCGGACTCGCACCACGGTAGATCCTCGCGCCCGGCACAGGGGAGCCGTCCGATCGCACGCAGCGGCCCGCGGCGGAAAGGACTCCCGGGAGTTCGAGGATGGGTTCCGACTGGAACCGGCTCGCTGCTCCGTCGAAGACCCCACGCTGCACGCCCGGCAGGTCCACGCGTACGTGGCCGGCGACCATCAGCTCGGGCGTGAGGGGGAACTCGAAGGCCCCGTGCTCGTCCGTCGTCGTCTCGAGGATCGTGCCCCCCCCGGCGGCATAGGTCACGGCGAGGCCCTCCGCCGGGCGCCCGTCCCCGTCCCGGATCGCGCCGCGGAGGGGTGCCGCCGGAAAGAGGTCGATCGCGACGGGCGGTGTCTTCTCCGGAGGGAGGCGCATGTCGATGGGGGCGAGACCGATGTGGCCGCCGGGCTCGACGACCACCCGGACCGTGCGCTTCCTGTCCCGGGCGTCCTCGGGCGGGGGCACGCCGGTGAGAAGGATCCGTCCGCCCTCCGCCAGGGCCGACGTCGTGAACTCCGACCCCAGGAACACGCTTGCGAAATCGGCCGGGAAGGGCTCGCCGTCCCGCCGCAGTAGGATCTCGAGCGAGAGCGTGGGATGCAGCGTCACGTCGAGGCCAAGGAGGGCGCCCTCGGTCGCCGGAGGATCCTCGGCGAGGGTACGCCCGAAGAGCCCCTCCGCGCGGGCCGTGAGCGCAACACTCCGGAGGGACATCGGGACGGGCAGGACGTACCGGCCCTCGCCGTCCGCCGTCGCCTCGCTCACGAGAACCTGCTGGCGGCCGGCGGGGGCCGAGACCGAGCGGGCCGTGACGCGGGCGCGCGCCACGATTTGGCCCTCCACCGTCCGCGCCGTGCCTGAGAGCGTGCTCCGGTCCTCGAGGACGATTGAGACCGAGTCGCACCATGGCGTGACGGTGGTCACTACGCTGAGTGCTCCGTCGGGCCCCCTCACGGTCACGATCGCGGCGCGCGCGGGGTCGCGCGGGAAGGCGGCCCGGCCGTCGGGGTCCGTCCGCGCGATCGCGAGGGGCACCTGCCGGACCGCCTCCGGTACCGCAGCGCATGGTGCGCACGAGACCTCCGCCCCGGCGACGGACTGCCCAGCCCCGTCGACGACCAGGACGCGGAGCGCGTCCGGCACGGCGGGCTTTGCCTGCCGAGCGGCCAAAGCGGTCGGGGCAGTCGGCAATCGCGGCGGCCCCAATGCCGCCGGACGCGGCGCGGACGCGAGCCGCCACGCGAGGAGGCCCGCCAGCAGGACCGCAAGGCCGAGCAGGACGGAGACTCTTTTCATCGAGTCCCATTCTATGCTCTGCCTCGGACTGCCGGGAGGGTGTCCTACGCGACGTCCGCCACGCCACGGCGCCACCGGGCCGACATTCCCGTTGCATCCCGTGCCACTTGTGCCGGAGGATGGCGGGAGCCGACCCCGGGCCGGCACGCGGAGCTGTACGCTGCCCGACCGATGGAAGACGGGACTGGCGGCGGCGGCCATGCTGGCCGCCGGCGTCCTCGTCGCGATCACGCTCGGGAGCCGCGCGGACCGGAAGGCGCGGCCTCCCGCCGCGGGTCCCGGTCCCGGGACTGCCGCCAAGCTCTCAGCGCCCTCCGGTGGGCTCCAGGCGCCCTCGGGCGCCGTCCGGTTCGGGGCGCTACCCCCCGACACCTCGTGGTCCTTCTTCGCCCGCGAGCGGGTGCGGGCCCCGGAGCGGGCTTCACGGGTCGAGGCGTGGATCGAAAGCCCCGGGGTCTTCGCTTGGGTCGACGTCGGCGAGGACGGCTCCTTTGCGGTGCGGGGGCTGCCGGCGGACCCGTGTCGCCTGACCTTTCGCGCCGAGATCGACGGGGAGCGGCGAGTGAGGAAGGTCGATGCAACACCAGGCGACGAGCTCGTGATCGACTTGGCCGCCGACTGACTGATACCGCTTGGCGCCGGCACGCTTAGGCCTCGGCGGATGTCCTGCGAACCGGGCCGATGGCCCTCGCCGGATGGCCGACCACCGGGCGTGACGACAAGTCCCGAATTGAGTTCCTTTCGGAACTCATCGTCGGGGGGGCGGTATGCCTGGCCTGACACGAGCACGGCCGTGGGGTGGGGGAAGGGCCTTTGGGGACACGCAGGGTGTGGGGCGCCCTGACTTGCCGGGGCGGGGTCGGGCGGCGAGTATGCCGCGGGCATCGACTCCGGGCGAGGACGGACCGTGGATTCTCAGCCCCCGCCCTCGGGGGACGTCAGCATCGACGCGCACACCGTGCTGATCCGGCACTCGAAGGTCGGGAACGCCTGCCGGATCGAGCTGCACCCCGTCCTCGAGGCCGAGCTGCGCAGCATGCGGAACCAGGTCATCACCGAGCCGCGGATCCCCGGCAACGACGAGTCGATCTTCCGGAACACCTACGGCCGCGAGCTGCGGGACATCCGCCGGCAGTGGCACAATGCCGTCCGCCGGGCCGGCCTCGAGGACAAGCAGGGCATCTTCTTCCACTCGCTCCGCCACGCCTTCGCCTGCCACTTCCTGCAGAACGGTGCGGCGGTCACCGACCTCCAGGCCATCCTCGGCCACGCAAACCTCGCCACGACCTAGGTCCATTCGCGGATGATCGACGAGCGGATGCGGGCGTCGATCCGCGCGCGGGACTACGGAATGGGGAAGGAGAAGACGAAGGTCAACGAGGCGATCTAGTTCGGATCCCGGCGCAGACCTCTCCTTGGTCGTCTCCCGTCCGGGGTGGTCGAGACGCGGTCCATGGCCACCAGCGGGCGGATCGCGCAGCGGGTGAGGTGGGCGAGGCGGGCCGGTTCCTCATTCAGGATCGAGCCGGCGGAGGACCACGGCCCCGGAGGCGGCCGGAGAAGCGCCGGTCGAAACCCCCGTGTCCATGCACTTGGATCAGCGGAGGGTAGATCGAGGGGCCTGCATGACCGGGCTCCCCAGCAGTGGCCGGACATTCTCGGCGTCGATGCCGCCCGAGCGCCTCGCCTGCATCAGGTCTGCCGCCGCCTGCTGACGCAAGTGCATAGGCAGGGAAACCCCTATCCCCGGATCGGCGGGGCGGGGCGATGCGCGCTCCTCATCGCACCTTCTCGCCGTCGCGCCACTCCTCCTCCCGCTCCAGCGATCCATCCTCGTTCCAGACGGACCAGATACCGTCCCTGCGGTCGGCCTTCCACTCTCCGCTCCGGGCAGGACCCCCGCTGGCGAACCAGCCAGTCTCGGCTCCCGAGCGACGCCCATCCTCGAAGTGGACGACGGCCTGCTTCTGCCCGGACCCGTACCAGAAGGTCCACGGCCCCTGCCGCAGCCCGCTGCGATACTCCCCCTCGGACTCCTTCTGACCGTTTGGGTGGTACGAGATCCAGGTGCCCACGCAGACACCGTTGTCTCTCCGGCCAGTTCTCGCAATCGTCCCGTCCGGGTGGAACTCCGTTTCGCTCCCCGACTCCTTTCCGGCGTGGAACTCCACCCGGGAGAGGAGTGCTCCCGAAACACTCCAGGTTGTCCAGACGCCCTCCTTCACTCCACCGAGGAAGCCGCCCTCCTCGTGCTTCCCTCCGTCAGGGAAGAAGGAGGTGAACAGACCATCCACGGGTGCGCCGGACCGATACTGCCAGTCCGACTCGAGACCTCCGTTCTCGTGCCAGCGGGCGACGCGCCCCCACTGTTCGTCGTCGCGGTACTCGGTCACGGACCTGGTCGTCCCGTTCGCGAACCACTCCTTCCATGTCCCCACCTTCGACCCTCGGTCGTACTCCTGCTCCGACCGCCGGCCCCTGGACTCCCAGAAGTTCGTCCACTTCCCGTCCGGCTGTCCTCCCCGGTAGGCCCCGGTTTCCTTCAGCCGGCCATCGGCTGACCAGAACTCCCAAGGGCCATCGCGCAGGTCCCTCCGGTACTCGCCCTTCTCCCGGATCCGGCCGGCTGCGTCATGGACCGCCCAGACGCCTTCCTTGAGACCATCGACCAGCGAGCCCGCCTCTCCCGTCGCTTCGCTGATCACCCCGGCATCGTCGCCGGCGGGATCCGACTGTCGAGCCGTGCGGGCGTCGCGGGTCTCGACGGGACCTCTTCCTGTCTCCTCGCCAACGGGAAGACCCATGGTGCATCCCTCGGCCCGCGGTTCGACGGACCGCCCCTCCCAGCCGGGCCACGGCAGGATCCGTGCCAGCACGAAGCCGGTTGTTCCAGACAACAGAGCAATGACCAGAAGCACGGTCTTCGACATCAGACGCGCCCTCTCATCGGACCCGCTCACCGTGTCGCCAGGACTCCTCCCGGTCCAGCGTTCCGTCCTCGCTCCAGTAGCTCCACGTGCCGTGCTTTGCTCCCGCCTCCCAGACCCCCCGCTCCGCTAGCGTCCCGCTCCGGTACCAGCGGCTCTCCTCGCCCACCGCCTCACCTTTGGCGAACCGGCGTACGCCCTCGATCTGGCCGTTGTCGAACCAGGAGGTCCATTCCCCGTCCTCGGCCCCCCCCGCGCAGCTCCCCTCGGACGCTTTCTGCCCGTTGGGATGGTACGACGTCCAGAGACCCTGCTCCTTCCCGTTCTCGCGGCGGCCGGTGCGGGCCAGTTGACCGTTCGAGTGGTACGCCTTCTCGATCCCCGACCGGGCTCCCCGCCGGTACTCCTCCTCGAGCAGGCGCTCACCGGTCTCCGCCCAGGTGGTCCACACGCCCTCCCGCTCCCCGCAGAGGTAGCGTCCTTCCTCGTGCTTCCGGCCGTTCGCCCAGAAGGACGTGCAGACCCCGTCGTCCGGCCCGGCTGGACCATACCGCCAGTCGAACTCGAGCTGGCCGTTTGGGTGCCAGCGGGCCACGCGCACGATCTCCCCGTCGCGGAACTCCGTCAGTGTGCAGAGGGTGCCGTCCTCGTACCACCCCTTCTCGACACCGATCCTCGTGCCCCGGTCGTACTCGCCTTCGCCGAGCTTCGACCCGGACTCCCAGGTGCTCTTCCATCGACCGTGGGGCTTCCCATCGAGGTAGGAGACTTCCCTTCGGACCCGGGGGGCCTGCCCCCAGAACACCCACGGGCCGATCCGCAGACCGTCCTGGAACTCGCCTTCCTCGGCCACCTGGCCGTCCTCGAACCAGGCCTGCCACCGGCCCGCACGCCGATCCTCCCGGTACTCGCCCTCCGCCCTCACCCTCCCCGCCGCATCGCGTGTCACCCAGCGACCGGTCCTCTTCCCATCAACGAGAGCGCCTTCCTCCCTCAGGCCAGGGAGCACTTCTGCCGGGCCGGGGGCGACCTCCGGCCCCCTCAAGGAACGGTCCGGATCGGGAAGCACGAGGCTTGTCCCGGGGGCCTTCTCCGTGGAGCGAGGCACACCGGCCCGCACGCCGGTCTTGTCGGCCGCTCCCTTCCGCTCTTCCCCGGGCGCAGCGATCGAGCGCCCCAACGCGAAACCGATCGCTGCGGAGATCAGAGCGACGCAGACTGGCAACCACTTCGCCATTCGTTCTTCGTCCTCGCGGCGGAGGTCCGACCTCATCCGCTGCGGCAATCGCGGTGGCTTCCCCTCGCCGCCCGCGGGGCACCGCCGCCATCATCGGGCAGGTGCCCCGTGCGCAATCGGGGCCCGGGGAGCATCGCCCCCGGGCAGGACCGGAACCGCAGCGATTCCGGCCCTGGCCGGCTGTGCGAACCCACGATTCAGGGTATCACGACTCTCACCGGGCTGCAGATCCACATGATCACACCATCCTCGTCCAGCAGGCCGAACAGCACGTAGAACGACCTTCCGCTCAGGGAGGGATCCGGGGGAACGCTGATGGTCGGGGAGAGCACGGCCCGGCCATCTTCGCCGATCGTGCCGGTGAAGTTGCCGAACTGAAGACCCCAGCTCGCGGGCACCGGGTCAGTCTCGCTGTTGATCCCGATCCCCAGTTCGTCCTCGCACTCCTCGTTCAGGGACAAGGCAGAGTAAACGACGTACTCCGTGCCCACATACTCGGTACACGGAGTGGAGATCTGGAGGGCGAGGGGAGTCGTCGCCCCGATGCTGCAGAGGATCGGCGGTGCCACGCCGTTGTCGAGCATCGCCATCCCCAGCACGGGGAAGTTCTGGACCTCCACGACCCCGCCGGGGAGGATCTCGCCTGCGGTGTAGTTCACATTGCCGTTCTTCGTCAGCACGACCCGAGCGTTCTTGAGTTGCTCCGCATTGAAACCCTTCGCTTTGAACGTCAGGCTCAGCTTGAAGTGCCCGTTGGCGAGCCCACTGCTGTTCGCGTCCTTGGGCACGATGTGGATGCCGGAGGAGTTGCTGTTGACCGCGCTCTTCGTCCGGGTGGCCTCCCACTTGTGCCCCTCGGCGCAGGAACCGCAGTTGACACTCACGTCCTGCTTATCCATGTTCGGAAGCTCCGGTGGAGGGTGCTGCGGCGACTCAGGCGGCCAGATGTGAATGTCCTTCCAGCGTGCCGCCGGATCCTCCCAGTCCAGCCCCGAGACATCGATGGTCAGCTCGATCGTCGTCTTTCCCGCGGCGCTCACGGGCGCCCCTGCCTTCACCTGGACGCTCGGGCCGGTCTGCGACCGGGCGTCCCCCCCGAACAGGAGGAACCCGAGTACCAGGACGGCCAGGAATGCGACACCCGGCGTCGCCGCTCTACGAATGCTCATCGCCCTCTCCTTCCTCTCTGGTCCAAGAAGTGCCATGGACGGCCGCCCCCCTCGGGCAGTCGTGTCACTGAATGACGAGTCTCCGGACGTCGGACACCACGATGAAGCCACCCTCCGGATCCTCGACGGCCAAGACCACATAGAATTCGGATCCTGCGAGACCGGTTGCGGCGGGGATAGACACGGCCACTGGTTGCAGCGCGCCGCCCGTGGCCGAGAGCGTCCCCTCGAAACCCTGGAAGGTCACTCCCCATTCCGAGGGGACCGGCATGGTCTCGGAGTTGATGCCGATGCGCAGTTCGTCCTCGTAGTGCGGGGCAAGGGCGATGGAAGAGTAGATCCGGAAGGTGCGCCCCGCCAGCCTGTCATCAGCGACGAAGCTAAGCGGTGTCACCGCACCACGTGCACAGGTGATCGGATCCTGCTCCGGAGTCGCCCCGAAGATCCCGGCAAATGTGTAGGGGATCGACTGCCCCGTGGTCGTGTGGGCTTCGCCGATCAGGTTGCCTGGCACGTATGCCACCGCCCCGTTCCAGGTCACGCAGGCGCGTGCCGCCGTGTAGCGGGTTTCCGCCTGGTAGTTGAAACTCCAATTGATGGTGAACTCGTACGTCCCGTCGGGAAGGCCGCCTCGCGGTTCCTTGATCGTGAGGTGTACGGATCCGTCCGCCGTCCTCTCCGCCGTGAAGGACCCCGTGACCTGGTTCCCGTTCTTGTCCGTGCCGGTGAAGTTCACGGTCGTCCCGTTGAGCGGCGGCAGCTTCCGAGGCGGGTTCACCGGCGGGTCGTTCGGGATGTTCAGATGGAAGTCCTTGAAGCGGTAGTCACCCGTGAGCCCGTCGACACCCACCTCGAAGATGACGCGGTCCGTGTTCGAGTCCTTCACGGTCACCGTCGAGGTCCCCTGGGCCTGCGGCTCCTGCGCGAAGCCCCGGCTGCAGACTGCCAGCACGACCCCCAGGCACGCGAACCGCAGGATCCGGGAAAGACTCGGGTCCATTCGCACCTTCATGTCCCTCACCCCTTTCTGCTACCCGCCCGGCTGAATGACCACAGTCAGGACCCGGGAGACCACGCAGATCTCGCCTGCCGGGTCCTTGACCGCAAGCACGACGTAGAATGTCCTGCCGACCAGTGAAGGATCGGGCGGAACCGCGACGGTCACTGGCTGCACCGATCCACCCACCGGGGAGACCGTGCCCGAGAAGCCCCCGAACAGCAGCCCCCAAGAGCCCGGCACGGGTTCCGTCACGCTGTTGATCCCGATACCGAACTCATCCTGGTATTCGGGGTTGAGGGAGACGGAGGAGTAGACCTCGAACGGCCTCCCGGTCAGTTCCTCGTCCACGACGATGGACAGCTGCGTCGTGGCCCCCGTGGCGCACTCGGCCGGTTCCCCGCCGATCGGTGGTCCGAAGATCGCGGCGTAGGTTGTCGGGACGTAGGCATTCGTCGGGGTGTGCTCGGGTCCGATCCGGTCGGAGGGCTTGTAGTCCATCCCTCCGTTGTGGGTCACGCAGATCCTCGCCGCCCCCGTCGGCGCACCCAGCGGGGCGCCTTTCCAGGGGATTGTCACGGCGTAGTCGCCGTCGGGAAGGCCCGTGCTCGGCTGCGAGACGGTGAGGTGCACCGAACCGTCCAAACTCGTCTCCACCTTGAGTTCGCCAACCTTGACCGTGTAATTCCCTTCGCCGTCCTTCTTGAAGACCTCGATTTTCGAACTCGTGTTGACCGGGTACAACCGCTCGGGCGGGTTGGTCGGAGGATCGTTCCTCGCCTGGAGGTGCAGATCCCGGAACTTCACCTCCGCCGTCGTTCCCGAGATGCCGATCAGGATTTTCGTGTTCACGTTGTCACATGCGTCCCGGTCGTAGGTCACTGTGCTCGTCTGTGCCGCGGCGGGTTGCGAGACGGAGCACAACGCGATCATGAAGAACAGACAGCACATCGCCCATGCCAAGGTCTTCCTTGTGCCACTCACGATTGACGCTCCTTCTCCCCGGGTCCGGGGATCCACGGTTTGGGACTCGGCCGACCACCCATCCCTCGGGAGCAGTGCGGGCGCGGGACCAATGCGGCGGGCAGAGCCGGCATGGGGAGGGAATCCGCTCAGCATCCACCGTTCCCGCCGCAGGGCGGGCCGGGAACGGTGTGGACATGGACTCAGGGCAATCGCGCGGAGACTGGCGACAACCCATGATGTTGGGTCGCCCCTCATCCCTCACTCCCTTTTCGCGACAACCGCTGTCGCCGCACGCACGCTCTCCGGCGGCGGTCGGACATCTCCAACCTCAATAGATATGGTATGCGAGTCTCTCGGACCTGTCAAACGGATAGGGAATTCAATCGACACGTTCCGGGCAGCCTTCGCAGACATGGGCCACCCCCCGACCCTCCTCGGCACGAACACCCGCACCACGGATGCCCGGTGGCGGGAGCTTCTGCGGGATGAACGCCGCCCTCTTCGCGATCCGCGCAGCCTTCATGGGCTGCGCAGACCAGGGCCGGACGGATTTCGAGCGCTCCCGGGACAGAGTCTCTCCGGTCCCGGTCTTGGGTCGGGGGTGGGGTGAGGCGGAGAACGGGTCCGTCGTCGGGCTGGCGGCGGGGCCCGGGCATCGAAGAGGTCGTCCGGGGGGCGCTCCTTGCTGGACCTCCGGTTTCCGCCGATCACCGCGCGCTCGGAGAGCTGTCAAGAGCCGCCTGCGAACGCTGCTCTCGAACTGCCGGGGGACGTTGCTGCGAATCCGCGACTCGTAGCGCTCCGTTGGACGCTCCGTGAATGGGGAGTCCGTACTCCGAATTCGCGCCCCTCGGAAACACTAGGGCGACGGAACCCGCGTCCGGAGCGGGCGTTAGGGCGGGATGAAGTTGGTCGGGGCGAGAGGATGCGAACCTCCGACCCTCTGAACCCCATATGCGTTGCCGAAGCGGTCCGGCTTCGCTAGCATCCCGTTGAGCAGGAGGAGCAGGGATGGACGCGATCCTGGCCCGCATGAAGGCGGTCAACCGCACGTACGGCGATGGCGACCTCGTGGCGTTGGGGGAACTCGAGCGTCGGATCATCGAGGCCGCACGCACGGACTGCCCGCGGCCATACAGCGAACTGGTGAAGGGGATCCGATTCCGATTGGCCAACGTGAGCGGGGGGGCCCCGTTCGAGCTCGACCTGGGGCTAGATCTGCACCGGGCCATCCTCGGGGAGTTTCTCGGCCACATTTCCATGCGGAGCTACGAGCGAGGCGCCTTCATGCTCAGCGCCCTCGCGATCGACAAGCTCGAGAACCGGCCCAGCCGGCACTTCTTCAACTGGATGCGAGAAATCGGCGCCCTCATCGGCAGCAGCGACGACGCCGAGAACACTTTCTGGGTGGGGCAGCTTCGGAAGGCCCACGCCCACTACACGGACAGCCCGGGATAGTCGTGACGGCGATGAAGGAGCAGATGGCACTCGCGGTCTTCCGTCGGGACGAGGGGGGCTACTCCGCCTGGCTTGTCGCTCACCCCAGAGGCTATGTGTTCAACCACTTCGGTGGCGCCGGCGCGGCCGACAACGTCCTGCACCGGGCACACTGCCCATGGCTCGCGCGCCCGGAGGATCACGGGAGGCGAACAGTGGTGGAGAAGGTGTGTGGCGTCTCCTACACAGACATCCTCGAGGAAGTGAACCGGCGGCGCCCGGAGCCGCGCGGATGGACGCAGTGCGCAACCTGCATGGGAGAGTGAGGCGCAGATGGAAAGTGAACTCGCAGAAGCCTGCATCTACACGATCGTGCATCGGGACCGACTCTCGGCGGCGGAGCAGTCGGGCCTGCCCGCGACGTTCATGGAGCGCCGGCCGTGGACCTCGGGGCGGCATCTCTGGATGCGTGCCTGCGCCTGCGGAGCGTCGATGGCGGTCCTGTTCAGCGACGCCTGCGACTGCACGCGCCTCGAGTACTGGGGGCTGCTGACTGACGTTACGCTGACGGAGCACGGGACCTCGTACACGGTCGACCAGGTCCGGAAGTTACCACCCGGTCGGACCCCGCAGGATCTGCGGCTGCTTAAGTCGGGCCAGACCATCGCTCCCGGCTACATCCGGCCGTACGCGATCTGCCAGACTCCGGAGTTCATCCCGGAGTAGGGCGGTCGGGCCACCAAGAGGAGGCGCGAAGATGGGTTTCTTCCTGGACCTTTTCCACGGGCGGGAGGAGGAGCGGTTCTCCTCGGCCCTGGCGGTGCTGCTGTGGTTGGAGGCGGAAGGTAGTGGGCAACCTCTCTTGCGGCGGATGCTGACCGCCGCAGCCGGTCGGCGCGTGGGCACCAAGGCGATGCCGATGCCGAAGGTCACCGCCAACACGGACCTGAAGATCCGGGACGTCCGATGCAGAGAGCCCTGTGAAGGGCGGCGAGACCGGGGGCGGTTCGACCTGACGATCCGTCTGGACGTCGGGGGACTGCCGACCCTGCTCGTCATCGAGGTGAAGGTCGCCGCCGAGGGCGAGCATGGCCGGCAGTTCCGCACCTACCGGGAGCACCTGGAGGCGATCCGGGAGGACTTCCCGAACTGCTATCTCTGCCTGCTGGTGCGCGGAGAGCCCGCGGAGTTCCTCGAGGGACTGCGGGCAGAGGACAGGGCGTGTATCTCTCACGTATGGACGTGGCGGGACGTCCGGGACTACCTGCGGGCCCTGCGGAACGAGGGTCGCCTGGTCGGTGACCACGCGCGACTGGCCACGGGGTTCCTGCAGGCTGTGGAGGAGGTGACCATGTCGTTTGCCGAGTACGCGAAGGCTCTGGAACAGAACGGCAGCGCCTATCCGGTCATGCTGGATGCGGTTGAAGCCTGTGCCAAGGACCTCGGCGCGGATCGCGAGGGGAACATGACCCGGCTGCCGAAGGGCGAGTATGGGGCTGTGTGGGGGAGATGGTCCGACGGGAAGGGCTACTGGAACGGCTTCAGCTGGGACCTCGATGACGAGACGTGGGCCTGCCTGAGCGTCGTCTGGGAGTACGATGACTCGGCGCCGGACGGCGCCCTCGACGGCCCCGAGTTCACATGGCTCGCCGTGGGACCGGAGAAGGGGTGGGGCTACCGTGCGTACGTGGAGCTCGAGGTGGGTGGGCGCGACCGTAAGCGGCAGAGGAGGCAATGGTCGCCGTCGGCTTTCGGGAAGGCCCTCGCCGTGGACGACGGTCGAGAGATCCGCGATGCGCTGATGGGCCTCCGGAAGAAGGTGAAGGCGGGCCGATGAACCTGCGCGTAGTGCAGGGGTAGGGAGCTTCCGCGGAACCCCTGTACGGACCGCGGTGTGGCGACTCAACGGAACAGGACCAAGGAAGTCCGGAATGGGCGTCAGATTTCCTCCAAGGTGGAAGTGCGCCACAAGTGTGGCATGACTCGATGGCGGTGGAGTGTAAAGCGTTATCAAATAATCACTTGAGAAAGCCATAATCCACTCACACGGTGGAAGTCGTAGGTTCAAGTCCTACACGGCCCACCATGGTCCGTCGGTCGCTTCGCTCCCTCCGCCTTCGCGGGGCTTCGCCCCGCTTCGGGCTCGGAGGCCCCGGCGGGGCCTCCTCGCGGACCATCTTTCTGTGGGGGTCTGGCGACCCCCACCGGGCCCGCCCGAGGCGGGCCCTGGTCCGTCGGTCGCTTCGCTCCCTCCGCCTCCGCGGGGCTTCGCCCCGCTTCGGGCTCGGAGGCCCCGGCGGGCCTCCTCGCGGACCATCTTTCTGTGGGGGTCTGGCGACCCCCACCGGGCCCG
>JADHED010000846.1_pt1 | contig 30592 bp, 26 predicted proteins | sample 8952041 | NCBI WGS metagenome assembly JADHED01 (sample SAMN16124423, study PRJNA663239) | bioreactor sludge metagenome | isolation source: sludge (control) | place: India:Bengaluru | collected 2018-09-08
GCGTTTTACCCCCGGCCGCTCGCGGCAGAGGCTTAGACTGTGCAATTTCCTTTCGCCGCTTGAAAGAGCAAGCCCCACGCGTTTATCTCGCTTCTGGCAGCTCGAATATTGCGGCGCGCTTCACCCTGCACCCTCAACGCCGGAGACACCCCCCCATGACCCTGCCGCTTCACCCCCTGGACCCTGACCTGTTTGCCCGCGCGTTGCCGCTGCTGGACGACGAGTGGCTGACTCGCGACCCCGAACTGGCGCCCGTGCTGCCCACGGTGCTGGCGCGCAATGTGGGGCAGGACTGGCACAAGGCGGGCACCTTCCGCCACCACCTGGTGGGCGTGACGCGCACGCTGACGGTGTGGCAGCAGCCGCGCGATGTGCGCCTGCTGGGCCTGCTGCACAGTGTGTATGGCAATGCGTTTGTGGACCTGGTGAAGTTCGACCCTGCCAAGGAGCGCGCCCGGGTGCGCGAGATTGCGGGCGAGTCGGCCGAGCACCTGGTCTACCTGTTCTGCACCCAGTCGCGCACGCAGTTTGTGCAAAAGGTGCTGGCCCATGCGCTGGAAGCGGACGGTAGCCTGGTGCTGCAAAAAGACGGGCAGGACCATGTGCTTACGCCCTACGAGGTGGCGGCCTTCATCATCGTGAGCATGGCCGACACCATCGAGCAGTGGTTCAGCTGGCAGGACGACATCTTTTCGCGCTTTCCCGATGTGCAACACCGTCACCAGAAGGCGCACTGGGCTGCATCGCTCTGGCCCGGACCCATGCGGCCGTCGGGGCGCATGGTGCACCAGATCAATTGCCTGGCCAAGGCGCTGCAGCACCCGGGGCTGAAGGACGTGCTGCCCATGCCACCCGTGTTTGCACACTGCTCGCAGCACCTGTCTGCCGCCAACGAGGCGGCGGCTACGTCGCTGTACTGGTCCGTCATCCAGCAAGACCAGCCGCTGGTGGACCTGGACGTGGCCACCGGCGTGCTGGAAAGCGCCGTGCGCCACAACCCCTGGGTGGGCGAGCCGCAGATGGTGCTGGCCCAGCTGTACTTGTCCGCTGGCCGCAAGGATGACGCCAAGGCCGCTGCCGAGAGCGCGCTGCACCTGTTCAGCGCCTGGGGCAATGCGTGGGACAAGCGCGTGCAGTGGGACGCCTGGGTGGCCTGGACGCGCATCCTGCTGCAGGGCGCGACGGTGGAAGGCACCTGGCCCGAGCGGCTGGACAAGCTGAACAACGTGGCACTGCGTGGGTGACTTGGAACATCCCCCTGAGTGGCTGCGCCACTTCCCCCTTCTCTCGAATCGCTGCGCGATTCGGGAAAGGGGGGACGCACCCCTCGCTGCGGGGCGGCCCCTGCTCGGCTGCCCGCGCCGGGGGCGCGCCAGTTTCATGAGGTGGGGGTGGGGGCACGGGCCTTGTCTTCTTATTCGAATGGGTTGTAATGAAATGAAAACTTAGTTGTTCCAGTTTTATCGGGGAAACCCTAGGATGCGAACCATCTCTCAACGAAAGGTTTTCCCTGTGAACAACAACAAGCGCCTTCTCCTGCAATCCGCCCTGGCCCTGGCCGCTGCTGCCGCTTTCTCGTCCGGCGCCATGGCCCAGGACAAGCCCATCAAGGTGGGCGTGACCGGCGGCCCCCACGCCCAAATCTTCGAGCAGGTGAAGAAGGTTGCCGAGAAGGACGGCCTCAAGATCCAGATCGTCGAGTTCAGCGACTACGTGCAGCCCAACGCTGCGCTGGCCGCTGGCGACCTGGACGCCAACAGCTACCAGCACAAGCCCTACCTCGATGCGCAAGTGGCCGACCGTGGCTACAAGCTGGTGTCGGTGGGCTACACCGTCAACTTCCCCATCGGCCTGTATTCCAAGAAGGTCAAGAAACTGGAAGACCTGAAGGAAGGCGCCAAGTTCGGCATTCCCAACGACCCCACCAACGGCGGCCGCGTGCTGCTGGTGCTGCAGGACAAGGGCCTGATCAAGCTGCGTGACGGCGCCGGCCTCAAGGCCACGCCGCTGGACGTGGTGAGCAACCCCAAGAAGCTCAAGTTTGTTGAACTGGACGCCGCCCAGCTGCCCCGTTCGCTGGACGATCTGGACGCCTCGGCCATCAACACCAACTTTGCGCTGTCGGCTGGCCTGAACCCTGGCAAGGACGCCATTGCACAAGAAAACGCCAAGAGCCCCTACGTCAACCTGATCGCCGTGCGTGAAGCCGACAAGGACAAGCCCTGGGTGGCCAAGCTGGTGAAGGCTTACCACTCGGAAGAAGTCAAGAAGTTCATCCAGACCGAGTTCAAGGGTTCGGTGCTGCCAGGGTTCTAAAACCCCGAGGGAACGCTCCATGGCGACGGGCCGGCAGCGGCCCGGAGCGGCGGCGGTTCTCTCTCCTTGCGCGAGCAGGGCAGTACCGGGACGAGCAGGTACGCCCCCGCCATGGGTTGCAGCCCTCCGACGCTCTCGATCAGGCGGCGGTGTTGTGGCGCCGCAGCGTCGGGGGCTCAACAAAAACATCCAAGCCATTTGGCACCCAGCGCCCATCCCATGGGCGCTGGGTGCTATTTCTTTGGTAGCTTCATTTTGTGTCAGTGCCCCGGCAGACCGCAGGGGGAAAAGGTGGGCCGCACTTGCGGCCACAATGGGAGGGGTAACGTTCTGTAGCAACTGCGCCCAGCACTCCCTCCCCACCACAGCACTGACCCATGTCCTTCGCGGAACGAATCCTCACAGCGGTCTGGTTGAGTGCGACCACGCTGTCGTTCCTGGCGTCGTTGTGGGTGCCTTCTCCGGGTGCGCGGCTGTTTCTGGACAACACCTCCTGGACGCTGGCGTTTTGGCTGTCTGCCTTCTGGGCCTGGCGCGGCTGGCGGCAGGCGCCGCCCACCGACCGCGCTGTGCACACCGGCCTGCTGACCTTTGCCGTGCTGGTGGCCCTGGGGCAGATGGTGTGGAACGTGCAGGTGGCGCTGGACTGGAACCCTTTCCCTGCGCCCGCTGACCTGCTGTTTCTGGCGGGTGGGCCGCTGTGGGCGGCCACGGTCATCCGCGCCACGTTTGCGCGCCTGTCGCGCGACCGGGCCTACCCGGCGGCCCTGGACTTTGGCGGCACGGTGCTGGCGCTGCTGGCGTTTACGCTGGTGATCTATCTGCCGTCTGGCGGGGTGGGTTCGCTGGCCGTGGGCACGGTGCTGGTGCTGTACCCGGCCGGGTGTCTCGCTGCAGCAGGTGTCACGGCGCTGGCCCTTCCTACGGTGGGGGTGCGCATCGAGCGTTCTCACATGCTGGTGCTGCTGGGCCTGCTGGGCTATGGGCTGAGCTGGATGCAATGGAACCTCATGGTCATCAGCAGCACGTTGCAGCCGGGCATCTGGTTCAACGCGAGCTTCACGGTGTCGGCGCTGGTACTGGGCTGGGGTGCGCGCTCGCTGCGGTTTGCCATGTCGGCAGATGCGGCCTATCGCCGCCTGTGCGATCAAGTCATGAACTACGTGCCGCTGCTGTCCATGACGCTGGCGGCCGTCACGCTGGTGCTGCTTTTTGTGGCGCCTGATGGGCGCGCAGGCATGCAGGCACTGATCCTGGTGTGCTGCCTGCTGGTGCTGCTGCTGGCCGCGCTGCGGCAGACCATTGTGGTGAGCCTGCTCAACCGCTTGCGCGCGGCCGAGGCCGCCGTGCTGCGCAACGAGGAGCAGCTGTACCGCGCGCACTTTGACGCGCTCACTGGCCTGCCCAACCGCCGCTACTTTGAAGACGCGCTGGAGCGCGCCGTGGCCGAGGCCGCGCGCGACACGCACAGCACCAACCGCCGCGTGGCGCTGCTGCTGATCGACCTGGACCACTTCAAGAGCGTGAACGAGACCTACGGCCACCGCGTGGGCGATGCGTTGCTCAGCGAGGTGGCCCAGCGCATCACCCAGCTGCTGGCGGGGCAGGGCCTGGTGTCGCGGCTGGCCAATGACCAGTTCACGGTGATGCTGCTGCGCCCCGCGTCGCGCACCGAGCTGGCGCAGCTGGCGGCCTCGCTGGTAGAAGGCCTGGCGCAGCCGTGGGACCTGTCAGAGGTGGGCGCGCAGTACATGGGCGCCAGCCTGGGCATCAGCCTGTACCCGGACGACTCCGCCAACAGCGTGGAGCTGGTGCGCCACGCGCATTCGGCCCTGCATGCCACCAAAAGTGCGGGGCGCGGCTCGTACCGCTTCTACATCGAAGAGTTCACGCAGATCACGCGCGGACGGGTGGAGCTGCGCCGGCGCTTGCACAACGCGCTGCAAGCGGGCGAGTTTGCGCTGGTCTACCAGCCCCAGCTCAACCAGCAGCGCCAGACCGTGGGCGCCGAGGCGCTGCTGCGCTGGTCGGTGTATGGCAAGGCAGTACCGCCCGACGAGTTCATCCCGCTGGCCGAGGAGAGCGGGCTCATCGTGCCCATCGGGCTGTGGGTGTTCGAGACCGCCTGCCACCAGATGGCGCAGTGGCGTGCCGAGGGCTGGCAGGTGCCCGTGGTGTCGGTCAACGTTTCCACCATCCAGCTGCGCGAGCCGGGCTTCACCCAGACCCTGCTGGATGTGACCCAGCGTGCCGGGGTCACGCCCGCCAGCCTGGTGCTGGAGATCACCGAGTCGCAGCTGCTGGACGAATCGCTGTACGCCATCGCGCTGGAGCTGAAGAACGCGGGTTTTGCGCTGTCGATTGATGACTTTGGCACCGGCCACTCGTCGCTCATCAAGCTCAAGCGTCTGCCGGTGAGCGAGCTGAAGATCGACAAGGTGTTTGTGCGCGACATCGTAGTGGACGTGAACGACCGCGAGATCTGCGCCACCGTCAACGCGCTGGCCCGCACGCTGGGGCTGGAGGTGGTGGCCGAAGGTGTGGAAACCGAAGAGCAACTGCAGCTGTTGATCCGCATGGGCTGCGAGCGCTTTCAGGGCTGGCTGTTTGCCCCGGCCCTGCCGCCGCAGCAACTGGCGGAGCATTGGTTGCAGCGGCAGGCGCCACACGCAGCGCAGTGACTGCAGGCATGGCTGGGGCTGGGCGCCGCATTGCACGTGCGCTGCATATCAAAAATGATAGCTGCCCAGGCATGTTCCACTAGCGCATCCGGCCGTTTTGGCTTGATGAAAGCCAAAACCCGGCACAGGGCCGGGTTCTTGGGGATTTGCAGGGCTTGCACCCTGCGCGCCGTCGTTGCTGTTGCTGCGCTTAGGCGGCCTGCGACACGCGGCCCTGGTTGGCGGCCACGCTGGTGTGCGTGGAAATTTCCACATTGGCCGAGGCCAGGGCGGCCGCCTTGGCGTCCGGGCCCATGGCCACGCCTTCGGCGCGCACAAAACGCACATCGGTGATGCCGAAGAAACCGAACACTACCTTCAGGTAGCTCTCCTGGTGCTCCATGGCCTGGCCACCTTCGCTGGTGGAGTACACGCCGCCGCGGGTGGACGCCACGATCACCGTCTTGCCACCAGCCAGGCCCACGGGGCCCTTGTCGGTGTACTTGAAGGTGCGGCCGGCTTGCGCCAGGCGGTCGATCCAGGCCTTGAGCTGGCTGGGGATGGAGAAGTTGTACAGCGGCGCGCCGATCACGATCACGTCGGAGGCCAGGAACTGGCTCACCAGCGCCTCGGACAGGGCGTTTTCATTGCGTTCCACCTCGGTCGCAGCGGCCTGGCCGGTGCGGAAACCCAGCGACTGGGCCGACAGGTGCGAAGGCGCTTGCTGTGCCAAGTCCAGGTATTGCACGGTGGTGCCAGGGTGGGCGGCTTGCCAGGCGGCCACGGTGCGGGCGGTCAGTTGGCGGGACACGGATTGATCACCGGTGATGGCAGAGTCAACGTGAAGCAGTTGCATGGGGGAACTCCTTGGGTTCTGTGGGTCGGAGCCACAGCGTGTGGCCATGAAATGAATTGTGGAGATGGATCGATTTGTTGATAAGGTAGTGAACTTGCGATAGATTGTTCTATCCATAGAACGATTGAAGTGTTACGGACCTGTCCATGCAAGACCTCAACGACATGCTGTATTTCGCCGAAGTGGTGGAGCGCGGTGGCTTTGCCGCTGCGGGCCGCGCGCTCGGTATCCCCAAGTCGCGCCTGTCGCGCCGGGTGTCGGACCTGGAGACGCAGCTGGGAGTGCGCCTGCTGCAGCGCACCACCCGCAAGCTCTCGCTGACCGAAGTGGGCGAAGCCTATTTGCGCCACTGCCAGGCCATGCGCGAGTCGGCCCAGGCGGCGGCCGACACCGTGGCCCAGGTGCAGACAACACCGCGCGGCACCATCCGCGTGAGCTGCCCGGTGACACTGGCGCAGACCGTGGTGGCCGAGCTGATGCCCCGGTTTCTGGCCCAGTACCCCGAGGTGCGCATCGACATGCTGGTGAGCAACCGTGCGGTGAACCTGGTGGAAGAGGGCATCGACGTGGCGCTGCGCGTGCGCCCCTCGGTGGACGACAGCGGCAGCATGGTGGTCAAGCGGCTGGACCACACCACGCAGATCCTGGTGGCCAGCCCCGAACTGCTGATTCGCCAGGGCTCCCCCAAGACGCTGGACGACCTGGCCAAGCTCGACAGCATCGCCATGTCGGCCCCCGATGGGAGATCGACCTGGAACCTGATCGGCCCGGGCGGCGTGCACCAGCAGGTGCAGCACACGCCGCGCTATGTGGCCGACGACCTGCTCACGCTCAAATACGCGGCGGTGGCCGGCACGGGGGTGTGCTGGATGCCCGACTACATGTGCCAGGAAGAAATGCGCGAGCGCAAGCTGGTGCGGGTGCTGCCCGACTGGGCGCCCGCGCCCGCTATCGTGCACGCCGTGTTCCCGTCGCGCCGGGGGCTGTCGCCCGCCGTGCGGCGCTTTCTGGACTACCTGGGCGAGGCCATGCCCGGCCGCAGCAGCCTGAGCACGCGGCAGGCCCTGCAAGGGCTCGACGGCGCCAATATCTGAGGCCAGGTTCTAAGGCCAGGTCTTGACGCACTGGGCGCAAAGCCTGCGCCTGTGCACGGGTTCGGTGGGCAGAGCACTTTTTGGCGCCACAATGCAACGAATTGCAACTGTGCGGGCTACGCCCGTCCGTGTGGTCGGCACACGCGGCGGCCCGGGGACTTTTTGTGACCGCTCCACACCCCATCGACCAAGACATCCGGCAGGCCCGCGTACACCCTGCCGTGCGTGCCATCGTGATCCCGCCGTGCCCCGAATCGCTGCTGCGCCTGCAGCAGATCGTGGCGGCGCCCGAGCTGGACTCGACCGCGCTGGAGCAACTGGCATCCTCCGACGTAGCCCTGGCCGCCGCCGTGATGCGGCTGGCCAACAGCCCGCTGTACGGCCTGGCCCAGCCGGTGCAGACCGTGGGCATGGCGCTGACGGTGCTGGGGCTGCAGCCGGCCGTGGAGCTGCTGTCTGCCTTCATCACGCGCAATGCGCTGCAGGTGCGCTCGCCGCTGCTGGAGCATTTCTGGGAAAGCTCGCAGCGCCGCGCCATCGCGTGCGAGCACATCGGCCACCAGCTCTACAGCCTGGACCCGGGCCTGGGTTACAGCTTCGGGCTCTTCTGCCATGTGGGCATGCCGGTGCTGGTGAAGGCCGTGCGGGGCTATGCAGGCACCGTGACCGAGGCGCTGGCGCGCAAGGACCGCACCTTCACCCAGACCGAGAACGCCAGCCACCGCACCGACCACGCGGTGATGGGCGCCATCGTGGCGCGCACCTGGCACCTGCCGGGCGACGTGGCCCAGGCCATCTGGCTGCACCACGACTTTGCGTGCCTGAACGACGAGCGGTTTGACCCCACGGTGCGCCGCCTGGTGGCGCTGGGCCTGCTGGCCGAGTTTCTGGTCAACCAGCACGACGGCCTGGCCCCTACGCGAGAGTGGACCCAGCACGGCCAGGCCTGCATGGACCACCTGCATGCGACGCAGGACGAGCTGGACCACTGGATCGACGCACTGCATCCTGCGTTTGAGGCGGTGCGGTTCTGATGATTCCGACGAGCAACTGACTCGCCCCTATCGCCAAGCGGGGCAGCTACGCCCGCCCCCTGCGGACATGACGTGGGCACTGCGAGACCTGCCGGTGCGCTTTTCAGCGGGCCGCTTCCAGCAGCTGTGCCAGGCGCGTGTGCCCCCGCTGTGCCGCCAGCTGCGCCGCAGTCAGACCTTCGCGGTCCACCAGCGCCGGGTTGGCGTGCAGGGCCAGCAGCCGCTGCACAGTGGCGGTGTGGCCGTTCATGGCCGCCAGCATCAGGGCGGTTTTTCCTCCGGGGTCGCGGGCATCCACCGGTAAGCCCTGTTGCACGAGGGCTTCGACCTGTTGGGTCTGGCCTGCGCGGGCGGCCTCCCAGACTGTGCTGGGCAAGGCTGCACCCAGATTCTTTTGCATGGCGGGTGCGGCAGCAGCCGCGTGGTGGTCGCGCGTTGCAGAGTCAGCCATAGCGCTGCGGGCGGCTGGTGCTGCAGCCGGAGCGGCCTCCTGGAGAGCCGGTGCTGTGGATGCTGCTACGCGCTCGCGCCTTTCAGCGCCGTATTCGGCGCGGGGGGCTCCGGCCGTCGCGGGTGCGGGGGGCGAGGCGGGGAAACCGGAGAGGGCGCCTGCTGCGCGAGGTGCTGGCAGGGCTTCCTGTTCAGTGGCCGAAGGCGATGCGGGCGCCGCCTTGGCTGCAGGCTGTGCGGGGGCTGGTGTCTGCGCAGGCGTGGGGGCGGCTACCGTAGAGGGCTTTGAGGGCCTGGAGGGCAAGGCGTCGGCCGATGGGTCGGTGCTGTCCCGCGCACTTTTCTGCGCGCTTTCGGGGGCGGGATGATTGGCTGGTGAGGGCTCAGCCGGTGGCTGCGGCGTTGGCGGGGCCGCTGGCGCTGGGGCTGCCGGCGCCTCCGCCCGGCGGTGGCTGAAAGCGGTGTCCCGCTCTTCGGGCGTGCCGCGCTCAAACTGCAGCATCAGCAAGCCGGTCAGCCCCACCACGGCCAAGGTGGCCAGGGCCGAAATTTTCCAGCGGGCTTGATTGGCGGCAGGGGTCGCCACCGGGCCTGCTGATGCCGGTGCCGCAGCCTTGGCGATCATCTGGGCGTGCGCACGCACGGCCTCGCGCACATGCGCGCCGGGGCGGGCGCCTTCCTGCTCGCTGGCTTCGTGGTAGCGCCGGACCAGTTCGTCGTCCTGCCGGGTCATACAAACTCCTTGAGGTGCTGGCGCAGGCTGGCCCGTGCGTAGCGCAGGCGGCTCTTGGCGGTTTCAAAGTTCACGCCGGTGGCCTCGGCAATTTCCTGCACGCTCAGGTCGCCTTCGGCTTGCAGCAAAAAGGCCTCGCGCTGTTCCAGCGGCAACTGCTCCACCGCCGCAATCAGCGCAGCCGCCTGCTCGCGCGACTGCAGTTGCCGCACGGGCCCAAAGCCCGAATCAGCCACCAGCGTGTCGGCCAGCGTGCGCGCATCGTCCTCGCTGGCGTCTAGGCTGGTGTGGGGTTTGGTAGTGCGCAGGTGGTCCACCAGCCGGTTATGCGCTAGGGTGAACAACCAGGTGCGAAACTTGGCTTTCACCTCGTAACGGGCGGCATTGCGCGCCGCTGCAAACCACACGTCCTGCAGCAGGTCGTCGGCCACCGCCTGCACCTTCACGCTGCGAAACACAAACCGCCACACGGACAGTTCGTGCCGGGCGTACAGCCGGTCAAACGCGGCCATGTCGCCCTTGGCGTAGCGCAGCATCAGCGCTTCGTCGGCGTCGTGGGCATCGTCAAAGGGTGGGGCGGCGGGCACCCGGGCATTATGCGAAACCCTCATGCACGCACGGGCCGGCCCAGGCCTACCGTGGGTCGGGCACGTACGACAGGTTGTCCGACTGCGGAAACGCGCGAGGCACCGGGGGCACGTAGGGCCGGGAAATGGGCTCGCGGATCACGCCGCTGGCGATCAGGTTCTCGCGGCTGTCGTAGCGGATGCTGATGATTTCATTGGGTTGCTCCTGCAGGCGCGTGAAAGTGGTGTGTGTGACGACCGAGGTCTCGCGCTGGCCATGCGCCGTGCCCAGCTTGGCCGATGGCATGGGGGCGGCCTTGGCCACACTGTCAGCAGATGGCGAGCGGGCAGTGGACTCTGCCTCGGCCGATGGGGCTGGGGCCGCAGGCGCACCGGCAGCCCCAGCGGCTGCGGGCGACGCGGGTTCCTCCCGCAGGCGCCCGAGGCCCAGGCCGTTGTCGCGGCGCTGGCTGTAGGGCTCCGGGGTGATGGCAAGGGCCGGTTGGGGCACCGGTGGCTGTTCGCGGAACAGGGCCACGCCAATCACGCCCACATGCGCCGGGCGGCCCGTGCGGGCGGCATACGAGTTGGCGATGTGCGAAAACTCAAAGGTTGCCACCTGGCTGTCGCTCTTGCGCCAGCCGGTGATCTGGTAACGCTCGTAGGGCGAGAACACATAGCCGCGCTGGTCCCACGCAGCGGTTTCCCCGCTGAGCACATTCACTCCGTCCACCGACGGCACGGCCAGCACCCGCTCGCCCAGCCGGTTGCGCACCTTGATGGCATACCGCGCCCCCGGCCGCCCGGCCACCCAGTATTCGCCCCGGGCGTAGTGCACTGGCAGCGTGGCGCCGGTGTCGCGGTCCACGATGGTCACGTCGGCGAGGCGGCCAACGGCTTGGGCAGGCAGGTGGGCCAGGCCCAGCAGGGCTGTCAGAGCGGCGAGGGCGGGCAGGGTGAGCGAACGGGGTTTCATGGCAGCTCCATCAAAAAAAGTGGTGGTGCTGGCTGAAACGAACGGGACGGGCCAAAGGGGTTAAACCCGCGAAAAAAGATCGTGGGGTACTGACAGCGCCGAAATGCGAGTGTTTTTAGATGATTTGGCGATTAAATAACAAGAATTAAGTCGTTTGGGTTTTAAAGACTGGCTCGCAGAATGCCAGCCTGTGACCGCTACCACCTCCATCATCATCGTCCCCGGCTGGCGCGACTCGGGCCCCGGCCACTGGCAGAGCCTGTGGGCCGAGCGCCTGCCCCATGCGTGCCGTGTGGTGCAGGACGACTGGATCACGCCCACGCGTTCGGCCTGGGTGAGTCAGCTGGAAAAGACGGTGCTGGCTGCGCCCCAGCCCGTGGTGATCGTGGCGCACAGCCTGGGCTGCATTGCCACCACCCACATGGGCCCTGAGGCTGCGGCCAAGGTCTGCGGCGCGCTGCTGGTGGCCCCGGCCGACCCGGAGCGCCGCGCCATCCTGAGCGACTTTGCCCCCGTGCCCTATGCGGCATTGCCGTATCGCAGCATCGTGGTGGCCAGCAGCAACGACCCGTTTTGTCCCATCCGCCTGGCGGGCGCCTATGCGCGAGCCTGGGGCAGCGAGTTTGTGCGCATGCAGAACGCAGGGCACATCAACATTGACTCGGGCCATGGCGAATGGCCTTTGGGCTGGGCGTTGTTGCAGTCGCTGGAGGGGGATCACACCGGTAACCGGCCCATGGGTGGCTATGCGCAGGCGTCCTCTGCTGCCGCCTGATTGCTACCTTATTGATAGCTTGCTGCGCACATTGCACTAGCGCTTGGGGTCCATGGGACCAAAAAACTCTCGCCAGGGCAGCCGCAGCGGGCCCGGGTGGTTTGACGTCAGTGCACCCCTGATAGCGCTTATATGCCAATTCTCGATTAATTAACAAAAATATATTCTTTTGAGTTTTAAGAGGGGGTCCGCACAATGCGGAATCTCCAGCAATTTTTGGGCGACTCCTTCATGACTTCTCTGAAACTCAAGACCCTCCTGGCCTCCCTGGCCCTGGCCGCGAGCGGCATGGCTGCCGCTCAAAATTCGCTGCTCAACGTGTCGTACGACGTGGCCCGCGAGTTCTACAAGGACTACAACACCGCCTTTGCCGCGCACTACAAGAAGACCACCGGCCAGGACGTGAAGATCGACCAGTCGCATGCTGGCTCTAGCGCCCAGGCGCGGGCTGTGAACGATGGCCTGGCTGCCGATGTTGTGACCATGAATACGACCACCGACGTGCAGTTCCTGGCCGATAACGGCGTGGTTGCCAAGGACTGGGCCAAGAAGTTTCCCAACGACGCATCGCCCACCACGTCCACCATGCTGTTCCTGGTGCGCAACGGCAATCCCAAGAACATCAAGGATTGGGACGACCTCATCAAGCCCGGCGTGCAGGTGATCGTGGTCAACCCCAAGACCGGCGGCAATGGCCGCTATGCCTACCTGGCCGCCTGGGGCGCCGTGCGTGAAAAGGGCGGCACCGACGCGCAGGCGGCGGAGTTCGTGGGCAAGCTCTACAAGAACGTACCCGTGCTGGCCAAGGGCGGGCGCGATGCCACTGCCACCTTCCTGCAGCGCAACCAGGGCGACGTGCTCATCACTTTTGAATCCGAAGTGGTCTCCATTGACCGCGAATTTGGCGCGGGCAAGGTCGATGCGATCTACCCCTCGGTGAGCGTGGTGGCCGAGAACCCCGTGGCCGTGGTCGAGCGCACTGTGGCCAAAAAGGGCACGGCCCAGCTTGCCAAGGCCTACCTGGACTATCTGTACTCGGACGAAGCCCAGGAGATCGCCGCCAAGCACGCCATCCGCCCCCGCTCGGAAAAGGTGCTCAAGAAGTACGAAGCCACGTTCAAGCCGCTCAAGCAGTTCACCGTGGCCAAGTATTTCGGCTCGCTGACCGAAGCGCAGAAGGTGCACTTCAATGACGGCGGCCAGTTCGACAAGCTCTACACGCCCGGCGCCAAGTAAGTAGGCCGGCGCTTCTCCCGACTCACCACTGCATCTATGACCACTGCGACTGCCGTGGCCGCAGCCCCGGCCGGACGGCGCGCGCCCAAGCGCGTGTTGCCCGGCTTCGGGCTGTCACTGGGCTACACCCTTTTCTACTTGAGCATCATCGTGCTGATCCCGCTGTCCGCACTGATGTTCAAGACCTTCACGCTCACCTGGGACCAGTTCTGGGCGGCCATCAGTGCGCCGCGCGTGCTGGCGTCGTACCGGCTGACCTTTGGCGCATCGTTCATTGCGGCGCTGGTCAATCTGGTGTTTGGCCTGCTGATTGCCTGGGTGCTGGTGCGCTACAAGTTCCCCGGCAAGAAGATCGTGGATGCGCTGGTGGACCTGCCGTTTGCGTTGCCCACCGCCGTGGCCGGTATCTCGCTCACGGCCCTGCTGGCGGGCAATGGCTGGGTCGGCAGCATTCTGGAGCCCCTGGGCATCCAGTTGGCCTTCAAGCCCGCAGGCATCGTGATTGCGCTCATCTTCATCGGCCTGCCGTTTGTGGTGCGTACGGTGCAACCGGTGCTCGAAGACGCTGAAAAAGAACTGGAAGAAGCCGCCACCTGCCTAGGCGCCACGCGGCTGCAGACCTTCACCAAGGTCATCCTGCCTTCCATCACGCCCGCACTGCTTACCGGCTTTGCCATGGCGTTTGCGCGGGCCGTGGGTGAATACGGCTCGGTCATCTTCATCGCGGGCAACATGCCCATGGTGTCGGAGATCACGCCGCTCATCATCATCGGCAAGCTGGAGCAGTACGACTACGCGGGCGCCACCGCCGTGGCTGTGGTGATGCTGGTCATCTCCTTCATCCTGCTGCTCATCATCAACGCGCTGCAAGCTTGGCAGCGCCGCCACGCGGGGGCTCCAGCATGAGCGGCGCCAACTCTCGAACTGTTCGCCGCGCCCAGGCCGGCACCACCGAGGCATCTTGGGTGCGCTACACGCTGATCACGCTGGCACTGGCCTTCATGCTGCTGTTCCTCGTGCTGCCGTTGGCCGCTGTGTTTGCCGAGGCGCTGCGCAAGGGCTTTGGCGCCTACCTGGAAGGCTTGCGCGAGCCCGACGCCTGGTCGGCCATCAAGCTCACGCTGATCACCGCGCTGATTGCCGTGCCGCTGAACCTCGTGTTTGGCGTGGCAGCGGCCTGGTGCATTGCCAAGTACGAGTTCAAGGGCAAGGCGTTTTTGACCACGCTAGTGGACCTGCCGTTTTCCGTGTCGCCCGTGGTGGCGGGCCTGATCTACGTGCTGATGTTTGGTGCCCAGGGCTGGTTTGGCCCGTGGCTGGCGGCGCATGACATCAAGATCATCTTTGCCGTGCCGGGCATCGTGCTGGCCACCGTGTTCGTGACCTTCCCGTTCATCGCCCGCGAATTGATCCCGCTGATGCAGGCGCAGGGCAATGATGAGGAGCAGGCCGCCATCGTGCTGGGCGCCAGCGGCTGGCAGACGTTCTGGTACGTAACCTTGCCCAACATCAAGTGGGGCCTGCTGTATGGCGTGATCTTGTGCAACGCGCGGGCCATGGGCGAATTTGGCGCGGTGTCGGTGGTGTCAGGCCACATCCGGGGCCAGACCAACACTATCCCGCTGCACGTCGAGATTCTCTACAACGAATACCAGTCGGTGGCCGCGTTTGCCGCTGCCTCGCTGCTGGCCTTGCTGGCCCTGGTCACGCTGGTCATCAAGACGATTGCCGAACACCGCAACGAGCAGGCCCTGAAGGCCGCCGCCGAATTGCCGCCCGAGCGCCCCGCGCCTGCTGGCGTGTGAAGGAAACAGAACATGAGCATTGAAATCCGTAACGTCAGCAAGCAGTTTGGCGACTTTCAGGCCCTGCGCGATGTGAGCCTGGACATTGCCTCGGGCGAACTCATTGCACTGCTCGGCCCCTCGGGCTGCGGCAAGACTACGCTGCTGCGCATCATCGCGGGCCTGGAGACTGCCGATGTGGGCACCATCCACTTCAGCGGCGAAGACACCACCGACGTGCATGTGCGCGAGCGCAACGTGGGCTTCGTGTTCCAGCACTACGCGCTGTTCCGCCACATGACGGTGTTCGAGAACGTGGCCTTTGGCCTGCGTGTCAAGCCCCGTAGCGAGCGTCCGAGCGAGGCGCAGATCAAGAAGAAGGTGATGGACCTGCTCCAACTGGTGCAGCTCGACTGGTTGGCCGAGCGCTACCCATCGCAGCTGTCCGGCGGCCAGCGCCAGCGCATTGCGCTGGCCCGCGCCCTGGCCGTGGAGCCCAAGGTGCTGCTGCTGGACGAACCCTTCGGCGCGCTGGACGCCAAGGTGCGCAAGGAACTGCGCCGCTGGCTGCGCCGCCTGCACGACGAGCTGCATGTCACCTCGATTTTCGTGACCCACGACCAGGAAGAAGCCCTGGAAGTGGCGGACCGCGTGGTGGTGATCAACCAGGGCAAGATCGAGCAAAGCGGCTCGCCCCAGCAGGTGTGGGACCAGCCCGCCAGCCCCTTCGTGTACGGCTTTCTGGGCGATGTGAACCTGTTCCACGGCCGGGCCCATGAAGGCCTCGTGCACCTAGAGGGCATGCAGATCGACTCCCCCGAGCACCAGGCGGCGCAGAACGCCAAGGCCTTTGCCTATGTGCGTCCGCACGACCTGGACGTGGAGCGCTACTCCCCCGGCGCAGGCCTGGACGCAGAAGGCCGTCCCCGCGGCATCGTGGCCCAGCTGAGCCGTGCCATTGTGGTGGGGCCGATTGCGCGCCTGGAACTTATTCCGACCGATGACCACAAACCAGCGGACAATGCGTCCCCAGAGTCCCTGATCGAAGCGCAGATTCCTGCGCAGCAGTTCAAGGAAATGGGTTTCAAAGAGGGTGAAACGCTGGTGGTCACACCACGCCGTGCCCGAGTGTTCTTGGATCACGCCGCTGGTATTTGAGCAGCTTCCCTGGGGATGCCGCGCCAGGCACTGCGCGGCTTAGAGGGATAACAAAGATGTTGTTGAACTGGATTGATCAGGCCCCGCGCCGTGTGCTGGCGCTGATCAGCGTGGCCTGTGTGGCGATGCTGGCCTTTGGCATGTATTTGCAGCATGTGGTGGGCCTGGAGCCTTGCCCCATGTGCATCGTGCAGCGGTACGCGCTCATTGGTGTGGCGGTATTCACGGCCCTGGCGAGCGCGCGAGGCAATCGGGGCTGGTGGATGACTTTTGGGGTGCTGGCCCTGGTCACCGCCGGGTTTGGTGCCTTTGTGGCAGCCCGCCAGAGCTGGCTGCAGTGGTACCCACCAGAGATCGCGACCTGCGGCCGCGACTTCTACGGCATGATCGAAAACTACCCCATCAGCCGCGCGATCCCCATGATCTTCCGGGGCTCGGGTGATTGCACTGCGATCGATTGGACCTTCCTGGGGGGCTCGATTGCCAACTGGTCGTTCATCTGCTTTGTGGGCTTCGGCCTGGTGCTGCTGGCACTGCTGGTGCGTGCCTTGAAGGGCGGCACCCAGCGGGGCTCTGGCTACTCAGTGGCTTGACGGCAGCCCTGGCTCTGCCCCAAAAAGCGCTCTACGGAGCGCTTTTTTCATGGTGGAAGGTTTTCAGGCGCCGGCTGCTCTGCGGTGAGGGACGCCCTTGCCGGCATTCGCTTGCAACTAGCCCAGCAGCACACCCCCTGCGTCCAGCGACGGCGGGCGCAGCAGGTCCTCGTTGATGCCCATGGTCTGGCTGGCGCGTTCCACGGCCTGCCACAGTGGCGCAGGCATTTGCAGTATCTCTTCCGGCGAGGTGGAGCGCGCGATCCAGGCGCTGATTTGCAGGTGCTGCTCGTGGGTGAGCAAGTCCAGGTTCAACATTTCGTCGATGATTTTCATGCAGGGGTAATGGGTCGAGGGGGGCTTGGGGGAGGGCTCTGCGCAGTGAAGCCCTGGGGAGGCTGCGCGGTGCACGAGGTAGAGAAGGGCTGCTCCGTGGTGACCTTTGGTGCCAAGGAGTGTGATGTGCTTTGGAACAGATGGTGCCCAAGGCACCGATCTCAAGCAGGCTCGGGTCGGTGGCGTTAAGGCAACGCTGAATAAGTCCCCGCATTGGCGCGCGCCCTGATTTGGGATGGGATGCAAGGCGCAAACCACAGCGATAGCCGTAGCTATCGCGAGGATTTGCAACGCGGCAGACCGCCCAAGGCAGGGGTGCGCGGTGCGCGAGGGACTTGTTCAGCGTTGCCTTAACCGGGCATCCCGTTGCTGTGCGGGAATGGTACGCCTAGCGTTCCGTCCACCCACGCGGGCAGTTTGGGCATCACCTGCTCAAACAATGGGCTGGCCTGCCAGTGGGCCAGCCAGGCCTGCAAGCGCGGCCACGGTTGGGCACTCCACCAGACGTCATCAATGCCGGCAAACTGCCGTACAAAGGGCGCAATGGCCATGTCGGCAAGGGCTGCCCGGTTGCCATACAGACAGGTATGGTGGGTCAGTCTTGTTTCCAGCTTTTGCAGCCAATCCACCGCCTGCGTGCGGGCCCGGGCGGGGTCGGCGTCGGGGTAGCGGCTGGGGTATTTGCACCGGTCCAGCGCCTGCTTGAACGGGCCGTCGCATTCGGCAATCAGCGCCAGCATGTCCGCCACCATGTCATCGCTGGGGCTGAGCCAGCCTTCCGGGTCGTTCTGCGCCAGCGCCCACAGCATGATGTCTAGGCTCTGCTCCAGCACCTGGCCGCCAGGGAGCACCAGCACGGGTACCGTGCCCTTGGGTGATGCTTGCAGCAGGCCCTGGGGCTTGTTCCTCAGCACCACCTCGCGCAGTTCACACACCTGGCCACTCACGGCCAGGGCCAGGCGCGCACGCATGGCGTAGGGACAACGGCGGAACGAGTACAGGACGGGCAGGGCGGTCACGTTGTGCCATCCACGCCGTCGTCACCGGCGTCCTTGGCCGCAGTGCGCGGGGGGCGGCCGGGTTGCTGCGCGCCGATGTGTTCTTGCCCGCGCTGCCGGGCCAACTGCATCTGCCGCTCGCGCTCCGCCAGGGCACGTTCCTGCTCGGGCGTGCGGGTGCCGTGGCAATAGGGGCAGCTTACGCCGGGCACATAGTGCGGTGACTGCAGTTCGGCCTCGCCCAGGGGCATGCGGCAGGAGCGGCACAGCTGGTGGTGGCCCGGTGCGAGGCCATGGCCTACCGACACGCGCTCGTCGAACACAAAACAGTCGCCGTGCCAGCGGCTGTCTTCTTCGGGCACGGTTTCCAGGTATTTGAGGATGCCGCCTTCGAGGTGGTAAACCTCGTCAAAGCCTTGCGATTTGAGGAAGGCGGTGGACTTTTCGCAGCGGATGCCGCCGGTGCAGAACATGGCGACTTTGGGCTTGCCTGCCAGCACGCCACCGGGTCGTTTCTCTTTTTCGACCCAGGCCGGAAACTCTGCAAAGGTCTGCGTGTGGGGGTTGATGGCGCGCTCAAACGTGCCGATGCCCACCTCGTAGTCGTTGCGCGTGTCCACCACCACCACGCCAGGGTCGTCGATGAGGGCGTTCCAGTCCTCGGGCTTCACATAGGTGCCCGCGTTGCGCGCAGGGTTCAGGCCCGGCACGCCCAGGGTGACGATCTCGCGCTTGAGGCGCACGCGCATGCGGTAGAAGGGCATGCGCTCGGCCAGCGCCTCCTTGTGCTGCAGGGCGGCAAAGCGCGCGTCGCTGCGCAGCCACGCCAGCACGGCGTGCACACCCTGCGGTTCGCCCGCAATGGTGCCGTTGATGCCCTCGGGCGCCAGCAGCAGCATGCCGCGCACGCCGTTCGCGTCGCATAGGGTCTGCAGAGGCTCGCGCAGCGCCGCAAAGTCTGGCAGGACCACAAACTGGTAAAGCGCGGCGGTGAGAAAGCGGGGTGTGACCGAGTCCACGAATTGGGCGTTTTTGAAACAGGAAGGGTGATGATAGCTGTCACCTTTCGTTACGATGCAGGGTTACCAACGCTGCTTGCAAGGTGGTCGCATGAGCAAGGAATCCACTCTCAATCTGTTCCGTCGGCTGGAGCAGCTGAATGGCATCGGCGCCGCGCTTTCGCGCGAGCGGGACATCGACCGGCTGCTGGAGAACATCCTGGAGGCCGCCAAGACCATCACGGGTGCCGACGGCGGCACGCTCTACAGCGTGACGGATGACCAGTCGGCGCTCAAGTTCGAGATCCTGCGCACCGACTCTCTCGGCATCAGCCTGGGAGGCACCACCGGCAAGCCCATCGACCTGCCGCTGCTGCCCCTGCGTACGGCCGACGGCGGGCCCAATGATTCGCTGGTGGCAGCGCACGCGGCCATCCACGATCGCACGGTGAACATTGCCGACGCCTACAGCGCCGCAGGGTTTGATTTTTCGGGCACACGCGCGTTTGACCAGCGCACGGGCTACCGGTCGCAGTCGTTCCTCACGGTGCCGATGAAGAACCATGACCTTGAACTCATCGGCGTGCTGCAGCTCATCAATGCGCGCGACCCGGACACGGGCGAGGTCATCACCTTCTCGCAGGCCGACCAGAGCCTGGCCGAGTCGCTGGCCTCGCAGGCAGCGATTGCGCTCACCAACCGGCTGCTCATCACACAGCTGGAGCGCCTGTTCGAATCGTTCGTGAACCTGATCAACCTGGCAATCGACGAAAAATCGCCCTACACCGGCGGCCACTGCCAGCGCGTACCGGCCCTCACCATGATGCTGGCCGAAGCCGTGGATGCCACCCGCGAGGGGCCGCTGGCCGCGTTCAAGATGAGCGACCGCGACCGCTACGAGCTCAAGATGGCAGGCCTGCTGCATGACTGCGGAAAGATCACCACCCCCGTGCATGTGGTGGACAAAGCCACCAAGCTGCAGACCATCTACGACCGCATCGGCCTGGTGGACACGCGGTTTGAAGTGCTCAAGCGCGACGCCGAGCTGGCCGCGCTGCGCCGCCAGCTGGCGCTGCGCCCGGTGGTGGACGCGCGCGCCGAGGGGCAGGAGCTGCAGGCCCTGCAGCACGACATCCATGCGCTGGAGGAAGACCGCGAGTTTCTGCGCCGCTGCAACACCGGCACCGAGGCCATGCGCCCCGAGGACCAGCAGCGCGTGCGCGACATTGCCGCCATGCGCCACTGGCGCAACCCGCAAGGGGTGCAGACGAGCTTTCTGACGGCCGAAGAGGTGGAGAACCTCACCATCCGCTCCGGCACGCTGAACCAGGCCGAGCGCGACACCATCAACTACCACATCGTCGCCACCATCAAGATGCTGGAGACGCTGCCCTGGCCGCGCCACCTCCAAAACGTGCCCGAATACGCAGGCGGCCACCACGAGCGCATGGATGGCAAAGGTTACCCGCGCGGCCTCACGCGCGAGCAGATGTCGCTGCAGGCCCGCATGATGGGCATTGCCGACATCTTCGAGGCGCTGACGGCCGCAGACAGGCCCTACAAGAGCGGCATGACCCTGTCGCAGGCGCTGGCCATCATGTGCAGGATGCGCGACAACGGGCACATCGACCCCGACCTGTTCGAGGTGTTTGTCCGGGAGCGGGTGTACCTGCGGTATGGCAAACAGTTTCTGGAGGCGGGGCAGGTGGATGCGGTGGATGTGGGGGCGCTGGGGTTTTAGGTACCCCATGGTTTTCCTGGTGTGGCGTGCCAGAATTCAGTAACATGTTGAAACGCTTGCGCCGTTCCATTCGTCTCCTGACCTTTTCAAGAGGCCTTGTTTGCTGACTTCCCGGCTTCGTGCATCGGTGATTCACCGGCTGTCCCTGTCGATATGGGGATTGTTTCTGGGCTTGGTGGTCCTTCTGTCCCTGCTCGGGTACGCAGCACTGAGTGCGGTAGCCGATCACGCGGTGCCATTGTTGATGCGCCAGGCGGTGGAGCTGCGTGCGCAGGCGGTCGAGGGCCTTTTTGTGCAGGCGGGGCAGAGTGCCCAGCAGGTGCAGCAGGACTTGCTCACACGGCTGCGCGCTGCCGATACCGAAGCTGCCCTGAGCCGGTTCGATGAGCTGTTTGCGCGCGGGCCGGATGGGCTGTGGCGGCTTCGGCCCGGCAAGGTGGACACGGCCAATGCGCCCACGCTGTACCTGCACCACGGCCCGGCTGGCCCCGATGAGTCCACGCGCGTGCGCGCAGCCGTCAGCTATGACCTGTTCAGGGAGCGGGGGCCTGCGCTGGTGCCGCCTTTTTTCTCCGCCTACATGGATTTTGTGGAAGACGGCCTGATGGTCTATGCGCGCGGTGTGGACTGGGGCAGCGGCGCCACGGCCGATGCCAGCAACGCCGACTACCCCACCATGCGGGGGGCCGACCCCCAGCGCAATTCGGAGCGGCGCATCTTCTGGACCCCGGTGTACTTTGACGAGCAGGCCAAGGCCTGGATGGTGTCGGTGATCCAGCCCCTGGACTGGCAGGGCCGCTGGGTGGGCACGGTGGGCCACGACCTGTCGATTGAAACCCTGATTGACGCCGTGGCCGCCAGCCGGGACCAACCGGGCATGCAGCTGATCCTGAGTGCGGAGGGCGATCTGATCTCCCACCCCGACCTGCGGGACCGGATCGCTGCAGCGAATGGGCAGCTTCAGATTGCAGGCCTCAAGGACCCCCTGCTAGAGCAGGTGCACCGCATGGTGTCGAACTCGCATACCGACCGGGGCGCGGGCCTGAGTGCCGACGGGACGCAGTGGATTGCCTGGTCGCGCATCCGGGGGCCGAACTGGTACCAGATCTACCTCATGCCCCAGTCGCGGGTGGACGGGCTGGTGATGTGGGGCATGCTGGGCCTGGGCGGCATTGGCCTGTTGGGGCTGGTGCCGGTGCTGTGGTCCATGCGCCGCAGGGTGAACACGCTGGTGGTCCGCCCGCTGCAGCACCTGACGGAGGCCGTCGATACCCTGGGCCAAGGACAGACGCCGACCCCTGTCGCCCTGGACACGGAAGACGAACTTGGCCGCCTGGCCCGGGCGTTTGACTGCATGGTGTCCGAACTGGTCCAGAAGCGCGCCATGGCCACGGCGCAGGCGCAGGCATTGCAGGCCGAGGTGGAGGGGCGGCGCCAGTACATGGTGAGCCTGGAGGAGGAGCGGGCCCGCCTTTTTGCGCTCCTGGGGGCCATGAAGCTGGGCATCCTCTTTGTCACGACCGAGAACCAGGTGACCTACTGCAACCCTGCGTTCTTGAGCATCTGGCGTATCGAAGGCGATGAAGCGTCGTTTGTGGGCCGCCCTGCCAGCGACATCTTCCAGGCCGTGCAGCATGGGCCAACGTCCTTGGCGGCCCTGGCACACCACGCGCACTATGCGCGGGAGTCGCTGGTGGCGCCAGGGCTTTCCAGTCGCTACGAGATGGACGTGGGCGACGGGCGGACCTTGCTGCTGCGATCGCACCCCGTGCACGACAGCGACAAGCGCTACATCGGCAGGCTCTGGATTCACGAGGACGTGACGCGTGAGCGCGAGACGGCCGCGCAGCTGATCTATCTGGCCGAGCGCGATGCCCTCACGGGCCTGTACAACCGGCGCAGGTTTGAAGACGAATTGCTGCGGTTCTTTCGGGGGTACGAGCGGCATGACCGGCGCGATCCGAGTGATCTGCGCGAGCGGCAGGGGGCCTTGCTGTTCTTTGATCTGGACGAATTCAAGGCCATCAACGACACCTTTGGCCACCGCATCGGGGACTCGGTGCTGGTGCGGGTGGGCGGCGATGTGCAGGCGCTGGTGCGCCAGACGGAAACCCTGTGCCGCCTGGGCGGTGACGAGTTTGCGGTGCTTATGCCCCATGCCTCGGTGGAAGAGGCCCGGCATCTGGCCGAGCGCATTGTTCGCGCCATTTCAGAGGGGCCTTTTGTCATCGAGGGGCAGAGCCTGCGGCTGACCACCAGCCTGGGCATTGCCCTGGCGCCGCAGCATGCGGACAACGCGGAAGACCTGGTGGCCCACGCGGATGCCGCGATGTACCAGGCCAAGCACCTGGGCAAAAACTGCTGGTCGGTCTACCAGCCAGGTCACCACGCATCACAAGAAACGATCACGCGCCTGGCCTGGAATGAGCGCATATCCCGGGCCCTCGAAAGAGACCTGCTGCGCCTGCACTACCAAGGGGTGTACGACGCCGCTACCGGGGAGCTGTCCCACCTAGAGGTGCTGGTCCGCATGCGGGACGAGGCCGATGGCACGCGGTTGATCGCCCCCCGCCAGTTCATTGGCCATGCCGAGAAGAGCGGCAAGATCCTGGAGATCGACCGCTGGGTGGCGCGCGAGAGCATTGCCCTTCTGGGTGCGCAGCCGCAGCTGCCTGCGTTGGCGATCAATATCTCGGCGCGCTCGTTCGACGACCCCAGCCTTCCTGCCTACATCGCGGGCCAGCTCCAGGCAGCGGGCGTTGCGCCCCAGCGGTTGCTGGTGGAGCTGACGGAAACCTCGGCAGTGTCGGACCTGCGCGATGCCGAGCGGTTCATCGACGCCTTGCGCCACACGGGGTGCCAGGTGTGCCTGGACGATTTCGGGACAGGTTTTGCGTCATTTGCCTACCTCAAGCACCTCAAGGTGGATGTGCTGAAGATTGACGGGCTGTTCATCCGCAACCTCACCCACGAGCACGACAACCAGGTGTTTGTGCGCGCCATCATCGACGTGGCCCGTGGGCTGGGCAGGCGCACGGTGGCAGAGTTTGTGGAAAGCCAGGAGATCCTGGACATGTTGAAGACACTGGGCGTGGACATGGTGCAGGGCTACCACCTGGACCAGCCGCAGGCCGAACACCCCGCGCTGGCCACATCCGCTGTGTAGACGCTGCGCGGGCACCAATGCCCACATCGGTTGTGGCGCTGTACCGCAACAGACTGTCTCTTTTTGCTATTTTTTGATAGCTATCAGGGCATGGTGGACGCACGCCAAGGCCTATTTTTCTTCATGTTTTTCATCTTGCTTCGCTGCTCCCGTCCACACGGGCCTCTTCCATGAGCCAGTCACTGAAAGCCGCCATGGCCCCGGTGGCTGGGCGCGACTGCAGCCGTATGAGCCAGTATGCGCCGCGAGGCAGCTCCTGCGCAAAGGGCTGCACCAGCCGTCCTTGCTGCAGCTCGCGCGTGAACATCTTCACGGGCAGCAAGGCCATGCCTGCGCCCTGGGCGGCGGCCTCGGCCAGGGTGAGGGAGGAGTCGAACACCGCGCCGCGCACCACGGGGCAGGGCGCGCCCGCGGCGTCAAACCAGGCTGCCCATTCGTCGGTGCGGTAGCTGCGCAGCAGGGGCTGGCGTGCCAGGTCGGCTACCGTGCGCAGCCCATGGGCCAGCGCGGGCGCGCACATCACCGACATGGGCGCATCCATGATGCGCTGCGCATGCGTGCCGTGCCAGGCGCCGTCGCCAAAGCGGATAGCGTAGTCCAGCCCTTCGCCCGCCATGTCCACCCTGTTGTTGTGCGTGAGCAGGCGCAGGTCGACAAACGGGCAGGCCTGCTGAAAGTCGCGCAGCCGTGGCAGCAGCCAGCCCACCGCGAAGGTGCCCACGGCCCCCACGGTCAGCACCTCGCGTGGGCGGGTGTCGCCCAGCTTCTCCAGGGCGCGTTGCAGGTTGCCGAACGATTCCACCACCACGGGCAGCAGTGCCTGGCCTTCGTCCGTCAGCGCCAGGCCGCGCGGCAGGCGCCGGAACAGCGGTTTGCCCAGCCGGTCTTCCAGCTTGCGGATGTGCTGGCTCACGGCGGTCTGGGTCACGTGGAGCTCCTGGGCGGCACGCGTCAGGTTCAGGTGGCGGGCCGAGGACTCGAAGGCACGCAGGGCGTTGAGCGGCAGGTGCATGGCGCCAAATGGTCAAAGTTTTTCTTGGGGCTTTTGGCAATTATTGTCGATGGTGCTGGGGTCTGAACCCTCGTATCGTTCGGGCCTTGTTCCCCACTACGCTTTCAATCGATATGCAAAGAAGACAGTTTTCCTTGGGTTTGATGGCCGCCACGGCCCTGCCTTTGTGGGGTTGCGCTGCCGCCCGCCACCCCGACCGGCGCGACCAGACCACCCGCGCGTGGAACGAATCCCTCGCCAGCATCGAACGCACTGCACAGGGCCGCCTGGGTGTGGCCATGCTCGATACCGGGTCGGGGTTGGCGCTGGGCTGGCGGCAAGACGAGCGGTTTGCCATGGCCAGCACCTTCAAGCTTGTGCTCGCCGGCTGGATGCTGGCCTTGGTGGACCAGGGCAAGGAGCGGCTGGATGCGCGTGTGCACTACGCTGCGGCCGATGTGGTGGCGTACTCGCCCGTCAGCGGCGCGCGCGCGGGCGATGGTGGTGGCCTGACGGTGGGCGAGCTGTGCGCTTCCACCGTGAGCCTGAGCGACAACACCGCCGCCAATGTGTTGCTGGCCCGCCATGGGGGGCCGGCCGGGTTCACCGCATTCGTGCGTTCGTTGGGTGACCCGATCACCCGGCTGGACCGCACCGAGCCCACGCTGAATGAGGCTGCCGAGGGCGACCCGCGTGACACCACCACGCCGCTGGCCATGCTGCAGACCCTGCAGAAACTGGTGCTGGGCAACGCGCTCAGCCCCACGTCCCGGGCCTGGCTGCACCGCTGGCTGGAGGAGACCAGCACGGGTGACAAACGGCTGCGCGCCGGTGTGCCGGGCTGGAAGGTGGGCGACAAGACAGGCACGGCGGGCGACAGCGGCACGGCCAACGACATCGGCGTGCTGTGGCCGCAGGGCGGCGGCGCACCGGTGCTGGTGACCTGCTACCTCACGCGCTCCATGGCGTCGCCCGAGCAGCGGGATGCGGCGATTGCCCAGGTGGCGCGCGCCGTGGCGGCCGCGCGCGATGCATTCACCCGTGCTTAGAGCTTTTTGACCAGCACCTGGCTCTTGCGGTCCCAGTTGTATTTGCGCTTGCGGGCGTCAGGCAACCAGTCTGGGTCCACGGGCTGAAAGCCGCGCTTGATGAACCAGTGCATCGTGCGCGTGGTGAGCACGAAGATGCTGTCCAGCCCCAGCAAGCGTGCACGCTGCTCGATGCGCTTGAGCAGCTTTTCGCCGTCGCCCGTGCCCTGGCTTTGTGGCGATACCGTCACGGCGGCCATCTCCGCCGTCTTGGCCTCGGGGTAGGGGTAGAGCGCGGCGCAGCCAAAGATCACGCCGTCGTGTTCGATGATGGTGTAGGTGGCGATGTCGCGCTCGATCTCGGTGCGGTCGCGCTTGACCAGCGTGCCGTCCTTCTCGAAGGGCTCGATCAGCTGCAGGATGCCGCCCACGTCGTCAATCGTGGCCTCGCGCAGCTCTTCGAGCTTTTCGTCGATGACCATGGTGCCGATGCCGTCGTGCACATAGACCTCCAGCAGCAGCGAGCCATCCACCGCAAACGGCAGGATGTGGCTGCGTTCCACGCCGGCCTTGCAGGCCTTTACGCAGTGCTGCAGGTAAAAGCCCGTGTCGGTGGGCTGCTGGGCGGGTGGCAACTGGGCCAGCAGGGCCTGCGCGGCTGCCAGCGGCAGTTCGGTGTCGATGGGGTTGTCGTCGCTTTCGGGCTCGGTGGGCGACATGCGGATGCCCTGCACCTCGGTCAAAAAGATCAGCTTGTCGGCCCGCAGCTCGATGGCCACGCTGGTGGCCACTTCTTCCATGCTCAGGTTGAAGGCCTCGCCCGTGGGCGAGAAGCCAAACGGCGACAGCAGCACCAGTGCGCCCATGTCCAGTGTGCGCTGGATGCCTGCCACATCCACCTTGCGCACCAGGCCCGAGTGCTGAAAGTCCACCCCATCCACAATGCCCACCGGCCGCGCCGTGAGGAAGTTGCCCGAAATCACCCGCACCGTGGCGCCCGCCATGGGCGTGTTGGGCAGGCCCTGGCTGAAGGCGGCCTCGATTTCATAGCGCAGCTGACCGGCGGCCTCCTGCGCGCAGTCGAGCGCCACAGAGTCCGTGATGCGGATGCCGTGCGAATACTTGGCCGCATGCCCCTTGGCCGCCAGCTGCTCGTTCACCTGCGGACGAAAGCCGTGCACCAGCACGATCTTCACGCCCATGGCTTGGATCAGCGCCAGGTCTTGCGCAATGCTGTGCAGCTTGCCGGCCGCAATCGCCTCACCCGTCAGCCCGATCACAAAAGTCTGGTTGCGGAACTTGTGGATGTACGGCGCCACCGAGCGGAACCAGGGGACGAAGGTGAAATTGAAGACGGCGGACATGGACGAGGGTGTTGGGGCGGTGGTGGTAATGCGCGAGGAGCGAATGATAAGTGTCCTTAGGGACCGGGTGCCGGGATTTGCACGCTCAGCCAGGGTGACCCTCGAACAGCGCCGCGATGCGGCTGCGCCAGCGTTCTGCATCTTCCCGCCGGTCAAACCCGCCCAGCTGCATGGGACGCTCGCCACGCACTGTCAGGCGCAGCACATGGTAGGGGCCGTCTTCTGAGGTGCGTTCCACCACCTCTGGTGGTGCAAAGCGATCAAACGCAATGTGCACAGTGCGGCCCACCAGCGGCCAGCGCGAGGTGCGCCGCACCTGGCGCCTGGCTGGGTCGAAATGTAGTGTCAGCACCCGTCCCAGAGCAATCGCCAAAAACAGCGCACCCAGGGCGCAGGCCGCCACCACACACGCTGCGGCTAAAAGCAGGTGCAGCCACGGGGTCCGGGCCGTGGCGTGCATCACAAAGGGAACAGGAATCAGGAACATGCCCAGCGCAATGGCGCCCACAAAGAGGCGCATCGGCACCGAGATGTGCTCGGCGTAGTGCAGCCCGTCGCCGGACTCGGAAAACCCGCTGGCCATGTTGATCCTTGGTCCTTCGTGCTGGGTGTCACGCCAGCTCGGGCGCTGCGGATGCCGCCCCGCGTGCGCGAAACGCGCTGAGTTTGGCACCAAACGGCTCCAGCACCAGGCCTTCTTCGGGCAAGGTGCCTGCAGCGTCCGAGGGGGGCGCCAGCGCAATGCCGCAGCCTTGCAGCAGCGCCACCATCTCCGCCGGGGCGATGGTGCCGTGTGCGAGCAACGCGTCCACCGTGCGCCCCAGTGCTTCGCGGTGCGTGGTCAACAGCGCCTGGGCGCGCTGGTATTGCTGCTGCATCAGCGCCTCGATGGCCTCGTTGCTCGGGCCGATGTCGGTGTTGACGTGGTTGTCCATCTCCACGGTGACATCGGTGCGGGCCAGCCGCACGCCAAAGCCATGGTGGCGGATGTATCGCGCTGCCTCGGCCGTCACCTGCTTGAAGTCCTGCTCGGCCCCGGTGGAGCAGGCCATTTCGCCAAACACCAGCTCTTCTGCCACGCGGCCTGCCAAGCCTACGCACATCATGTCCAGCGCGTTCTGGCGCGTGGTGGCCTTGAGGCTGGAGAAGCTGTTGTACCCGCCCTCGAACGAGGCGATGTTGATCTTCACCTCTTGCGGAGCGTGGCCGAACAACACGCAGTAGGCCAACCCATGGCCCGCCTCATGCACCGCCAGCAGGGCCCGAAAGTCTGCGTTGGCCCGCTGCTTGAGCCGGTTTAGCTCCAGCGTTACCGCAAACGCAGCCTGCACCGCGCCCGCAGGCCGCTGGCCCGATACCAGCAGGTGGCGCTTGTCGGGCGCCAGGTGAATGGCGAAGTCTTGGTCCAGCGAAAGCTGCTCTTGCACCACCCACAACGCGGCGTTGACCAGATTGGCGCTCAGGATCGCGTGCACCGACGAGAACAATGGCCGCGTGCCCTGCGCAGGGAACACGGCGTTGGCATACAACTCGCTCAGCACATCCTGCCCGATGGCAAACCGCACGCCACACTGCGCGGCAATATCGTCCACATAGCGTGTGCACAGGTTATGGATGAGGCGCTCATACGTCGCCTTGCTGAACGACGGGTAGACCACATGTGCATTACCCAGCCGGGCGATCTGCTCGGGCTTGAAGCGTTCGCCCAGCGCCTTCTTCACATCGATGAGCGAGAGTTTGCGCGTCAGGCGGTGAAAGATGTCGGCATCGGTGTCGCAGTCTTCCACGCGCTGCGCGGTCTCGTGGTACATCTCGTCGAGGTTGCCGCACACAAACACCAGCAGCTTGCTGTAGTCGGTCTCCCACGCATGGCTGGACTGCTGAAAGCTGGCAAACAGCGCCTGCACCTTGGCGGGCGGCCACTGCATGATGGCGGACAGCGGCTCCTGCAGCTTCAGCATCCGCTTGAGTTCTTGCGCATCCCAGGCGTCCAGCTGAAAGCGGTAGGGCTTCTTGCCTGCGCGGTCGTCGTCATCTTCGGCCCGCTCGGCCTCGTAGTGTGCATCGGCCAGCTTGCGCTCGATGTTGGACAGTGCGCTCAAGGCCGGTGGCAGGCTCCCGTCGGACAGCAGCGTCCACACGTCCTGGTAGCGCTCCACCTTCACGTCGGCGCCCTTGGTATCCACCGTGCGAAAGCGCTGGAACTCGTCCAGCACCAGAATGCCCGGCATGCCTTCGTGGATTCCCGAGTCGCCCAGCATGCCGGAGATGGACGAGCTGCGGTAGCTCGCGCCATGGCTGAAGCCGTCCATCTGCACTTCCACAAACCGGTCGTAAAAGCCCAGCAGCTGGGCCAGCCGCCGCGTGAGCTGCGTCTTGCCGGTACCGGTCAGGCCCCACAGGCAGACGATGACCGGCCGGGTGATGAGCTGCGGCAGCACGTACCAGGCGCGGATGGCATTGATCACGCGGTCGATCACATCGTCGATGCCGACCAGCTCGGCTTTCAGTTGCAACGCCGCGTGGGCCAAAGCCTATTGGCGCTGGGCCAGTTCTGCCCTGCTGGCAACCGGTGTGAGGGGCGCGGTGGCCTGGGCACGCACAGGGTGCGCTGAGTGCACCGGGGATGGATGCGCTGCCAGCGTTGGCGCACCGGCCAGCGCCGGATGCGGGGTGGGGTGCCGCTGGTGTGGCGGCAGTGGGTTGTTGAAGGGATTCATGTCAATCGTTCAAAAAGGGGCTCTGGATCGCCTTGCGCAGGGCGACGTTGTCCGCGCGGCGCTGGGCCCCACGGGTTCGGATGTGCTTGCCTGCCGCGCTGGACAGGCTGCGTTGGGCCAGCGCTGCGGCCACAGGGTTTCGGGGCGGGCCCGAGGCTTCGAGCTTCAGCACCAGGGGCTGCTTCATGCGGCGCAGCTTCTTGATTTCACCCTGGGCGAAGGCCCGAGACAGTTTTTTTGCACTCATGTGTGCGTTCCACAAACAAAAAACCCCGGCAAATTCGCCAGGGCTTGTGGAGCGCTGCACAAGGTGCAGGAGGTCGCTTGTCTGCCGTGGCTGGATGCGTGAAAACACAGTCCAGCCGGGGCGGTGGACGGTGGTCAGGCGGGAGCGAACAAGGGAACAAACATAGCGGTGACCTCCAGGGTGGTTTCAGCGGCGGGCGATCCGCCCGGTGCGGGCTGAAACAAGAAAGGCGCGATTTTGTCGACGTGCCTGAAGCCTGACAAGCCCAAGATGAGGGTCTAGGCCCATCTGTCGCGCCAAAAGCACACTGCGGCCCGATAATTGCGCCCCATGTCTTCTCCCGATCAGCTGCCGCCAGAGCCTTCTTCTGCTTCGCCTTCCCGTCGCGCCTTCACCATCGAGTTCCCCGAATCCCTGCCCGTATCGGGCAAGCGCGACGAGATCATGGAGGCCATCGAGAAGCACCAGGTCGTCATCGTGTGCGGTGAAACCGGCTCGGGCAAGACCACCCAGCTGCCCAAGATTGCGCTGGCGCTGGGCCGTGGCAAGTGCAATGCCAAGCCGGGACAGAAAGGGCAGCTGATTGGCCACACCCAGCCACGCCGCATTGCGGCCAGCAGCGTGGCCAAGCGCATTGCCGAAGAGCTGAACACGCCGCTGGGCGACGTGGTGGGCTTCAAGGTGCGGTTTCAGGACCGCTTGAGCCGCGATGCGTCCGTCAAGCTGATGACCGACGGCATCCTGCTGGCCGAGACGCAGACCGACCCGCTGC
>JADHED010000847.1_pt1 | contig 30585 bp, 22 predicted proteins | sample 8952041 | NCBI WGS metagenome assembly JADHED01 (sample SAMN16124423, study PRJNA663239) | bioreactor sludge metagenome | isolation source: sludge (control) | place: India:Bengaluru | collected 2018-09-08
GGCTGGTTGGCCACGATGCCCACGGTCTGGCCTTCCATGCGGGCAAAGCCGATGATGATGTTCTTGGCGTACTCGGGCTGCAGCTCAAAGAAGTCCCCATCGTCCACCGTCTTGAGGATCAGCTCCTTCATGTCGTAGGGCTTGTTGGGGTTCTCGGGCACCAGGGTGTCCAGGCTCAGGTCCATGCGGTCGGCCGGGTCGTTGCTGGGGCGCACCGGGGCCTTTTCGCGGTTGTTGAGCGGCAGGTAGTTGTACAGGCGGCGCAGCATCATCAGCGCCTCCACGTCGTTCTCAAACGCCATGTCGGCCACACCGCTCTTGGTGGTGTGGGTCACGGCGCCGCCCAGCTCTTCCGCCGTCACTTCTTCGTGCGTCACGGTCTTCACCACTTCGGGGCCGGTCACGAACATGTAGCTCGAATCCTTGACCATGAAGATGAAGTCCGTCATGGCGGGCGAGTACACGGCGCCACCGGCGCTGGGGCCCATGATCATGCTGATCTGCGGAATCACGCCGCTGGCCAGCACGTTCTTCTGGAATACGTCGGCATAGCCGCCCAGGGACGCCACGCCTTCCTGGATGCGCGCGCCGCCCGAGTCGTTGAGGCCGATGACCGGCGCGCCCACCTTCATGGCCTGGTCCATCACCTTGCAGATCTTCTCGGCATGGGTTTCAGACAACGCACCACCAAACACCGTGAAGTCCTGGCTGAACACGAATACCAGGCGGCCGTTGATCATCCCGTAGCCCGTCACCACACCGTCGCCGGGGATCTTGTTGTCCTCCATGCCGAAGTCGGTGCAGCGGTGCTCGACAAACATGTCCCATTCCTCGAACGTACCGTCGTCCAGCAGCAGCTCGATGCGCTCGCGCGCGGTGAGCTTGCCCTTGGCGTGCTGCGCATCAATGCGCTTTTGCCCGCCGCCCAGGCGTGCCAGCGCACGCTTTTTCTCCAGTTGATCCAGGATGTCTTGCATGGTCGTCCTTTGGTGAATGGGTTGGTGTCTACTATTTATTTGATAGCTGCCAGCGCATTATTTGATTGCGCTTGGAGCAGATTTCGCGCTGCAGTGGATGCCGCAATGCGCCCCGCGGCCACATCGGCCTGCATCTGGGGCAGCAACTCTTTGACCTGCGGGTGCTGGCGAAACGCGAGCTTGAGGCCCGCGTCGATGCGCTCCCACATCCAGGACAGCGCCTGCTTCTCGCGCCGCGTGGCCAGGCGGCCGTTGGCGGTTTGCAGCTGGCGGAACTGCGTGACGGCGGCCCAGAAGCTGTCTACGCCCTGCCCCAGCAGCGCGCTGATCTGCACGACCTTGGGGTGCCACAGCGTCTCGTCGTGGTGTGCGTTCTCGGGGTTGCCGTGTTGGCTGAGCAGGCGCAGGCTCGACGTGATTTGCGCCTCGGCGCGCGTGGCAGCGTTCTTGTCGATGTCGGCCTTGTTGATGACCACCAGGTCCGCTATCTCCATCACGCCCTTCTTGATGGCCTGCAGGTCGTCGCCCGCGTTGGGCAGCTGCATCAGCACAAACATGTCCGTCATGCCCGCCACCGCAATCTCGCTCTGGCCCACGCCCACGGTCTCGACGATGACCACGTCGTAGCCTGCGGCCTCGCAGACCAGCATGGCCTCGCGCGTCTTCTCTGCGACTCCGCCCAGCGTGCCGCTGCTGGGGCTGGGGCGTATATAGGCTTTTTCGTGCACCGAAAGGTGCTCCATCCGCGTCTTGTCGCCCAGGATGGAACCGCCCGAGACGGTGCTGGACGGGTCGATGGTGAGCACGGCGACGCGGTGGCCTTGGCTGATGAGGTACAGGCCCAGAGCCTCGATGAAGGTGGACTTGCCCACGCCGGGCACGCCGCTGATGCCCAGTCGGAAGGCCTTGCCCGTGTGCGGGAGCAGTTGGGTCAGCAGCTCATCGGCTTGGGCGCGATGATCCACCCGCGTCGATTCAAGCAGCGTGATGGCCTTGGACATCGCGCGGCGTTGCACAGGGCCGGGGTGGCCGATGACTCCCTCAAACAGGGCGTGCGTAGGTTTGGCCCGGCCTTCGACATGCTCAGGCTGAACGGTTAGTGGCGTGCTGGCCTCGTCCTGAAGAGGGAGGCCTACTTCATCCCCCCCCTGCGCCCCGTGGCCCCCCACCCGTTCGGGCTGAGCTTGTCGAAGCCGGGGCGCGCCAGCAACCTTGCCATGCGAAAGGGCCAACTCCTGAACCCTCTCCCAATCACCCGCCATCAACGCTTCTTTCTTGGCCCGCGACCAGCCTTTGATCTGCAGTTCGAAGGCCAACGCCCCTTCACGAGTTTCAAACTCACCTTGCCACATCAATTCCACTGGCTTACGCAGCGATGTGTAGCCGACTTCACCGTTTTCATGCTGCTGAAGACGCAGCACGATGTCATCGGTGTGGCCGACGTAGTACGACCCGTCTGCGCAACGCAGGATATAGACGTAAAAGGGGCGCATGTTTCAGGCGTTGATTTGCGCAAACACCCGCACCACTGCGCTCCGTTCAGCCTGAGTCACCCCAGACCGTTCAGCCTGAGCTTGTCGAAGGCCGGCACAGGACAGTGCCCCGGCTTCGACAGGCTCAGCCCGAACGGATTTGGTAGAGACAGGGCGTTCCATCACGCAGCCACCGCCTTGCGAATCTGCTCCAGCACATCCTTCGCGCTGGCAGGAATCGGCGTACCGGGGCCGTACACGCCCTTCACGCCGGATTCGTACAGGAAGTCGTAGTCCTGGGCCGGGATCACCCCGCCCACAAACACAATGATGTCGTCGGCACCCTGGTCCTTGAGCGACTGGATGATGGCGGGCACCAGCGTCTTGTGGCCCGCAGCCAGCGTGCTCACGCCCACGGCGTGCACGTCGTTTTCGATGGCCTGGCGAGCGCATTCTTCGGGGGACTGGAACAGCGGGCCCATGTCCACGTCAAAGCCCAGGTCGGCAAACGCGGTGGCCACCACCTTGGCGCCCCGGTCGTGGCCGTCCTGGCCCAGCTTGGCGATCATCACGCGGGGGCGGCGGCCTTGTTCTTCGGCAAAAGCGTTGATTTCGGTCTTGAGTTTGTCCCAGCCCTCGGCCGAGTCATAAGCAGCTGCGTACACGCCGGTCACCTTTTGTGTGTCGGCGCGGTGGCGCCCGTAAACCTTTTCCAGGGCATCGCTCACCTCGCCCACCGTAGCGCGCAGGCGCACAGCCTTGATGGACAAGTCGAGCAGGTTGCCTTCGCCGCTCTCCGCTGCTGCAGTCAGGGCGTCCAGCGCAGCCTGCACCTTCGCAGCGTCGCGGGTGGCCTTGATCTTTTGCAGGCGAGCGATCTGGCCGTCGCGCACCTTCATGTTGTCGATCTGCAGGATATCGACCGGGTCTTCCTTGGCCAGCTTGTATTTGTTGACGCCGACGATCACGTCCTTGCCACTGTCGATGCGTGCCTGCTTCTCCGCCGCAGCGGCTTCGATCTTGAGCTTGGCCCAGCCGCTGTCCACGGCCTGGGTCATGCCGCCCATGGCTTCGACCTCTTCGATGATCTTCCAGGCGGCGTCTGCCATGTCCTGGGTCAGCTTTTCCATCATGTAGCTGCCGGCCCAGGGGTCAATCACGTTGGTGATGTGGGTCTCTTCCTGGATGATGAGCTGCGTGTTGCGCGCGATGCGGGCGCTGAACTCGGTGGGCAGCGCAATGGCTTCGTCAAAGCTGTTGGTGTGCAGGCTCTGCGTGCCGCCAAACACGGCCGCCATGGCCTCGATGGTGGTGCGCACCACGTTGTTGTACGGGTCCTGCTCGGTCAGGCTCCAGCCCGAAGTCTGGCAGTGGGTGCGCAGCATCAGGCTTTTGGGGTTCTTCGCGCCTGTGGCCTTCATGATGCGACACCACAGCAGGCGCGCGGCGCGCATCTTGGCGACTTCGAGGTAGAAGTTCATGCCAATCGCCCAGAAGAAGCTCAGGCGCCCGGCGAATTCGTCCACATCCATGCCCTTGGCGATGGCGGTCTTCACGTATTCCTTGCCGTCGGCCAGTGTGAAGGCCAGTTCCAGTGCTTGGTTGGCCCCGGCTTCCTGCATGTGGTAGCCGCTGATCGAGATCGAGTTGAACTTCGGCATGTTCTTGGCCGTGTACTCGATGATGTCGCCAATGATCTTCATCGACGGCTTGGGCGGGTAGATGTAGGTGTTGCGCACCATGAACTCTTTCAGAATGTCGTTCTGAATGGTTCCGCTGAGCTTGTCTTGCGAGACGCCCTGCTCTTCCGCCGCCACCACGTAGCCAGCCAGCACGGGCAGCACGGCGCCGTTCATGGTCATCGACACGGACACCTTATCGAGCGGGATCTGGTCGAACAGGATCTTCATGTCCTCGACCGAATCAATCGCGACGCCCGCCTTGCCCACATCGCCCGTCACGCGGGGGTGGTCGCTGTCGTAGCCCCGATGGGTGGCCAAGTCAAACGCCACCGAAACGCCCTGCCCACCCGCAGCCAAGGCCTTGCGGTAGAACGCATTGGATTCTTCAGCGGTCGAAAAGCCTGCGTATTGGCGAATGGTCCACGGCCGCACGGCGTACATGGTGGCCTGGGGGCCGCGCAGGTAGGGTTCAAAACCCGGCAGCGTGTTGGCATACGGCAGGCTGGCCGTGTCTTCGGCGGTGTACAGCGGCTTGACGGTGATGCCATCGGGCGTGACCCAGTTGAGGGCGCTGACATCGCCCCCCGGTGCCGACTTGGCTGCGGCCTTGGCCCAGGCTTCCAGCGAAGACGCGGCGAACTCTGGGGCGTTGTTGGTGGGTTTGTCACTCATGGCAAAAGCTACTCCGAAGATGGCATGGGGGCGTCCAACACGGCGCAAAGGCGGTGACCGCACAGGTGCTGTGATGTGGCGGTGAGTTTACATCATTCATAATTATTGATTCAAAATATTCTTCGCAGCTTACAATCCACCCCATGTCTGCCCTCACCCTCACTCCCCGCGCGCTCTATGAAGAAGTGGCCGAGCAATTGCGCCAGCGCATCTTCCGCCGCGAACTGGAGCCCGGCAGCTGGATCGACGAGCTCAAGATTGCCGAAGAATTCGGCATCAGCCGCACGCCGCTGCGCGAGGCACTGAAGGTGCTGGCAGCCGAAGGGCTGGTCACGATGAAGGTGCGCCGTGGCGCCTATGTGACCGAGATGAGCGAGAAAGACCTGCGCGACGTGTACCACCTGCTCAGCCTGCTAGAGAGCGACGCCGCAGGCGTGGTGGCCGAGCGCGCCACCGACGCCCAGTTAAAGACCCTGCAGGACCTGCACACCGAGCTGGAAGCCGCTGTGGCCGACCGCGAACAATTCTTTGCCATCAACGAACGCTTTCACATGCACCTGCTGGAGATGGCCGACAACCGCTGGCGCAGCCAGATGGTGGCTGACCTGCGCAAGGTGATGAAGCTCAACCGCCACAACTCGCTATTCAAACAAGGGCGCATCGAAGATTCGCTGCGCGAGCACCGCGCCATCCTGGCTGCGATGCTGGCGCGCGACGCCAAGGCCACGGTCAAGGCCATGCAGGCGCACTTTGCGCAGGGGCTGGAAGCAGCGACCTGAGGTGCTGCGGGCCGTGCTGACCCGTACCCACGCGGCCACGATCATTCCGCAAACAGGAACGCACCATTTGCAACACATGGGGTGATGGCACACGGCCCGGCCCAGGTTGCGCTCGTTATCATCCCCCGGGTTTCCACCGAGGCCGTGGCGCCGCACGCCACAGCAGCCTCCACCGCCGAGTTTGATGACCTCTACCCCCGCCGATATCGCCAGCGTGCAAACGCTGCCCCAGCTCCTGGCCTACCGCGCCGCCCGCACCCCCCAGGCCGAGGCCTACCGTGCGTTTGACTCCTCCCGCCAAGCCTGGGCCAGCCTCACCTGGGCGCAGACCGCAGAGCGTGTGAACACCTGGGCCCAAGCCCTCGCCGCCATGCAGCTGCCACCGGCCGCGCGCGTGGCCATCTTGCTGCCGAACGGCCTGCATGCCATGTGCGCCGACCAGGCCACGCTGGCCACTGGTGGCGTGCCCGTGCCGCTGCACGCCATCGACAACCCGGGCAGCATCGCCTACATCCTGGCCGACTGCGAGGCCTCGATGCTCATCGTGAGCCAGGCCGAGCAGTGGGAAAAGATCCGCGCCGTGGGCACGCCGTTCCCAGCCCTGCGCGCCGTGGTCATTACCGATGACGACGACGCCTTCAAGCCCACCCCGGCGTCTGTCGACAGCCCGGCCGTGGGCTCGCTCGCGCAGTGGCTGACGGGGGCGGGGCAAACAGGCGCTCCTACAACCGGCATGGGCCCGCAGGCCGATGCCCTGGCCGCCATCGTCTACACCTCTGGCACCACCGGCAAACCCAAGGGCGTGATGCTGACGCACCGCAACGTGGTGAGCGACGTGAAAGCCGTGCTGGAGCGCATTGCTCCCACGGTGGACGACGTGTTCCTGTCGTTCCTGCCGCTGTCGCACACCTTTGAACGCACGGGCGGCTACTACCTGCCGATTGCTGCAGGCAGTTGCGTGGCCTATGCCCGCTCGGTGGCCCAGCTGGCGGAAGACCTGAAAACCATACGCCCTACCGTGCTGGTGTCGGTGCCGCGCATCTACGAACGCATCCACGCCAAGCTGCTCGAAAAACTCTCGCCCACGCCCTGGAAGATGCAGCTGTACGAAGCCGCGCAGAACAAGGGTTGGGCCCGGTTTTGTGCAGCCCAGGGGCTGGCTGCCCCCACACCGGACGCCGGCAGTCAGGCCGCAGGCTGGATGGCCGCCTTGCCCTGGCCGGTGCTGCAGGCCCTGGTGGCCAAGCCTTTGCTGGCCCAGTTTGGCGGCCGCGTGCGCGTGGCGGTGAGCGGCGGCGCACCGCTGTCGCCCACCATTGCCAAGTGTTTTCTGGGCCTGGGGCTGCCGCTGATTCAGGGCTACGGCATGACCGAGACCGCGCCCGTGGTGTCGGTCAACGCACTGGACGACAACGACCCCGCCTGCGTGGGCAAGGGCTTGCCCGGTGTGGAGGTGCGCATTGGCGACAACCACGAGCTGCAGGTGCGCGGCCCCATTGTGATGAAGGGCTACTGGAAGCGGCCGGAAGACACCGCGCGCATCCTGAGCCCCGACGGCTGGTTGGGCACGGGCGACCAGGCCGACATCGTGAACGGCCGCATTTACATCAAGGGCCGAATCAAGGAAATCATCGTCACCTCGACCGGCGAGAAGATTCCCCCCGGCGACCTGGAACTGGCGCTGCTGGCCGACCCGTTGCTGGAACAGGCCTTTGTGGTGGGTGAAAACCGCCCCTTCATCGCCTGCGTGGCCGTGCTGAACGCAGGCGAGTGGCAGCGCCTGGCCGCCGACCTGGGCCTGAACCCCCAGGCGGCGGACAGCCTGAACCACCCCAGCGTGCACCGCGCCGTGCTGGCGCGCATCGAAAAGAACACCGCCAGCTTTGCCCGCTATGCCGTGCCGCGCACGGTGCATCTGACGCTCGATCCATGGACGATTGAAAACACCTTCATGACCCCCACGCTCAAGCTCAAGCGCAACAACCTGATGGCGCACTTTGCCGAGGCGATTGAGGGCATGTACCAAAAGCCGGGGCGCTGAGCCAGTCAAGACGGGCTCAGTGCACCAGCTCGCCTTCCCGCGCGTAGGCGGAGCCAAAGCGGTTGGCCAAAAAGTCGCCAAGCGCGAAAGCCTCCTGCCCCACAAAGCCCTGCTGCGGCAGCCGCCCCGCCGCCACCAGGTCCAGCGCCGTGCAGATGCCTGCCGCCGTGGTGAGCTGGATGGCGCTGAGCCGGTGCCCCGCCACATCGGTGCCCACGATGTGGGCGGAATACGAATCTTGCACCAGCCGCCCGCCCTTGAGCCCTGATGCGGTGGCAAACACCACGATAACGTCCTGGTCGGTGGTGGGGATGGCGGTTTCGAGAATGTCCTTGAGCAGATCGCGCCGGTCGCGCAAGCGCAGGTCATTCAGCAGCAGCTTGAGGATGGCGTTGTGCCCCGGGTAGCGGATGGACTGGTAGTCCACCTGCCGCGCCTTGCCCGCTAGCGTCTCCGTCAGCGTGCCCAGCCCGCCCGAGGTGTTGAAGGCTTCGTATTCCACACCGTCCAGCGCAAAGGTCTCCAGCCCCTCCAGCGCGGGCACCGTGGTGCGCACGCCGTCCACAATGGCTTCGCAGGGGTTGCAGTACTCGTTGATGAGGCCTTCGGTGCTCCAGGTCAGGTTGTAGCGCAGGGCGCCCTGCGGGTAGCGGGGCAGCGCCCCCACACGCATGCGCAGGGTGTGCAGGATGTCAAACCGGCGGGCCAGGTCGTTGCCCACGATACCGATGAAGCCCGGCGCCAGGCCACACTGGGGCATGAGCACGCTGCGGGCATTCGCGGCCAGGGCGCGGATGGCTTGGGTGCTGGCCACGTCCTCGGTCAGGTCAAAATAGTGCACGCCTGCGCTGGCGCACAACGTCGCTACGGGCACAGCGCGGTGGAAGGGCAATGCGTTCAGCACGGCAAAGCGGCCGTCGATGGCGGCTTGCAGACTGGCGTCGTCCGCAGTCAACCGGGTGGGGATGCCCAGCGCCGCCACCTCGGCCAGGCGGGCCGGATCACGGTCTGCCACCAGGATGTCGTAGTCGCCGTACTGCTGCAGCAAGAGCGCCATCGCAAAGCCGATGTGGCCCGCCCCCAGGATGGTGATGGCGCGGCGGGCGGCGGAGTTCGAGTTAGTGGCAAAGGTGGTCATGGCAGCGCTCCCGGTTGTGCTCGCCGCATGCAGCAGCGAGGTGTTGGTGATGCTTTGATGCTAGGCAGTAGCACTGTCAATGTGTAGCTCTCAAAACGTCGAAAGCAGAAACTTGTTTTGCCATAACGGCGAATATGATGGGCGTTATGACTTTTTGGACGGAGCACCCATGACCCAGCCCCTGGATGAGACCGACCGGCAACTGCTCAGCCTGTTGCAAGCCAACGCGCGCGAAGGTACGGCCACGCTGGCGCGCAAGCTCGGCCTGGCCCGCACCACCGTGGTGGCGCGGATTGCGCGGCTGGAGCGATCCGGTGTGGTCGCGGGCTATGGCGTGCGGCTGGGTTAGCGGCTAGACGCCACCACCGTGCGGGCCTGGTGCAGCATCAGCGTGCTGCCCAAGACAGCGCCCGCCGTGCTGCGCGCGCTGGAGTCCATGACCGAGGTCGAAGAGGTTTCGGCCGTGAGCGGGCCGTTTGACTACCTGGTGTTCTTGCGCTGCGCCAGCCACGAGCAGCTCGACACCCTGCTCGACAAGGTCGGCCAGCTGGAGGGCGTGCACCAGACACAGACCAGCATCGTGCTCAGCCGCAAAATCGACCGGCGAAGTATTGGGTGACATCCCCCTGAGCGGCTGCGCCGCTTCCCCCTTCTCTCGATTCATTGCGCGAATCGGGAAGGGGGACGGTGCCCTCGCTGCGGGGCGGCCCTTGCTCGGCCCCCTGGCTTGGGCCACGCCAGTCACGGTCAACGCGCCCGTAAAGGCGCTCGGATGCTATTCTTCTTGAAGCACCCAGAGCTTATTCAACAGGCGCTAGGCTGCAGATCGTTCAGGCCTCGAATTGCGTCGGGTTCTTACCCCTGATGGGCGCATAAAACGCCTTGATGCTCGCCATGTCACGCTCCACATCGCCCGTGGGCTCAAACACAGGGCCCAGGCCGCCGACCTTGCGGCCGTAGTCCACAAACGCCAGCACGATGGGAACACCCGCCTGCTGGGCGATGAAGTAAAAGCCCGTCTTCCAGTGCCGCGTCTTACCCCGCGTGCCTTCGGGCGGCACGATGAGCTGCATGGGGCCGTCGGCATCGCGCATGGCCTGGGCCGAGTTGGCGACCAGGTTGTTGGCCTGGCTGCGGTCCACCGGAATGCCGCCCAGCCAGCGCATCACCCCGCCAAACGGCGCCTTGAACAGGCTGTGTTTGCCCATCCAGTACACCCGCAGCCGCAGCGAAAACGCCAGCATCAGCGTGTACGGCAAGTCCCAGTTGCTGGTGTGGGGTGCGGCGATCAGCACGCTTTTGGCCGCATGGGCTGGCAAGGCGCCCTCGACCTTCCAGCCGGTGATGCGCAGGGTGAAGCGGGAAAAAGCGCGCAGGAGCGTGTTGACAACCGGCGTGTCAAAAATGGTGTGGTGCATGGGAAAAGGGGTGGCAGGACGGGCCTGGAGCGCTGAAGCGGGCGAACAACCCTAGGCTGCGCAGACATCGAAAGCGCCGCGAGTATCGCTGATCAGGCCAATGTCCCGCCTTGACACAAGGCAAAGTGGAGCCGCCGCAGCTTGCACGCACCCCTGCAGAAAACTCATAATTTCATAGCACTCAGGGCAATCATCACTGGCGCTACCAGCCATTTTTGCTCCAACTGACGGAGTAAAAGCGCCATGCCAAATAAAACTGGCGCTGGATCTCCACCGGTCCAGAATGCACCAGCAGGTCCGCGTCGTCGCTGCCGCCCCATGCTGCCAACCCTATTGCCCACCACCCCGCCCTACCGCGACCGCAAGCGGTATGCATGGCTGCTGTCGCTGGTGGTGCCCTGCACCGTGGGCGCGGTCCCGGCGTTGATGGTCTGGACGGGCAATCCGCTGGCACTGTGGGCGCCGGTGGCATTTTTCTACCTCGTCGCCCCTTTACTGGACTGGATGCTGGGCGTGGACCACAGCAACCCGCCCGAATCTGCAGTGCCTGCACTGGAAAACGACCGGTACTACCGCCGCATCACCTTTCTGCTGGTGCCGGTGTTGTGGGCCGCCTTCCTCTTCAGCGCCTGGTGGGTATCCACGCAGCCCCTGCCTTGGCACGGCGTGCTGGCGATGGTGCTGACCACGGGCACGGTGGGCGGGTTCTGCATCAATCTGGGGCATGAGCTGGGTCACAAGAACACGGCGCTGGAGCGCTGGCTGGCCAAGCTGGTGCTGGCGCCCACGGCGTATGGGCACTTCTTTATCGAACACAACCGGGGCCACCACCGCGACGTGGCCACCCCGGCCGACCCGGCTTCGTCGCGCATGGGCGAGTCTATCTACCGCTTTGTGCTGCGCGAGATGCCCGGCGCCGCACGCCGCGCCTGGGCGCTGGAGAAAGACCGCCTGGCGCGCCAGCACCTGCCGCTGCTGTCCTGGCACAACGAGATCCTGCAGCCCGCGCTCATCACAGCGCTGCTGTGGGCCGGGCTGGCGCTGTGGCTGGGTGTGGCGATCCTGCCGTTTTTGCTCGCGGCGTCGTTCTGGGCCAACTTTCAGCTGACCTCGGCCAACTATGTCGAGCACTACGGGCTGCTGCGCCGCAAGGACGCCAGCGGCCGCTACGAACCTTGCCGCCCCCAGCATTCGTGGAACAGCAACCATGTGTTCTCCAACTGGGCCCTGTTCCATCTGCAGAGGCACTCCGACCACCATGCCCACCCGCTGCGCCGCTACCAGTCGCTGCGCCACTTTGACAATGTGCCGCAGCTGCCCATCGGCTACTTCGGCATGTTCACGCTGGCCTATGTGCCGCCCCTGTGGCGCCGCGTGATGGACCCGCGCCTGCTGGCCCAAGTGGGCCACGATGCCGCCCACATCAATATCGACCCGCGCCAGCGGGCCGCGATCGTGCGGCAATACGGGTTGCGCGACCTGGGTTAGGACGGTTGGATGGGGTGGTGACCGTTGATAGGACATCCGCTGGGCCAAACACGCCGCCCCTTGCACTTCATTATTGATAGCACCCAGCACAATCAGCACTGGCGCCTGCACCTGTTTTGATTCAAAACCCTCCGACGGCACCATTCGCGCAGCCAGTGGGATAATCCTTGCGTCGCACCTGCGGCCCCGCAGCGCCCCCGACCAGAGGGGCCGCTCTGCCGCAGAACCTTCCCTCCCCGCCTTCGCTGTTTGCCCGTGGAAACCACCCTGAGCCCCTGGCGCATGTCCGTCGCCCCCATGATGGACTGGACTGACCGCCACTGCCGTTACTTTCACCGGCTGCTGACCCGCCAGACCCTGCTGTACACCGAGATGGTGAACGCAGGCGGCATTCTGTACGGCGGCACCGAGCGCCACCTGCGCTACAACGCCGAAGAGCACCCCGTGGCCCTGCAGCTGGGCGGCAACGAGCCCGACAGACTGGCCCAGGCCGCCAGGCTGGGTGAGGAATGGGGTTACGACGAAATCAACCTGAACTGCGGCTGCCCCAGCGACCGCGTACAGCGCGGCGCGTTTGGTGCCAGCCTGATGAAGGCGCCCCAGCTGGTGGCCGACTGCGTCAAGGCCATGAAGGACGTGGTGAGCGTGCCCGTCACCGTCAAGCACCGCATCGGCATCGACAAGGCGGAGGATTACGGCTTTGTGCGCGACTTCATCGGCACCGTGGCCGAGGCGGGCTGCACCGTGTTCATCGTGCATGCGCGCAACGCGTGGCTGCAGGGCCTGAGTCCGAAGGAAAACCGCGACATCCCGCCCCTGCGCTACGAGGTGGTGCACCGCCTGAAGGCCGAGTTTCCGCAGTTCACCATCGCCATCAACGGCGGCATCACCACCGATGACGTGGTGCAGGAGCAGTTGCAACACCTGGACGGCGTGATGATCGGCCGCGAGGCGTATCACAACCCCTGGTGGCTGGCGCGCTGGGACCAGCTTTACTACGGCGGCGCTCCCTGCCCCCTGACCCGCGAGGAAGTGGAACTGGCCATGGTCGAGTACATGGAGCGCGAAGCCGCGCAGCATGGCACCCCCTGGCCCCACATCGCCCGCCACATGCTGGGCCTGCGCCACAGCCTGCCCGGCGCCCGCATCTGGCGCCAGGTGTGGAGCAACCATCTGCTCAAGGACCGCCCCGCGCGGGAGGTGCATGCATTCGCAATGCAGGCCTATGCGAGCGCTGCGCCCGAGCAGCAAACAGAGCCGGGCGCGCTGGCAGCAGCAACTACTTAATCAACCGCCCCACCCACGCCGCCAGCGGCTCGGGCCGACCGAACAGGTAGCCCTGCAGGCACTCGCACTGGCTCTCAACGAGAAAATCCGCCTGGGCGCGTGTCTCCACCCCCTCGGCCACGACGCGCAGGTTGAGGTGGCGGGCCACCGAGATGATGGACTGCACGATGGCCGTGTCGTTGGGGTCGTCGGGCGTGTCGTCCACAAAGCTCTTGTCGATCTTCAGCTCGTAGAGCGGGAGCCGCTTGAGGTAGGCCAGGCTCGAATAGCCGGTGCCAAAGTCGTCGATGGAAAAGCGCACACCCAGCTGCACGATCTCGGTCATGCGGGCGATGGTGTCGTCCAGGTCTTCGATCAGCAGGCTTTCGGTCACCTCCAGGATCAGCAGGGCCGGGTTGGCGCCGGTGTGAGCCAGGATGTGGCGCACGCGCTCGACAAAGTCGTCCTGGCGAAACTGCCGCTCGCTCACATTGACCGAGAGCGACAGCGCGTGCCCTGCCGCCTGCAGATGCGCCAGGGTCTCGCAGGCCTGCTGGATCATCCAGTCGCCCATGCGCAGGATCAGGCCCGAGGCCTCGGCGATGGGGATGAAGCGGCTGGGCGGGACGTTGCCGCGCACGGGGTGGTCCAAGCGCATCAGCAACTCGCCGCCCACCACGTTGCCGGCCGCATCCACCTGGTTTTGCACAAAGGCCGCCAGTTGGCCCAGCGCCTGCGCTTTTTTGAGGTCCTGCTCCAGCGCCAGACGCTCCTGCACGTCGGCCTGCATGACGGCTTCATAAAAGCGGATGCGATTGCGGCCCAGGTGCTTGGCACGGTACATGGCCGTGTCGGCCTCGCGCAGCAGGTCTTCCACGCCTTCGCCTCGTTTGGGGAAAAGCGTGATGCCGATGCTGCCGGTAGTGCTGTAGAGGTGGTTGTCGATGGTGCACGGCACCTCCAGCGCGGTACGCATTTCTTCGGCCACCAGCAGCGCGGCGCGTCCGGCGGACTCCATGTCCGACGCCACGTTGTGTACCAGCACCACAAACTCGTCCCCACCCAGGCGCGCCACGGTGTCGCCCGGGCGTTGCAACTGCGTGAGCCGCTGCGCCACCTGCATGAGCAGCATGTCGCCCACCGTGTGGCCGCGTGCGTCGTTGATCTGCTTGAAATTGTCCAGGTCGATGTAGAGCACGGCCCCCACCTGGGAGGCTTTTTGCGCGTTGGCCAACGCGTGTTCCATGCGGTCCAGCAGCATGCGCCGGTTGGGCAGGCCGGTGAGCGCATCAAAGTAGGCCAGCTGGTGCGACCGCGCCTCGGCCTGCTTGCGTTCGGTGATGTCGCGCGACAGCGCGATGAACCGGGGTTCGTCGCCAGGCGCGGCACTCTCCTTGCGCGCAATAGACAACTCAAACCAGTGAGTCACCCCGCCCAGCTCCAGCCGGAACTGGTGGCCTGACGAGTACCCGGTCTGGTGGGCCGCTTGCAGAGCCGCATGGCAGCCGGCGGCGACTTCGGGGGGGACCACATCGCGCAGCAGGCGGCCCAGAAACATCTCTGGCGGCACCGCCAGCTCTCCCGATCGCGCCGACCGGTAGTGGTGGATGCAGCCGTCCAGCCCCAGCTCGAACAGCAGATCAGGAATGGCGCTAAGCGTGCTTTCGAGGTCGTCGCGGGTGGCGCGCAGCTCGGCCGTCATGTCCCGCGCCAGGGCCACGGCACGCTCGCGCCCCGTGGCCAGCAGCCAGGTGAACCAGGCCAGGATCAGGCTCAGCACCGTGCCCAGCAGCGCCACCGGGTGGTGTCCATCGTCCTGAAAGCGCTGCACAAAGCCAGGCTGGGGCGCCATCTGCAACGTCCAGCGCCGCCCTCCCAGCTCCAGCTCGCGCCGCGCCTGCAAAGGCTGCCCGCACGCCCCCAGGGGCGGCGCCTTCAGGTTGCTGAACAGCTGCACACCTGCGGCGGCACCCGCGTCTCCAGCGATGGCAACGGGGGACACGGCACCCGCGCCCGGGGTGCTGTCGATGATCTGCAGGCCGATGTCGGCGTCAAATTCACGGGACATGCCGTGGATCACATCCTCCATGCGAAACGGCGCCGACACCCAGCCCGCCAGCCCTTGCCGCCTGCCCTCCACCGTACCGTTGTCGGCGTCGGCGCGGTACAAGGGCATGTACATCACCAACCCCGGGGCTGCGTTTTGCATCAGCGTCAGCCGCCCCGACAGCGCCGGCGCTCCGGTGTCGCGGGCCCGGTCCAGCGCTTCCTTGGCGGGTGGAAGGGTCAGCACATCAAAGCCCAGGGCCTTGAGATTGGGGCCCTCCAGCGGTTCGATGTGGGTGATGGGAGCCATCAGTGCGCGCTCGCCGGGCGGGCGCACCGCATATTGGTCGAAGCCCCGCTGGCGCATGTCCTGCAGGTGGGCGGTCAGCGCATTGCCGGGGAACTGCGGGATCAGCGACACCCCCTGCAGCCCGGGCCGGGTGGCCTGCAACTGCAGCGCACTTACATAGGCCTGGAACTCAGCGCGGTCGATGCGCTCCGAGCCTTCAAAGTAGCCTTTGACGCCACGCAGCACCACCTCGTAGGTTGCCATGCGGTCCTTGAGGTTGTAGGCGATCTGGTCGGCCGCCACCTCAAAGTTCTGCTCTCGTTTGGCCCGCGTGTTCTTCTCTTCGCTCTGCCAGTACAGAAAGGTCAGGCCCAGGGTCAGCAGCGCAATCAGCGGGGGCAGCACCAACGGCAACCAGCGGTGGTTGCTGGTGCCCGCCACCCTTTCGGGCGCCCACGCCACCTGCCCCTGCGGTGCAGGCGCATCGGTGTGCGGAGCGGGTTCTGGTGTCATGGCATCCTGGGTGGTGGAGGCGCGTCGGCGGTACACAGGCTGTGGACCCGAGAGGCTGCAACATTATGAGCATCTGTCCTGCGCCGAAAAGGGACATTTGCGCGCAAACTGCACACTGCTTGCTCACGCTGCACGGCTATGCTCGCAACCGTTGTGCGGCAGTCCCGTCCCTGCGCACCAGCGCTCACCAATCAACCCGGCAACACTTAACCCAAAGGCCTGGCATGGCATCGCTTGATTTCGATCTGGAGGAATCCCAATTTCGCAGCTGGTATGCGGCGCAAGCCGTAGCGCTGGAAGACGCCTGCGCAGCGCTCACGGCGCGCGTGGCGGCCGTGGTGACCCAGGCGGGCGGCGTGGACATCACAAAGGTCGAGGGCCGGGTGAAAGATGTGGATGAATGCGTGCGCAAGTTCGTGCGCAAATACCGGCCGGCGCTGGAAGAGAGCAACACGCCCTATGACATCCAGGCGTACATCACCGACCTGCTCGGTGTGCGGGTGGTGTGCCTGTATGAAGACGAGCTGGAAAAGATCGCCCAGATCGTGCGCGCCCATTTCGCGGTGATTGATGTGACCGACAAGGTCTCGGCGGTGGAGAGCACCGAGGCGTCGTTTGGCTACAAGGGGCTGCACCTGGACCTGCGGCTGAGCGTGGCCGAGCGCGACCAGCCGGAGCACGCTGCGTATGCCCAGTGGCCCTTCGAGCTGCAGGTGCGCACCATCATCCAGGACTCGTGGAGCGTGCTGGACCACAAGATCAAGTACAAAAAATCCATCCCGGGGCAGCTTAAGCGGCGCATCAACGTGCTGTCGGCCCTGTTTGAACTGGCCGACCGGGAGTTTCGCCAGATCCGCGATGCCACGGCGGCCGAACTGCTGCAGGCACCGGACGAAACTGCCGAACCCGCACCCGACGCGACCGCGGATTTGCAGGCCCCTGCCCGCGCTGCAGCCCCCAGCAGCGAGCTCAATGCCTTCACCTTCCTGAAAATCGCCACGCATTTCTTCAAGGACTTCGAGTTTGAACCGTCCAAGGTGGATGGTTTTGTGGACGACATCCAGGCCTGGTCGGCGGGCATGACGCGCGCCCGTTTCAACAGCCTGATGCGGGAGACGATTGGCGTGGTCAAGCGCTACAAGCAGCACTTTGAAGACCAGAACCCCCAGGCCAGCTTCAACCCCTACACGGTGATCCGGCACTGCCTGTACCTGAGTAATAAGACCGCCTTCCGCCCTGCGCTGCGCAATTCGGCCCGTGAGTCGTTCGAGGCGTGGCTGAACGACAACACGGAGCCCAAGCTGCAGGGATAAAGCGAAAATGGACTCAAGCGCCAGTGTGTATTGCGCCAGATGCTATCAATTTTGATGGCTGTGGAGTGGGATATGGCAGCTCCCTGAGGTACCACCGCACTGAAACGGGCCCAGGATGGTCTGTCACAAAGGCGACTAGATATTGGTGGTTTTACTCCATGCGCTTGTTACCAACTGCTGCTATATTGCACTGCAACAAAACGGAGTTTCGCCCCATGCTGTACCACCTCTACGAAACCCAGCGCTCCTTGATGGAGCCTTTCACAGATTTTGCGCAGGCGGCTTCCAAGTTGTTCAGCAACCCGGTCTCGCCGCTGAGCCAGACCTCGGTGGCCCAGCGCATGGCCGCCGGCTACGACCTGCTCTACCGCCTGGGCAAGGACTACGAAAAGCCCGCCTTCGACATCCATACGGTGGACGTGGACGGCATCGGCGTCGCCATCCATGAGCGCATCGAGGTGGACAAGCCGTTTTGCGAACTGCGCCGCTTCAAGCGCTTTTCGGACGACCCCGCCACGCTGACCAAGCTCAAGGGCCATCCCGTGGTGCTCATCGTGGCGCCGCTGTCTGGCCACTACGCCACACTGCTGCGCGACACTGTGCGCACCATGCTCAAGGACCACAAGGTCTACATCACCGACTGGAAAAACGCTCGCCTGGTGCCGCTGTCGGAGGGTGAGTTCCACCTCGACGACTACGTCAACTACGTGCAGGACTTCATCCGCCACCTGCAAGGCATCTACGGCAACTGCCACGTGATCAGCGTCTGCCAACCCACAGTGCCGGTGCTGGCTGCCGTGTCGCTGATGGCCAGCCGCGGCGAGAAAACGCCCCTGACCATGACCATGATGGGTGGCCCCATCGACGCCCGCAAGTCGCCCACCGCGGTGAACAACCTGGCCACCAACCGCAGCTACGAATGGTTTGAGAACAACGTGATCTACCGCGTGCCGGAGAAATTCCCCGGTGCCGGCCGCCGCGTTTACCCCGGCTTTTTGCAGTACACCGGCTTTGTGGCCATGAACCCGGACCGCCATGCGTCCAGCCACTACGACTACTTCAAGAACCTGATCAAGGGCGACGACGCCAGCGCCGAGGCCCACCGCAAGTTCTACGACGAGTACAACGCCGTGCTGGACATGGATGCGGACTATTACCTGGAAACCATCCAGACCGTGTTCCAGGACTACAAGCTGGTGAATGGCACTTGGGACGTGCGCTCGCCCGCCGGCAAGCTGGAACGCGTGCGCCCACAGGACATCAAGACCACCGCCCTGTTCACGGTGGAAGGCGAGCTGGACGATATCTCCGGCTCGGGCCAGACCGAAGCCGCCCACGACCTGTGCAGCGGCATCGTGCGCAAGGAGCAGCGCCACCTGGAGGCCAAGGGCGCAGGCCACTACGGCATCTTCAGCGGCCGTCGCTGGCGCGACATCGTGTACCCCAAGGTGCGCGCTTTCATCCTGGAACACGAACTGCCCGCCAAGCCCGTGGCTTCGGCTGCAGCCCCGGCAGCGCCCAAGCTCGCTAGCCCCTCGCCCGCCCCCGCCAAGGCGGCACCGGTAGCCAAAACCACCACGGCCAAAGCGCCCAAGGCAGCCGCCAAGCCTGCGCCGGCCCATGCTGCGGCCAAGCCCGCAGGTGCCACGGCGGTGGCCACACGCTGGGTTCAACCTGCGGCCACCCCCACGGGAGCCGCCCAGGAGCCCACGGCCGACCTGAGCACGGCGCAGACCAGCGCCACGGCGGCGCCGTCCACCCGCAGCAGCATCAAGAGCAAGGCGCGCAAGGCTTGAGCCACCCCGCTTCCGCCAGCACCGCACCAGCCGAAGCTGCCTTCAAGGACCTCGCAGCGCGGATCGACGCCGCCCTGCCACAGACGCAGTGCACGCGCTGCGGCTACCCCGACTGTGCAAGCTATGCGCAGGCCATCGCCCAGGGCGAGGCTGCCATCAACCAGTGCCCCCCGGGGGGCGCTGAAGGTGTCGCGCGCCTCGCCGCCATCACGGGCCACGCCGTGGTGCCTCTGAGTGCCAACCACGGCGTGGAGGGCCCACGCACGGTGGCTTTCATTGACGAAGCGTGGTGCATTGGCTGCACCTTGTGCATCAAAGCCTGCCCCACCGATGCCATCGTGGGCTCCCACAAGAAAATGCACACCGTCATCGAGCCCTACTGCACAGGGTGCGAGCTGTGCATCCCCGTTTGCCCCGTGGACTGCATCCAGCTCGACAACGCCAGCGGTGGCGCAACCGGGTGGGCCGCGTGGTCTGATGCGTTGGCACTTCAAGCCAAGCAACGCCACCAACAGCACCGCCAGCGGGTGCCTCTGGAAGATGCAGAGGACGATGGATTCGGTGCACAGGCCGATTCCACAACAACCGCCTTGTCATCAACCGCCTTATCGCGCCCGGCGGCCACTGCAGTGGCGGCTGAGGGCATGGAAGCACGCAAGGCGGCCATTGCCGCCGCCATGGAGCGCGCGCGCCAGCTGCGTGAAAAAGGGTCGCGCTGAAAGCGGCACCCTGAAAGCGACACCCAGGTCTCTGGACGAGAAACTGCTGGTCTGCGGATTACCGCGCGGCCAGTGACTTGTACACGCCGCAACCCACGTACCAATCGCCCACGCGGCTCACGTAAGACATCTTGGTTTGCACCGCGCCCGTAGCCGGGTTGGTGATGTCGTACTCAACCCACCCTGGGGCGCGGTCGGCCTGGGTCACGATGTCGCTCACAAGCCGGTCGCCTGCAACGCCGGGGATGTCCTGCACGCGAGTACCCACCTTGGCCTGATTGCCGCCAAAGGCCAGGTAGGTGCCGCCAGCATCCAGCACAAACACGTACATGTCGCGGTCATGGTAGGGCTGCGTCTTGTCGGTGATGCTGCGCAGAAACTGGTCGCGCGAGGTGGTCTTGTGCAGCGCCACGGCCTTGTTCACAAGGCCCACCGCCTCGTCGGCCGTACCCTGCTGCAGCCGGAACGCCGCCACCGCCTGCGACAGGGTGGAGGCGCGGTGCTCCAGCGCCTCAGCCTGCGAAACGGCGTGGCCCACCATCTGGGCGTTGTGCTGCGTGATCTGGTCGAGCTGCTGCACGGCAGAACTGACCTCGCTCAAGCCCGTGCTTTGCTCGGCGCTGGAGCCGGAGATCTCGGTCATGCTGGCCGCCACGCTGCGAATGCCGCTGGCCATGTTGGCAATGCCTTCGCCAGCCGAGCGGATCAGGCCCGCGCTGGCCTCCACCTGGTTGACCGAGGCGCCGATCAGTTCACGAATCTCGCGCGCCGCGTCGCCCGAGCGCTTGGCCAGCGTACGCACCTCACCCGCCACCACGGCAAAGCCTCGGCCCTGCTCACCGGCGCGGGCGGCCTCGACCGCAGCGTTCAGGGCCAGGATGTTGGTCTGAAACGCAATGCTGTCGATGACACCGATGATTTCGGTCATACGGCGCGCGCTTTGCTGGATGGCCTCCACCGACTGCACAGCACGCGCCATGGCCTCGGCCCCGCTGTCGGCGGCCTTGCGCACCTCGGCGGCACGGGCATCGGCGCTGCGCGCGGTCTGTGCGTTGTTTTGCACGGCCGACGAAAGCTGCTCGACGCTGGCAGCCGTCTGTTCCAGGTTGGCGGCTTGCTGTTCAGTGCGTTCAGCCAGGGAGCGGTTGCCTTGCGCCAAGCTCTGCCCCGCATGGGCCACCAGTGCCGCGTTGCTGCGGATGTCCGCCACCATGGAGGAGAGCGTGAGCACCATCCGGTCGAGCGACTGGGCCATGGACCCGACCTCGTCCCGTCCGTTGACACCCGCACGGGCCGACAAGTCGCCCCGCGTGGTCTGCTCCATCGCATGCGCCACGCTCTGCAGGTCGGAGGCCAGCCCGATATACAAAGCGCACAGGGCATAGAGCACCACTGCACCGGCCAGCGCCACAGACCACCACGGGGCATCCATGGCGGCCATCGCCAGGGCGCCCGCCATCAACACACCCAGCGTTATCAGTTTGCCCGGCAGGTGCCACCTGCGCATCCACCACAGTCCGGGGCGCAGCGGTAGGAATCCAGACATCTTGTCTCCGTTATCGTTTTTGAAAGCGAGCCATGCTAGGTGTCCGCTCTTACGTCGGATTGACAACTTCATTCGGCGCGCGCGGGGCTTGCCTCCGCGCCTTGCCGCAAGCATTGCCATGGCGTGGACGACACTTGGCACCGCGCCTTGGGCGCACGCCCTTCGCCCATAATGTCGCTCCATGAATCCCCTGCTCTCCCATCTCCAGCCCTACCCCTTCGAGCGGCTGCGGCAACTCTTTGCGGGAGTCACCCCCCCGGCGGCCTACAGCCCCATCAGCCTGGGCATGGGTGAGCCACGCCATCCTACACCGCAGTTCATCAAAGATGCACTCAGTAACAACCTGGGCGGACTGGCCAGTTACCCAGCCACCGCAGGTGAACCCCAGCTGCGCGAAGCCTTCACACAATGGATACAACAGCGCTACGCGCTGACCCTGGACCCCGGCAGCCAGGTGCTGCCGGTCAACGGTTCGCGCGAGGCATTGTTTGCGTTCGCGCAGACCATCATCGACCCCTCGCAAGACCAGCCCCTGGTCGTCTGCCCCAATCCGTTCTATCAAATCTACGAAGGTGCCGCCCTGCTGGCAGGTGCCCAGCCCTACTACGCGGCCAGCGACCCCAGCCGCAACTTTGCGGTGAACTGGGACGCCGTGCCCGATGCTGTGTGGCAACGCACCCAGCTGCTCTTCGTCTGCTCCCCCGGAAACCCCACGGGCGCCGTGATGCCGCTCAGCGAATGGAAGAAGCTGTTTGAGCTGAGCGACCGCTACGGCTTTGTGATTGCCTCGGACGAGTGCTACAGCGAGATCTATTTCCGCGACGAGCCGCCGCTGGGCGGCCTGCAGGCGGCAGCGCAACTGGGGCGTGGCCACTTCAAGAACCTGATCTCTTTCACCAGCCTCTCCAAGCGCAGCAACGTGCCCGGTATGCGCAGCGGCTTTGTGGCTGGCGATGCCGCGCTGATCAAGTCCTTTTTGCTCTACCGCACCTACCACGGCAGTGCCATGAGCCCCATCGTGCAGGCCGCCAGCATCGCCGCCTGGAGCGATGAAAAGCATGTGGTCGAAAACCGGGCGCTGTACCGCAAAAAGTTTGCTCAGGTCACGCCGCTGCTGGCCGGCGTGATGGAAGTCGCCCTGCCCGACGCCGGTTTCTACCTGTGGGCCAAGGTGCCGGAAGCCCTGGGCATGGACGATGCCGAGTTCGCGCGTGCCCTGCTGGCTCAATACAATGTGACGGTGCTGCCCGGAAGCTACCTGGCCCGCGAGGCCCAGGGGAGCAACCCCGGCGCCCAGCGCGTGCGCATGGCCCTGGTGGCCGAAGCCGAAGAATGCGTGGAAGCCGCGCTGCGCATCGTGCAATTCATCCAATCCCGTACTGCCTGATCTGATCGACAACAACATGACCCAACAACTCCAAACCCTCATCGACAACGCCTGGGAAAACCGCGCCAGCCTCTCGCCCGCTGCCGCCCCCAAGGAGATCCAGGACGCCGTCGAGCACGTGATTGCCGAGCTGAACAATGGCAAGCTGCGTGTGGCCACCCGGGAAGGCGTGGGCCAGTGGACCGTGCACCAGTGGATCAAGAAGGCCGTGCTGCTGTCCTTCCGCCTGAAGGACAACGAAGTCGTCAAGGCTGGTGACCTGGGCTTTTACGACAAGGTGCAGACCAAGTTTGCCCACCTGTCTGAAGAAGAAATGAAGGCCACCGGCGTGCGCGTGGTGCCGCCTGCCGTGGCCCGCCGTGGCAGCTTCATCGCCAAGGGCGCGATCCTGATGCCCTCTTACGTCAACATCGGCGCCTACGTGGGCGAAGGCACCATGGTCGACACCTGGGCGACCGTGGGCTCGTGCGCGCAGATCGGCGCGGGCGTGCACCTGTCCGGCGGCGTGGGCATTGGCGGCGTGCTGGAGCCTCTGCAGGCCGGCCCTACCATCATTGAAGACAACTGCTTCATCGGCGCCCGCTCCGAAGTGGTCGAAGGCGTGGTGGTGGAAGAGAATTCCGTGCTGGGTATGGGCGTGTACCTGGGCCAGAGCACCCCGATCTTCAACCGTGCCACCGGCGAAATCAGCTATGGCCGCGTGCCTTCGGGCTCGGTGGTGGTGAGCGGCAACCTGCCCAAGACCGCCGCCAACGGCGCACCTTACAGCATGTACGCTGCCATCATCGTCAAGCAGGTGGACGCGCAAACCCGCTCGAAGACCAGCATCAACGACCTGCTGCGCGACTGATTGCGCTGCATGAGCGCGGACTGATGGGCCGCCTTGCCGACAGAGACTGACAACAAGAGGGAAACACCATGAGCACGATGGAACGAATTCTTCGCCTGATGGCAGAGAAAAAGGCCTCCGACGTCTATCTGTCGGCCAACGCCCCCGCGCTGATCAAGATCAACGGCGAGTGCGTGCCCATCAACAACCAGATCCTGCCGCCCGATGCACCGCGCAACCTGCTGTCCGAAGTGGTACCCCCGGACCGCATTGAAGAGCTGGAAGAAACCGGCGAACTCAACATGGGCGTGCCGCTCAGCGGTGTGGGGCGCTTCCGGGTCAGCGCCATGCGCCAGCGTGGCAGCTATGCGGTGGTGATCCGTTTCATCTCGCAGCAGATCCCCGAGTTCGACACATTGGGCCTGCCCCCGGTGATGCGCGAGCTCATCATGGAAAAGCGCGGCCTCATCCTGATGGTGGGCGCCACGGGCTCTGGCAAGAGCACCTCGCTGGCGTCGATGATCGACACCCGCAACGCGGCGCTGACAGGGCACATCCTCACCATCGAGGACCCGGTCGAGTACCAGTTCAAGAACAAGAAGTCCATCGTCAACCAGCGCGAAATCGGCAGCGACACCCAGTCCCTGCAGACCGCCCTGAAGAACGCGCTGCGCCAGGCGCCCGACGTGATCCTGATCGGCGAAATCCGCGACCGCGAAACCATGTCGGCTGCCATTGCCTATGCGCAGTCGGGCCACCTGTGCCTGGCTACGCTGCACGGCAACAACAGCTACCACGCGCTCAACCGTATCCTGAGCTTCTACCCGGTCGAGGTACGCCCCACCATGCTGGGCGACCTGGCATCGGCCCTCAAGGCTGTGGTGTCGCAGCGCCTGGTGCGCAAGACCGACGGTGGCCGGGTGCCTGCGGTTGAGGTCATGCTCAACACCAAGCTGGTGTCCGATCTCATCGAAAAAGGCGACTTTTCGGGCGTGCGCGAAGCCATGGAGAAATCCATGGCCGAAGGATCGCAGACCTTCGAAGAAGCGCTGGCCCGTCTCATCATGGACGCGCAGATCGACCGCAAGGAAGGCATGGCTTATGCCGATTCGCCTACCAACCTGATGTGGCGCCTGCAAAACGACTTTTCCCTGGCCGCCAACGCCGCCAAGGCCCAGAAAGAAGCACGCGATGCCCCGGACGATACGCCGTCGTTCACCGAGATCGTGCTGGACGTCAAGCCTGCGGCATGATGTGACGCCTTTGTGCGGGCTGCGGCCATCCCTTGGGGGGGATGCCGCGTTCGATGTTGAGCGCCTCTTGCCGAGCAGCCCTTGCCGGGGCTGCTCGGTTCCGCTATCCGCCTCCATGATCGCAGCGTGGCTGCGTGTCTCCATTTCCTGATTCTTATCCCATGTCCCGAACCCTTCACCTGGCTGAACAGCTCATCTCCCTGCCTTCCATCACACCGGAGGACGCCGGTTGTCTGGACCTGCTGGCCGAGCGGCTCGCCCCGCTCGGGTTTGTGTGCGAACGCCTGGACAGTGGCCCCGCCGACTTCCGCGTCAGCAATTTTTGGGCAAAGCGGCCGGTAGCGCAGGTGAATCATGCCTCAGCAGCTATCAAAACCGTAGTATTCGCGGGGCACACCGATGTTGTCCCCACCGGTCCATTGGCCCAATGGAGCAGCGACCCGTTCGTGCCCACCCACAAGGACGGCAAGCTCTATGGCCGGGGTGCCAGCGACATGAAGACGTCTATTGCCGCCTTCGTGGTTGCCGTGGAAGAGTTCCTGGCCGCCACGCCGGCCCCGCTGATCGAACTGGCATTTCTGCTGACCAGCGACGAGGAAGGTCCCTCCGTCGATGGCACCAAGGTCGTGGTGGAACAGCTCAAGGCGCGCGGCGAAAAGCTCGATTACTGCATCGTGGGCGAACCCACCTCCGTCGAGAAAACCGGCGACATGATCAAGAACGGACGGCGTGGCACCCTGAGCGGCAAGCTCAGCGTGCGTGGCATCCAAGGCCACATTGCCTACCCGCAGCTGGCCCGCAATCCCATCCACCAGGCCCTGCCCGCACTGTCGGAGTTGGCATCCACCGTGTGGGACAACGGCAATGCGTTCTTTCCGCCCACCAGCTGGCAAATCAGCAACATGCATGGCGGCACGGGCGCAACCAATGTGATCCCCGGGGAAGTGGTGATCGACTTCAATTTCCGCTTTTCGACCGAATCGACGGCAGAGGGCTTGCAGCAGCGCGTGCACGCCGTGCTCGACCGCTATGGCCTGGAATACGACCTGCGCTGGACGCTCGGCGGCCAGCCCTTCCTCACGACGCCCGGCGAGCTGGTGAGCGCCGTGCAGCAGGCCATCGCGTCCGAGACAGGTATCACCACGGAACTGTCCACCACCGGAGGCACCAGCGACGGCCGTTTCATTGCGCAGATCTGCCCCCAGGTGATCGAACTGGGCCCCCCCAACGCCACGATCCACAAGATCGACGAGCATGTGGTGGTGGCCGACATCGAGCCGCTCAAGAACATTTACCGCCGCACGCTGGAAAACCTGCACGCTCAGGCCCTGGCGGCCCAGGCGGTGACCGCATGAGCAGCATGAATCATCCCCTGACCGGCAACACTGTCGGTGCGCTGGTCGAATCTGGCGCCCGGTGGTTGGCCTCGGCTGGGGTGTTCTTTGGCCACGGCACCACCAACGCCCATGACGAAGCCGCCTGGCTAGTGCTGTGGCGCCTGGGCCTGCCGCTGGACAGTGATCTCTCCGACGCGCCAGATTCCATCAAAAATCAGGCGGTAGCGCCCGACCAGCTTGCCCTGGTAGCTACACTTTTTGAAGAACGCATCCGCACACGCAAGCCCGCCGCCTACCTCACACGCGAGGCCTGGCTGCAGGGCGTGCCCTTCTACATTGACGAACGCGCCATCGTGCCGCGCAGCTTCATCGCCGAGCTGCTGGCCGATGGCAGCGTAGACGGATTTCTGAGCGATAACACCCACCAGGTGCTGGACTTGTGCACCGGCAACGGCAGCCTGGCTGTGCTGGCCGCCATGGCCTGGCCCGAAGTGGAAGTGACCGGCGCGGACATCTCGCCCGACGCCCTGGTCGTGGCCCGCATCAATGTGGACAAACACGGCCTGCAGGACCGCATCCGGCTGCAGCTCTCCGATGGCCTGGCCGCCCTGCCCGGCCCCTGGGACTTGATCCTGTGCAACCCACCCTACGTCAACGCCGACAGCATGGCCGCGCTGCCCAGTGAGTACCGGGCCGAACCCGAGCTGGCCCTGGCCGGTGGCAAGGACGGCATGGACTTTGTGCGCCAGCTGTTTGCCGCAGCTCCCGACTGCATGACTGAGGACGCCGTCATCCTCCTGGAGATCGGCAACGAGCGGGCGCACTTCGAGGCGGCGTTTCCGCAACTGCCGGTTTTTTGGCTGGAAACCAGTGCGGGAGAAGACCAGGTTTTGCTGGTCACCCGGCAGGCCCTGGCCGCCCAAACCCAGCTCACGGCACAATAGAGCCCCTGCGCCACCTTGGGCAGCTGCAACGGCTCTGCTGTTCACAGCTGTGCTGGCCCCCAAAGTTTTGTATGCCACCCGCCTCGCGCGGGTGTAGTTTTTTCTGATTCCCGGATGATCACCCTCAAGAACGTTACCCTGCGCCGAGGCACGAAAGTCGTGCTCAACAGCGTGTCCACCACCATCAACCCCGGCGAAAACGTCGGGCTTGTCGGTCGCAATGGTGCAGGCAAGTCCAGCCTGTTTGCGCTGCTCAGTGGCAAGTTGCATGAAGACGGCGGATACTTTCACATCCCGTCGAGCTGGCGCATGGCCGAGGTCGCGCAGAACATGCCCGAGACCGATCAGTCGGCCACCGACTTTGTGCTGGAAGGCGACACGCGCCTGGCCGAGGTGCAGCGCCAGCTGGCCGAGGCTGAAGCCAGCGACGATGGTATGGCCATTGCCCATGCGTATTCCGACCTGCACGACGCCGGCGCCCACGATGCCGTGGCCCGCGCCCAGGCGCTTATCCTAGGGCTGGGCTTTCGGGTGAGCGAACTCGACCAGCCCGTCAACAGCTTTTCGGGTGGCTGGCGCATGCGCCTGCAATTGGCGCGTGCGCTGATGTGCCCCAGTGATTTGCTGCTGCTGGACGAGCCCACCAACCACTTGGATCTGGATGCGCTTGTCTGGCTCGAAGCCTGGCTCAAGCGCTATGCGGGCACCATGATCGTGATCAGCCACGACCGCGAGTTTTTGGACGCGATCACCAACGTCACCCTGCAAATCCAGCAAGGCGAATTGAACCGCTACGGTGGTAACTACAGCAAGTTCGAGGAACTGCGCGCCCAGCAACTTGAACTGCAGCAAGCCAGCTTTGCCAAACAACAGGAGAAGATGGCGCACCTGCAGAAGTTCATCGACCGCTTCAAGGCCAAGGCCAGCAAGGCCAAGCAGGCGCAAAGCCGGGTCAAGCAACTTGAACGCATGGAGAAAATCGGACCCGTGCTGGCCGAGGCCGAGTTCACTTTCGAGTTCAAGGAGCCAGCCAACCTGCCCAATCCGATGCTTGCCATCAGCGATGCGTCGTTTGGCTATGTGGACGAAGAAGGTACGCCCACCACCATTCTCACGGGCGTCAACCGATCCGTGCTGGCTGGGCAGCGCATCGGCATCCTGGGTGCCAACGGTCAGGGCAAGTCCACGCTGGTCAAGACAATTGCGCGCACGATGAAGCCGCTCGCGGGCAGCATCACGGAGGGCAAGGGGCTGAACATCGGGTACTTTGCGCAGCAAGAGCTTGATGTGCTGCGCCCGAGTGAAAACCCGCTGGAGCACATGATCCGTCTGGCCAAGGAGCTGGGGCCAGATGCCAAGCAACCCAGCCGCGAGCAGGATCTGCGCAGCTACCTGGGCAGCTTCAACTTCACCGGCGATATGGTCAAACAGGCTGTGGGCACCATGAGCGGTGGTGAAAAGGCGCGCCTGGTCCTGGCCATGATTGTCTGGCAGCGCCCCAACCTGCTGCTGCTCGACGAGCCTACCAACCACTTGGACTTGGCCACCCGCGAGGCGTTGGCCATGGCACTCAACGACTTCGACGGTACCGTCATGCTGGTCAGCCACGACCGTGCACTGCTGCGCTCGGTGTGCGAGGACTTCTGGATGGTGGGCCGGGGCGTGGTCGGCCCGTTCGACGGAGACCTCGACGACTACCAGCGATACCTGCTCGAAGAATCCAAGCGCCTGCGCGAAGAAGCGCGGCTGGCCGAGCAGGCACAACAACAGGCCTCACCGGCTACTGCTGCAGCCCCAACCGTCGCACAGCCAATGCTGGCGCCTTCCGTGGCTGCGCCCCCATCTGCGCCCTCTTCAACCCCAGCACGCGACGGACGGGAGCAACGCAAGCTGGATGCCCAGACCCGTCAACAACTGGCTGAAAAGACCCGTCCGCTCAAAAAAGAGCTGGAGCAGATCGACAAACGCCTGGCTGCCTTGAGTGCAGAACGCAACGCATTGGAGCAGAAACTGACGGAAACCCTGCCCCCCGCAGAGATCGCCGAATGCGGCCGACGCCTGAAAGCCGGGAACGAGGAAACGGAAAAACTGGAGGAGCGCTGGCTGGAAATTTCTTCTGAGCTCGAAGAAATTTCAGCGACTTCGGTAGGCTGAAGATGTAAAGTCCTGTAAATTTCCGATGGAATTTCCGGAAATTTAGCCAAGCATAGACATATGCCTATAGCTATAAAAACTGTAGCTATATTTTGGGTCAATCTACAGGCTATTGCCGTTGCATTTTTTTGCAAAAGGCTGTCAACGAACCATGGACGGGCCGCGTTGTTGGTACATCACAGGAGTTTTCCACCATGAATACCACCGCAATCTTGTCCGCTTGGCCCGAAGACGAACGCGACCGCAAGCGCGCTCCGGCCCGCTTCTGAGGGCGCTGCAGCCCAGCCTCTGTTGTGCAAAGCGATGCCACCGCGCAGTACACAACAAGCATAAACCGCACCAGAACAGGAAAAATGCAGGCGCCTACATAGACCCTGCATTTTTCAGACGGTCCTAGCAAGGTCAGATCCATCGATCTGCAGTCCTTGCAAAGCCCAACAAAAAAACCCCGCCAATGCGGGGTTTTTTGTTGGCTCAAGAGATATTCACCACTTTTAGCCCATGTGCAGCCCACCATTGACCGAGAAGTCTGCACCTGTGGCGTAACCGCCCTCTTCCGAGGCCAGCCAGGCGATGATCGAGGCAATTTCGCTCGGTTCGCCCAGGCGCTTGACGGGGACAGTGGCAACGATCTTTTCCAGCACATCCGGCCGGATCGCCTTGACCATGTCTGTGCCAATGTAGCCGGGGCTAACCGTGTTGACGGTGACGCCCTTGGTGGCCAGCTCTTGCGCCAGGGCCATCGAGAACCCATGCATGCCTGCCTTGGCTGCGGAATAGTTGGTTTGACCTGCCTGGCCTTTTTCGCCATTGACTGAACTGATGTTGATGATGCGGCCCCAGCCCTTTTCCACCATATCCGACACCACTTGCTTGGTGACGTTGAACATGCTGTTGAGGTTGGTTTCGATCACAGCGTCCCAGTCTTCGCGGGACATTTTGACGAACATGCGGTCGCGCGTGATGCCGGCGTTGTTCACCAGCACGTCGATGGTGCCGTGCTCTGCCTTGGTCTTGCCGAAAGCTTCCACCGTGGAATCCCAGTCACCCACATTACCCACCGACGCATAAAACGTGTAGCCCAGGGCCTTTTGCTCGGCCAGCCACTTGGCGTGGTCCCGTGTCGGGCCGCAACCAGCGATGACCTTGAAACCTTCCTTGTGCAGGCGCTGGCAAATGGCGGTACCGATGCCCCCCATGCCACCGGTGACATACGCGACTTTCTGGCTCATGTGATTTCTCCTTGTTAGTGATTGGCTCAGGACCCACTCTACCGAAGAAATTGGACGCTGCCGTGAAGGAAAACACTTAAGCCCTTTCCTTTTTAACATATCCACATGCGTCACACCGTTGACGCAAGACAAGCTTAGCGATGGGTCACAGGAATGGCGCCTTCAGATGCACCAAAACCAGGCAGCCACCGAGCGCATATTGAATGTTGTGCAGGAGAAAGACGGCCCTTAGAACCTGTTTCAAGATCTTTTGAGCAGCAGAGCCAAGAATGCCAGATGTATGAACTGCAAGCT
>JADHED010000850.1_pt1 | contig 30505 bp, 33 predicted proteins | sample 8952041 | NCBI WGS metagenome assembly JADHED01 (sample SAMN16124423, study PRJNA663239) | bioreactor sludge metagenome | isolation source: sludge (control) | place: India:Bengaluru | collected 2018-09-08
CGGCTGAGCTTCAGTTGGGGAGCGACAGAGGGGAGTATTTCAGCAGCCTGTTAAGTGGGTTAAGTACGTCATACTTGGCCCATGCTTAAAACCAGAATAGTTCGGAAAATTTTTCACCAAACTTAATTTATCTATGGCGATAAGGTACAACGACGAATTGTCAAGAATTATCGGCACCGAGGTAGTATCGGATCGATTAACAAACCTTGTGTGGATTGCTGCAGCGCATTCAGTTATTAATTATCGCCAAATAAATTTTAAAAGATCTTAACGCGATCAAATTGCAAAAGCTCTAAAAGCGTATCCAGCATTAAAAAATAGTGCGACATCTTGCGTCAGCAAGGAACCAATTCCATCCAGCAAATTAATCTGGATTAATGATAGCCAGAGACAAGCCAATTTTATTGAAACCTTGCTGACAGGCAATTGGGCACAAGTCAATCTGACGCAACATCAGGACATACATCTAAATATATCGAGAATTGCGCCAATCTCGCCTGTTATTCCCGATCGAATACCATTCGAGCTAGTGGGGGCAGAGCGAAGCATTGCTCTGATTGACCATTTTTTATCCTTTTCCAGCGGCGGGATTAAAGAACGGATAGAAATTACCAAAAAAATTCAGTTAGCATGGGAAAATCAGCAGGAAAAAAATAAAGAATTCGATTGGTTCAAAAAAGACAATTCGCAGGATCGGATGGGTTATTTTTGGATATGGCTGAAAACGAAGGCACCACAACTTACCCACAATCGCGCTTCATTTCAGAACCATGATGAGCTGCTCTCTTGCTTCGACTTTTACTATAACGACGCCTCATCCAAAACTCTACTGATACAAAACTTCAAAAAAACCTGGAATCAAAAGCAGCTTAGAGAAAGATCCAAAGGCAAGAAGCAATGCAACTTCGTTTTATCGGAGAGCACAGTTTCAAAACTCGAATCACTTTCTAAAAGGTATGGTCTAACACGCACAGAGATCATCGAACTTCTAATTGACTCGGAAGCCGCCCATCAGCATTACATTTCATAGCGACTTCGACGAAAGATACAAATCATAACTCCATTGAATAATTAAAAAAACCCGCACCAAAAATTTGGCACGGGCTTTTAAGATCAATTAAATTCATCTTTGCTGGCGCAGCGTATCTAAATAATCCGCCCATTTTTGCATCATTCGCACTCGATGCTCTAAATACTGAGTTCTATTGTAGGCTCGTCCATTATTATCTTTCACGGCATGGGCGAGCTGCGCTTCGATTACCAAGGGATCACAATCTAGCCGTTCTGCTAACATGGTACGAGCCGTCGCCCGAAAACCGTGCCAAGTATGAATTTCTGAGGTGTATCCCATCGAAATCAACGCCGTGCGAACCGAGTTTTCCGAAATGGGACGAGCATGGCTACAGGTAGCTGCCCAACGCCATCCGACCTTCTTTGCCCTCAAGCCTGTACTTCCAAAACCAACGTTTAGACCCCGTGGGGCTTACCTCCAAATAGAGACCACCAGAATCAGCCAAACGCTCGCGCTTGGCATTGGGGGAACAACGGCCATTTTTACAGTGTGCATCGGTCAACATGGGGGAACATTTTTAGGAGAGACGAGGCCTTCCTCATAGGGAAGTGGGGGAACAAGCACCCAGAGTTTACGATTTTCGTCCTTGTTCCCCCACCTGTTCCCCCACGTTGCCTTGGATGCGGTTAGACAACCCTAGACATCAATGCACTGTAACTTGTTGATTTTTCAAAGAAAAATGGCGTTCACTGGACTTCAGTGAACGCCCTTGGACGTTATGGTGGTGGCGGAACACGGAACTGAACCCGCGTCCGCTTTCTGAACAAAAGTCCGTCCGCAAGAACAGAGTCCCTGTTTTGAATCATTTGGCCGCTTCGGCGGACATCGGGCGAAGCGTGTGGACAGCCAGACTCGCGGTGTTCGATATGGTCACTGGTAGGCAGTCGCCCACCGAAACTCCGGACAGGATGGCAATAGCTCTTGGCAATGCAGTTGCATTGACTTGACAAGGCGATTGCATTACCATGCAAGATATTCACATCTTTGACCGGAGCGCGCCATGCCCACCACCCTCGACGTCGAATCCACGCTGACCGACCGCTACCAGACCACGGTACCGGAAACCGTGCGTCGCGCCCTGCGGCTCGGCAAGCGCGACAAGATCCACTACACCATCCGCTCCAGTGGTGAGGTTGTGCTGACCCGCGCTGAAGCCTCCGAAGGCGACGATCCGGTGCTCGGCCAGTTCCTGGGCTTCCTGGCCCGGGACATTGCCAACCACCCCGAGCGCCTGCAGGCCGTGGATGGGGGCCTCGTCCAACGGCTCCAGTCTCTGGTCGGCAGCGTCGAAGTCGATCTCAATGCCGCCCTGTCGGCAGACGATGAATGAGCGCGGGCAAGGCCACGCCCCTGGTCATTCACGGCTGGACGATCTTTGCCCATCCACTGTTCTTGGCGCAGATTGAGGCGCTTGCTCAGCAGGTCGAAGCCTTGAAGCAGAAGGACCCAGTCGGGTATGTGAAGAAGAACGCCAGCAAGCGACTGGCGGCAATCACTAGGTTGGCGTTCGACATCATTCCTCAAGACCCTGCGCGGCCTGAGTACCGCCAAGGCGGCACCCTTGGCGACGATCACAAGCACTGGTTCCGGGCGAAGTTCTTCCAGCAGTACCGGCTGTTCTTCCGTTACCACGCACCCAGCAGAGTAATCGTGTTCGCGTGGGTCAACGACGAGGACACCAAGCGCGCCTACGAGAGCAGCGACGACGCCTACCGGGTGTTCCGCAGAATGCTTGAAAGCGGTCATCCGCCGGACGACTGGAGCCAGTTGCTGGGCGAGGCCCGGGCCGAGGGGCAGCGACTGCAGCAGTTCGCCGCTGGCCTCACGCCGTAAGGCTTGGCTTCTATGGCGAACAGCGTTGTCATGGGGTCATCAGTCTAGGAGAAGAAGATGCACTACCCCGTGATGACCGAAAGACAGGTTGCCGCCAGATGGAAGGTCAGCCTGAAAACCCTGCGGCGCTGGCGGCTTGATAGCGAAGGGCCAATCTGGCACAAGCTGTTCCACCACGTCCGCTACCACCAGGCGGATATTCTCGAGTTCGAGCGTCAGAGCGCACAGCACTGGATGGCGATTCTTGGCGATGGTGAGCGCGTCCCACGCGCCGCTACCCACCCACAGAGAATCGATGGCGACCCTCAGCCTTCCGATACCGCCGAGCCCGAACTGCAGTACGTCAGCGCGAAGGAGGTCGTCGAGGCTACCAGCCTACCTGCGAATCTGTTCACCGACCGAGTCGAGCGAGAGCGCAAGCGCATCCCGCATCTGCTGTTGGTTAGGAACCTGCGTTTTTCGCTGGAGGCCATCCTGCAATGGGAACTGGCGAACAGCGTGCGGGGCGATGTACAGGAATCGGTGGTGCGACCCGTCGAGCTGGAGCATCAACCGGACGCCCCGGCTCGTGTGCCGCGCTGGCATGAGCTGGTGAGGGAGCAGGACGGAGAACGGTTCGATTCCGTTCCGTAGCCTGAACAGATGTCCCTCCTTTTGGCCCAAAGTCCACCGTTTCGGCCATTTGTCCCTTGAAGGCGGACGGTTGACGCAAGGAAAACCGGCTACCTTGATTAGATAGCACTCCTGCGGGTTGCTGCGTGCTCACGCGATGTTGGCTGGTGCATCTGTTTTTCCATCCCGGTAGAAACTGCCTGACGAAGCTGCAGAATCTTGCCAGCCAGCAGAGGGTTCCGGTCGGTCAGATCAGAAACATTGACGTAGTAGCCGTTCATCACATTCTTTTCCTTGCCTCGCAGCCGGACCTTTACAGACTGGCCTGATTTCGATGACACATCTTCCAAGCATATTGCCCATCCAACCTTTTCTCGCCAGAGCAAATCGCCGACCTTGTGCGTGATACCGCGCTCGCCCTGCTGACGCAGTTCCCCCTCCCAGACTTGCCTCAACTCGGAATCAATTTCCTCCAGCAGCCGCGTCACCGTTGGTGCAACCTCGGCAAGATAAGACCGCGCGTCGTCGATGCGAATTCTTCCGATGAGCGCTGCGACTCTTGCTGGCACGGCGGAAGCCAGTAGCTGGGGGGCAGTAAAAACCTCACGCAGGGCGACCGCTTTGTCGATGTCCGTGCCCACGCCCTGCCAGCTGGAATGGCCCAGCGTGGCGACAAGCACCATCCACAACGTGCCATCGCCGACCACATCCTCGAACGTCGAATGTTGATCGCAATCGGCATAACGCTGTTCGACGGTGTGCAATAGTCCGCCAGGCCCTGAAGCCTTCCCTCGGAAGAGGATCGAAAACATTTCCAGTGCCCATTGCTCTGCAACCTCGGGTTTCACCCATCCCCTGCGTTGCCCGCGCATTGCCACCGCAAGCGGGAATGAAACCGCCTGCACCATCTGAGTCGCCGAGCACCGTTCCGCGAAGACCGCCGAAGACATCTCGGTGAGGAAAGTGGAGATCTGCGCCGCCAAGCGATCCCGAAAACGGTCCTCAATTGGCACAGGGTTGGAGGTGGCCGCTGGCGGACATCCAGATGGGCAAGGTCGACATCGTGGTCGTTTACAAAATCGACCGGCTATCCCGCTCGCTGGCGGATTTCGCGCGGATGGTCGATGTGTTTGACCGCCACCGGGTCAGCTTCAGCGCCGTCACGCAGCAGATCAACTCGGCCACCTCGATGGGGCGGCTGATGCTCAACGTGCTGCTGTCCTTCGCGCAGTTCGAACGGGAAGTGACGGGCGAGCGCATCCGCGACAAGATCGCCGCCAGCAAGGCCAAAGGGATGTGGATGGGCGGGCCACTGCCGCTGGGGTACGACGTGCGCGACCGACTGCTGGTGATCAATGAAACTGAGGCTGCTTTGGTGCGCCGCATCTTCGATGACTTCGTAACAGTGCGCTCGGCCACGCTGATGGCCAAGGCCTATGGCGCGCAAGGCGTGGTCACCAAGGGCGGCAAGCCTTTCACCAAGCAGACCATCTACAAGATGCTGCACAACCGGATGTACCTGGGCGAGATCGTCCACAAGGGGCAGAGTTTCCCTGGCCAGCACCAGGCCATCATCAGCCAGGCGCAGTGGGACGCCGCGCACACGTTGATCGCCACCGATGGCATCGAACGGCGGCGCGAAACCAACGACCGCCAGAGCGAACCGGTGCTGCTGCGAGGCCTGCTGTTCACGTCTGATGGCGAACGGCTGGTACCCAGCTACACCAAGAAGAAAGGCAAGACCTACCGCTACTACAGCCCGATCAAACACCGGCGCTTTGGCGCATGGGCCAGTCAGCACAGGCCGTTGCCTGCGGTGCCAGTTGAAGAACTGGTGACCGAGCAAATCGTGGCGGCGCTGTCGGCCCCGCACATCGTGCAATCGGTGTGGGACCGAATGCAGCACATCCGGCCTGACCTCACCGAGCCGCAGATCGTGCTGCCGATGCGCAATCTTGCCAGTCTGTGGCGGGAGTTGTTCCCCGTCGAGCAATGCCGACTGGCGCAACTGCTGATCGAGCGCGTGGTGATTGCCGACAGCGGGCTGGAAATCATCTGGCGCGATCAGGGCTGGCAGGAACTGGCTGGAGAGTTGCTGCCCGGCACCATCGGTGCGGAATTGCAGGAGATGGAGGAAACCGTATGAAGCCCAAAGTGCAGCCACTGGGCGCAGCCATCGCCCGCGAACGCCGGGATGGCGGGCAGCTGAAACTGTCCACCTTCATCCCGCTGAAGATCAGGAAGCGAGGCGGCAGCAAGGTGGTGGTGCGGCCGAACGGCCAGCTCGACGCGCCGGGCAAAGTGGTCACCCAAATCGACCAGCCCCTGCTGGCGGCACTGACGCGGGCTTTCTACTGGCAGCAACTGCTCGACGACGGCGTGGTGGGCAGTGGCAGCGAAATCGCCCAGCGCGAAGGCCTGCACCACTCGACGGTCAACGAGCTGCTGCGTCTGACGCTGCTGAAGCCTGCCATCATCCAGAGCATTCTGGCCGGGCAGCAGCCCAAGTGCATGAGCCTGCTGTGGTTCCAGCGGCATCCGCTGCCGACCGACTGGGTGGCGCAGCGGGAAGTGGTGGCGGGGTTTGATGCCTGACCGGGTTACGAGCCCTCGATCACCCGTGCCACATCACTGCGGCATTCGGCGCACTTGCCCACCAGCAGCAAGTCGCCACCCTTGATGGTGCCGCTGAAATTGGTGATCGTGGTTTCGTGACGGCACTGGCCACACCAGACGTTGGACAGCAGTCGCTGGCGGATGTCGGCAGGGATGGACTCCCAGCGCTGACGAGCTGGCTTGGTGAAAGTAGGCAGTGATTCGATGGTCATAGTTCAGCGGACCCAGCGACGGGCGTCCTTCAAGAGCAGCAGCAATTGCTGTTCGCGCAGCGGTGACGCGATGAACCCGAACCGGGTGTAAAACCTCGCCGCTTCCTCATCGATGGGGTGGGTCAGCATGGCACGGATGCCGGCCTGCGCGGCAATCAGCATCGTGCGGCGAATCGCGTCCTGCAGCAGGCCAAAGCCGATGCCTCGCCCCTGATCTGCTACCGAGACAGCGAGCCTCGCCAGAATCACCACTGGCAATGGGTACTGCCCCATCCCCTTGCGAATGCGCTCCGGCGCCTCCAGCGTGTCGACTTGTCCCACGGTCAGACTGAGGTAGCCCGCCACGCGGCCATCGTCCTCGGCAACGACAAAGGTCTTGGCCGAGCCGCTGCCCAGCGCCTGGCGGGCGTGGCGCAACAGCCAGTCATTCAACGCGGGCTTGCCGCAATCAAAACCTTCCAGCCGATGCGGCGCGGCCAGCGGCTCCGGTGCGCGCAACGTCACTTCGTGTCCCAGGGCGCCTTACGGGCAAACAGGTCGCGCAAACCCTCGTTGGCCTGTTCGGGGCGATCCAGCAGATCCATCAGGGCCTGGTACTGGCTACCCGAGACCATGAACAATCGTTGGTCCAGCAGGGTTTGCTCGGCGGCCAGGCACGCGCTGTCGAGGATGAAGTCGGTCAGCGACTTGTGGGCCACCTCGGCGGCACGGCGCAGCACCACCTCCTGTTCGGGGGTGGCGCGCAGCCCAAGTCGGGCCGAGCGGGCGGAAGGCGACGATGCGACGGCAGTCATGGCAGCACCTCTTTTGTTAGATCAATTGCCGAAATGTTAGTACAAATGACGCACACTGTCTAGTTGCACTGGTGACCGGTCGCCTTGGTTGACGATGAACCACCGCGCGTAAGTTGTTGATTTTGCAAGAGACAGAACTGCGCCTACCCGCAGGCCAAACGGAGAATAGAGACGGCTCTGGTGGAGAAAGTGGCAGATTTCGGGCGTTTCGGCTGATGGCCACCCGCAGCACAGGTGGCCGGAACCCCGCGTGGCGCGGGGATTTCAGGCAAGAAAAAGGGCCCGGAGACTATCCGGGCCCTTGAGTATGGTGGCGTAACACGGAACTGAACCTGCGTCCGTATATGAGGTCCGTTAGAAAAACATTGTTCATGAGGGCGCCCGCCTGTACCAAATGGCCGTTTTGCATCGTGAAAACACCAGCTGGACCCCCGCACCTGCGTGACTGACCTCGACAGCGTATTGACAACAGCTACACGCCGCGCGACAATCCGTGTATCTGTTGTGTATGCATTAATAGGAGAAGCCAATGCGTGACGCCGCCATCAATCTGCGGGCCCTGCCCGAGCAGCGCGACCTGATCGATCACGCTGCCAGTCTGCTCGGAAAGAACCGATCCGACTTCATGCTCGAAGCGGCCTGCGACCGTGCTCAGTCTGTCGTGCTGGATCAGGTCTTTTTCAGTCTGGACGCCGACAAGTTCAAGCAGTTCACCGCGATGCTCGACGCACCTCCCGGCCCCAATCCCGGGCTTGAACGTCTCATGGCCGTCAAGGCGCCCTGGAGCACCGGCGCGGCATGAGCTTGAAACTGAACGCACCGATTCCGCTCGCCGCCACCCACATCCTGGATGATTTCGCTTGCGGTGAAGCCAGTCTCGATGAATGGCTCAAGCGCCGGGCACTGACGAACCATTTGAGCGGTGCCAGCCGCACCTTCGTCGTCACCGATCAGGAAGGGCGTGTCCACGGCTACTACGCGATGGCCGCAGGTGCGGTTTCACATCAGGCGGCAACCAGCAACGTGCGACGCAACATGCCCGATCCCGTTCCAGTGATGGTTCTAGCCCGGCTGGCTGTCGACCACCGAGCGCAGGGCATCAAGCTTGGGGCATCCCTCCTGCAGGATGCGGTCGGTCGCGCGGTGAGCGTTTCGCAGAACGCCGGTGTCCGGGCGCTACTCGTCCACGCCCTTCACGACCGCGCCAAGCAGTTCTACGAGCACTACGGCTTCCAGGAGTCACCGCAGCATCCGATGACGCTGATGCTGCGCTTGAACACCGTCAAGGCTTGAGAGAGGTCGTTCAGCATGACCATCCACAAGATCCACACCGAGGCAGAATACCGCGACGCTCTCAAGGAGGTCTCCGCGCTGGTGGATTCAGACCCTGCTCTGGAAACGCCTGAGGGTAAGCGGCTGAACGACCTGGTAGGGCTCGTGCAGGCTTACGAAGCCACGTATGTGCCGGTCGATGGCGCCCTTGTTGACCGCATTCGCTCAATCGTCGCAGGTGTCGAAGTCGATCTTGACAAGCCTCTGCCGCCCGAGCTTGGCGACGCGGGCATGCCCTGAGCATCAACTTGTCTTCTACGGTGAACAGCGTTGTCATGGGGGCATCCGTCTTGGAGAAGAAGATGCACTACCCCGTGATGACCGAAAGGCAGCTTGCCGCCCGCTGGAAGATCAGCCTGAAAACCTTGCGACGCTGGCGCTCTGACAACGAAGGGCCCACTTGGCACAAATTGTTCCAGTATGTCCGTTACCACGAAGCCGACGTCCTAGACTTCGAGCGACAGAGCGCGCAGCACTGGTCAGCGATTCTTGGTGACGGTGAACGCGTGCCCAAAGTCGTGACTCGGCCGCAGGAACAGCCTGAAACGGAAGAAGATGCCGGGGCGTTCTACGTCACGGCCCAGGATGTGATTGAGGCGACCGGACTGCCCAAACACTGGTTCACAACCCCGGAATACCGTGCCAGGAAGCAGGTTCCACATCTGGCCTTGGTTGGCAGCGTCCGCTTCTCGCTGCAAGCCCTCTGGGAATGGGAGCAAAACCACAGCACTGTCGGTCGGCCGCCGGAGCCCAAGGCACCCCGACAACCAGATACGGAGCCAGAGCCTGCACCGCCATCGCGCGTGCCACTATGGCATGAACTCGCCCGGGAACTGGACAGAGAACAGTTCGATTCCACTTCGTAGTCCGAACAAATGTCCCCGGTTTTGGCCCAAAGTCCACCGTTTCGGCCATTTGTCCCTTGAAGGCGGAACACGGAACCGAACCCGCGTCCGTTACCCAAGCCGGATAGTAACGCCCAAGCCTTGAGGGCGTGAGTTCGGGCCGATGACCAGACGCCGCCCATTTGCGACGCGGCGGCGCAACCCTCCTGGCTCACACCATGAGCCTCGTTCTTCGAAAAATCCTGCTCAAGCCGGCTCCGCCACGTTCCGGCTTGTACTCTTTTGCACTATCCTGTCGTGGTTTGCCTCAACTTGGCCATGACCATGCCTAACTCGGGGCGGGGCCTCGACGGCTATTTGCGGCTACTTGGTGTGCGGTCCGGATTGTTGTACCCACAGCAGAAGAATCCAAATAAACGTCTGGTGCCGACCGACAGAACGTTAGAGGTATTGGTTGCGTCGTCTATCGACGTGAACGCTCCGCCGCTGGAATACCGAGACTTCCTTGAGGTGCTGCGCCGACGCTGGAGCATTGTCGTCGGTGGGGCACCCATAGACGGAACGCTCCTGGCTCAAATCGGTGCTCATGTGCCCAATCGAGAGTTGACCGAGAACAGCGAGCGATTTCTCTCGCGTCTCGAGTCAATTGGACTGGCGCGTCGCCTCGCTGACAGCGTTGCTGTTGTCGGCCTTCTGGAAGATAGCTATGACTGACATGAACAAGCGTATAGCGATGCGCGTTGCAGAGCTTCTCGTCGCAGAAATCGAGAACGCCGTAGCACGTGAAGACTGCAATCGAGGGATGCTTGGCAGCCATTCAGGAGATCTTCGAACACCCCGTGTTCCATAGGAAGGAGCACGTCTCCGTCGAAGAGATACTTTCATCTAATGTCCGGCTTGACCTAAGCAAACTGACTGATGAAGTCCGCTATATAGCTGCCGAGACGCTGCTCAGAAAGTTGTTCCGAGTTCTCAGACTGAAGGGCCCCATACCCGTTCAACCAACAGACGATCGTCAGCGATTCAGGCTGTTTGTGGTTATAGACGAGGCGAAGATTCTCAGCACAGGTGGAGGGGACCCGGACGCACCCGATCGAATTCTCAACCTACTGTTTACTGAAGCGCGAAAGTTCGGGCTTGGAATGATCTTGGCCTCACAGATGAGCGACCATTTTGGCTCGGAGGTGAAGGCGAATGCTGCAACCTGGCTGGTATTGAAACCAATGGACATCCGGGAAGCCAAGAAGAACGCTCCGAACGTTCAGATGGACCCAGAGGCTCTGACAAGCCTGAAAGGTCGTGGGGATGGCTACTTGCGAGACCGCTCGTCCGCGAGGGCACGGAGAATTCAGGTACGCCCGATCTCAGAAATGGGCCCGCCCAAGACCGGGGCCTAAGATAAGTTGTTAAGGTCGAAGTAGATCCTTGGCCTGAAGATTGGCTGGGTATGGGTGGTCATTTGTCCTTGGTGGAATTAATTTGATTGGCCTCGGCTTGTTGGCGACGGGCTTGTTCAAAACCGACCCACAATCCATTCTGATCGAGCCCTCTCTTCGCCAATTCCTCTCGCGCGATGATGTTCAGATCTAGTTCGCCTTTGCTCACCGCAACAAGGACTCTTACGGTGGCCGCTTGAATGAATTCAATCTCGTCGAGAGTGAATCTTCCTTTTGAGTAAGACATGACGGCAATGGGATTCTGTCGACCTCTGGTCGTGTTTAGTGCACTGAGGTCATTCATCCATTCGTTTCGCATACAGTCAAGTCGCACCGGGCCTTCAAGAATGAATTGGCCACAGCATTTTCGGATGCACAATCAGAATGCGAAGTTTTTGCCTGCATCGAGCAGTTCGGATTCGGTGGCGCGCCTCATTACGAGCCCCGGTAGAACGCGGCCTCCACCGTAGACCCATCTACGCAGTTCTGTGGTGGTACCGGGCCAATCACGCTGATTGACTCGCCGCCTCAGCGTCGATGTCTGTAGTCGCCCGGCGCCCAGGTTGAAGGTGAAGTCGACGATGGCAGCCAGCCGCCCCTCGGGCTCGGTCGCCAGCACCGGGCAGTAGCGCAGGGTCGCGGTCAGCGCGATCCTCAGGTCGTCCGCCAGGTAGCGCTCCGCCTCGATCTCCGTGATCGGCGGATGATCCGGATCGCAGAGGTGACCGTAGCCGACTGTCCAGTAGCCGGCTGGGCAGACGTAAGGATGCGCGCGGCCGGGATCGTTCTTCGGTACGCGGTGAAAGCCCTCGAAGCGTTTGGCCAGATCGATGGCCGCCTGCGGGACCGCGATCACGGCCGCACCCGGTCGAACACGCGCCCGAGGAACCAGAAGTTCAGCACCCCGGCCCACAGCGCCTGATCGGCGTCGGTCCACGCGTGGAGGACCGCGGCGCCCCAGTCGCTGCCGCCGTTGATCGCGCCCACGAAAGCTGCGGTCTTGGCGGCGCAGTACAGGGCCATGAACCAGTAGGTGATCACCGGACGGACGCTGACCGACAGCGCATCGGCCCATCGCACGCGGGACCGCTGGCCTTGGGCGGCGACCGACTCCCGCAAGGCCTCGATGGCGCCGGTGTTCCATGCTGCGTCGGCGCTGGCACCGATCTCGGCCATGCGCTGGGCGCCACGCAGCTTCTCGAACTCCAGCGCCTTGTCCTGCATCGCGAGTTCGTGACCGCGCTCGCCCTTGCGATCCAGCCACTTGAGTACCTCGGGCGCCAGGCGGAAGGCCCCGCCCAGGAGACCACCGAGCAGAGTCTCGATCATTGGCCGCCTCCCATGAGCTTGAGCTTGATAGCGGCGCCGATCAGCAGGATCGCCAGGATGCCCGTGGTCGTCACCTTGATGGTCGTCTGCGAGGCCGTCTTGCGGGCATCCCGCCAAGCCTCCAGCAGGTCGCGGAGTTCATAGATGTCGCGAGCCGCATGGCTGCTCTCCAACCCCAGGTGGGCCAGGGCACGCTCGGCGCCCCGCTCGGCGGCGCGGTCGAGCAAGTCGTCGAAGTCCTCGCGTCTCAGAAGCAGCATGTTCTCCACCAGCGCGGGCGGATCGGTCGGGATGGGATCGGTCATCGTTTCCTCCAGGTGAACGAAGTTGCGGCGAAGCCAAAAGCAAAGCCCGCCCAGCGCGTGTGCAACTGGGCGGGCCTCAGGGGTGAATCGGCGGTGGGTCAGACCTCGATGAGTTCGAGCGGCAGGCTGGGCGCGACGGCTTCGACAACGCCGTCCCGCACGAACACTTTCTGGCCGAGGGTGGCGGTACCGCGCGCCTTCAGGACACCGCCACCCGGCAGTTGAACGGTGACAACGCCGACGGCGACCTCGGTCACCGTGCCCGCCTGCAGCGGAGCGTCGGGCAGCAGTTGGCGGAACTGCTGGTAGACGTTATGCATAGGCCTGCACCCCCAACGTCTGCCAGACCTCGGGGAAGCCGGCCTGCACCTGCGTGGCGCGCACCAGCCCGAGCCGGGTCACGCTGCCGTCCTGGTACTCGACGAAGGCGCCCGGCTCGATGATTCCGGTCTCCGCGAGCACGGGCAGGCGCAGGCTGACTTCGATCTGCCTGCCGGTGTCGGCGAGCACCGCGATGCCGCGCTGGCGCGCGGCGGCCGCCTCGGTGATCAGTGCATCCACGACCATCGGTGCCAGCACGTCGCCTGCGGTGCCGGCGCGCGTGACCTGGCCGAGCACGCCCACCCCTTGTCCTGAGACGAACACCCGGTTGTAGGCGGGCTTCTCCAGCCAGCGCAGGGACTCGCGGGCCACCGCGTCGACAGGCAACACGAAGTCCGGGGTGACGGAGCCCCACTCCCAGGGTGCCACCGGGTAGCGATTTCGGACTCGTAGACTCTGCGCGGTCGGATGGGGCATCAAGTAACCGCCCGCAGCGCCCGCGATGGCGGCCAGGGCCTCGATCCACGTCCCCTGGTGGGCAAACGCGCCGGCCGGGACGTTCCAGTCGGTCAGGCTCCAATCGACGGACCACCCGAGCGGCACGCCGTTGATGGTCAGCACGTCGTCCATCAGTTGCCGGGCCGTGCGGCCCTCGGTGTTCGAGAAGGTCATCACCGGCGCATAGGGTGCGGCCAGGACCGCATTCCGGCCCCGGCCCGAGATGCGGATGCTGGCGTCGCCGAAGATGCGCTCGCGGCTGATGTTCTCGGCCAGCACGCGGAAGGCCGTGCCGTTCACGCTGGCCAGCAACTCCGCCGGTCCGGATGCGGCGCCGGGATCGACCAACGACTCGGCGCTCGCCGGCAGCGACGCCTCGAAACCCCAGGTCCACGACGCTGCATCCAGCGACAGCGAAAGGCTGAACACCGGCACCTCCGCGCCATCCGGCACGCGATGCAGGGTCACGTTGTTGATCACGAAGTACAGCCTCCGGATGGGAACGACCACCGACTCCTCGGCGGGAGGCGGGTTGTCGTGGTTCTCACAGATGAACAGCAGGTGGCCATCGGTCGCGGCCAACGCGGCGAACAGCAGGGCCGTGCTCGGCGTGTAGCAAGGCGTCGTCGCCGGAGGCTCGGGCACCACCAGCAAGCTGATCCCTGCGGGCGGCGGCACGGCGTCTTGGTATCGACATCGCCAGCCTCGACGGTCCGCCTGCGCGCTCTGGAAATCCGAGCCTTGGCCGCGCGTGACCCGTCGACCGCCTTGCCAGATCCCCAGGCGGCTTGCTCGCTTGCTGCGGTCGCCGTCCTGGTGCCGGAACAGCGTGGCATCACGGACAGCGCCCGCGTTCTGGAACAGAGCTAGGCGGACGGCCTCGATGTGTGTAGCGATCTGGTGGCCGAACCAGGTCGCGTGTCGCAACGGCGAGGCGTCCTGGTGCAGCGCACGCCACTGCTCGCGTGAAGCCGACAGCACGGGCGGCAGTCGGTGCGAGATACCCAGCGGTCGAAAGCTTGTGTGACGCCAGGGCGCAGCCCAGCCCGATGGCTTGGCAGTCGCGTCCTGCTGAGCTTGCGTTGGACCGTCCTCCTTTCGCTGGGCTACTTGCCAGAGAGGTTCCGTCTGGCCCACGGTCGGGCGCTGGGTGCGCGAGAAGTAACGCACCTCGGAGACGAACACGACCCCAGGCAAGATCGCGCCCTGGCCACTCCCGACGTTCAACGGCACGCTCGGGCGCAGCAGCACCGAGTTCACCGTGGGCGCCGGCAACAGCACTTGCAGTTCAAGCCGCGCGGGCGGAATGAACCGAACATCGACGCCCGGTAAAGGCAAGACGGCCTGAACCGTCAGGTCATTCCGAGGCGCGATGAAGTCCGCGCCGAACAGCAGGTCCGCGTCGGTCGGCGCCGGTCGGTCGAACCGCAGATGGACCTGCGACGACCCGAGATCTGGCATGACTTCAGCCCAGGATGGCGGAGACCATGCGGGCGTCGCCGCCCAGGTACAGCGTGGTGCTGGCCAGCTTCACATCGCCGTTTCCATCAGTGCCGCTGCAGTCCAGGTCGAGCGCCGTGACGTCATCGCCATTGACCAGCCGGGCCCAGGTGGCGACGCCGCTGGCGGTGATCAGGCCGTCCTCCTGCTGCGTCAGTGTCAGAAGCCCGTTCGAGATCGTGCCCGCGGGCTTGGTCAGACGGATCTCGACCAGCATCGCACTGGTGGGTGTTGTGGCCGGCGTGGCCGGGCGCACGCCCCCGTAGATGCGCAGGCGCGCCGGGTTGCTGCCGGTATCCAGGAAGTTCAGCGTGCCGGCGAGCCGGGCCTCGTTGTGCTCGACGGTGATGGCGACGGTCATGACATCAACTGCGGCTCAAGGTTGTCCGCGATCACGGCGCGGTACAGGTGCTTGTGGTCGTAGCTCACGACCGTGTAACGCTGGGTCGGATCGATGACCTCGAAGCGATAGTCCCCATTGGCATCGCTCCAGGTCTCAGCCACCAGCAGGCGGGTGTTCTCGCTGAAGAGTTGGACGCGCCGCTCCAGCGGCTGGTCGGGGATGCCCTTCTCCTTGACCGTGCCCGCGATCACGCCGATACCGCTGAAGTGGATGTTCTTGCGACCGGACGGGAGCGCTCGGAAGTGGCGGTCGTGGGCGCCTGGGTCATCCCAGCGCTCGGACGCCGGGCTGTTCAGGCGCATCAACTCCGCATCGACGCTGACCCCAATGTTGGCCGCAGGACTGGGCATCACCGAGGTGGAGCCTCCCGTCAGCGGCTGCAGATCGTCTGCCGCGTTGACCGCAACGGCAGTTGGAAACGCAGGCAGACCCGATGGCGTGTCGCCCGCGATGGCATGAATGCGGGCGGTCGCACCGTAGAGGAACACGCCCGGCACGAGCTTGCCCCGGTACGTCGCGTCGGCCACCTGGAACAGCACGACACTGCCGGCCGAGAACTGGAGCAGCCGCGACCACGGCACGCCATTCGCATCGGGCGTACCGGTGATGACTTCGCAGCGCAGGACCCGGCGCTGTCCGACGTTGAACGTCGGCGCCGTGGCAGCAATGCCGGCCATTGGCCGGGCCCCGTCGTTCACGCTGCCGGTGACTGCCGCGCCGTCGCCAAATCCGCTGCTCCAGCGCGAAACGCTCCATGCGCCGTCCAGATGGGCGAAGCGGTAGCCCTCCGCGGCGTTGCCGGTGGTCATCCACAGGCCGACGTGCTTGCGCCCACTCGGATCGGTCAACAGTTCGATGTCCGCCTCGAACCAGAAGTCCCCGTTCGCCGCTTCGTTGAAGCGAAGGATGGATTGCGTGCTCGACGCCGAGAGGTCAAGGGCCTGCTGCGCGGCGTTGTGGCTGGCGGACATCCCGCCGAGGACGGTGGTGTAGCCCGCCGCCGGCGCAGTGGCGAAGGTGTCGTTGAGCGGATAGCCCATCGATCACCTCCAGGGTCCGGTGATGTCGAAGGCGATCTGCGCGCCCTCGGTCTCGGAGCTGTACTGCGTGCGCACCAGCAGGAAACGCTTGCCAGCCTGGCCGACCACGTTGTCGACGATGGTCAGGTCGCTGTACGGGCGGTCCTGAGGCATCCACAGCATGCCGGGCATCAGGCCCCGAATGTGGCCGTCCTCCTGGCGAACGTAGGTCGGCAGGAGCCAGAGACTGTAGTCCGCGCCGTTCGGGAACGGTGTCGGCCCGCGACCGCAGATCTGCTGCCCGTTGTTGGTGTTGAGCGAGGTGACGCCGAAGCGGACCGGGTTGCTGCGTCTCTTGCGTCGGGACGTTCCACGTCAGGATGAGCGAGGAACCGACGTCGGGCAGCGCGCCCAGCGTCACGACGAACGCGCCAGTGTTGCGATTGATCGTTCCAGCACCGTAGCTGGCATCCAGCCCCTTGAGCGAGCCGTTGCCGCCGTCGGACAGCACGTACCAGCGACCCTGCGCCATGTAGCTGATCGACAGCGTTCCAGGCTGCGGCACGGGCAACACCGTACCGACGTAGGACTGGCTGCGCGACTCCGGGGTGATCGGAACCTCGGAGCTTTGCGGAGCGCGCAGGATGCGGGCAGCCGGGGTGTAGGTGACGGCCTTGGAGCCCGACATCGAGCCCGAGTTCAGGGTCAGGATGCCGTTGGCGTAGTCGATGGTGCCGATGGTTCCGCTCGCCGTCTTGAGCAGACCCGCGTCGTCGAAGATCGTGATGCCAGCCGTCTGGATGGAGAGCGATCCCGGCAAGCAGCCGCCCGGCAGGTTGAACGCCACGGTCGGCGTCCAGGCGTGGCTCGCCGTGTAGCTCACCGCCACGGCGCCGGGCACAGGCAGACCAGCCGCCGCGTAAGGGGGCACGAACGAGATCGGTGTTTCGGTCTGCGCGCTCGGCACCAGCTGGGTGTAGATCGAGGCGCCCTTGATGGTGAAGTCACCAACAGAAGCCGCCTGGGTGAGTGGCACCACCCCGACGTAGGTGCCGGCGTCGGTCACCACCGTGTCGCGCACGCGGGTAGCGCTGCCGATGCGCGTGAACGTGCGACTCGCAGGCGAGCCGGTGAAGTCGTACCGCAGCGCGTCGCTGATGCTCACCGTGACGACGCTGGCCTTGTAGTCCTGGTCGTTGTTGTAGGTGAACGTGCGCTCGACGACGGAGACCGACGTCGCTCGCACGTACTGCTCCTTCTGCGTGCCGAGCCCCTCGTTCTCGATCAGCACCAGCGTCTGCCCGACGTTGGGCACGGTGTCGGTCGTGCGCTGGAACAACTGGATCACACGCTGGCCGGCGATGTGGTTCTCGAACAGATACGCACAATCTGCGTACCCTTCTCGTCGTCATCGAGCGAGCGGGTCATGTCGCTGGCCATGCGGTAGTCGAGCGACTGAGCGTGGCCGTTTCCTTGCCCGCGATATCGCAGGTGATGCGCAGATCAGGAACGGCCGCTGCGAAGGCTCGATGGCGACCATCGCGCAGGATCTGCATCAGTCGTGTCTGGTCGACGGTGATTCCAGCTTCGTCCGCTGTCAGGACGTCAGCCAGCTGCACGATGACGTTCGCCCCGAGGAACTCAGGACAAACCCCCGTGGCTGTCAGAACCACACCCCAGCCCGACTGACCGTCGCCGCGCAGACTGCTGTCTACAGAGGCAATGACATCCATTCGGTCAAGGCAGCGAGCCAGGTGCACCGGAACATCGTCGTTTCCGTCGACCAGCGTACCGAGCTTCACGACGGGACCAGTTAACCGCGGCGTGCGCCCCATGCGCATCGCACCGCGCAACCCCTTGATGACACGCTCGGTGAGCCAGTCCCGCTTGACCTCGAATCGCTCCAGCTCGCTGGGATCAACCGCAACCAGGAGTCCGGTCTGCGGGTCGTCAAAGACCAGCCGCCCTTCAATCGAACGCAGCGGCGCCTGGAGTACCGTCCCATCGTCGCGAACTCGGGTCACAAATGATGCCCGCGCCTTCGGAACCAGGAAGCCCGCCGACCGCAGCACGGAAACGTCCGCGCCCCAGTTGTGCAGTTCAGCGCGGGACACTTCCGCACAATCCGACTCATACAACCGCAGCATCGCGCTGAACTGCCCGGCCTCGCTCGCGGCATCGAGTGGCGCGACCGATCTGACGATGCCGTAGGCCTCAAGAACCGCATAGCCCAACTCGCGGTCGCGCGGGTCCTGACGGCTTGCTAGGTTGCAACGATTAGGCGCGCTCAGCGTGATCGGCAGGTTCACCTCCTTACCGTTACGTTCGAACCGCAGGTTGATCACGACCCGGCTGATCAGCGTTGCCCGGCTGAAGATGTTGTTGTCGCCGAGCATGGCGCGCGCTGCGGTATCGATGTCGTCGTCCTTGTCGACCTTTACCACCACACGGCGCTTGAGGTTCTGCGGCCGCGCTTCGGCCTCGACCACTCGAACGTCCAACACACCAAGATGTTCCACCTCTGCTTGCGACAGATGAAGCGACCGATAGAAGCGCTCCAGGTTGTACTGGCGAAGCGACATCGGCCTACCTGACAGATCTGATCCCGTCGCGACTTCCGCGAACGCAGCGGCGATCAGCGGACGCTCGGCTGCCTGCTCAGCGAACACCTCGATCCGCTTCTGGGCAGGTTCGAATAGCAGTGTTGCTTCGACCGGAGGCTTGTAGTGGATGGGCTGTAGAGAGAGATCAGGCAAGGTGTCCTGGACGCTGCTGGTCATTCCGGCATGCCGGATCAAGAACATGTGTAGTGAAGGCGAACCTGCACCGTCATCAGACTGGGAGACCTCGAAGTGCTGAATGAGGCAAGGACCGGAGATCTGCAGCTGCTCCTTGATCTTGGTCTCGAACGCGGCCTTGGCGGCTTCGTTCCACTCGAATTGCGCCAGTTGGTCGCAGTCGACCTCGAAGGCTTCATAGAGGCGACCGAAATTCCGATAGTGCTCGGCGAAGTGGAATCGCTCGGCCTCCTCAAACAGCTGGGGCACCCGAATCAACAGGAACACCGATCTCCCAAGGTCGTCGGTCTGTGCATCAAAGCCGGCACGTAGTCCGCCTTCCGGATCATCGAATTTGTAGATGTCGCGCTCGACGACTTTGATTGCCGCGGGACCTTTGCCTTCGGCCAATGCGATAACCCGTCGCGCATCGCCTTCAAGCCTCGACAGGGATTCCGTGGTCAGATGTCGGCAGCCGTCGGACAGCGCCCGTCGAGCCTGGGCACAAGTCTGGGCATCGGCCTCAGGCGTCAGTTGCGCGAGCGCGGACGTAACCCACGGCTGACCTGCCAGGTCGCTGACGCTGTCGCAAAGCGTCCGAATGGCACCAAGGGATGCGGTTTCAACAAACCGATGGAACGAGGCAGTGTTCTTTTTCGCCTGGGTCATTGTTCGTTCTTGTTGTTCAACCTTCCTGTCAGGGGATGATCCCGAGACGGACCTTCACCTTGATCTCATCGAGCCACCGCTGGCGGTAGTGGCGAGCCATTTGGTCGATCTGAACTCGGCCGACGCCGGCTTGCTGGGCCAATTGCTCCAGAGACGTCACCAGATCGAGCCAGTCGAGACGACCGGCGGCGACGATCGCCGCCTTGTCCGCCGTCGATAGCAGCAGCTTGACTGTCCCCATCAATCCTTGGTCATGGAGCCAGGCCAGCAAGTGAAGCTCCCCGGCGTCGAGTCCAGCGCTGGCCGGATGGGCAAGCCCGAACCGGGCGATGGTGCGTTTGTCGACCGGGTGGCGCGCCGACAAACCTGCGACCAGAACGTCGCGATCGACAGCTACGTGGCGCGGATCAGTCGGGTCCCCTGTCAGGGCCTCCTCGACGCACTTCTCGACGGTTTCAATCGAAAAGGTAGTTGCCAGTGATGACCAGCACCCAACGCGGAAGGCTTCGAGGATGACATTGGTGTCGACGAAAACGCGGACCCGGGCGTGAGGAGCGACGACCTGCTGCATTCCGGGCGCACCTCAAAGCTCATAGGGTGCAGCCAAGGAATGCTCAGCAAACAGGTCGACCAGCTGCGTGAGGCTCATGCCCATCGCCTTAGCTGCCTTACGCGCCGACAGCCTCCCATGGTCGATCGCCCGATGCAGCATCGCAACGAACACAGGCGAGAAACGCTTCGGAGTTGCAGATCGCGAGAGCCGCTGCCGCTCGGACAGGAGCGCCTGGCGCGTCGGCTCCGTGATCCATCGCAGGTTGAACAGCCGCCACGCCAGCGCTGCCGGCGCCACGCGCAGCTGGGCTGCAATCTCCGCTAGGTGGGCTGCGTCGTCGATGCGGCGTCGGTCAATCAGACGGTCCAGCGATGCCGTCGGCATGAGCAGCGCAGCCGCGAAGTTGTTGGCCAGTTGCTCGATGCGCTTGCCCCGGGAGCGGTCCTCAACCGAGTTCGATTCCCGGTGGTCGGGCTGCATCGCGTCCCAAGTCAGCGCATGGAACAGCTCATGCGCGAGGTCGTAGAAGCGCCGCGATTCGGGCTCGTGACGGTTGATAAGGATGACGCCCAGATCCTGCAAGTGGCAGGTCGCACCTGAAATCGACTCGCCTTCCTCGGTTTGGACGGTATCCACGAACAGCACCGGAATGTCGAGACCGCGCTCCACGCGCTCGATCAGGCGCTCGGCGGGCACATCACCCAACTCCAGCGCCTGTACGAGGCTTTCGGCCCGCGCCTGGGCATCCTCGAACGAGGACTGCGCGGTGAGCCGCAGGCTGTGCTTGAGCGGGCCTTGCTGGTTCTCTGACGCCCTCAGCCATCGCAGGAGGCCGATCCACTGGCCCGCCTTTAGCTCGAACGCGTCCAGGCTCGCCTCGTCGATCTCGGGAGCTGCGCGCCAGTTGAACTGGGCCTCGCCGGTGACAGCGAACGGGTCCAGAAAGAACTCGACGTCGCGGTCGAGCACGTCGGACAGCAGGACCAACTCATCTGGCTTCACCAGCCGCTTGCCCTTCTCGATGTCCGACAGCGTCTGCCGATCGTTGATGCCCATCGCGGCAGTCAACTGTTCTTGCGTCCAGCCCTTGCCCTCGCGTGCAGCTTTCACGCGATAGCCCACCAAGCGAGGGGAAAGACGGTCGAGCATGGCGGTCCTCTGAGGAAAGAACCGCATTGTATTCTTGCGAAACAAGATTTGCAAGATAGAGACGCATTGCTATGCGTTGCCATTCGTTTCGGACGGCCTCGCGGACCATCACTGACGGTTTCGACTCCCTAGATCCGTCATGAAGAACCTCGAACTTCCATCTCCCGCGGAGATGCAGCCCGCCGCCCGTGCTGCTGAGATCACTTGCATCCTTGCGACAGCCATCGTCCGCGGCACGACCGCCGAGCCTCCAACAGAGAGTCCGGTTGACCTTGGCTTCTTGCCCGACCAGCGCGTTCATGCAACCCCCTATCCAACGGAGAAGTTGTCATGAACGAGAAGTCAGCGTCCATTGCGGCGCGGATCGCCGACCTGGGTCATCTCCCGATGGCCGAGCTGTGGGTCCTTTGGGACCGGTACTTCGAGCGCCGGCCCGAACATCCGAATCGCACGCACGTCGAGTCCCGCATCGCCTACAAGCTGCAGGAAGAAGCCTTCGGCGGACTCGCACCCGAAACGCGCCAGCGCCTTGAGGCCATCGGCGTCAAGCACTCCAAGATCAAACTGCGCGCGCGCCCGCGCAAGTTCGACTTCGCGCCAGGCACTGTGCTGCTGCGCGAATGGGGCGAGCGCGAGCATCGGGTGCGCGTGCTCGCGCCACACGGGTGAGCGCGTCGCACCCAGCGCCAGCAACCGCCTGCGGGCGGTTTTTTTGTGGCCGCTTGGCACTCGGTCGCCACCGCTACAGGAGTTGCCAACCACAACCGACCGCCTCTAAACCCGCGCCAGCAAAGGAAATGGCCTCGAGAACGCTCGCGTGGCCACCAGAGAAAACGGAGAACAGAGAGGCGTCGGTGGGGGCAAAAAAGACGACTTCGCAGGGGTGGCGCTCGCGAGGCCAGGCTCGAAAACTGCGCCAACGCTGGGGGAACGGGCAAAAAAAATCCCAACCGATAAGGGTTGGGATTTTAGGTATTGGTGGCGGGCGGACGCCGGTTCAATTCCGTCTCCGTCACTTGAATAGCAATGCAGCGGGCGTAAGCGGCAACGGGCGGATCAAAGTACCGCTTCCAGCCCCTTGCGCTCAAGGATGTCTAGCAGCTTCTGCGACGGCCCGCTGGGGCGCTTGTCGCCCACCTCCCACTTGCGCACAGTGGACGTGCTGGTGTTCAGCACGCTGGCCAGCACGGCCTGACTCAGGTGCAACCGCTCGCGCAGCGCCTTGACCTTTTCGGCGTCGTAGTCCTGTACCGGCTCCAGGCACAGCGCGTCGTATTTCTGCATCTTGCGCTTGTCAATGAATCCCAGGCGATGCAGATCGCTGGCCGATTCGTGAACGGCTTCGAGGATGCGGCTCTTGGTCTTGGTGGTCATTGGCAAATCTCCTGCAAAGCGCCGTCGGCAACGGCTTCATCCAGTTGCGGGCCTGTTCGAGCCAGCAGGTCGGCGGCTATGGTCTGCAAGCCTTCGAGCTCCTCGTCGCTGACGTTCGCCCGTTCGTTCTTCTCGAAGCCGAACACGAAAAACCAGCGGTTGCCCTTGTTGGTGGCTACCAGCGTGCGCACGCCACCACGCTTGCCGCGCCCCGCCAACCCGACGCGTTTCTTCACCACGCTACCGCCGAGGTCAGCGTCGATCAGACCAGCCGCCATCTCCTGAACGGCTTTGCACAGGACGGCATCGGTGAGCTCTGTCTTGCGCATCCATCGCTGGAAGTGGCGAGTTTTGAATACTCGCGTCATTGAACCTATTGTGCCACTAAGTGGCATAGTATGTCTACCCGCCTGTTCCGGCGCCCTGCCCAGCCGACATCACCATTCGAAACGGCCTACAGACGGCGCTCCCGAATCGATGCGATACCCCATCGCCCGATAGCCACGCTGGCGCTTGTCCCACATCCGCAGCAAGGCCGGATGCCCCGTGTCGACGAAGTCGATGATGCGCACGTCGGTCTTGCTGGCGTGTTCCCGGTGCAGGCGACCAGCGTATTGCTGCAGCGTGCCTTTCCACGAGACGGGCATCGCCAGCACCAGGGTGTCCAGTGGTGGATGGTCGAAGCCTTCGCCAACCAGCTTGCCGGTGGCCAGTAACACGCGAGGCGCGTCCGGCGACAAGGCATCGAGCGCGGCGATCAACGCGGCGCGCTGCTTTTTTGACATCCGGCCGTGCAACACGAACGGTTCCGGCACCTGATCGGCCAACGCGGTGCGAATGGCGTCGATGTGCTCGGTGCGTTCGGTCAGCGCCAGCACCTTGCGGCCTTGCCGGAAGGCGTCGGTGATCGCGCTGGCGATGGCTGCCGTGCGGGCCGCGTCTTGTGCCAGATGGCGGAACACATCCTGGATGCCCGCCTCCGCTGGCAGAGCGATAGGCGACTCGATGAACTGCGGCGTCACCGCCAGATCGTGCGGCGCGTCAAGCGGCTGTGCCGCCTTGTGCCGGATCGGCCCGCACTGCATGAAGATGATGGGCTGTTGCCCGTCGCGGCGAATCGGCGTCGCCGTCAGGCCGACCACGTGTTTTGCCTTCGCACGCCGCAGGATGGCGTCGAAGGACGCTGCACCGACATGGTGGCATTCGTCCACGATCACCTGCCCGTAGCCTTCCACCAGTGGATCGACCTCGCCTTGACGCGAAAGCGATTGCATCACCGCGATGTCGATCTGACCGGTGGGCTTGTTCTTGCCGCCGCCGATGACGCCGATCACATCCTTGCCTGCATCCAGGAATGCGGCAAGGCGCACCTGCCACTGCTTGAGCAGTTCCGTGCGGTGCACCAGCACCAAGGTGTTGACGCCACGCCGGGCGATGATCGCTGCGGCCGTCACCGTTTTGCCGAAGGCCGTTGGCGCGCACAGCACGCCAGCATCGTGATCCAGCATCGCCGCCACGGCAGCTTCCTGGTCTGGGCGAAGCGTGCCGCTGAAGCCGACGGCGATGGTTGTTCCGGCGTGGCGCTCATCGCGTAGGTCGAGGCGAATGCCGTTGTCCACCAACAGGTCGCGCGCGGCGTCAAAACACCCGCGCGGTAGCGCGATGTGCCGCGGAAAATTCTCGGCGCAGCCGATGATGCGCGGCTTGTCCCACACCGACATCCGCATCGCCTGCACTCGATAGAACTCCGGATTCTGAAAGGCTGCCAGCCGGATCAGGCGATTGGCCAGTGTCTGCGGCAGTTGCGCCTTTTCGAAATAGATCTGGTTGGCCAGGATCACGGTCAGCGATGTGGGCATCAGTCCGGCCAGCTTGGCTGGCTTGCTTGCCCTCTTCCACGGCGTGGCCAAATCCTCCTCGTCGATGAAGGTCACGTCCAGCGGATGCCCCCCGCCCGTTGCGCGCAGGATGGTCGGTTCGATGTCGTGCGCGGGCATCCGCGCGATGGATGCGAGAAACGCCCACTGGTCAGGATACGGCTGCAGGTCGGCATCCACAAAGACGCTGAACCCCCGCTCGCGCGGCTTCCTCTGCAAAGGCAAGGCGATCAGATTGCCGAAACCACCCTTGGGCATCGTGTCCTGATTCGGAAACAGTCGGTCGTAGGACGTCAGTTCAAGTTGGCGGGTTCGGGCGCAGGCGTGGCTGATGATGGCCGTACCCAGACGACGCGCATCACGCGCCGATACCGCACTGGCGAAGAACACCCAGGCGTGCACACCCTGGCCGGAGCGCGATATCTCCAGTGCCGCCGATACGCCCAGTTCAGCGCAGGACTGGATGAAGGCCTTGCCATCCTCGCGCCAATCGGCCTCATCGAAATCGACCGCCAGGAAATGGCAGGTGTCGCCTTCCAGCAGCGGGTAGACGCCAACTGTGTGCTCACCGGCCAGATGGTCGTAGATCACCGCATCGGTCAACGGCTGCAAGACGCGGTGAGCGCAGTCGCCGCACTTGATGCGCGGCTTCTCGCAGACGCCCGCCCGCCACTCATTGGCGCAGGCCGGGGCGTAGCCAGACTTGCCGCTGGTCTTGCCTTCCCAGCGGACCGGATAAACATCCGAGCGACCGCGAAACAGCGTGCGGAACAACGCCACCTTCGCGTCGGTGGTCAGCCGAGAGGGCTCCGCAGCCGTCGGTGTTTGGGCCTGCGGCGGCAAGCGCCACGCGATGCCGTGCGCGTCCAGCAGTGCAGTCAGGCGCGCGTTCTCAGCGCGAAGCATTGCCAACGCATCGGCGTCGGTCATGCCAAGACCGCTTCTTGGGCAGCGTCCCTGCCTGCCAATGCAGAAGGCCCACGCAAAAGGCACCCATCGAGACTGCCGCAAGCAGGCAGGATGAGCTGACGCCGCTGTAGGCAGAAGGGCAGCACCCACAAGCGCAGCCCCGACGATTTCGGAAACTCGAACACCGGCAGCGCCTGATCAAACGCATCTGTCCTGGGGTAAATCAGCACCACATCGCCCCGGCCATCGAGGTAGTTCTGACCGTAGGCGTGCAGTTGGTAGAAGTCCGCCTGGCTCAGCCCGTACTTGTCCGAGCCATTGGCCTTCGCACCATCGAGCAGCTTCCACTTGGTATCCAGTACCAAGCGGTTCGCGGCGGCCTCCTGAACCAGCAGGTCGGGCTTCAGACGGAACCAGTCCTGGCTTCGGTGCCGCACCAGCGAGAAGCTGTTGGCCTGCGTTCGTAGCATGAAAGGCCGCGCCAACTGCCTTGCCAGATGCCGGGCAACAAAGGCTTCAAACACCGCCTCCATCGGGAACAGCAGCGATGGCGCGCCATTGTTTCCTGCTCCGGTGAGTGGCGACTCGTCTTGCAGGATCAATCGTGCCCACGCCAGGGCGTCCGCGTAGTGGCCCATGCCGCGATCCAGCCGCAACCGCTGAAAATCCAGCGCTGGCTGTTCCGACACAGGCACCTCGGCAAACACAAAACACAGCTCGCGTGCCAATTGCTGATGCGCCTGCGAGGCCGTCCAAGCCAGTGCGCGCCGCAGCGCAGAATGCAGCAGACGGTTTTCCGGGCGATTGATCGAGAACTCGTCGAAAGCCGCAAAGAACCGATCCCGGCGGCACAGGTTCTGCCGCAGATGCGCGGCCATTTGAATCTTGCCCCGCAGCGCAAAGACATTGTCCTGCCGTGCGCTGTAGTCACTGCGCAGTCCGCGCTTGACGATGTGCTCCACCGCGCGCAGGAACTCGCCAATGAACACTTCCAGCAAGGGCATGCGCGCGGCCACCAGCTTGGCGCTGTCGGTCTGGATGTGGCGGAACCCACCCAGGCAGCGCAGCATCTCGATCAGCAGTTGCCGGGTCTGTGCATCACCGCCGTTCAGCGCCTTGCCGATCTTGGGCAACACTTCGATCTGAAACCCGTCCGGTGCGCGAATCACCCCGACGAAGCGGGTCACCTGCACGGCACGGTATCCGCGTCGCTGCGTCAGACGCAACCACGCCGATTCGCCCGCCTCGGCCGAACTCAGGGCCTGCGATTCCAGCCAACCGAACACGCGCGCGGGCACCGCGCGCAGATCACCGGCATCGGGTGCGCCCGGCGGCGTGGCAACCAGCGCATCGAATTCGTGGATCGTGATGCCCGCCATACGCGTGTCCGTCAGGTGGCTGTCTGATAGATGCCGATGTACGCGCCGGGGTTGCCAAAGGCGCCTTCCCGCAGGCTGTAGCGACGTTTGGTGGCGTAGCTGTCAAGCCCGTGCTCGTCGCCGAAGAGCGCGGTCAAATCTTGTTCGTGCGCGTCGCCCTCGGCCACGAACTGGAGCTTCACATCCCGCTTCTGGTTGTCGCCGAGCACCAGCCGAATCTTGCGCCAGTCCTCGAAGAAGTACTCCTCCAGCAGCGGCACGATCCGCTGCCGAAAAGCGGTCGCCAATGCTTCGAAACGCTGCGGGCCATCGGTTGCCCGCGCGAGTCCAGTCAGGTAGGCATGGCCGATGCAGTGGTCGCGGTCGTACAAGGCCTCGATGCGCTCATTGATGCGTTCCAGCATCCGCCGCACGTCGATGGTTCCGGCGTCCGTGGTCACCACCACGCCTGCCAGCGGCGCGCTATCCTGGTCGCCGGCCACCTTCTCGGCGCGCGTGTCGGGCAGCAGCGGCACGAAGTCGAAGCGGCGGCGCAGCGCCGTGTCCAGCAGTGCGAGTGAGCGATCCGCCGTGTTCATCGTGCCGATGATGTCCACGTTGGCAGGCACCGAGAACTTCTCGCCGGAATACGCCAAGACCACTTCCACCGGCGGCGCGCTACCGTTCAACGGGTCGCGCTTGTCGGCCTCGATCAGGGTGATCAGCTCACCGAAAATCTTGCTGATGTTGCCCCGGTTGATTTCGTCGATCACCATTGCAAAGCGCTGGTCGGGGGCCTGCCGCGCCTTGCGGCACAGCTCCTTGAACGCGCCGGGGCGGATTTCATAGGCCACTTCGCCCGCTTCCGCATCGCCCGCCAGCACCGGGCGCAGCCCTTCGACGAACTCCTCGTAGCCGTAGGACTGGTGGAAGGTGACGAAGCTGTAGCGCTGAACGGCACCGGCGTCCTGCTGGCCGCGCTTGAGCTGATCGACCAGCGCAATCAGATCGGCGCAGTCGTCGCGCCAGTCTCCGGCGAACTGCCACACCGAATCGGCCGCCTTGTCGAACACGGCGGGGCTCAGTCGCTTCTTCATCTTCACCGTGGTGGATTCGTCCACCGTGTGGTTCTGCAAGGTGCGCCACAGGGTCTGACGCACGTTGCGGTTCGAGCCATTGGCTGCCGTGATCGCCTGAATGAAACGGTGCTCCGCAATGTCCGCCACCTTGGCCTTGCCGCCCAGGTCGTACAGCGCGGCGGCCGCGCCTTCCCACCATTTCAGCACCGCGATCTTTTCGGCAACGATCTGGTTGCGCAACTCCTCTGGCGAAATCATGGCTGCCGCCTGCTCGTAATCGCGTTTGAGCAGTTGCATCAGCGTGTAGGTTTTGCCGGTGCCGGGCGGGCCGTAGTAGATGCGGTTGATGCAGGTGGCGACCGGCTTGCTGGCGGCGGGCTGCGCTGGCACCGGAAACGGCGGCGCAATGCCGGTGCCGATGCTGGCGGCCTCGATGGGTTCACCCGCCAAGGTGGCCAGCTCGGCCAGATCGGTGCCGAAGTACGGCTTGAGCAAGGTCGATTCGAATTCCGGCAGATCGTCCGCGCCCACTTGCCAGAAAGTGGTGTTGCCTTGTGGTGACCAGTATTTGGAATTGGCGGTGTAGCGATCCGTGCGCGTCGCAGGTTTGAGCACGCGGTAGCTGCGCTGCAACCAGCCATCGCCCTTGGCGCAGGGCATAGGTTCGGACGTGAACTGGCCGATGCGCTGCGGACTGTTGCCGTGGCACAGGAAGAACAGCGTGCCCACCGGCGCTTCGGCAAACCGCTTGCCCTGCTCTTTGCCGGTGTCGCGGTGCATCACCGCCCACAAGCCATCCAGATACTGCTGACGCTCGGCGTCGGTGAAGTTGGGCGGGTTGCCGTGCGAGAGCTTCCAGATGGCCAGATTCTTCTGGCTCCACGCCTCCCACACCTGCCACCCGAATTCGAGTATGCCCACGCCCTGCGGTCGCAGCGCCAGCGCGGCCTTCTGCAAGGCGGCCATGCGCTCGCTGGCCGTGCCGCCGGTATAGGCGGCCAACGGCGCACGCTTGAAGATGTCCACGATCACCGGCTTCTGCCGGTTCTGGTAGTGGAAGGCGATCTTCCACTTGGTGGCCTCGCCCAGATGATCGAAGGCCTCGATCCCGTCCAGATCGCCATTCGCAGCCAAAGCCGCGACCTGCCCAACGTAGCCACGCACCTTTTCGAAGGCTTCTTCCGCCGTGGCGCCCAGCGCGGAATACCAGCCGTGGGTGTCTGAGTAGCTGCGGTTCTCCGCACTCTCGCGCACCTCGGTGTCCTTGCGCGAGAACACGCCGAACTTGAACGCCGAGCCGCCCCAGATGCTGCCCAGCTCATCCAGCCGCGATTCGATCCAGTAGGTGAAGCTGTCTTTCGAGCCAGCCTGGGTGTATTCATCAAGCGTCATCGTGGCCAGCCGTGAGGCGGGCCAGACGGTCAGAAATTCATCCCACAGGGCGTATTGCTTTTGGAAGTCGCTCATCCTGGCCGCTCTTTACAGATACTTCTGCAGGATGGCCTGCTTGCGGGCGGCTGCGCCGTCGATCACCGCCTGGGCGTCGGCAATCTCCTTTTCCAGCGCCTCGATTCTGGCGACGAATTTCTTCTGCTCCGGGAGTGTCGGAACTGGCACCTTGATGTTTTTCATCTTCGTTGCATTGATGTTGTTGGTGCCGCCTGACTTCACCGCCAATGAAACCATACCCTTGCGAAAGATCTCCGAGTTCATGATGCAGCCCAAGTATCTCGGCAGCACCTTGGAAGAGTCAGGAACAATTCTCACCAAATACGAGGCGTAGCAGTAATCTCCATCCAGGTCGAACAGCCCGACCTTGCCAATGTGTTCAAGGCTGCCGTTGGAACGAATGAAAAGCAGGTCGCCCTTGGTGAGCTTGTACTTGGCAAACTCCTCGGCGCTGATATCGGCGCACTTCATGCTGCCGTTATCCACCATCCGGCCACGGATGATCTCGTTCATGCGGAAAATCTTGTAACCGACGCCGCCCTCGTTCATGGCTTCGTTCAAGCCGTACTGAATGTCGATAGCAATTTTGTCGATTTCAACATGCTGCGTGCCCGATATGTAAATGGCTCCGACACTTGCATTTATGCGAGATATGGCCTGCTCAATACTACGTCTCGAGTTGTCAGCATCCTGGTCAACCACTTGACATTCGGCGACGATTTGTTGCTGAATCGCCAACGTGGCCAAAGGGATCTTCAGGTGTTTGATTGAGGCCGAGAGGTTTTGAATATTTGCGCCAGAGCTTTCGGCAATCACAGCTTTCCTGATCGCTTCGCTATTTAATAGCTCGAACAACAGCTCTGGAAGAATTTTGCTGTTGGCCCGGATAATCCCCATGAAGCCGCCGGCATAGTAGTCAGTGTCGCTCGCAATGAAAGCCACCTTCCCTACGTGGGTTTTGCTACCACTAGACAAGCAGATAAATATGTCTTTTGCTTTTAGTTTTTTTGAAGGTGACAATAATAGATTTTCATTTAGAAATACGGTCTTTGTTACCTCAAAACGACCATCCAATGTGATGTTGTCGGCTGTGAGAATCGTATTAGCCGTCTCATCCTGCACTTGATCTGACTTAGGATTTATCCGTAAATAATATTGGCAGGCAGACTTATCTTTCGCAAGGC
>JADHED010000853.1_pt1 | contig 30386 bp, 32 predicted proteins | sample 8952041 | NCBI WGS metagenome assembly JADHED01 (sample SAMN16124423, study PRJNA663239) | bioreactor sludge metagenome | isolation source: sludge (control) | place: India:Bengaluru | collected 2018-09-08
CATCTGTAGGTGATACGGATACGCAACGTTTGTACGACCTGATATGGAAACGTACAATGGCCAGCCAGATGGCCGACGCACAACTGGAGCGTACGATAGCTAAAATAAATGTATCCTCTCAGCCCGATCCGTTGACTGCCACAGGTGAGGTTATTCGTTTTGATGGTTTCCTGAAAGTATATACAGAAGGAAAAGACGATGATGAGGATGAAGATGAAAACGAAGGTATGCTGCCACCGCTTGTAGCAGGCCAGTCGCTAGACCTTACAGAGATGCGTGCTACAGAGCGTTTTACACGTCCAGCACCACGCTATACAGAGGCATCATTGGTAAAGAAACTTGAGGAGCTTGGCATTGGCCGTCCTTCTACATACGCACCAACAATCAGTACTGTACAGCAACGTGGCTACGTAGAAAAGCGTGAGAAAGAAGGTGTGAAGCGTGACTTTGAAATACTGACGCTGAAGAACAACGAAGTAACAGAAAGAAAAGAATCAGAGAATACAGGTGCAGAACGCAACAAACTCTTCCCAACAGATTTGGGTATGGTTGTAACAGACTTCCTGAGCGAGCATTTCGACAGGATTATGGATTACAGCTTTACAGCAAAAATTGAACAAGAGTTTGACGAAATAGCACAAGGCAGAGAGAAGTGGAACAAAATGATAGAGACATTCTATCAGCCATTCCACCAGTCTGTAGAGCATACGATGGAGCATGCCGGTCGTGCAAAAGGTGAGCGCGAATTGGGTACTGACCCTGCAACAGGTAAGCCTGTATTTGCACGCCTGGGACGTTTTGGGCCGATGGTGCAGATAGGTACTACAGAAGATGAAGAAAAGCCGCGCTTTGCAAAACTGCGTACCAACCAAAGCATCGAAACCATCACGCTTGATGAAGCGATGGAACTTTTTAAACTGCCGCGTACCCTTGGCTTGTTTGAAGGCGTAGATGTTGTTGTAAACATAGGTCGTTTTGGCCCATATGCACAGCACGACGGTAAATTCTACTCTTTGAAAAAAGAGATGGACCCATATACGGTAGAGCTGGAAGAAGTAGCACCACTGATTGAAGAAAAACGCAAAGCTGCTGCTGAAAGCACCATCAAGATTTTCGAGAAAGAGAAAATCAAGATACTCAAAGGCCCTTATGGCCCATACATAAAACAAGGCTTGCGCAACTATAAGATTCCGAAAGATAAATTGGAGACCGCCGCTAACCTGACGATTGAGGAAGTGAAAGCCATCATAGAAGAGCTGAAGGCAAACCCGCCGAAAAAAACGGCAAGGGGTAAGAAAGGAAAATCATAAAATTGGCGTAACTTAAGACTGGAAGTTTCGGAATTATTAGCATGCAGGCCGATAAAGAAATACGTGCTTTATTGCAATTGATTGATGACCCTGATGATGAGGTCTTCGATACTGTAGCCAACAGACTACTGGGCTTTGGCAGGGAGATTATTCCCAATCTGGAGCAACTGTGGGAGGTAACAGCGGATGAAGGCATACAGGAGCGTATTGAAACGCTTATACATAGGGTGCATTTCAACGATTTGCAGGAGGAGTTTTTAGAATGGAGCAATTCTAAAAATCCTGAGTTGCTGCGTGGTGCAATACTTGTGGCCAAATACCAGTTTCCCGATTTAAATATTCCGTCTATCCTTACGCAGTTCGACCAGATACGCAGAAACATCTGGCTGGAACTGAACAATTACCTTACTCCGTTGGAACAGGTAAATGTGTTTAACAGCATTCTTTACAATTATTATAAGCTGCAGGGTCATGAACTAACAGAACGTGAGCCTAAATATTTTTTCATCAATCAGGTACTGGAGAGCAAACAAGGGAATTCATATTCGCTGGGCGTGCTGTATCTGGCACTGTGCGAATTGCTGGATATACCTATTTTTGCTATAGACCTGCCGCGTCAGTTTGTGTTTGCTTACATTGATACGCTGCATCATTTCTACAGGCAGGACGATGATGCCGTACAGCAGATACAGTTTTATGTAGATCCGCTAAGTGGTATGGTTTACACACAGAAAGATGTAGATACCTATCTGCGCAAGATAAACTACAACGATAGGGATGCTTATATGGCACCATTATCTTCTAAACGTGTCATCTTTAAAATGCTGGAAGAGTTAGCATTGTGCTACAGGTACAAACGCGAGGAAGCCAAAGCTGAAGAAATCCAGTCGCTGATGAACTTGCTGATAAAGGATTAATCGCTATTCCTCTTCTCCTTCTTCGTTAATGGTAAGTTTTACACGCTGAATGCGCATTTTATCGATGTTCAGTACGGTGAAGTCGTAGTGCTTGTAGCTTATAGTTTCATTAACGGCAGGGAACTTACCCGATATCTCAAGAATCAAACCTGCAAGCGAATCGCTTTCTCCACGTACATCTTCAAACTCGTCTGATGGTAGCCCTATCATACGAGCTACGTCATTAATGAGTGTCTTGCCCTCAAATATGAAATTGTTATCGTCTATCTTTTTAAAGTGCAGGTCGTCTTCGTCAAACTCATCTTTAATATCGCCGATGATTTCTTCCATGATATCCTCAAGCGTTACTATGCCCGATGTGCCTCCAAACTCATCTACCACCACGGCAAAGTGTATACGCTTCTGCTGAAATTCTTTCAGCAGGTCTTCGATGAATTTACCCTCATGCACAAAATATGCAGGGCGTATTAGTGTGTGCCAGTCGAAGTTGGTGTCTTCTGTATGTGGCAGAAAATCTTTGGTATAGATAATACCAACAACCTTGTCCAGGCTTTCTTTATATACAGGCATGCGGGAGTAGCCTACTTCTATAGCCAGCTTCTGCACCTCAGGAAAGCTGAGCTCATGAGGTACACCACTCACATCCATACGTGTACGCATTATCTGGCGTGCAGTGATATTGCCAAATTTCAGAATGCCTTTGAAGATATTTACCTCCTCGCGTGTTGCAGTATGCCCAACGGTCAGCTCTATGGCATGCTCAAAGTCCTCGTTGCTGATGTTATTAGCTGTCTTATTACCAAGTTTGGTTTCTATATAGTTGGTAGATGATACCAGTATATTGCTTACAGGTTTAAAGAGCTTGCTCATAGCACTCAATACAGGTGCAGAGAACAGCGCCATCTTCAGGTTGTTTTGTGTAGCATATACCTTCGGCAATACCTCACCAAACAATACGAGCAGGAAGGTAACGGCAACAACCTGTACTAAAAACAACATTACAGGGCTGATGCTATCGGGGAGCAATTGATTGACCAGTAGATTAGTTGCAATAACAATAGCGATATTGATGAAGTTGTTGGCAACCAGTATAGTAGCAAGCAAGCGCTTAGGCTGCTCCAGCAGGTTTAGTGTTTGTCTTGAACCACCATCTTCTTTCAGCTTCAGATAGTTGATATCTTTTGCAGTGAGAGAGAAATAAGCAGTTTCTGCACCTGCGGTAATTGCAGTTAGCAGCAATAGTATGAGTATGATAATGATTAATACGGTAAGGTTTGTAGCAGAGAAAGCCTCTGTAGAGGCTTGCAGCAAGAAAGGTATTAATGTCGTGTCTCCTTCAGATGAACTTTCCAATGTGTCGTTGTTTGGTGACCCTCCAAAATTAAAAAAAGGAAAGAAATAAAAAACTTCTTTCCTTCGATATTAAGTTAAGGTTTTGACAGTCTTATTAAAATGGCAAATCGTCTTTTGTGCCGCCAATATTAGGGTCGTACCCCATATCCGGTGTAGCAACGTCGCTGCTTTCTCCCGGTGGAGTCGGGAAATCGCCGTTTTCTTTGCGTTTATCCAACATTACAAGGTTATCGCCCACTATTTCGGTGCTGAAACGTCTGTTTTTGTCTTTGTCTTCCCATGTACGGGTACGCAGACGGCCTTCTATAAACACCAAACTGCCTTTGTGCAGGTATTTCTGGGCAAGTTCTGCCAGCCCGCGCCATAGTACTACTGTGTGCCATTCGGTCTGAGATACAAGATTGCCGTTTTTGTCCTTAAAAGTTTCGGTAGTAGCGAGAGGGAATTTTGCTACAGCTATATTTCCTTCCAAATGTTGCAAATCCGGGTCGCGTCCAAGATTACCAATCAGCATGACTCTGTTAACGCCTCTCATAGATTACTTGTTGTTTATCAATTAGAAAAAATTATAACCCTTCTAAGTATTAAAAATAAAATTTTTTTTCTAAAAAAGAAACTATGGTTTTAGGGAAGGCTATTTTTTTCAACCCCTTGATGTCCACCCATTTACCATGTACTAAAACAGGTATTTCGGGCGTTTCTATGCTTAGCGTATAAAACCTTGAATGTATTGTCTGGTGGGTTAGTTGCTGTTTCAAACTGCCTGCAAATTCAGGCTTGCCTTTAGTACCAAGAGCTTTGTATGCCGTTGTCTTCTTCAGCTCGTTTATATCTGTCGGCATATCTGTCTCTATCAGGTACAGTTCGTGCAGGTTATGCCATATATCCTTGCCTTCGCGCTTGTTCAACCAAATCTTGTCATTGTGTTGCAGCAATAAGTAGTTGAAGTGGCGTTCTTTTACTTTCAGCTTCTTGGCACGTATGGGTAGCAGTGCTACCATATCCTGTTTCAGCGCTATACACTGCTTTTGTAGCGGGCAGCGCTCACATAGCGGCTTCTGTGGTGTGCAGACGGTAGCCCCCAAGTCCATTATTGCCTGATTATATGCAGCGCTGTCCTCGGTATACAGCAATTCCTGTGCAAGGCCATGAAACAGTTTCTTGCCTTCTGTGCCATCAGACGGGGTATCGATGCCAAAGAAACGTGCCAGTACACGGTACACATTGCCATCTACCACAGCATGTGGCAGCCCGTAGGCAAAAGATGCTATGGCAGCCGCTGTGTAGGGGCCTACGCCCTTTAAATCTATAATACCCTCATGTGTGTCAGGAAACTTCCCCTTCAGCTCATGGCTGATGTAGCGTGCGGTTGCCAGCATATTGCGGCAACGGTTGTAGTAACCCAGCCCTTGCCATATACGGTACACGTCCTCATCATCTGCTGCAGCCATATCTTGTATAGTAGGGTAGGCATTGGTAAAGTTGAGATAGTATGGTAAACCATGCAGGGCACGCGTTTGTTGGAGGATTATTTCAGATAACCATATTTTATATGGGTCTTTCTCCGATTTCCAAGGCAATTGCCTGTTGTTATCGGTATGGTGCCATTTTATCAGTTGTTTGGTGAAAAAGCGTTTTTGTGCGTTTGGCGTCTCCATTCCACGCAATATACACAAGCTACACATCTGCCCGATTTTTTTGTTTAAAAACTCCGTTCTAAAGCCTACTTTTGCGGCACAATTTCCTCAATTCATGGAGCTGAATAAACTGAAAGACATAGCCACACAGGTGCGCAGAGATATAGTACGTATGGTGCATGCCGTTCAAAGCGGTCACCCGGGTGGCTCTCTGGGCTGTACAGATTACATGGTAGCATTGTACTTCCACATAATGAAGCACAATCCTTCATTCAATATGGATGCGAATGGCGAAGATGTATTCTTCCTGTCAAACGGGCACATCTCTCCTGTATTCTACAGTGTACTGGCACGTTCAGGTTATTTCCCTATCAGCGAGTTAGGTACTTTCCGCAAGCTGAATAGCCGTCTACAAGGCCATCCTACTACGCACGAGCATCTGCCGGGTGTACGTATAGCAAGTGGTTCGCTGGGTCAAGGTCTTAGCGTTGCTGCAGGTGCAGCACTTACCAAAAAGCTGAATGGCGATGCAAGCTTCGTGTTCTCGCTGCATGGTGATGGCGAGCTGCAGGAAGGTCAGAACTGGGAAGCTATCATGTTTGCTGCGCATCATAAAGTAGACAACCTGATAGCAACTATAGACTATAATGGTCAACAGATTGACGGTCCTACGGATAAAGTAATGAGCCTCGGTTCGCTGCAGGCAAAATTCGAAGCTTTCGGATGGCATGTTATAGAGCTTAAAGAAGGTAATGATATAGAGCAGGTTATCAATACACTGGAAGCTGCTAAAGCTGCATGTGGTAAAGGAAAACCTGTATGTATACTGATGCATACAGCTATGGGTAAGGGTGTAGACTTTATGGAAGGCACACACGAATGGCACGGTATAGCACCGAACGATGCACAACTGGAAGCAGCGCTTGCACAATTGCCATCAACTATCGGCGATTATTAATAGCGGCTTAATAAAATAGTTTTTAACAAAAGCATGCACTAAATAAGTGCATGCTTTTTTCTTTTGCGTCAATCGCAAGTATTATTTTAGTCAAAAAATTACCTATGATGAAGAAACCCACTCTTTTGCTTTTCGCTGCATTGGCAGCACAGTTAACAATTACATCTTGCGGAAAGGACGAAGATAAAACAGCTACACCGACTCCCACACCAACGCCTACAAACAAAGAATTGCTGATAGGTACATGGCAGGTAAAACATTACGCAGATGATGATAACAAGAATCTGATAATGGATGAGTCAGAGCTTTACCCTCCTGATTCAAATCAAGAGTTTAGATTTATGTTCAATAGTGATGGTACAGGTGCGGCGTTTGAAAAATATGAAACTGTAATTGATACTACTAAGTATAAATGGTATATGAATGGTGATACGAGTGTGCTGTTGTTGCCAGATTTTGATCCAACAGATAGCGTACTATTTACGATAGATAAAGTATCTAAAACAGATTTGATACTGAAAGATAGTGGCGATCCGCTTTATTATAGTTGGATAGTGTTTACAAAACAATAAAAGAAAAGCCCCGCATTGCGGGGCTTTATTATTTTTCTTATTGTGTGAGAATATCTCTCGAGATAACCAGTTTTTGTATTTCTGATGTACCCTCGCCAATGGTACACAGCTTGCTATCGCGGTAGAATTTCTCTACAGGGAAGTCTTTCGTGTAGCCATAACCACCAAATATCTGTACAGCCTCTGTAGATACCTGTACGCATATTTCAGATGCATAGTATTTTGCCATAGCAGATTCCTTGGTCATTTTCACACCACGGTTTTTCATATCTGCAGCTTGGTATATCAGCATTTCAGCTACTTCAATCTTAGTAGCCATATCTGCTAATTTGAAGGCAATAGCCTGGAAGTTAGAGATAGGTTGGTCGAACTGCTGACGCTCTTTAGAATATTTCAAAGCTGCTTCATAAGCACCTTTTGCAATACCCAGAGACAGTGCAGCAATAGATATACGGCCACCGTCCAATACTTTCATGGCTTGTTTAAAACCATCACCTATTTCGCCAAGGCGTTGCGCATCAGATATACGGCAGTTGTCAAAAATCAACTCAGCAGTTTCTGAGGCACGCATGCCCAGTTTATTTTCTTTCTTACCTGCGCTGAAGCCCGGTGTACCACGTTCTACCACAAATGCAGTTACGTTGTTCTTAGCACGTGGTTCGCCTGTGCGAGCCAGTACCACAGCTACATTACCACTGATACCGTGAGTTATCCAGTTCTTCGTGCCATTCAGTATCCAGTCGTTGCCATCGCGTGTAGCTACGCAACGCATATTGCCAGCATCGCTACCTGTGTTGGCTTCTGTAAGGCCCCAAGCACCTATCCATTCGCCGCTAGCTAGTTTAGGCAGGTATTTTTTCTTTTGCTCTTCGTTACCGAAGTACAATATGTGACCTGTGCAAAGTGAGTTGTGAGCTGCTACAGAAAGGCCTATAGAGCTGCAAATTTTAGCAACTTCGCTTACTACAGTTACATACTCAAAATAGCCCAGTCCGCTACCGCCATATTCAGCAGGTACCAAAACGCCCATCAAACCAAGTTCGCCCATCTGGCGAAACAGGTCTATTGGGAATTTTTGTGTTTCATCCCAGTCCATCATATGTGGACGAATGTTTTTGTTGCCGAAATCGCGAACCATTTCAGCGATTTGCATCTGGGTATCTGTATAGTTGAAATCCATATATTATCGGTAAATCGAAGCGCAATTTTACGACTTTTTTCGCCAATCATCAATTCGAACATGCAGGTTTGTAGGGTATTTCGCAACTATTCTACAAAAAGAATTATACAAATAGGTATATTTTATATTTATTTGACCGTCAACCGTTCTTTTAGCATCTTAAACGTACTGTCGGGAAAGTGGTAAACATCACGCAATTGCTCGATGCTGTTATAGCTACCTATCTCTTTTTTGTACTCCAGTATTTTATGTGCAAGTTTTGCACCAATACCAGGCAGCGCTACCAAAGATGCCGAATCTGCTGTATTCAGGTTCAGACGCTGCAACTTGATGGTGATATACGGAGCCAACCTTTCATATTCGGCCTCGCTAAGGGTATATAGAGGTTTAAAATCTTCTTTCTTGTAGAAATGCGTGCCTTTATTTCTCCAATTCAGGAAGATGGAAATGGTCTTTGGTTGTAGCCCAAGTTCTTGCAACTGTTGTTCAGTAATCGTATTGGGGTCAAAGGCAAAGAGTTTTGGAACAATGGCTGGTGTTGAGTCTTTATAGTTGTTGGCAGGTGCATGGGTTTCATTGCCAGTTGATTTTGCAGTCTTTTGATGCGCCTCCCATTTTGCCAAGAGGGCATTTTGTGCTGCATCATTTAGTTCAGGCTTCACCCAAAAATGCATGGTGGCTTTTGTAATAATAAGTATCAGGATGATGACCAATAATGCCACAACTCCCATACGCTCGGTACGGTTGAAGGTAGTAAAGGCATTTATCAGTCGTTTCATGATACTGCAAAATAGAAGTTTTTCTGATTAGGGGTTATCTTTATCGCTCTTAGTATTTATCAGATGAAATCTTTTGCCAGCGATAACTATGCGGGTGTACTGCCCGAAGTGATGGAAGCCCTGCAACTTGCCAATAGTGAACATGCACGTTCTTACGGTGCAGATGATATCACGGCTCGTACGCGGAAACTGTTTTGCGATGTGTTTGGTGCCGATGTAGATGTGTATTTTGTTTTCAATGGTACAGGTGCAAATGTATTGAGCATCAGCAGTGCTACACAGTCTTACAACTCGGTATTGTGTGCAGATATATCGCATATCTACAACGATGAATCTTCAGCCCCTGAAACGTTTACAGGTTGTCGCTTCTTCCCACTCGCATCCAACGAAAATGGTAAGCTGACACCCGAAGTAATACAGCAACGCCTGATACGCAAAGGAGATATTCACTATGCACAGACAAAGTTGCTGTCACTCACGCAATCTACAGAATACGGAACGGTATATACACCTGGTGAAATAAAAGCACTCGCTGCACTTGCACACGCCAACGATTTGTTTGTGCATGTAGACGGTTCTCGTTTCTTCAATGCCACTGCATCATTAGGCTGTGGACTTAAAGATGTAGTAACAGATACAGGTGTAGATATTCTTTCTCTTGGCGGAACAAAAGCGGGTATGATGTTTGGAGAAGCTGTTGTGGTATTCAATCCTGAACTGAAAAAACATATAGCCTACAAACACAAACAAAGCATGCAGCTTGCATCCAAAACTCGCTTTATTGCTGCTCAGTTTGAAGCTATGCTGCAAGGTGAAGCATGGCGCAAACATGCGCTACATGCTAATGCAATGGCACAATATCTATCTGCATCATTAGCAGCATTTCTGCAGGTGCGTGTTACAAAACCTGTGCAGGCAAATGCCGTATTTGCAGAGCTGCCTCGCGCATGGAATAAACCATTGCAGGATGCATATCCTTTCTATATATGGAAAGACGCGACCAATGAGTCGCGCCTTATGTGCAGTTTCGATACTACCAAAGAAGATATTGATGGCTTTGTAGCTATTATGAAGCAGCTATAGCATTACCAACGCTCTTGGTCAGGCTTTGGTTTAGGCTTGTTATTATTGTTTCTATTCTTGTTGAAGTGCTTCTTTTTAGGTGTATTATTCTGAATAGCATTCGGACGTTTTACTACGTCTTTATTTTTAGGCAGATTAATCTTCACAACATTTGAAGTGCTTGCAGGGAACGGGTGATTTTCTACAACAGGTATTTGTTTGCCTATCAGTTTCTGAATGGCTTTCAAATCATCTTTTTCCTCATCATCGCAGAAAGAGAATGCTATACCTGCTGCACCTGCGCGGCCAGTACGTCCTATGCGGTGCACATATGTTTCAGCAACTTCAGGCAAGTCGTAATTAATAACATGCGATAGTAAATCGATATCAATACCGCGAGCTGCAATATCTGTTGCTATCAATACTTTTATTTCGCCTGTTTTAAAATTATTCAGTGCGCGTTGTCTTGCATTCTGCGATTTGTTACCGTGTATAGCCTCTGCACGTATGCCGTCTTTATATAGCTCTTTCACCACTTTATCTGCACCGTGTTTGGTACGGGTAAAGACAAGTACTCTGTCAATGTTCTTGTCGTTCTTGATGATGAATGAAAGCAGCTTGCGCTTATCTTTCTTATCTACAAACAGTATATACTGGTCTATCTTTTCTGCCGTGCTCGATACAGGTGTTACTTCTACCTTCTCAGGGTTTACCAATATGGTGTTTGCCAGCTTCTGTATTTCGGGTGGCATGGTAGCAGAGAAGAACAATGATTGACGTTTAACAGGCAGCTTTGCAACAGTCTTTTTCACGTCGTGTATAAAACCCATGTCAAGCATACGGTCAGCCTCGTCCAGCACAAATATTTTGATATTACTCAGGCTGATGAATTTCTGGTCTATCAGGTCTAGCAATCTGCCGGGTGTAGCAACCAATATGTCTACACCTGCACGTAGTGCTTTTACCTGTGCACCTTGCGGCACACCACCAAATATTACCAGATGTTTCAGGCGCAGGTGTTTACCGTATGCGGCAAAGCTGTCGCCTATTTGTATAGCCAGTTCGCGTGTTGGTGTCAGTATCAGTGTTTTGATGACTTTGTGGCCATTGTCTATCGGTGGCTCACTCATCAGCTGCAGTATCGGCAATGCGAATGCAGCAGTTTTGCCGGTGCCTGTTTGCGCACAGCCCAGCAGGTCTTTCTTCTGTAATACTATTGGTATAGATTGTTCCTGTATGGGGGTGGGTTGGGTATAACCTTCAGTTTCCAATGCGTCCAACAAGGGCGCTATCAGATGTAATTCTTTAAATGTCATTGTAAAAATTGTAGCCGGCTTAGTACTGATTAAAAATTAATGAGGCAGGAAGTCAGCGATTAAAATATGGTGCAAAGGTAGGGTTTATATATTTAATGCGTTTTTAGCTCGGTTTCTGCTTAAACTTGTTATAACGTTTCTTATTCCTGTTTCCACCCGGTTTTCTGAATTCTGTTTGTGTTTCGGGAACAGGGCCCAGCTCTGCAGGCACTTGTAGTTTTTCTACAGGGCGCCCAAGCAGCTCCTCTATACGATGAAACTTAAACTGTTCTTTATCGTTGATGAAAGTATAAGCAGTGCCCGTAGATGCAGCGCGTGCCGTGCGCCCTATGCGATGTATATAATCTTCACCCTCGTGCGGAACGTCGTAGTTTATTACCAGTTCTATATCTTCAATGTCTATACCACGGCTTAGTATATCTGTAGCCACCAGTATTTTCAATTGCTTGCTTTTGAAGTTGATGAGTACCTGCTCACGCTGCTCCTGTTCCAAATCAGAATGTATTTCGTCGGCAGGCAATTTTTGTTTCTTCAGGTCTTTGGTCAGTTGCTTTACGCTTTGTTTACTACTGCAGAAGATGAGCACGCTGTTATATTCCCTCTCTTTCAGTATGTGTTTTACAAGTGGTATTTTTTGTTCGTCATACACAATGAAAGCGCCTTGCTTCATCTTATCGGGCGGGCGGGATATAGCAATGTTTACTTCTACAGGTTCTTTCAGTATCGTGTTTGCCAGCTTGCGTATAGCTGGTGGCATAGTTGCAGAGAACATCAGGTTTTGTCTTTCCTTCGGCATATGCGATATGATTTTTACGATATCCTCGTAAAAACCCATATCCAACATACGGTCGGCCTCGTCCAGTACCAGATATTTCACGGCACTCATTTTCACATACCCCATGTTAAGGTGAGATATCATACGCCCCGGCGTACATAACACCACATCCACACCATGTGATAATGCTTTCTTTTCTGTTGCAAAAGAATCGCCGCTACCACCACCATATACTGCTATACAACTGATGGGTGTGTAGTAAGAAACACCTTCCAGTATTTGTACTATCTGCACAGCCAGTTCGCGCGTTGGTACTATCACCATCGCATTCACCTGATTATCATTATTAGTATGCCAGAGTATATTCTGTATCAATGGCAGCAGAAATGCAGCAGTCTTGCCTGTGCCCGTCTGTGCTGCGGCAATGATGTCTTTGCCATCCAATATATGCGGTATTACGGCTGCCTGTACCGGGGTAGCTGTTTTGTATCCCATCGACTCAATGCCATCCATCAAATCATCATCAAACCCGAAATCTGTAAAATTCAATTTGTCAGTTTTTTTAACTGTTAGCTAATTAATAGAGCTTTAATGTGTAAAGGTACTCTAAACATATCGTAACAAGATGTCATTTTAATGGTTCTTTAACGTTGTGCTTGTAACATTAGTGCCATCTTGCACGTTCCACTCAAAAACCTAAATATGACAAAGTTTTTATTAGCCCTTTCTTTTGTGGGTACTTTATTCACGAACACAGCCAAAGCACAACTTGGCTATACTTTATCAGTATCTACGGATACCTACACACCACTTACAGGTGGTACATCTGTTAATGATACTACAAGGTGGGATGAAGAGAATTATAAAATTCCGTTAGGTTTCAGTTTCAAATTAGGCACAAATACCATCTCGCATTTCAGCCTTGTGTCGGGTTCATTTGCTGCAACAGATACCGATGGAGCGGTTATATCAGGCTTCTTTACTTGTGATGCCGATTTGCATGATCGTGGCAATGCCGGAGACACAGTATCCAGGTCGCCAATACGTTATGCCGTGAGTGGTAGCGCAGGTAGCAGAATTTTTAAGATGGAAGTTTACAATGCAGGCTTCTGGGACGAATGGGATACATATACTACCAATAACGATTCTGTATGCTATCAGGTATGGTATTACGAAACTTCAAACATTGTAGAACTTCGTTTCGGTCCTTCTAATATTTCGCATGCTACAGACTATTTTTATTTAGGTAGCGGACCTGTTATCGGGTTCATGAAAAATATAGATCCTTCAAGCGGGTCATTAGATATGATATATTACCTCGATGGTAGTGCATCATCGCCTGCGTTAGACAGTACAAGTAGTATGTTCTCTATATCAGGTGGCTTAGCGTCATATCCTGCAAATGGTACTGTATATCGCTTTACGCCACAGGGTACAGGTGTGGGCACTATAGCAAAAGAACTGGATGGTATTAAAGTGCTGAATACTGTATGTACGGATTATGTAAAAGTTGCGAACAAATATGCCAATAATACCATGTACACTGTTACTGCCATGAACGGTGCTAATGTAAACCTGAATGGTACATTGCAACAAGGCACAAACAATATAGATATGACTGCATTGCCTGCAGGTGTTTACATATTGCGATGCAAAAACAATGATGGTATAATGCAACAGCGCATAGTAAAACGATAATAAACTGAATAATAAATGCCCCGACAATACTATTGTCGGGGCATAAACAAAAATGGGTTTATAGCACACAGGCTATCGCCTGTATATCCCGCCTATGCAGTAGCTGATGGTGCAGAACAGCCAGCAAAAGCTACCACGGCATATCATCCGTATGGTTTTGCAAAGCATAGTTTTCATGGTTTTTTTAGAGTACACCTATCTGTACTTCGGTAATATTATTAGCAGGATTTTCCATGTCTACTATAGTATATACCTCTCTGCATTCCGCTGTCATTTTATGTCCCTCAGCACGCAGTTCTCCTATAATGCGTCCGTATGTTTCATAAAGGTTGTCCCAAGCGCCTTTGTGGATAGTTGAAATGTATTTGAAAGCAGGTGTTTCAGAAATGCTATAACCATTTGTGCTGCCTACAGGCATACCGCTGATAGGTAGTCCCATTTCAAGTGTAAATACTTTATCTCTGTTGCCATCTGCACCCAGATAGCGCCATATCTGACCACCTGCCGGTATCAGGCCTGCTTTGCCTGCTACTTCATACAGTTGTTCAGGAATAGAGCCTGTGTCTTTCTGAATACCGTTCAGAGATGTTTGAATGGTGGCTGATAATACTTTTACAGGTGCTTGTGTTTTGATTTCCATAAGTTTTCTTTGTTTATGGTGCAAAACAACAACAGGGTAGTGACAGCCTTATGTCAGTAGCGAAAAATAAATTTTATGAATAATGCTCACTAAGTTCTATTATCCAGTCTTTCATCATGTCTTTGATGCTCTGCGGATATATTACGGTAGCATTTTTCTTGAATGGCAATAACCAACTACATAAATATTGAGGATAGGCTACCATAAACTTCATCTCCGTTACATCTTTTTTCTTTTCTTCGCTCACATAGCCGTAGTACAGGCGTTGCTCTTTTATGTAGCGTACTTCACTGTTATCAAATGCTACACATACCTCTGTCATATTGTGTTTGGCATGGAAATCTTTCAGGTATTCCGAAAGTGTAGGCATTTCTATGGTAAATGAATTGTCGGTTTGGTGTAGTTGCTCTATCCTGTCCAGCCTGAAATTGCGGTAACCATTGCGTAAATGACACCATGCTACCAGATGCCAGAAGTTATTTACATAATAAATGCCTACAGGTTCTATCAGGCGTTCGTTTACTTCTTCCGAATGATTGGTGAAGTAGACTATGCGTACCGCCTTCTTCCGGCTGATGCTTTGTAGTATATCTATGATATGATTGCCTGTACCTGCAGGTGGGTTGGTATTACGTTTGAATACGTGTATCGCCCCTTCTATATCTTCCAACATGCCTTTTTCTGCAGTGCGCAGCACTGCTTTTATTTTATAGAGTGCGGCTTTGTATTGTTCGGCAGTGGCTTTGTCGGTCATTTTATCAATGAACTTTTCTGCCGTTACAAATGTGATGGCCTCTTCTTTGGTAAACATAACAGGCGGTAGCCTATAGCCATCCATAATGCTGTAGCCAACACCGGCCTCGCCAATAATAGGCACGCCCGCCTCTTCCAGCGAGCCTACATCTCTGTACACGGTACGCAGGCTGATGCCAAAGCGGTCGGCTATTTCCTGTGCTTTTACAACTTTTTTAGACTGTAGTTGAATGAGTATGGCGGTTATCCTGTCGAGGCGGTTCATGATGTGGTAAAGATAGTCCGAAAAATATTTTTAAAAATTTCCGGATGCTGTTGACATAGGGCTGTCACTACCCGGTTGTTGCTTTGCATCATAAACAAAAACACATATATACTATGACACAGATTCAAGCACTGCTAAACGAAATGCAACATGAAGCAGCAACAACAAAGAAATTCTTATCTATCGTTCCTGCAGATAAGTTTGACTACAAACCACATCCTAAGAGTATGCCAATGAAAGAGCTGGCTACACATATTGCAGAAATACCAGCGTGGATTGCTATGGTACTAACTACCGAAGGTCTTGATTTTGCAGCTACTCCTTACAAACCTACACCTGTCAGCTCTACAGCAGATTTGCTTGCACTGCAGGAAAAGAGCCTGAAAGAAGGTTATGAACAATTATCAAAAGCTAATGAAGCTGATTTTGAAAGAATTTGGACCATGCGTCAGGGCGATATGGTGCTAAGTTCACTAAGCGTTGCAGAGAATATTCGCCATTGCTACTGCCAGATAGTACACCACCGTGCGCAATTGGGTGTTTACCTCCGTCTGTTGGATATCCCTATCCCCGGTAGCTATGGGCCGAGTGCCGATGAAATGGGTGAATATAAACCTGAATAAGTATAAATAATCAGAGCCACTTACTAGTGGCTCTGATTTTATTTTGCTATTGCAATTTTCACTTTCTTATTCTTAATCTTCTTATCCTTAATAAGGTGCAGCGCATGGCTGGCCTTTATTTTTTTGATGGATACAAAAGAGAAGAAATCTTTTACTTCTATCAGTCCTATGTCTTCTTTCTTTAACTCTGCTTGTTGAGAAAGGAAGCCTACAATATCTATCTTATTAACCTTGTCCTTCTTGCCAGCTGCTATAAACAATGCCGTCCATTTTGGTTTCTCAGGCAGATGGTTATCTTCCTGTATTTCCATTTCAGTCACTGTGTCAGCATCCAGATACGAAGGCAGTTTTTCTTCTTCAGATAATATCAGTATGGCAGTGCCGCTTGCATCCATACGAGCAGTACGTCCGTTGCGGTGCGTAAATATATCTTCTGTATGTGGCAGATGATAGTGTATGATATAACGTATGTTAGGAATGTCCAAACCACGTGCAGCAATATCCGTAGTTACCAAAAAATCTACAGCACCACTGCGGAATTTGAACAGCGCACTATCTCTGTCCTTTTGTTCCATCGCACCATGATAAAATTCATTCACTACACCTTGCTCTGTAAGCCAATTGCTGGTGCGCTCTACAGATTCTCTATGGTTGCAAAAGATGATTGCAGAACGGTTGCCTATCTGGCATATAAGCTCCAGCAATGCTTCCAGTTTGTCTTTATCTGCAGAATGCAGGGTTTTTACTTCAAGACCCAGCGATTCTGTGAGCTTCTCTGTTATATAGTTCAGCCTTACCGGGTTTTCCAGTAGCAGAAAATCAGGAACCTCTACCGCCTCTGTAGCAGATGTAAGGATGCGCTTATTAATGTTTGGTAGCGATTCGATGATAAATGATACTTCTTCCAGAAAACCCAGCTCCAGCGATTTATCAAATTCATCCAATACAATAGTGGTGATGCAGTCTGTAGTAATGCTTTCTCTGCGTATATGGTCGCACAGTCTGCCAGGTGTACCTATCAGCACAGCAGGTGGCTCTATCAGGTTATTTTCTTCTATCTCGCGTTTGTGTCCGCCGTAGCAGCAGGTTGTTTTAAAACCTGTGCCCATGCTTTTGAAGACAAGTTCTATCTGCTGTGCTAACTCGCGCGATGGTACAACGATGATAGCCTGTGTGTTCTTGTTGGTTTTATCCAGTTGTGCTACAATCGGCATCAGGAAGGCTATGGTCTTACCACTGCCTGTGGCAGAAAGCAGCACCATGTCATTATCTTTTTGTCCCGCATCCAAGGCTGCAAGCTGCATTTCGTTCAGCTTGTCAATCTTCATGTTGGACAATATTGTATCTACAGAGAAATTTTGCATCGCCGCAAAGGTACGTTCTTTAATGCCAAGCTTTAGTTATAAAGTTTCTGTGAAAAATAATACATAAGAGTTTGATGTATTGAAAACTTATGTATCTTCGTTTTAGAAAACGGAGATTGAAATGATATTTTCATCAGAGTTGATAAAAGGCACATTGAAAACAATTGTGCTGAAGCTGCTGGCCGACAATAAGAAAATGTATGGCTACGAGATAACGCAAACTGTAAAGGAGCTTACCAAAGACAGGATACAGCTTACAGAAGGTGCATTGTACCCAACGCTGCATGCATTAGAAGCAGATGGTTTGCTGACTACAGAGGTAGAGTATATTGGCAAGCGTGTACGCAAATACTACAGCCTGAGCCCGAAAGGTAAGGGCAAAGCTAAAGAGCGCGTGAATGAGTTTACAGAGTTTGTAGAGACCATGCAGTCATTATTAGACATTAAACCAAGATTGGCATAATGTACCGCATCACTGACCGACAAGTTGATTTTATTCTCGACGACATAAGACGTCGTGGCGTTGAGATGGAGGACCTGCAGTATAACCTCCTGGATCATATTTGTTGCATCATTGAGCAAAACCTCGAAGAGGGTGGAGACTTTGAGGCTTACTATCAGCAAACAGTTGCAGCTTTTTACAAACAGCAATTGTCAGAGATAGAAGAAGAAACCATCCGATTATTAACATTCAAAAACTATTACGGTATGAAAAAACTGATGATGGGCTGCGGTGCGTTTTCTGCATTCGCATTCGTAGTTGGTTCGTTTTTTAAAGTAATGCATTGGCCCGGAGCGGCTGTAATACTTGGATTGGCATTTCTGGTATTCTGTCTGATGTTTCTGCCACTACTTTTTCTGCTCAAAACAAAAGAGTCAGGCTCGGGCAGAGACAGGGTAGTACTGGGTGCGGCCACACTGGCAGGTATACTCTATGGCATATCCATGCTGTTTCAGATTATGCATTGGCCTGGGGCGCGTATTATCTGGCTCTCAACACTAGGCTTGTCTGCTTTTGTATTACTGCCACTGTACTATTTCAACGGCATACGCAAGCCCGAGGCTAAGACCAATACAATTGTTACCAGCATTATACTAATAGGTGTATTGGGTATGCAGTTCACACTTACTGCACTGCACAAAAAGCCCGAACCAACACCACAGGTGCAGGCAGGTAAATAGATTTTTCTTTTCTGCTTTTTTGTTAGAAACGGCGCGGCATTTTTGCCGCGCCTTATTTTTTTGGCATAGTATTTGCACAATATGCGTAAGTTTGTAACACTAATATTTTAAGTTATGCGCCTGCTGATATCATACAAGTCTCTATGCTGCCTCATTGCGGCAGCAGGGCAGGCTGTGTTTACATTTAGTTAGCTTCCATCGTAATTACAGTTTTCCCCATTTCATTGGCAATGCATATTGCCCTACCAAACTATTTATCACAATCTAATTATTACAGCTATGACAGCTGCAGACAAATATTATTTAAAAGCAAGGGATTACTATCCTTTCGATTACGAAGAGGCGTTGGAAGCGCTTGAATACGGCTTGTCTTGCGATGACGAGCACGCAGGACTGTTGGTACTGAAGGCTCGCATATACTGCACAGACCTGAAAAGATTTGACGCTGCAAAAGAATGTTTTGAACTGGCATTGTATTACGATGCCGCATTCATAGATACATACTATGCTTATCTCGATTTCGCATTAACAACCGAAGACTATCCGCTGATGGAGAAGCTTGTTGCAAAAGCCATGAAGCAGAAGGGTATAGATAAGGCTGCTGTTTTATACAAAGAGGCGCTGATGCACGAAATGTGCGGTAACTATGACAGTGCAGTTAAAAGCCTTGCTAATGCAAGAATGTTTTGCACTTCTGGCAAGAGCCTCACATTCTATGAAGAAGAGGCAGAACGTGTGCAGGAAAAAGAACGTACTGTGCGAGCAAGGCAATTGCCTATCAATATCATTCTGAAATAATAATCACCCCAAGCGCTGCAATAGCAGCGCTTTTTTATTTATTGTTTTTCTTCAAAGCAGTCATCATTTGTTTGGTGATAGTTGCTTTATCTTTTTTCAACAGCTTTCCATAAGCAACAGCATCTTTTGATACAGTCAGGTGTTCATCTGCCCATAGCGTCAGTTCAATTATTATTGGTAACAGGTCTATGCCTTTCTTGGTAAGCTTATAGTATATTTTTGCTTTGCTGTCAGGGTGTTCTTCTTTGGTTAGGATACCTGTAGCTTCCAGCATAGTAAGTCTGTCGGCCAGTACATTGGTCGCAATCTTTTCTGCCGATTTCAGAAACTCATTATAAGTATTCTTGCCGTTCATTATAATATCCCGCACTATCAGTAGCGACCATTTGTCGCCAATGATATCCAATGCAGAGCTGATTGGGCATTCAGAACGTTGCTTCAATTGTTTCACTGTGCAATAATATATAATTAACTTGCTTTTTACAAGTTAATTTATTTAGCTTTGTCAAAAAACTTATTCATTATGCTTACAGATATTCACCCGAAACTACCCATGAGGGATAAAGCGAAGACACGCAGCTTTTATATCAATCAATTAGGCTTCAAAGAGTTTGGCAGTGCAGATTTTGATGGCTACCTGATGGTAGAGAAGGATAGTATTCAGATACACTTCTTCGAGTTTAAAGATTTAAACCCTAAAGAGAATTATGGGCAGGTATACATCCGTAGCAACGATATTGATGCATTGTATCAGGAGCTAAAGAAGAAAGATGTAGAGTGCAGCCCGCTGGAACATAAGCCATGGATGCAACGCGAGTTTTCTACGCTCGACCCTGATAATAATCTGCTGACATTCGGGCAAAATGTATTTTAACTGAAATGAAAAAAGCCACTCAATTGAGTGGCTTTTCTTTCTTTAAGTCGGGAAGACAGGATTCGAACCTGCGACCCCCTGGTCCCAAACCAGATGCGCTACCGGCCTGCGCTACTTCCCGAACTTCCGGATTCAATCTTCGCTGAAGAAACTCCAGCGGTGAGGGAGGGATTCGAACCCTCGGTACGGTTTGACCCGTACGACAGTTTAGCAAACTGTTGGTTTCGGCCTCTCACCCACCTCACCATTACCGCAAGCTAAGCCTGCAAAGCATGTTTAGCCGATTGATAATTCCCTTTTGGGGACTGCAAAGATAAAGGTATTCATGAAATAACAAAAGATTTTTTCGAACAAAATCATATCATATTTAACCTTATGGATAATCCAGCTTACAGCAGGCATTGCAGGCATTAAAATGGCTACTTCCTATTAAAAACGTATTGTAACTGTACCATGAAATAATTTCGCTTGATATACTCTTTTCCATCACTGGTCTTGTTCATTAGGCTGTGCCTGTAGGTAGCACCCATGCCAATGTTTTTAGTCAGCATATAGCCTATACCTGCTGTAGCACCAAAATCGGTAGCCGGCACTTGCTTGTTGTTTTCTGCCAGATGCTTGTTTATCTCGTCTATGGTGTTTTGAGATGTGATGATGCGTTGTATGTCTGCACCCGCATTTACATACAGCTTATCAAATACTTTCACGGAAACACTTGGGTTAAATTGTATGTAGGGCAGGCGCTTGCTATACTGTTCATATTTTTCAGATACGGTTGTCAGTATCATTACAGTATCGGTAACGTCGGAAGTTACAATCACTTCTTCTTCTGTAACCGTTATATGCTTTACAGAAACATCCTGCTGGCCCTGCACAAAGCCTATCCCGGCATTTAATGTAATACGTTTGCTGAGTTTGTTGCTGATGCTAAGGCCTGCTGCAAAGCTGTTGTGGTTTTTGTACATAGCCATACCCGTATTGATTCCAAATGTTGTTCTTCTCACACGCGGCTCATCATACTGCATCCATCCTGTATTGTTTTTTTCTTTTTTGAATCCTGGTTTATCAAATTGAAAAACGGGTTGATTATTCGTTGCTACGTTTTCATTTTTCTGCTCTGCTTCGTAGTTTGTTTGCTCTGCTACGGTGCGTTTTTCAAGTATTGCTTTTTCTGTAGTCTTTGCTGTTTGTACGTTAGTAATAACAGATATATTATTGGCAGTAGTTATTGTTTCAGGTGTAGTAGTATATTCAATAGTGTTCTGTATAGTATGTGTATTATTGTTTACAATTATCGTCTCTTTGTTTGTGGCAGGGTATAGATACCACGCAGTGATGGCTGCAGCTATGGCAGCAGCAGCGGCAGTTTTCTTATACAGCAATGGTAGCAGCAACAGTGTCTTTGGCTTCTGCTTGCTATCCAGCATATGCTGCATACGGTCCCAGTTATCCTCGTTGTAGGGGATAGTCTCTTCCGAAACTATATCGGATAATCTTTTATCAAATTCACTGTTGGTCATATCACTTAGTTTTAAGTTGATACTCACTTATTTTCTGTTTCAGTAATTCTCTTGCCTGGTTCATATACCAGAAAGAGGTTCCTTCTTTTATGCCAAGGCTTTCTGCAATCTCTTTGTGTGTATAGCCTTCAAACACACTCAAGTTAAAGACGGTACGATGCGTTTCGGGTATTTGTTGCAATACCATAATTATTTCCTTAAAACCGAGATTATGCAGCGCATCGTTACCTATATGTGCAGATGTAAGGGCAGGAGGATTCTCGCTCATATCTGTAAATAATAACACGCTGTGTTTTTTATTTGCTTTCAGGTTGTCGAGGCAGGTGTTAATAAGTACTCGTTTCATCCAGCCCTCGAAAGAGCCTTTGCCATCATAGAGGTTTATTTTGGTAAATATTTTATAGAACCCATCATTCAGCCATTGTTCGGCATCGTGCATACTACCGGCATAGCGCAGGCATATCTTCATAAAGTCGCTGTAGTATTTCTGGTACAAATACCCTTGCGCTTTTCTTTGCTGCTGCCTGCAACCTTCGATTATTTCTATGTCAGTATATGTTGGTGTCACGCCTTTCTGTTGCCGAGAATAACCATGCTAACTTAAAATGCTGTAGCAGCATTGTAAAATCAATGCTGCCAACAGACTTACCCTTATGTGCTTATTATGGTAATACCACTTTGTCTTTACCGGCTGTTTTATCAATATGGCAGCAATCTGTTGCTATGGTGTAAACTTCGTCAACAACTTTTGTACTGCCAACAAAACCCACAAAACGTACTTGTTTGGTAGTGTTTTCGTTGCCTCTTACCCAAGCGTCATTAAATACCATGTAGGCATCTCTCCATGAATCATATTCATAAAGGTCGGTTGGTAGTTTATTGCCTGCCATATCTTCTGTATGGAAAGACGTAAGCGTCACTGTAGTACCACCACTGTTTTTCACTTCCAAAAATATCTGACGGAATTCCTGTGTACAAAATACACCTGCACAGTCCTCAGGAATTGTTATACTGCCTCCTCTGTCCGAAGTGTCTACAGGTGGCTTTGTGGTATCGGCATTGTTATTGCCATTATTACTACCGTTGTTATTGCCAATCTTCTCTTGTCCGTTACCACCACTTCCGATAAGTGAATTTGTCTTTGTACAGCTTGCAAAGGCAACGACAAATACCGCGCTCAGCATCATCAGTTTTTTCATCATAAATCTGTTGTTTTTAAGTTATTAATAATTTGGTTCTGACTATTAAGACGTAAAGACATCAGTTTACCCTTGGCGCGCGGAAGAAAAAAGTTTCTTAATGACAAAAGACCGACAATTGTCGGTCTTCTATAAACTTGAAATTAATATTTATTAGATACTTGCCAGTTGCACTTTCTGTTGCAATTCCAGCATATGTTCTTTGTATTCTGTATCTGTGTCCATCAGGTTTTCAACCGTTTGGCAAGAGTGTATAACAGTTGTGTGGTCAAATCCGCCAAAGTGTTCGCCGATGTTTTTGAGCGAGCTCTTCGTGAATTTCTTAGCCAGATACATAGTTATCTGACGTGCTTGTACTACTTCGCGCTTACGGGTTTTAGCCAACAGCCTGTCATAAGGCAGGTGGAAGTAATCACAAACCATTTTCTGTATGTTCTCAATCGTCAGTTCGCGTGCAGAAGTCTTAACGAAGTTCTTCATTACACGTTTTGCCAGGTCGATGTCGATTTCTTTCTTGTTCAGCGTAGCCTGTGCAAACAAGGCTATCAGCGCACCCTCCAGTTCGCGTACATTGCTTTGTACATTGTATGCCACATATTTTACTACCTCTTCAGGTATTTCAAGACCTTCCTGCCTCATCTTCACTTGCAGTATCAACTGACGGGTTTCAAAGTCAGGCGCTTGTATATCAGCATTCAGCCCCCAACGGAAACGGCTCAGCAGACGCTCCTGCATACCTTCCAGATCTTTGGGAGGGGTATCACTTGTCAGGATGATTTGTTTACCGCTCTGATGCAGGTGGTTGAATATGGCAAAGAATACATCCTGTGTTTTGGCGGCAGGAACAAAGAGATGAATATCGTCCACTATCAATACATCTATCAGTTGATAGAAGTGGATGAAATCATTTACTTCATTATTCTTTGAGTGTTCAATAAACTGGTTGATGAATTTCTCGGCACTTACATACAGTACAGATTTGTTCGGGTGCATCCTGCGTACTTCGTTGCCTATGGCTTGTACAAGGTGCGTTTTGCCCCAGCCAACACCACCAAATACAACCAATGGGTTGAAAGCTGTAGCGCCGGGCTTTTGTGCTACGTGCATACCTGCAGAGCGGGCTACACGGTTACAATCACCTTCTACATAATTTTCAAACGTATAGTTGGCATTCAGTTGCGGGTCTATCTGCATGCGCTTCAGACCCGGTATTGCGTATGGTGTTTTTATATTGTGCGGATCATCCCACTTCAGTGGCATGTCCACATAGTTATTCTCTTTTGATGGCTTGTTGTAAGTGCTACCCGGCATGTTGATAGATGCGGGATTGCGCTGAGAGCTTGCACTCTCCATCAGAATACGATATTCCAACCTGCCTTCTTTGCCCAGTACACGCTTAATGGTTTTACCAAGCAATTCTACAAAGTGTTCTTCAAGCCACTCATAGAAGAATTGACTCGGAACCTGCAGTGTAAGAACGTTGTTTTCTAATGCAACAGCCTTGATAGGTTCGAACCAGGTTTGGTACGTACGCCAGTTGACATTATCCTTTATAATGCCAAGGCACTTGTCCCAAGCTGCTTCAGCTTCGTTAAGTATCTTATTAGAAGTATCGTAAAGGTTGTTATCCATAATTGGCTACTCGTTCAACAAGTTAATCCATTTTTTTAATTCCTGGTAATCAAAGCGCTACGAATTTCAATCCCGATAAAATATTTCTTTTTTACGGGTGTTTCGCAACACACAATATCGATTGAGTTTAAAGTTTCAGACGCCTCAAAATCTGCCCTTCTTTTCTGTTTGGTTTTGTCCCTGCTTCATTTCTTTAGCGGGAGGACGAAGTTGCTAACAATTTGTTGAAAAAAAAAATGATTAGCCACTTGTTTCTTTGTTAATGTTTACAGAATGGGATTTGTATAATTCGGGATTTTTTTCGCAGCGAAAAACATAGTCGAGCCTACCCAGCCGCACACCTCCCCAACCTACCTGATTGATGAGTGTTTCTCCACCACCCGCATTGCGCTGTATTGCAGGACTGTCAAGGAATGTATGGGTATGCCCACCAATTATCACATCAATATATTTCGTTTCTTTTGCTATGGTTTTATCACTTATTTTATTCGTTTCATATTCATAACCGAGGTGCGACAGGCAGATGACGATGTCGCATTTTTCATCTCTTTTTAATTTCTCAGAAATTGTCTTTGCAACAGGTATCGGATTATTATATTTCGTGTTGCCGAATGCAGCACCCGAAACCAGCCCTTCCAGTTCTATCCCCAACCCGAAAATGCCGATTTTTAATCCCCCTTTTTTAATGATGGTGTAAGGTGCAGTTTTATGCTCAAGTGGTGTGTTGGTAAAGTCGTAGTTAGCCACCAGCACGGGAAAGCCTGCAAAAGGCAATAATCTTGCAAAACCATCTATACCTGCGTCAAAGTCGTGATTGCCCATAGTACAGGCATCATAGCCCATCATAGTCATGGCTTTTATCTCAGGCTCACCCTTATACATATTAAAATAAGGTGTGCCTTGTAGCATATCACCTGCATCCAGCAATAGTACATTGTCGCATTCACCCCTTATTTGCGATATCAGCGCAGCCCTTGCGGCTACACCACCCATGCCTGCCAGTTTGCCGCCGTCATTAGGAAAAGGATCCAGCCTGCTGTGTACATCATTGGTGTGCAGTATGGTCAGTTTCTTTTCGCGGTTGCCTGCAAAACTTTCCAATGGGAAAGAGCCTGCGGCCAGCAATCCCGCCCCTATCGATGTCTTTTTCAGAAAACTTCTTCTATTCAGCATGGCGTATTCTTTTTTCTACATACGGATGCAGTGGTTTGTTGTCTTTATGCAGCGCCTTCACATAGTCAATCAATATATCTCGTATAAATAGATTGACAGGTGTAGCCTTCAGTGGAGTCAGAAAACTGCATTTATCTCCGCCGGTTGCCAGATAATCGTTTGTGGCTATCAGGTATGTTTTGTTTTCATCAATCGGCTGTTGATTGATGTATATATCTTCAGCCGCGCCATCTTGCAACAGATAACTGATACCACTGACAGGCCATCCTTTCATAGCTGCCATGTGGTTGCACCATTGTATTAATGTCTTTCCCGGTACTTCTACTATCGTCAGTGTATTATCAAAAGGCATCAACTCGTACATCTTGCCTACTGTTATGTTGCCTGCATTTATGTATGGTATGCGCATGCCGCCATAGTTGCATATGGCTGCCACAACATTGCTATTGTGCTGTTGTGCTGTCTTCAACATTGCATCTGCAACAAAGTTGCCAAGTGTACACTCGGGTTGTGCTTTAGTAAGGTTAGTGTCTGTGCGGCCTATTACTACCTGCATGGTGCTATCCATACGTAGCTTGTAGGGTGCCAGCAACTTCGTGTAGCTGCTGTCTGTTTTCCCGTCTTTGCCCACAGCATAATGTCTGCTGTTACGTTGCGATATGTAATACGGTTTGTGGCAGCCAATTACAGCCAACAGTAAAACAGATATGTATAAAAGCCTTAATCGCATCAGGGCGCAAAACTATGTACTATGAAGATACTGTAGTATTAAGCTTATTTTATCCTTCGCAGAATGATTATTTTTGAAACATGGCACGTCGCATTTTCAGAGAAAGAATCATATCGCCTATCATGGAATTCATCCGCGATAGCCGCTCGGTAGGCATCGTATTGATATGTGCTACGTTTGTATCGCTGATTGTCAGCAATACAAGCTGGTCTGCTGGGTATCTTCATTTCTGGGAACGTGAGCTTAATATGCCACTGCCCGAACTGCACCTGCCACATTCCATACTGCACCTCATCAACGATGCGCTGATGGCTGTGTTCTTCTTATTGGTTGGCCTGGAGATAAAGCGCGAGTTGATGGTTGGCGAGCTGAACAGTATTAAAAAGTCACTCTTACCAATCATTGCTGCAGTAGGTGGCATGGTAGTACCTGCAACCATCTATTCATTATGGTGTGGTGGTACGCCATTCAGTAGCGGGTGGGGCATACCTATGGCTACAGATATAGCATTCTCATTGGGTGTGTTGTCTTTATTAGGTAAGCGAGCACCTGTATCACTGCGTATTTTCCTCACAGCACTCGCTATTATAGACGACCTTGGCGGTATCCTCACCATAGCCATCTTCTATGCAGGCGATTTACAATGGAGTTACTTATTATATGCAGGTATTGTAATGGTCGCACTTATAGCTATGAACCTGCTGAAGGTAAAACGCTACTATCTGTATTTTATACTTGGATTGCTGTTGTGGTACTTTGTTTTCAATTCGGGAGTGCATGCTACCATTGCAGGTGTCTTGCTTGCATTCACCATACCACTGCATAAAATTGAAGAACTGGAACACTCCCTGCACGATCCTGTCAATTTCATCATCCTGCCATTGTTTGCTTTAGCAAATACTGCAATTGTATTGCCGGCTGAGTTTGGTAGTATATACACATCGGTAGTGCATCATGGTATTACGATGGGCTTAGTATTGGGTAAGCCATTGGGTATTTATCTGTTCAGTATGGCGGCTGTACGATTTAAAATTGCAACGTTGCCAACGGGTATGAAACGTCCGCAACTATTAGGTATGGGGCTGATAGCAGGCATCGGGTTCACCATGTCTATATTTATGGCGACACTAGCTTTCTCAGATGCTGAAACACAACTGGTAGCCAAAGTAGCCATCATTGGTGCTTCGGTTCTTGCAGGTATACTTGGTTTTGTATTCTTACGCTTACTGAATACAAAGCCCCTTTAGGGGTTTGGGGTTGTCTCTACACCAAATTGCCTCAAGTGGTGCCAGCTATGTTTATACAATAGTTGCACCCACATTTTATAATTCAGATTGCCAAAGAAAGGATTGGTAATGACTGCATCTGGTTGAGCATCAAACACTGCAAAGAAATCATTTATCTCAGTTTGCAGTTCATTCAACGCATCCTGCACCGTTGCATTTTTTTCCGGTATGGTATCGTTACCTATTATTGGGTTAGGTGTGTTTTCTTTAAATGGTTTATCACTCATCATGAAAGCCTGCATCTTAGGTACATTTTCTTCAGGTGTCAGCAGCGGATACTTATCCTTGCCACTTGCCTGCCTGAAAGAAAAACTCATGTGTTCAATCATTTGCTGCAGATTCATCTTTCCCCACAATCCTTTTGTATCAGGTTTGATACCTGATAGCTTTTTCACAAATTCGTTTTGCAGAAATGCAGCTTTACCCTGTAGGTTTTCCATGTTGTCTTAGTATTTAGTCATGAGTATTATGTAGAAAGTAAATTGGTCAACAATTACTATAAAATAGAAAAACGAACTTTCTACTCTCTACTAACTATTTTCTACTATAGTAATCCTTTTATCAGTTTTTCCTGTGTCATACCTTCTGCCTCTGCCTTGTAGTTGCGTACTACACGGTGGCGCAGCACAGCCAATGCCATTGCCTGTACATCTTCAATGTCAGGCGAGTATTTGCCTTGCAATAGCGCATGGCATTTAGCACCCAGTATCAGGTATTGTGATGCACGTGGCCCTGCACCGTAAGAGATGTATTGCTTCGCTATATCAGGTGCAGTGCTGTTGCTTGGTCGTGTTTTTTGTACAAGGCTCACGGCATATTCCAGTACATTGTCAGGCACGGGTACACGGCGTATCAGTTCCTGAAAATACAGGATGTCTTCACCTGTCAATACTTTAGGTAATTCAGCCGTAGCAGCGCCCGTAGTATTGCGTACTATCATCACCTCTTCTGCAAAGCTTGGATAGTCCAGCCATATCTGGAACATAAAACGATCCAATTGCGCTTCAGGCAGCGGGTAAGTACCTTCCTGTTCTATCGGGTTTTGTGTTGCCAATACAAAGAATGGTGCGGGCAATTTATATAGAGTACCACCGGCAGTTACATTACGTTCCTGCATGGCTTCCAGCAAGGCCGATTGTGTTTTGGGTGGTGTACGGTTTATCTCATCCGCCAATATGATGTTGGCAAACACAGGCCCTTTCACAAAACGAAACTGCCTGCTCTCATCCAATATCTCTGCGCCTACTATATCGCTTGGCATCAGGTCGGGGGTAAACTGTATGCGTTTGAAGGAAAGATCCATCACATCCGCCACTGTTTTTACCAGCAGGGTTTTTGCCAGCCCGGGTACACCTACCAGCAGGCTGTGCCCGTTGCATAGGATAGATATGATGAGTTTATCCACCACTTCATCCTGTCCTACAATCACTTTGCCGATTGCTTGTTTTATAACCGAAAACTTTTCCTTCAGGGCCTTGGCCGCGTCTATATCCGATGCGTAATTCATTGCGCTATTATCCGTAGTTTATAGATTGCGTTTTCTGTAACGCAATCGCTATTCTTTAAAAATAGACAGGTAATTTCTATTATTTTGTGAAAATTGACAAATAACATCAAAAAATCACCGTTATACAATCAATTATATATGACTATAGAGCAGGCACAGCAACAGGTAGATGCTTGGATAAAAACAGTAGGCGTACGCTATTTCAATGAGCTTACCAATCTGGGTATATTGATGGAAGAGACCGGAGAGCTTGCCCGCCTGATGGTGCGCAAGTATGGCGAACAGTCTTTTAAAGAGAGCGATAAAGGCAAAGAATTAGCAGATGAAATGGCCGATGTGCTGTGGGTACTTATATGCCTTGCTAACCAGACGGGGGTCAACCTTACTGAGGCCCTTCAAAAGAATTTTGAAAAGAAGAATATAAGAGATGCTACCCGCCACAAAGACAATGAAAAGCTCTCTTAGTCATTGATTGTCATACAATGGCAATATGATTGTCATGCGTTTAACGAGGGGTTAAAAGAATGGTGAAAATGAAAAAATCAGTGTCTGTACGCAGTTTGTGATGTCATTTTTTTACCTATCTTTAGCCCTCACATTAAAACCTAAAAAATGAAGCGTATTTACTTTTTATTGATTGCTCTTTTAGCTTTCACAAGTCAGTCTTCTGCGCAAACTGACATACAACTCCTCAAAACAATGGCTGATACTGTTAAGTATGCAAACCCGGTTAAAACTGGTTTCATCATAAGGTATACATTCAAAAATGCAGGTCCTAATAGCTATGATACTTCTCACAGATTGAGGCTGAATACTTTCTATGGTAGCACTTTCACTTTGAGGTTCCCTGCTGCTTCTAGCTCATGGCCTGGTGGTTTCCCTAAAGATAGTACGCTGATTTTCCTGGATACAATTGGCTTTACAGCTGCATTTAATCCAAATCCTAGGCAACTTTGTGATACTGTAGCATTGACTACAGGTACAGGTACTCCAATTGCAGATCCTACTCCTTCAAACAATACACATTGTAAAGCAGTATATTCTGTAAAAGATCCATTGGCTATTGGTACTATCGTTGCTACTGCTGAACAACTGGCGGTTTATCCAAATCCGGCTTCAGCTGTTGTTAACGTTAAGTATGATTTCCAAAATACTTCTAAAGCAGGTATCGTAGTGTATGATATGTCTGGTAAAGTTGTTTATAGCGAACAGCCTCAGCAAGTAACTGCCGGCGAAAAAATATACACTATCAATACATCACAAGTCAGTTCAGGTCTGTACAT
>JADHED010000854.1_pt1 | contig 30373 bp, 18 predicted proteins | sample 8952041 | NCBI WGS metagenome assembly JADHED01 (sample SAMN16124423, study PRJNA663239) | bioreactor sludge metagenome | isolation source: sludge (control) | place: India:Bengaluru | collected 2018-09-08
TCGCTCCCTACTGGACTTCACCCGCCTGGTGGAGCTCTTCGACAAGCACGGCGTCTCCCTGGTTTCCGTGACCCAGCCCATCAACACCCGCGACTCCGCGGGTCGCTTGATGCTGAACGTCCTGCTCTCGTTCGCCCAGTTCGAGCGGGAGATGGTCTCTGACCGCACCCGTGACAAGATAGCGGCGTCCCGCCGCAAGGGGAAGTGGACCGGCGGCAGGCCCGTGCTCGGCTACGACGTCGCCGAGAAGAAGCTCGTGGTCAACGAGGTCGAGGCCGAGATGGTCCGGGGGATCTTCGCCCTCTACCTGACCCTGAAGTCGCTCTCCGCTGTCGCCGAGGAGTTGAACCGGCGTGGCTGGGTGGTCAAGACCTACGAGGGCAAGGGCGGCTGGAAAGCTGGCGGCAGACCGTTCACCAAGAACCAGGTCAATCATCTCCTGGCTCACCCGATCTACACCGGCCGCGTTCGCTTCCAGGGCGAGATCTACCCGGGCGAGCATCCGGCGATCGTCGGCGACGAGACCTTCCAGAAGGTCCAGGACTTGATGGCGAAGAACGCCCAGACCAGCGGCGCGCAGGTGAAGAACCGGTACGGGTTCCTCCTCCGGGGACTCGTCCGCTGCACAGCCTGCAATGCGCCGCTGATACCTTCTGCGTCGCGCAAAGGCACCAAGGTCTATCGCTACTACGTCTGCGGCGGGGCGATGAAGAAGGGCTACCGGACGTGCCCCTGCCCTCAGATCCAGGCTCAGAAGCTCGAAGACATCATCGTCCAGCAGATTCGCGTGATCGGCTCAGACCTTGAGCTGCAGCGCGAGACGGTGCGCCAGGTCCAGGAAGCGCGCGCCGCGAAACGGCCCGCCCTCGTGTGCGAGCAGAAGCGCCTCCGCCAGCGACTGGAGAAGTCGCGCGGGGAAATCCGCCGGCTGCTGGACGCGCTCGCGTCGGGCGAACACGGGGCGTCTGTGGGCGCACGGGTCGGCGACCTCGAGGAGCAGGCCGCGAAGATCGAGCGGAGGCTGACCGTGGTCGCGCAAGACATGGCGGCCCTCGACGCCGGCACCGTCGACGAGGCCGACGTCGCCAAGGCCCTTTCCCTATTCGACCCCATCTGGGAGCACCTGTTTCCCATCGAGCAAGCCCGCGTCATCCACCTGCTCGTCGAACGGATCGAACACGATCCCGTCGCCGGGAAGCTCGCGGTGTCATTCGCACCCTCGGGCATCCAGGCGCTCGCGGGCGAGGTGGACGCAGCCAAGGAGACGATATGCGCGTCGAACTAGACTTCGACCTGCGACCCGCGAGGCCGGAGCCCGAGGTGACGCCCGTGGTCGATCCGGAGGTCGTGGCCGAAAAGCTGCGCCGCTACCGGGAGGACCGCTTCCTGCGTCGGGTCGCTCTCGCGCAGGCGATCGAGGCGAGGATCGCTGCCGGGGAGTTCCAGGACCTGGCTGACGCTGCCCAGCGGTGCCATGTCTCTCGCGCTCGGCTGGGTAAAGTCGTTGCCTGGCGGGAATAAACGGAGGCGCCAGACCGGGTGGGGGATTGGAGGGAGAAACCCAGCCTGGCGCCGTCACGAGTATCCTACGGCATTCGTCGGCGGATTACAAGCTCTCCGTTCCGTTTTCCAGATCGCCCCGCAATCTTGCCGGATAGAGCTATTCGTAGGCACATCGGTTCCTCTCCACATTATGCACACAAATGTCTGGCACGAATCTTCAACTTCATTCGTCTTGACTCTCTATCCCGCTTCGTGTAAGAAGTCGAGGGAGAGTTTCTCGGTGGCCCAGTTCTCCCACAACTCCGGAGGTCTTGCGCTAGTAACGCCCAAGAGTCGCCTGCTTCTCTTCTAGATACCTGTACCTCCCGGCGATCGGAGAACCGATGAGCATAAAAGAGGAGTCGGTTCTCGTCCGCGACGAGAGCTTCGTAAAATACGAGAGATTGCTCCTAAAAGCCGAGGCTTCGGGACGTATCGACGGCCCGTATCAGTGTATTATTTGTGGAATGAGGTATCTAAAGGAGACGGACGCCGACGACTGTTGCCGCGCCGTCCCAGAGAGATCTCCCATGATGTTTCCCTTGACACACGAGATCCCGCTTTCGTCTGAGTTTGCGATCCGCGCCGCCTCCCTCCTTGAACAAGGGCCTCGTTCCGCATCCGAATTACTGCTAGTTCTCTATCCCCTACTTACCGCCTCTAGGCAGAATCCAATTATACCCGACCGCGTTGTATCTCGGTTTTCTGTAGATTGGTGGATTCCTTCCGCATGGTCTATTTATGATAAGCGCACGACGTCTATCATGACCGCTGAATTGTTTACATTTGCCCTCGGATTTCTCGATAATGACGCCAATTGCATGCTCCTCGGTACCGACGTTCTTCGCGTCTCCGTCGCGGCACTTGCACCTTTAGTTCGACTACGTCCCTATGAGTCAATCATTAACAATCCGACTCTTCTAGATTTGCAGTTAGACGGAGAAAAGTACCGCAACTATGCAGCTATGCTATCTACACAGCCCGTACACACCACGTCGCTTCGATTATCATTAGCTACAGCTGTAATTACCATTGCGGAGGTTTCTCTCGCCTGCCGTACACTCTTGGAGTTTTCATCCGCCGGTTGCGCCGCAGAAACACCCCCCAACATTGAGTTGCGGTCACTCGGAAATCAGGTCCTCGTTTGCGATTGCGATGTACGCTTTAAGCGATTTTTGACATATCTGACGCTCGTTGAGAATCCGAACCAGGAGACTCGAACGGAGGCGCTAGAGCTCCTCGACAACTCGCAGCCTCCATTGCTCCGTGCGCGCGCTAAAGCAATGCGACGGCTGGCCGCAAGCGCTACTTCCACAATTCTACAATTCAAATTGCAATTAGACGAGCTCGATAGCTTTCTTGTTCTACTCAAGAAATCTGGCTATTCTGACACTGAAATCGGATATTGCCTAACAACGTGCTCGGACTTTCACGCAGTTATCGCCGCATGTGAGGTTTTTCGACGCCAGATTGCGGCACATAATATCCGGATAGAAGGCTAGCTATCCCACGGCAGAGCCGGAACGTTGTCCTCTTTTCTAATCCGTTCCCATTATCGAAAACGGCCGCCGCCCGAATTCCCTTCATGTGCACTCTTGAATAGAGCGTGTTCATTCGTCGTCGCTGTAATAGGAGCGTCGAATTCGTTGTTTACAATCGTTAACAGATAATGTCCTACCATAGCTATGCCAGTTGTTCTAATCTAATACCTCTAGCAACACCTTCGATATCGGGAAATAACAACCGGTATTGAATCCCAAGTACCGATAACTCGCGGCGCAATGACTCCTTCTTTTCTGCCGGAATTGTGAATTTAGTCAGTTTCAGGGTTTCTCCGGCCGTTTCGACCAGCTTCTCGATGGGAACAAGTGGACCGTTACCAAGCGGAAGAGGATACGAAAGGAAACTACTTTCCTGCTGAGTAAGTCTCGGGTTAGACTGATCGGGAAATAGGGGAACGAGTTCCGATTCCCAGTAAGCGCTGTGTGCTTTATTGAGTTCCTCGCGCCATGCGGAGTAACTTGCGAACCACAGCACCCCATCACGGCCGTCGCTGCGAGGTTCATTAACGGCAAAGAATAGAGCCTTCAGAGGATTTGTAGACCAGTCCAGCAATCGGGTAGGTAGACCGTGGTGTTGCGCATGAATCCAGAGGTCCGTTTCGCTAAGAGCTAGCGCAGAAATGTACGGTCGACCAAGGCGTGCATACTGTCGCATTAGCTCGTCATGGAAGTCTCGCCAATTATGGTAACCAAGTGCAACTGCCGGATGCCTACCGATACTGGGCAATAGCGGCCAATCCTGTACTTGTCCGCGGAACATCCCGAGACTGGGGCACGCGCTCGCAAGGCGCTCAAGCAAATCTTTAATGTTGTCAATAGCCTGTGACATCAACACGTCCTCCCGAAGTAAAGGTAAGGCCAGTATTGTTACCAGTAGGTCGGTCGAGAATACAATTCTCGCAATAGATTGCGAGTACTACTGCGGCATTTTCCTCCGAATTGCCTTTTTGTTTCGTTCTTGGCTATACGGCCGCCCACATCTCCGACAGCATCTCGGCCCGCCGGAGCGAACGCCTGGGACAGGTCGGTCACCGCTCGCATGAACCGCGTCTTTCCGTATTGCTGCTCCATAACGAGCTCTTGGGCTGCAGAGAGCGGCGATTGGCGATAACACAGTGTCCCAGTGATCAACGGCCGCCAGCCTTTTCTTGGCCATCTGGCAGCAGGCTTCCCCGAACGCGATCAAGTGCCCGAGCTCACCGGTTCAAGTCCGTAATAGGCTCGAATCACCTTATCCAACTCTTCCTCCAGCTCGTTCATTTCCTTAAAGCGGATCTGGGAAACACCCTTGAGGTTAAACCCGACGTCCTTCTCCACGTTGCCTTTGCCATTGTCACGAACGAGCAAGATAAAGTTTTCCTGCTTGAGGTGCTTACCCTTATTAAGCCCCATCAGATAACCTACCTCGTGGTAGACGTTCTTGTTCCCATGGGTCAAGTCTGCGATCAGAAGCCCCGAGTTTTCGATAGCCGCCAGGATCTCGTCCGTGATCGTGAACGAATGTCCTTTGATCAGCTTGTCGATTCGTAATGGCTCAATCTTGATCTTAGGCCGACACTCTTTGTTGATTTGTACCACAGTCTTCTTGATGGTCTTGTACGTCGCGTCCGTACCTGCACCGAACTGCATCGAGATGAAGATTGTCCGCTTACGCGCCGTGTGGACACGCTCAAAAATATCGATCAGAGCGTGGGCATCAGTGGTCTTCATTGCGGCCAGGTGGTTACCCTTGACCCAGTGTTTGAACGGTTCGAGTCGACCGTCCTTCGCATCGGTAATGCAGAAGTAGACAAAGGCTTGAAACAAACCGACGCAGCGATTGGCCTTGAGATCCGCATCGGCATCGTAGATGTCGTGGACCGTGCGCAGGCACGCCTGCACGTCCGGCAGTTCCTTCTCCGACGCTTTGATCGCCCTCTTGTCGATGAGTAGCCGGAATAGGTCCACCAATACCGCACGGGAATTCTCCAGAACATATTTTAGAGCGGGGACAGCAACGGGTTCGATACTTGTCTTTGCCTTGCGTGCAAAGAGGAAGGGCCATCCGAAATTTGAGGGGTCCTTGAGCGCCTCGTCAGAAAAAAGTGTTTCATCGTCGAGGATGATCTTGAGGTTTTCCTCGGAAGTCAGCGGGATACTTTTCGAATTGATGTTGTGGAAGATGGTCTTGCTGTTGCGCCTGTCTTCCATGTCGTCGCTAAAGAGAATTACACAGAACGGTGCCACGATGTCCCGGAATTCTTCTTCGGTGTCCGCCGCACTGAGACGATGGTTACCGTCAATACGAAACAGTGGTAGTATGGCGGCGGAGAGCAGAACGTCGGGCACAGTCAATGTGGCAACTTGCAGCACCGTAGGCACGCGTTGGTCTGCCGCAGCTTTGAATTGCGTCCGCTTCACCGCAATGGCAATGCCGTTCGTGTTTGACTTGAACCCTCTGCCTTCCAGAATATCAGAGAGCGGTTGCAGCCCGGATACGGCCCGGGGCCTTGTGAAATCGTAGCTCAGCAGACATGACAGGATAATTTCGGGGAAGAAGAGATTCTTGCGATTCTTGAGAAACCGGATCACTGTCTCGCGGTGAGTCTTAATTAACTCGCGTTGATAATCGAGATCTGCATGTGAGATGCGGGCGAGTTCGCCCATTGGAGCGTATCCGCGGATGCACACGAATCCGCCGAGTGATTGATCCATTAGGCCGCGGAGAATCATGCCTTTGTCCTCATCGAGTAGGTGCTAGGATCTCATTTTCGAAACGGCGCTTGGCGCCGTCCCAGAGCGCGTCGGCGTCGTACCGAAGCTTGCGAGCAACAACGCGGCGGCGGGCGACTTCGGCGGCGATCTGCTGCTGTGTGGTCTTGTCGGGGACGGGAATGACTAAATTCACAACGTCGTCGTTAGCCAGGCGAGGGTGCGTGTTGCCCGTCATCATGTGGCGGGTCTGCGAGAGAACTATGTCTGAACGAAGGACAGCGGCAAGGTAGTCGGGCAGGACGCACAGTTTGCCATCCGCATCCGACCGCACGCGCATGACATGGAACTCAGGGGAACAGACACCGCTGCTTTCCGCCCGATAAACCTTGTTCAGGTATGGACGGAGCCGGGCAAACAAGACGTCGTTCTCAGCGTATTCGAAGACAGCCCCCTTGCCATCTTCTTCGGTACTATCGATTCGCTCGCCGGTGTTGGGCTGGACGTTAGCGAGCCCGACGTAGAGATCACCGGGGCGAACCTGCCGCAGATCGCGGCGGAACTCCGCGACCGTCTTGAGCGTGGCACAGCGCTCTCCCTTGTACTTGTGCCCCACGGCACGGATTGCGTTTAGCCGTTCCGGGTGGAAATGGTCGGGGTAGAGTTTTTTTCCTTCGCGTATGTCTACGAGTCGAACTGCATAGGTCGTTCTGTGGTCACTGGCCGGGGGTAATGCGAGGCCCAGAGCGTCTACGACGAACGCTGCGAGACCACCGAGGAGGTTCTCAGCCTCCTCCAGTTTTCGTCGCCGCGCCGACCGTGCGTCGTCGAGGGCCGCTAGAATGGCCGTCGTGTTGGCGACCTTGGGCACCACGACGCTCCCAACGTCGCCTGTTGTTATCTTTGCCTGTACTTGACCGCTCTGTGCCCGACGAAGCTGCACTTCTCCAGACGCATAGCTCAGATACGCCTGCAAGTACCCCGCGGGTATCGTTGGGCGCTTTATTGCAATCAAATTGGCAGATATGCACCAGCGAGGGTAGGAGGCCGGGACTACCGCGGGTACGCCGAGAGTGCCTCTCTGGGAAATCACAAGGTCGCCCGGTTCCACGGACGAACGCGTGAACTTGGCGGCGAGGTCTGGAGAAATGAACACGAGATCAGAATCGTCGATGCGACCATCATCGGTGATGTTCGAAATACGCAGAAGCGGCACGCCGGCAGGAACGTAATCGTCCAGTCTGATCGCAGTGCCGAACGGACCGCAAACAACTTCTGCGTAATCACTGAGCATCTTCGCGCCGGGGTGGCGCTCGCGTAACCGTCGAAGATGATCACGGAACGACGGTAGGTTGAACGACACGTCGTAACGACCCTGCAATTCGCCCCGCCGGATGGCATAGCAACCGCCGGGGCTCAGACGAAAAAATGGTCAGGATTCTTCTCGAATGTCCGGTATTGACCCAATAACCCCGTGTCCGTCGCCACCCGACGCAACTTCTCCTGCCACTCCTCCTCGCCCGTACCGGTCTTGGCGGCTTTCTCGAAGGTCACTTCGACTTCGAACAAGTCCGTCGCATGGACCTCGACCTTTTTGTGTCCATTCTCGCTCTTCACGCTAACGCTGGTGGTCTTGCGACCTGTGGCGTCGTAACCGATATTCGCCGGAGCCGCCATGAAGATCGCTTCGTTGTCATTAGGCTGCTCATCCTCACAGCGCTTGCGTACAAAGACGATGCTTGCCTTGACACCTGCCCCTGCGTGTTGAAACGCCTCCTGAGGCAGACTGACGACGGCCAGCAGTTGAAAACGCTGCACGAGCCAGTCGCGCACCCCTTGCAGGGAGGAGTTGGTCAAAATACCATCAGGCAGCACGATCGCCGCGCGTCCGGTACCCGGTTTTAGAAACTGCCAGACGCGTTCGCAGAAGAGGATCTCGGTTTTTATGCTCGTACGCGCTTTAATGCTTTTCTTGCCAGACTTGAAGTCGCTGGTACCCATGACTGAACCATCGTCGCCGCTGCCGCTTTTACCGACGTACCTGAGAAGTTCCCAGCCCTCCATGTATGCCTTGCCCTTCTCAGTCTCCTTCACCATCGCCCCAAAGGGCGGGTTTGTTAGGACCAGGTCAAACACGTCAGTATCGAGCTTGCGGCGCTCTTGTTTGAGCCTATTCATCCTGTCCAAAGCGTCAGCGCCGACAATATTGGTGTGCCCATCGTCATGTAGGATCATGTTCATCTTCGCGACGCGTGAGATTTCGTCATTGATCTCGATGCCGAAGAGCCGATCCTTGGCAAAGTCGTGCCAGTGGCGGAAGCGCGCCGTCTCGTCATCGTCGAACAACTGTTCGGCCTGATGGCGGACGTAGTCCATTGCATAGAGCAGGAACCCGCCCGAGCCGCAGGCGGGGTCGAGCACATATTGCTCGTTGTCGGGTGCCAGCATTTCCACGCAGAACTGGATGATCTCTCGCGGCGTGAAGTACTGCCCGAAGTCGCCCTTGAAGAAGCCATCTAGGAATTGCTCGAAAGCCACACCCTTGGTATCTAAATCGGTCTTATTAAAGTTGATGCTTTCGAGGTGTGATACACACATCTTGAGTGTACCGTCATCGATTTTTATCGGCTCTTTAAAAATCTCCGGATCGATGTGCTGCGCTTCACTGTACATTGCTTTGATACGCTTCGCGAGGGCGGGAGCAGCTTCGTCGGTTTTAATCTGGAACTCATAGGGATCGCCCTTCTTTCGGGCTGCCCTCTCATCTCGCACCTTGACGAAAATAATCTTGCAGAATTCGCCAAAGGCCGCTGGAGGCGATAAACGCCCTCCGCCCCATAGCGTCTGGTGGCATTTCTTGATCGCCGCAATTAGATCTCCCTTAGACACTGGGCGGATGTCCTGCCAGTCCTTGCTTACACCCTTGCGGTACTTGAATTCGGGTGGTTTGCCGTAGCCGGCGGGCAAGTCTGCGACAACATTCTTGTCACGCTCCAGCGCACCGAATTTCGGAGCAGCATCGAGGAACTTACGAGTTGCGCCGGCGACGACGCCGACGTAGGCCGCGCGAAACTTGTGTGCGTTGCCGTTACCCCAGGCCTGTTCCACGGCCTGATTGAACTCAGCATCACTGATACCGTCCTTCTTGCACTCAATAACGGCGTAGGGCTTCTTGCGATCGTCGTCATGAAAGACGATTAGATCGGCGAAGTCATTAGGCGATCGATCTGGTACTGTGACTTCGACGCCGATGCGCTGCGGCGAGTAGCCGTATTTATAAATTAGTTCGGCGTAGAACTCGGCGCGGACTTTCTCCTCTGGATCAGACCAACGCTCAGAACGCCCAGCAGCGACGTAGACTATCTTCTCGGTCTTGCCGGTAGTGTCGAGGCGCAGGTGGCCCTCGGCGCGGGCTTTCTCAGTCAGTGTCGCCACGTAAGTAGTCTCCCTGTAGAAGTACCTCTTCTTCAATCCCTGTCATGTTCGAACCGCGCCCATGCTCAACCGCGCGTCTGCCGCCTATTAGAGTTTGGGCTTGAAACCAGGGTTGGCTTCGGTGTCGGCCGTCTTCGAACTGCTTCGTGCCATACCTCTTTCTCAAGCGGAGAGCGTGCATGTCAGGCGGTGTGGTCGAACGAACGGGCGCAGTTGCGCCATCCCCATCGCGCGAACGCTAGATCAGTGTGGTCGAAAGCGAGCGATCCCAGCCGCTGGGCTTCGCGGTCGGCGGTGATTCTATACCGTCGGTTCGATAAGGGGAAGGCGGGAAATCGGTTCGGGCGCCGGTCGCAGAGCGACCCCAGCCACGGCCGGCTTTTGACATTCTATGTTGTTGAGTAAACTTATTCAGTGGCTACGGGAGAAAACGACAGAATTCGAGACCCTCGCGAGCCACGGGGCGCCACTCACGCCGCGACGAGAATTCTCAGAATCCGGAGCACTAATGACGGCGGGGGTTTGGCTCGCTAAACCTTTTGTGACAAGCGCTTATAGGGGCGCAATGACTCGCCTCAAAGCGTTGTCAGTCAACTAGTTGAGTGGAGAATGTACCCGGCGCGGTCGGCTGGCTCCCCGGGTAGGGCTCGAACTCGGCCAACGTCGGGGTTAACGGCCGTTCTGATATCTGATTTTCTATTGATCTGGCGGGGATGTCCCACTAGCGTGGAAGTCGATCGATTCATCCTCGCGAAGGGACTAGCATGGACGAGACGCGCGCTTCCGCTTTCGGTCGCTGGTTCACCGGCCGCCTGCCCTTCTTCTACGCCAACTGGATAACGACGGCGGGCAGCGTGCTTGCCGTGGTCGCGGTGGTGCTGCTGCTCGGGGCGCTGGGGCTGAACATCTACAACGTGGCGCTGGCGCGGCCGGGCAATCCCTACGTCGACATGATCACGTTCATGGCCTTGCCGTTGCTGTTGATCGGCGGCGTGGCGCTGATCGTCGTCGGCACGCTCGTGCAGCGGCGGCGGCGCGCCCGCGGCCAGGCCGGCATCCCGGCCATCGAGATGGGCGGGCCCGAGCTCCTGCGCAAGGCGATCATCGTCGGCGTGGTCGGCCTCGTCGGGCTGGTGGCGCTCGCCAGCTTCAGCTACGAGGCCTACCACTTCACCGATTCGCCCAAGTTCTGCATGAAGGTCTGCCACACGGTGATGGAACCCGAGGCCGTGGCGTACCAGCGCTCACCCCACGCCAACGTCGCCTGCGTGAAGTGCCACATCGGGCCGGGAGCCGACTGGTTCGTGAAGGCCAAGCTCTCGGGACTGCGCCAGGTGGTCGCCGTCGTGCGCGACAGCTACCAGCGGCCGATTCCCACGCCCGTGATGAACCTGCGTCCCGCCCGCGATACCTGCGAGGCGTGCCACTGGCCGCAGCAGTTCCACGGCTCCAAGCTGATCGTCCGCCAGCACGTGGAGAAGGACGAGGCGAACACCCCCGGCGTCACCTCCCTGGTGCTCAAGATCGGCGGCCATCCGCAGCCGGGCCTGCGCGCGACGGGCGTGCACTGGCACGTCGATCCCGGCAACGAGGTGCGTTACCGCGCGCTCGACGAGAAGCGCAACGACATCGTCGAGGTGGTGCAGAAGACCCCGGACGGCGAGATCCGCTACCTGCGCGAGGGCGCCGACCCCAACGACACCGCCGGCGAGTGGCGGGTCATGGACTGCATCGACTGCCACAGCCGGCCGACCCACATCTTCGAAACGCCCGGCGGCGCCCTCGACCGCGCCTTCACCGAAGGCCTGCTCGACGCGAGCGTGCCCTGGCTGCGTGCCGAGGCCGAGGCGACCCTGCTCGCCGTCACGCCCGGCGAGCGCACGGCCGACGTCGTCGCCGCTCATCTGGATTCGCTCTACGCGGCCGACCATCCGGAGGCGCAGGCCGCGCTGCAGGCGGTGTTGCCGGCGACCGCCGCCCAGCTCGCCGACATGCTCGAGCGCAACGTGTTTCCCGCGATGGCCGTCACCTGGGGCACCTACCCCACCAACATCGGCCACGTCGACATGAACGGGGACATGAACGAAGGCGGCTGTTTCCGTTGCCACGACGAAAGCCACGTCGCCGACAGCGGCGCCACCATCAGCCAGGATTGCGACGCCTGCCACAGCCTGCTGACCGAGCGCGAGACCGACCTGACGGTCCTGCCGGAGTTCGTCTCGGCGGTGTTGACCAGGCAGCCGTAGGCCGAGGCGCCGGTATGGGAGACGAGAGAGCCGCCGGCTGAACACCGGCGGCTCTTCTCATGCGGACGTCGCGTTACGACTTACTGGAAGAGGGCCTTCACGCCGCTCCAGGTGGTCGCCTCGGTCGCCACCACGTCACCGAGATCCGTGAACGTGATGCAGTTCCAGGTCACCTGCAGGCTGGCGTCGGGCGGGCCCTGCTGCAGGAAGAACTGGAAGTTGCCGCCGGCGGTGGCGTTGTCCAGGAGACCCCACAGGCCGTACGGCTCGTTCGGGTTGCCCATGTCGCAGGGGATCGGACCGCTGGTGTACAGCGTGCCGTTGTTCAGGATGTACTCGACGGTGCCCGGGTTGGCCTCGTTCAGGCTGTTGGGCAGGTAGATGATCTCGACGTAGACGGTGGTGCCCTTCACGTAGGTCACACCCTGGGAGCCGGTGAACGAGTAGAACGGCAGGCGGCCGCCGAAGCAGGCGATCTCGCCGTCGGTGGTGCGGAAATTGAAGGTGCCGTCGACCAGCGGCGACCACCAGGGGGAGATGCCGATGCCGGCTTCGCCCTCGCCGTCGCCGGCGATGGTCAGGTAGCCACCGAACTTGTAACCGTTGTTGTTGTTGAACTGCATGGCGGTGGTGCCGTCAGTGGAGAAGCGCCAGGCGTGGCGGTTGGCCCAGCCGCCGCCGCACTCCATCTTCGTGTCACGGATCTGGATGATCGGCGGGAAACCGTTGATGGTCTCGACTTCGGAGAACGGGCAATCGTTGAAGACGCGGGTGAAGATCGCCGCGCTGTTGGGGGTCTCGGTCGCGATCGCGGCGCCGGCGACGAGCAGGGTCGCGAAGGCGGCGCAAATGACAGCAACATTCAACTTGCTCATGGATGAGCCTCCTGATGATGAAAGTGAAGCCTATGGTGTCGAATGCGATCTCATTCTCCTGGAGCGCCATTCACCTCCTCCGGCAGCCTTGTCCTTCGGCCGCGACTATTGTACCACAATACAACGCTTCCAGGCACGATGACCTCGTGCTTCGACGCTGTAGAGGTAGATGCCGCTGGGTAGCCCGTCGGCATCCAAGTCCATGTATCCCATTCCCTTGTCGGCGAACTCGCGGGTCACGCTGCGCACCAGGCGCCCGCGGACGTCGTACAGTTTCAGCGCCACCGGCCCCGGCTGGGCAAGCTCGAAGTTCACGCGGGTGGTCCCGTGGAACGGATTGGGCCAGTTCTGGGCGACCGCCACCGGGGCCGCCGCCGCGCTCTCGTCGCCCACCGCGACCACGCTCTGGAAGCCCGCTTGCGCGAGGCCGGCGGCGAAGTAGGGGCTGCTCCCGCAGCGGCGCCACACGGCGCCGTTGAGGTAGTTCTCGATCATGATGACGATCGGGCCCTGGTCGATGCCGATGTAGTCGGTGCCGAACCAGAAACGCGAGAGGTTGAAGGCGTCCTTGAACCCGTACTGGCCCCAGATCATGTCGCCGTAGGTGTCGTAGAGGTTGTGGAGGGTCGGGATCACGATCTCCGGCGCGAAGGGCAGCGAGCTCGCGGGCGCCGTGGGCGTGATGGTGCCGTTGTCGTTCTGCGCCGGCGGCGCGCCGTGGGCGGAGTAGCCGTCCGGGTCGTCGGAGGCGGTGAGTCCCCAGGTCACGGCGTCGTAGCCGGCCCAGCCGAACGGGTTGGCGATGCAGTAGGCCTGCTGCGCGAGCGTCGCCCGGCGGGAGTTCTCGAAGTAAGTGATCCCCCGCGACTGCATGTAGTCGTCCCAGATGTGCCGGTAGTCGATCCAGCAGTGCGAGTACTGGTGGCCGAAGAGGGGCGGGAAGATGACGTAGGTCTGGCCGTACTGGGTCTGCCACTGGTAGCCGGTGGTCCAGTAGTACCAGGTGGTCGCCGGCACCGGATGCGTGGGCGAGCCCAGGGCCAGGACGTAGAGGATCATCGCCTCGTTGTAGCCGATCCAGTAGCCGAAGCCGTTGAAGCCGGTGCCCGGCTTCCAGCCCATCTTGATCGCGGCGCCGCCGCTGCGCATGAAGTCCCAGTCGGCCCGCTGGTAGAGCGAATCGGCGAGCGCGCGCAGCTCGACGTCGCCGGGATCGTCGGTGTCGAAGTACTCGCGCGCGTCGAGGATGCCGGCCATCAGCAGCGCCGTGTCGATGGTGGACAGCTCGCAGCTCCAGGTGCGCAAGCCGGAGTTGATGTCCAGGAAGTGGTAGAACAACCCCCGGTAGCCGTTGACGCCGAAAGCCGCGTCACCCTGCGGACCGTTCCACAGGGTCTGCATGCCCAGCAGGATGCGGTCCCGGCCCTCCTGCCGGCTAACCCAGCCGTGGTCGATGGCGATGCAGATCGCGGAGATGCCGAAGCCCTGCGACGCGATGCTGCACGGCGACCAGGCCTGGCTGCGGTCGCGGATGAGGCCGTTGACCGGGTTCACCTGCTCCCAGAAGAACTCGAAGGACGTGCGCTGGAGCGAGTCCAGCAGGGCCTCGGTGGTCAGGGAGCGGCTGGCCGGCGCGATCGCGTAGCTGTCGGCGCCCGCGCGGGCGCCGCCGAACAGTCCGACCCCGCCCAGGACGACCAGCAGGGCGGCGGCGGCGGCGTATGTCTTGACCGGTCTCATGACAGTCTCGTTTCTCGTTCGCCTCAGAACACCAGGACCAGGGTGAAGCGATGGGTGTCTTGCAAGTGGTCATGGGCGGCCCACGCGTAATTCAAATGATAGCGATTCCCGCCCAGATCGCCCTGCACCCCGAAGCCCGCGGTGAGCCCCAGCTCGCGGTCCTCCTGGAACAGGGTCTGGTAGCCGACGCGCAGCGCGAGGAGGTCATAGCCGGTCCACTCGACGCCGAGATTGGCCGACTCGCTGTTGTCGTTGGGATGCAACGCCTCGCCCAGGAACAGGAGGCGGCTCTCCGCCGAGATCACGTAAGGCACGCTCACGCCGAGGCGGAACACGCCCGGCAGCGGAAACTCGTCGGTGTACTGTTCGGCGGGAAGGGCGCTGTTGTTGCCGTGCTCTTCCTCGTTGGGGTCGTACTGGATGTTGAGGTCGCCGCCGGAGTACCGGGCGCGCGGTCCCAGATTGGACAGCGAGAAGCCGAGGATGGCGCCGCCCTCGCTCAGGCGGTAGACGGTGCCGAGGTCGAAGGTCAGCATCTTGTTCGAGGTGTGCCAGATGCGCTCGGTGGCGTAGTTCACCTTGATGCCCGCGGCGAACCGGCTGGTGATGCGGCGGCCGTAGCCGAGACCGAGGGCCACGTTGGACACGTCGTAGCGCTCGCCGGTGCCCAGGGGCTGGTCGACGGTGCGCACGTCGATCTCGCCGGAATTGAGCGCCGTTACGCTGGCGAAGAACGCGCTGGTGCCGCTGACCGGCAGCGCGAAGGCGGCGTAGTCGTAGTTGATGTCGGCGAACCAGAAGCTGTGGGTGTACTGCACCGCGGCCTTGTCCTGCAGACCGATCGCGCCGGTGTTGTAGTACACCGCCTCGATGCCGTCGGGTAGCGCCACGCCCGCGTTGCCGAGGGCCGCGCCGCGCGCGCCCGGCTCGATCCGCAGGAAGGCGCCGACCGTCGAGCCGACCTTGCTCTGGGCCCGGGCCGAGCCGCCGGCCAGGAGCAGGAGCATGATCATCGCTGCCGTGCGCAGTCTCGCTCTCATGTCATCCCTCGCATCCCGCCCTATTTGATGATCGCGAACTTGCCGATGCTCTTGCCGAGCGATCCGCCGTCCACGTGGAAGATGTACAGGCCCGGGGCCACGTCGAGATTGTCCTTGGTGCGCAGGTCCCAGGCGACGAAACCGTCGTTCGAGCCGTCGTGCTGCAGCGTCTGCACCAGCTCGCCGCGGATGTTGTAGATCCGGATCGAGCACCGCGCCGGCAGACCGCGGAACTCCAGCCGTCGCTCGCCGCGGCCGGAGACCGCGAAGCGCTCGGGCTCGAAGTCGGCCGAGGCGACGTACGGGTTCGGCACCACGTACGGCGCCAGCGTCGCGCCGGTCGCGGCCGGATCGACGTACTCGCCCTGCGTCGAGAAGACGAAGCTGTCGTCCGTGCTGAGCGGCCGCGTGAGCAGCAGGTCGACGACGTCGCCCGCGGCGGGCGGTTGCGTCGGCGGCGCGCTGCCCGGCGTCAGCGTGAAGCGCCAGGTGAAGGCCGGCACCGTCGGCTGGCTCAGCGGGTAGGTCACCACGTCGATGATCTCGTCGAGGCGGCTCAGCGTGTTGTTCGCGTCCCGGTCGCGGAAGTAGAAGTCGAGACGACGGTCGCCGGCCAGCGTGTGCGCGATCACCTCGAACTTGGCGGGCGTCGCCGGCCACTGGACCCCGCGCGCCAGGGAGGTGTCGACGACCTCGTCGTGGAAGACGATCGAGACGTCGTCCGGATAGCCCGGCCGCCGCTGATTGTGCGGCAGTCCGCCGGTGCCATAGAGGTAGAGCGCGGTGATGTCCGCGTCCGTCGCGCTGCCGGCCCGCAGGCCGACGGAGTCGACGGACACCTCGACCGGGCTCTCGACCAGCGGCAGGAGGCCGGAGCCGACGGGGCCCACGCCCTGGGCGGCGAAGTCGTTGCCGGACTCGAAGAGGATGGACTGCGTGGTCGAGTCGGTGAGCGTGTACGCGGTGGCCCGGAACGTATCCGGGTGCACGGTGGTGAAGGAGACCTTGAACAGGTGCTCGTCCGGCACCAGACCCGAGTTCACGACGTCGACCACCACCCCGCCATCGCCGCCGCCGGCGACCTGCACCGCGGAATCGGCGCGGGCGGGCACGTAACCGAGGACGCGCGGGTTCGGCCGCACCGCCACCACGTTGGACGGCAGCACGAGGCCGCCGCGCGGCGTGCGCGAGGGCGCGATCGCATTCTCGGAGGGCGGGAAATTGAACTTGTCGGGACCGGAGCCGAAGTCGTAGGCCGTCACGGCGTAGTAGTATTGCTGGCCGTTGACGGCGCTGTAGTCGGTCCAGGTGTGCCGGATGCCGCTCTCGTTGCCGAGGTACTCCGCGCGGCCGTCGACCACGTGCTCGGAGAAGCCGGAACGGCCGTCGACGAGGTCGAATGCAGTGATCCACTCGCCGTTGGTGAGCGAGATGATGGCCGCCGGGTCGCTGACGTCGCGGGCATCGACGAAGTCGGGATCGGTGGCCCGATAGATCCGGTAGCCCTCGAAGTCCTGCTCGCTGGTCACGGGGTCGATGGTCTTCTCGGCGACGTCGTCCCAGGACAGACGCACGTAACCGTCGCCGGCCTCGGCGGTGACCGAGGGCAGCCGGGGCGGCACGGCGAAACGGTAGTTCGCGTTGTAGATCTTCTGGACCGTCTGGGTATTGCGCGCCAGTTCCTGGAGATCGGCGCCGTAGGCTAGCGCGAGGCTGAACCGTTCGGTCTGGCCGGCGCGGAGCTTGAAGGGACCCGAGGCGAAGAGGAAGCCGATGTTGTAGTTCGAGGCCAGGGGCGGGTCGTAGCGGTCAGCCTCGTTGGCGGCCGTGAACTGATCGTAGAGGCGGCGCGGCCACTCCTGGCTGTTGGTGAAGAAGAGGACGCCGTCGACCTCCTGGTTCGGGTTGCCCTGGCCGGCGCGGATGCGATTGAGCTTGAATCCGGTAAGGCCGATCTGGTCGGACTCTTCGAGGTCGGTGCGGTCGAAGTTGGGCTCGCCCTCGGTGGGCATGCCGTCACCCTCGCCGGCGTCGCCGGTCTCCGGCAGCCCGTCGGCGCCGACGTCGTGGTTCTCGGCGATCCAGTCCATGTCCTCGTCGCCCGTCCACCACGTCTCGGCGATGAAGGCCGGCAACTCTTCGAGAGGGCCGAAATTCGTCTCGAAGCGGGCGAGATCGTAGTTGTTCTGGACGTAGGTGCGGATCTGGTCCTGGCCGACCACGGGGGCGCCCGGTCCGTTGTCGCGCTTCTCGTCCGTGATGCCGTCCTCGTCGTTGTCCACGCCGTCCTCGGAATTGCCCGGCGTTTCCATGTAGGCGTAACCGAGATAGCCGGTGCGCGCGCAGGAACTGTTCAGGCTGCGGCCGTGGCCGCTGTTGTCCCAGGTGTAGACCAGATTGATGCGCTGCTCGTTGAACTCGTCCTGATAGAAGGCGTTGTCGTCGTCCGATTCGGCAATGTTGTCGCAGGAGATGGCCGAACCGCCCACGCCGGAGTCCATGTAGAGGCCGAAGATGATGTTGTCGTCGAAGTCGGTGGTGCCCTCGTTGGTGATGTCGTAGTGCCAGAAGACGACGTTGCGCGCCTGCGGATTGGCCCACTGGAAACCGCGCACCTCGACGCGCAGCCCGAGACCGCGGCGCGTGGTGTCGCGGCTGTCGGGATTGAAGTCCCAGGCGTCGTAGTACTGGTCGTCCATGACCGTGTAGCTTTCCTGGTCGGCCACCACCTGCTTGCCGAAGTAGCCGTTCCAGGCGCCGGGCCAACCGGGATCGTCCGGGTCGTCGAGACGGTCGGGCCAGAAATCCGGCCAGGTGCGCGGGTCGCTGCTGATCGCCGGCGAACGGCCGGGGTTCAGCGCTTCCTGCTCCTGGAAGTAGCCGGGGCGCGGCTCGAAGCGCATGTCGCGATTGCTGAACGGCGACGTGCCCTGGCGCTCGCGGAAACCGGTTTCCATGATGAACGCCGTATCGCCGCTGGCCTGGACGATCTTGGCGAGCACGAACGGCGTGATGCCGTCGCTGTAATTCAGGCCGCTGCCCTTGGGCACCTCGACGGAATGGAACACGCTGAGGTCGACGTTGATGGGGTCCGACGGGTAGTCGCCGACCATGCCGTAGTTCCAGAAGAGCGTGCGAACGTTGTTGGCGTCGTGCTGGCCGGCGCGTTCGTACAGGTGGTTACCCCGCGCCTCCGGCGGGACCGGCGTCTGCACCTCGGCCAGAAGGCCGGCGCTCACTAGCAGCGTGCCCAGAATGGCTGTCGTCGCGATCAGGCGTCGTGACATCGTCTCAGCTCACCTCCAGCCCATCCGCACGCCGACTTCGATCCGGCGCGGCGAGTAGAACCAGGTCGGGTCCTCGAGAGAGTTCCGGTCGGCCACCGGGAAGCGCGAATAGTACGGACTGCCGGTGCTGGAGTAGACCGGGCCATTGAAGTAACGCGCGTCGAACAGATTGAAGACTCGCAGGAACAGGCTGGTGCCCAGGCTCGGTTGCGACGCGAATTTCAACGTCTTCTCCGCGCGCAGATCGACGAGGATGCCGGTCGGCTTGCGCCCGGAATTGGTTTCCAGGCCGAAGCCGAAACCGGATTCGATCTGCGGGGTGTACGGCTGGCCGCTGCCCACCCGGATGACCGTGCTCACGGAATAGTTGTCGGGCTTGGACAGCGCGGCCGTGAGGTTCACGGTGTGGCGCTGGTCCCAGTTGAACGGGAGCAAGCGCGGCCGCGGATCCTCGCCGGCGGCGGCGCGCGTGGCCGTCTCGTGGGGGTCGCTGGCGTTGCCGAGGGCCTGCAGCAGCGTGTAGTCCATCGCGAGCGAGACCGGACCGATGCGGCGGTGGTCGAAGGCGAAGGTGATGCCGAAGACGTTGCCGAAGTCGACGTTGGTCAGGCGCGCGTACTGGGCGCCGGTGTAGGTGTCGATGAACTCGACGCCGATCAGGTCGCGGATGTCCTTGTAGAAGATGGTCAGGTCGAAGCCGACGTCGTCGTTGAGGACCTGCTTGTAGCCGATCTCGTACTGCACCGTGCGCTCGGGCTTGACGTCGGGGTTGCCCATGACGCCGTAGTCGACGGCGCCGGCCTGCAGGTTGCGCAGGACGTCGTAGTTCGAGTTCTCGAAGATGGTGCCGATCGATGGCGCCTGGTAGAAGTGGCCGTAGGCGAAGTGGATCGCGGCCTTGTCCTCGAGGGGGTAGGCGATGCCCAGGCGCGGCGAGATGGACGCCTTGACGGACGTTTCCTGCGGCACCGACTCGGGGGCGCCGGGAATCACGTTCGCCGGGTTCGCAAGGTCGCTGGGGATGGTCGCGCGGGCGTCGAAATAGTCGAGGCGCAGGCCGGCACGCAGGGTCAGGAACTCCTGCTCCAGTTGATCCTGGACGAAGGCGGCGCCCATGACCGGATAGTTAGTCTGCACGCCCGGGAAGTCGGGCGGCTCGTTCTCGTGGCGGACGATCTGGTCCACGCCGTCCACCTGAGAGAACGACAGATGCACCGGCGTGCCGAACTCGACCGTGGGCAGACTGAACTCGAAACCTGTCTTCACCTGGTTCTGCTCGTCGACCTGGCTGACGACGGAGCCCTTGACGACGATCGCGTCGGTCTTCTGGAGGTACTGGGTGAACTGCGCGCCCTGGACGATGGCGCCGTTCTCGTAGTTGTCGCTGCCCTCCGGCGTGCCGGCGTCGTCATAGGCCGAACTGTAGGGATCCCAGAGCCGGTCCTCGTACTCGAAGTAGTTCTGGCGCAGGCTCATGTCGAGGAAGGTGGTGGCGTTGAAGGTGTGGGTCCAGTCGAGTCCGTGCACCAGGCCGAAAGACTCCTGCTCGGACACGCCGTCCGGATTGAACCGGTACGCCCAGTTCATGCGCCGTCCCTGTTGCAGGTTGAAGATCGCCTGGTAGCTGAACTTGTCGTTGGCGAGGGTGCGGTTGGTGATCTGCGCCGCGCCGGACCACTCCTGGGAATAGCCGAGCGGCACCTCCTCGCCATCGCCGGTGCCCTCGTAGACGTTGTTCTCGAAGTCCGCGCGGTCCCAGGTGTTGAACCGGCGCTCGCCGTAGACGAAATCTTCCCAGTCGTAGAAGCGGCCGCTGAGCAGGAAGGTGGTGTCCTTGCCGATGAGCGGGCCGCTGGTGGTCGCCTGCAGGCTGACCGTGCCGAGCGGATGGATGTCGTCGCTGGTGTGGCGTTCTGCCTCGCGGCCGGGGAACACGAAGCCGCCCACGTAGGCCTCGCCGCTCGCCTCGAAGGTCTCGCCACCCTCCTTGAGGACCGCGTTGACGACGCCGCTCATCGCCTGGCCGTACTCGGCGTCGAAGGTGCCGCTGATGACCTGCACTTCCTGCAGCAGGGAACGGTCGAGGGTCAGGGTCGAGGAGTTGTCGAAGGCGTTGTTGACGCTCACGCCGTCGACCTGGTACTGCACCTCGCCCTCGCGGCCGCCGCGGAAGTGTCCGTCCACCACGCCGGCCTGCAGGTTCACGATGTCGTCGAGGTTCTGCACCGGCAGTTCCTCGATCTGTTCCGTGGTCAGGTTGGCCTGGGAGCTGGTGAGGCCGAGGTCGACGGGCGGCCGCGCCGCGACCACCACCACCTCCTCGGCTTGCAGCGTCGTGCCGCCGAGACGGAAATCGGCGCGGACCGTCTGGTCCGCCGAGACGATCACGCCGGTGAGGGTCACCGGGTTGAAGCCCAGACGGCTGGCCTTCACGCCGTAGGTGCCGGCCGGCACGTTGAGGATCGAGAACCTGCCGTCGGCGTCGGTGTAGGCGCCGAGCCGCGTTCCCATCACCAGGATGGTCGCGGCGACCACGGGCGCGCCGTCCTGATCGACGACGCGCCCATTGACGGTGCCGGTGGTTCCGGCCAGGAGCCGGGGCGGCGCGATCGCCATCCCCATGAGGATCGCGAGCACACCGACCGCTGCTGCTTTTCCCGGACGCCTCACGTGCCGCGCCTCCGTGTCATTTCAGCAGGAGCGTCTTGCCCTGCAGGGTCGTCCGCGCCTGGCCCGTCACGGGATCGACGAGCTGCAGCCGGTACAGGTACACGCCGGCCTCGGGCCGACGATCGCCGAAGAGCGGGAACTCGCCGACCTGCTGCGTGCCGAGGGCGCGCCGCGAGACCAGGCGTCCGCGCACGTCGTACACCTCGAGATTCACGAGGTTCTCGTGCGGCAGGGAGAACGAGATCCGCGGATCGCGCGAAGGATTGTCGACGTTGTGCACCAGCGCATAGGGCGGTCGCGTGTAGGGGTCGTCCTCGACGCCGATCACGCCGGGCGAGAGGTAGGCCCACGGCGCGCAGCAGGTGTTCTCGCGCTCGCGGTACCACCAGGTGCTCGTGCCGTAGCTGTCGATGATCGGCAGGAACGAGTCGCCGTCGAGCAGGGCGACGCCGAAGAAGAAGGTCCGGTCGCCCAGATCGGTGGGGAACGACAGCGCCGTGAGGTCGATGGCCAGCTCGGCGGTGTAACCGCTGTCGATGTCCATGCCGACGGTGTCGACCGTGGTGCCGGCCATCAGGTCGATCGCGACCTGGGCCTGGCCGGCGGTGACCAGGGTGAGCAGGTAGTCCTGCGCCATGGCTTCGCCGTCGGGGCCCACCTGGAACGAGAGCCGCCGCTGGAGCAGGTTGTTGTCGGTGTGGCGCAGGACGTGGTCCTCCATCGAGACCAGGAAGCCGTCCCAGCGCGCGAGGACGGGGTGGTACTGCACCACCGCGTCGCGCACCTCGAAGCCCATGTACAGCGTGTGGCCGCTGTAGAAGACCTTCACCGTGGCGTCGCCCGGGTCGGCGACGAACGCCTGCTCGCCGAAGACCTCCGGCTGGTACTGGCCGCTCCGGTAGGGGCCCACGCCGTCGTAGGTCTGGCGCAGCGCGTCGTCACCCCAGCGCAGGTCGAAGGTGTAGACGGCCTGGTCGTCCCAGAGGGCCTCGTCCAGCGCGCCGTCGATCACCGGCGCCGAGGGCAGCGAGGAGATGACCACCTCGGGCGAGAGCGCCGGGACGGGACCGGAGGTGGTGGTCACGTCGGGACGCGCGTGGATGCGCACCTCGTTGTACCAGCCCACGTTGCCCCAGGGGTCCTGCCACCAGACGCGGTTGGAGGTGAACTGCCCCACCACCGGCGGCCAGAAGTAGTCGGTGTCGTAGATCGAGATGTTCCACTCGACGATGTCGCCGTCGGGTTGGGTCACGTCGTAGCCCATCACGGCGAGGTCGAAGACCATCTCGACGGTGTAGCCGGTGTCGAGGATGGCGTCGTTGTTGGACGTGCCGTGGACGACGGTGACGGCGTCCCAGGCGGCGATCATCTCGGGCGTGCGCGGCGTGCCGTCGTTGGTGGCCCAGCGGCCGCGGAAGTCGGGGCCGCGGCCCGCGGGCTGCGGGTCGGTCGAGTCGGGGTACCACCACGAGTAGAAGTACTCGGAAGGCGGCTTCGGAGAACCGGAGGCCAGGTGGTCCTTGATCGCCATCAGGAATCCGTCGAAGCGGTTGAACTCGCGGCTGCCGCCGACGGAGATGTCGGGAACCTCGGCGCCGAAGTACAGCTTGTTGCCATGGACCAGGAACTTCATGGTGATGTTGGTCGGATTGGCAGGATTCCAGCCGGCCTCGAGCTTGTAGCCGCTGCCGGGGACGCCGGCATCCTGGGCATACTGGACCACCTTGGATTCGGCCGCCGCCCAGGCGGGTTCGTTCAGGATGCCGTCGAGGGTGATCGGCGCGGCGGACGCGCGCGCCCAGATGACGTCCTGGCGGGGCGCCTGCGCGAAGGCAGGCAGGGCGAGGGCCAGGGCGCCGAGCGCCACGACCCAGATCAATCGTTTCATCGGGCACCTCCACGGGTTGCCGACTCCGGGACGACGCGCAGCCGCTGCGACCCGCACGACTCGCGCACCGCCAGGGCGGTGGGCAGGATCGCGCGCGACGGAGCGCTGCCGCCCTCGGCGGAGGCGGCGGCGAGCATCATCTTCACGGCGTGTTGACCGAGTCCGTAGGCGTCCACGGCCACGGTCGTCAGAGGGGGATTCAGGTAGCGGGCGATGGTCACGTCGTCGAAGCCGACGACGGCGACCTCGCCGGGAATCTCGACGCCCATCTCGCGAGCGGCGCTGATCAGCCCGATCGCCATGCTGTCGTTGGCGGCGAACACCGCCGTCGGGCGCGGCCGCAGCGCGAGCAGGCACTGCCCGGCCGCGTGGCCGGTGGTCTCCCGGAAGTCGCCGATCTCCACCGGCGCCGCGGCGGGATCGAGGCCGGCGTCGGCGAGGGCCTGACGGAAGCCGCGCAACCTCTCCTCGGCGTCGACGTTGCCGCGCGGTCCGCTGATCATGGCCAGGCGGCGGTGGCCGAGCGAGATCAGGTGCGCCGTGGCGGATCGCGCGCCGGCGAAGTTGTCGATCGAGATGGCGCAGCAACCCGGCACGTCCGCGCCGGGGTTCAGCAGCACGATCGGCAACCGCTTGCGGATGCGCTCGACGACGTCGGAGAAGATGCCGTCGGGCGCCATGATGATCAGGCCGTCGACCCGGCCGAGCATGGCCCGCGCGGCGGCGAGGAGGTCCTCGCTGCTCGCGTGCGAACTCGACAGCAGGATCTGGTGGCTGGCGCGACGAGCCTGATGATCGATGCCGCGGATGACCTCGGAGTAGAACTCGCCGAAGAGGTCGGGCAGGAGCACGCCGAAGGTGTGGCTGCGGTTGGTGGTCAGGCTCTTGGCGGCCTCGTTGGGCCAGTAGTCGAAGGAGGCGGCGGCCTGCAGGACCTTCCGGGCGGTCTCGTCGCTCACCAGCGCGTGGTTGTTGAACACCCGCGAGACGGTGGCGATGGAGACGCCAGCGGCGCGAGCCACATCCCGGATGGTCGCCAAGAGCGGTGCTCCCGATCTCGGGCCGACGCCGGGTCCCCCGGGCGTCCGCCGGCCAGCGGCCTGGGCGAGCCATCCTGGCCCACCCCGCAAGCAACGGTCGATGTAAACGGTTTCATAATTTCAGGGACGTGTCAACACTTCTTTGACAAATGGCATGTTATCCCCTAGAAATCGTCGCGGCCGAGCCACGATCGCCCCCGAGGAGTCCGTCCATGTCCGATGACCAACCCACCCTGCTGGCCGGTGACGGACTCGTCGTTTACGTGCGCGATCTGGACGGCGGCGATTCCTGGCCGCTGCCCGGCCCCGGCCGGCACGACCTCGCCGGCATCCGCGCCGAGCTGACCGCGACCGCCCTGACGAACGGGACCGCCGACGTCTGGCAGCTGACCCTCTCCCAGGCCGGCGCGACGGCCCGCCGGCTCGACGTCACCACCTGCGGCGAGGTGGTCCTGCACGACCCCGCCGCCCACGCGTCGCACCCGGTCTTCTCCAAGCTCTTCCTGCAGACGGAGTGGGTGGCGCCCGCGGCGGCCCTGCTGGTGCGGCGGCGGCCCCGCGATCCGCACGAGCATGGCCCATGGCTGGTCCACGCGTCGCTCGAGCCGGGTCGCGTCGAGTTCGAGACCGACCGCGCCCGCTTCGTCGGCCGCGGCAGCCGCCGCGACGGCCCCGCGGCCCTGCGCCAGGCCGGCCCGCTCGGCGGCGCCTGCGGCAACGTGCTCGACCCGGTGGTGGTCCTGCGCCGCGAGGTGGTGCTCGAGCCGGGACAGGCGCAGTCGCTCTCCTTCCTGATCGGCGCCGCGGCCACCCGCGAGGCGGCCCTCGCCCTGGTGACGGCCGCCGGCGGCCGGTTCGACGACCGGCGGCCCGCGCCTCCCGCCCCACCGTCCGCGACCACGCCGTCCGCGACGCCCGGCGACGCCCCCGGCTTCGCCAACGGCCTCGGCGCCTTCACCGCCGATGGCGGCGAGTACGTGTTGCACCTGCGCCGTCGCGCCGACGGCACGCTCGCCCTGCCGCCGCAACCGTGGGTGAACGTCATCGCCGGCGAGTCCTTCGGTTGCCTGGTGAGCGAGACCGGCGCCGGCACCACCTGGTGCGGCAACAGCCGCGAGCACCGGCTCACCCCCTGGTTCAACGACCCGGTGGTCGACCCCCATGGCGACGCCCTCTACCTCCGTGACGACGACACCGGCGCCTTCCGCTCCTGCTGGCCCGGCCCGGCGCCCGGCGGCGACTACGAGGTCCGCCACGGCTTCGGCTACACCACCTGTCGTCACGTGAGCGACGACCTCGAGATCGAGACCTCCGTCTGGGTCGCCCGCCAGGATCCCGTCCGCTTCACGCGCGTGCGCGTGACCAACGCCGGCCGCGGCTCCCGTCACGTCACCCTGCACGCGTTCGCGCAGCTGGTCCTGGGCTCCACGCCCGCCGACAGTGCGACGACGGTCACCGTCACGCCCGATGCGGACAGCTTCGCCCTCTTCGCGCGCAATCCCGCAGCAGGGCCGTGGGCCGACGCGGTGGCCTTCGGCGCGGTCGTCGCCGGCGGTCCGGTGCACCACGGCACCAGCCTGTCCCGGTTCCTCGGGCCCGACCGCGACCCCGCCGTCCCCGCCTTCGGCCGTGACGACGCTCCCGGCGCCACCACCGGCGCCGGCGCCACCACCGGCGCCGACGCCGCCTTCGTCCACCACGCCACCTTCAGCCTCGCCGCCGGCGAGAGCGCCGAGGCCGTGGTGCTGCTCGGGCAGGCCGCCGCTGCGGACGAGGCCCGCCGCCTGGTCGCCGAGTTCGGGCGCGACGGCGCCTGCGAGGCCGCCTTCGCGACGGCGCGCGACTTCTGGCGCGACGGCCTCGGCGGCCTGCGCGTCACCACGCCCTCGCCGGCCCTCGATCACCTGGTCAACGGCTGGCTCGGCTATCAGACCGTCAGTTGCCGCCTCTGGGGCCGCACCGCCTTCTACCAGTCGGGCGGCGCCTTCGGCTTCCGCGACCAGCTGCAGGACGCCGTCGCGTTGCTGCCCCTGTGGCCCGACCTCGCGCGCCGACAGATCGTGCTGCACGCCGGACATCAGTTCGTCGAGGGCGACGTGCTGCACTGGTGGCATCCGCCCCTGAGCCGCGGCATCCGCACCCGCTTCGCGGACGACCTGCTCTGGCTCCCGTACCTCACGGCCCACTACGTGGCCGCGACGGGCGACGCCGGCGTGCTGCGCGAACCTGCGCCCTACCTCAGCGCCCGCGCCCTCGCCCCCGGCGAGGACGAGGCCTTCCTCGAACCGACGCCCAGCGGCGAGACCGGCGACGTCTACCACCACTGCTGCCGCGCTCTCGACCGCTCCCTCGTCGTCGGCGCCCACGGCCTGCCGCTCTTCGGCACCGGCGACTGGAACGACGGCATGAACCGCGTCGGCCGCGAGGGCCGCGGCGAGAGCGTGTGGATGGGGTTCTTCCTGGTCGCGGTGATCGACGCCTTCACGCCGCTCTGCGACGCCCGCGGCGATACGGCGCGCGCGGCGCGTTACCGGCAGCACCGCGAACGCCTCGCGGCCGCGCTCAACGACACCGGCTGGGACGGCGGCTGGTACCTGCGCGGCTACTACGACGACGGCACGCCCCTCGGCTCACACCGCGACGACGAGTGCCGCATCGACGCCCTGGTGCAGGCCTGGTCCGTGCTCACCGGCGTGGCGCCGCCCGCGCGCGCGGCGCAGGTCCTCGACGCCGTCGAGGCGCACCTGATCAGCGAGCGCGACGGCCTCATCCGCCTGCTCACGCCACCCTTCGTCGACACCCCGCACGACCCCGGCTACATCAAGGGCTACGTCGCCGGCGTGCGCGAGAACGGCGGCCAGTATACCCACGCGGCCCTCTGGGTGGTGCGCGCGATGGCGCAGGCCGGCCGTCGCGACCGGGCCGCCGCGTTGCTCGACCTCCTGAATCCCATCCTGCACGCCGACTCCCCCGCCGCCGTCGCGCGCTACCAGGTGGAGCCCTACGTGGTCGCCGCCGACGTCTACGGCGTCGACCCCCACGTCGGCCGCGGCGGCTGGACCTGGTACACCGGCTCGTCGGGCTGGATGCTGCGCGTCGCGGTGGAGTCGGTGCTCGGCCTGCGCACGGAGAGCGGCGACACCCTGGTGATCGCACCCTGCGTCCCCGACGCCTGGCCGCGCTACCAGATCCGCTGGCGCGTGCCCGGCACCGACACCGTGTACGACATCGTCGTGACCAACCCCGCCGGCTGCGCGCAGGCCGCGACGGCGGCCACCTGCGACGGCGCGACCGTGCCGTGCGACGGCGGCGTCTGCCGCATCCCGCTCGCGCGCGACGGCCGCGAACACCGCATCCAGGTCACCCTCGGACCCGCAAAGGACTGATCGACGATGACCGCGTTTCCCGCCGGCTTCCTCTGGGGCGCCGCCACCTCCGCCTACCAGATCGAAGGTTCTCCGCTCGCCGACGGCGCCGGCCCGAGCAACTGGCACGTCTTCGCGCGCACGCCCGGCCGCACCGTGAACGGCGAGACCGGCGACGTCGCCTGCGACCACTACCGCCGCTGGCGGGACGACGTCGCCCTGATGCGCGACCTCGGCCTGAACGCCTACCGTTTCAGCCTCGCCTGGAGCCGCATCCTGCCCGCCGGCACCGGCCAGGTCAACGCCCGCGGCCTCGACTTCTACGACCGCCTGGTCGATGCCCTGCTGGCCGCCGGCATCACGCCCTTCCCCACCCTCTTCCACTGGGACTGGCCCGCGGCCCTCGACGACCGCGGCGGCTGGCTCGCCCGCGACAGCGCCGACTGGTTCGCCGACTACGCGTCGGCGGTCTTCGCGCGCCTCGGCGACCGCGTCGCCAGCTGGGTCACCGTGAACGAGCCGTGGGTGGTCATCGACGCGGGCTACGTCCACGGCGTCCACGCCCCCGGCCGCGCCAGCCTCGCCGAGGCCGCCGTCGCCGCCCACAACCTCCTGCGCGCCCATGGCCAGGCGGTGCAGGCCTACCGCGCCCAGCCGCTGGCCCAACGCGCCGGCGGCGCCGGCCGCATCGGCATCGTCGTCAACATCGAGCCCAAGGACGCGGCCACCGACCGGGACGACGACCTCGCCGCCACCGCGCGCGCCGACGCCTACATGAACCGCCAGTACCTCGACCCGCTGCTGCTCGGACGCTACCCCGAGGAACTCGCCCCGATCTTCGCGCCGCACTGGCCGGACCACCCGTCGTCCGACTTCGCGACCATCGGCGCGCCGATCGACTTCCTCGGCCTGAACTACTACACCCGCGCGGTGACCGCCCACGACCCGTCGCGGCCGCCCCTCTTCGCCGCCACCATCCCCCAGGCGGGCGCCGAGTACACCACCCTCGACTGGGAAGTGCACCCGCAGAGCCTGCGCCGCGTGCTCAACTGGCTGCGCGACCGCTACGGCGACCGCCCGCTCTACGTCACGGAGAACGGCGCCGCCTTCGCCGACCCGCCGCTGGCCGCCGACGGCCGCCTCCACGATCCCCGCCGCGTCGCCTACTTCCGCTCCCACCTCGCCGCCGTCCGCGACGCCATCGCCGACGGCGTCGACGTGCGCGGCTACTTCGCCTGGTCCCTGCTCGACAACTTCGAGTGGGCCTGCGGCTACGACAAGCGCTTCGGCCTGGTCCACGTCGACCGCGCGACCATGGCGCGCACCTGGAAGGACAGCGCGTACGTCTACCGCGACGTGGTCGCCTCGGGTGGCGAAGCCCTGGATGACCGCGACGGACGGTGAGCTGCCGTCGATCCGCCCAAGGCGCGCTCCATCCCGGCGTTGCCCGCGGCGCTGTCGACAATTCGCGGCACGATCCGGAACTCATTGTATTTTGCTATGTATTGTGACGGGTGGCCGGACGGCGCCCCGTGGCGAGCGTGCCGGCGGGTCTTCGAGTCCGCACACCTGGCATCGAAAGGAACCGACGTGAAACTCGCGCTCGCTTGCCTCACCGTGCTGGCCGTCTCCTGTGCCGTGAGCCCGGCCCACGCGGCCTTCGATCCCGTCCACCCGCGCTTCGCCGACACCCGGATGAACTACTGCTGCCTGAAGTCCGCCGAGATGGGTCTCGGCTGTTGTGGTGTGCAGGACTACCTGAACCTCGCCGCCTACGATCGGATGCGTGCCGCCGACCGGGCGCTCGCGTCCATGGGCACTTGCTGCGCCACGGCCACCAAGTCGATTGCCGGCTGTTGCGGACAGACCGCGGCGTCGCTGCAGGCCGACTTCGGCGTCCGGTTCACCCGCGAACTCCCGCGGGTGATGGCCCTCGACGAGTTGCCCGCCTGCTGCGCCGCGGCCGTCGAGGCCGGCCGGGGTTGCTGCGGCAAGGACGTGCCGACGCTGGTGGCGACGCTGGATCAGGAGATCGCCAAGGCAACGGACAGACTGAAGAAGCAGGACGAGGGCTGCTGAACGACGAGAGCTAGAAGTAGAGGCTCAGCCCCAGCAGGACGTTGGCGCCGTCGAAGACCACGCCCTCCCGCTCGCGATGGGATTCGGAGCTCCGCGAGGGATTGAGCTCGTTGCCCGTCGTGTGGTCACGCTGATCCGAATCGAACCTGGTGTATTGCAGGGTGACAAAGTACTCGGCGTGCAGGCTCACGCTCCTGCCGGCGAACCACTCGGCGCCAACGCAGCCGAGAACTCCAAGGCCCCAGGACTCGCTCTCGCTATGGGACGTCCAGGTTCGGCCGTCGCTATTCGGGCTGGTACCCTCCCCCTCGTTGTGCTGATAACGCATCGTCGGGCCCGCTCCCCAGTACCAGTTCACGGTCGCCTCCGGATTCGGATAGCGCACGTAGAGCAGGTCGAGCCGGACAGCCTGGTTCTCGACGTCGCCGTCGGACGCCCGGCTGGTCACGAGCGTATCGGCCATCGAGTTGGACACGTACTCGCTTTCGTCGGTGGCCGAGAGGTCCAGTCCCACTCCCACTCGCAACGCGGAGCGGGACGTGAGGTGGCGCTTGAGCGAGATCATGGTCCCGTTGAAGGGCTCGAGGGTGAAATCGTTCTCGACCTGGAACTGGACCGCCCAGGCGCCGGAGACCAGCGAGTTCGCCCGCGCCGGCGCGGCGTCGGGCTTGGTCTGGGCGGCGGCGGAGATGGTGAAGAAGGCCAGGGCCAATGAGCAGATGATGAAACGTGTCACGTCGTCCCCTCCCGTGTCCGGAATGCACTGCTCGGCGCGATGAGACCGGATCAGGACAGCCCCGACGCCACGTGTGTCGAGGGCAGCATCTTGCATTCACGATTTCAATAACCCGCTTGCGCCTACTGACGCCTGCAAATATAATGTCCTAGCGTAGAGACGAAAAAAGCGGTGTGC
>JADHED010000855.1_pt1 | contig 30345 bp, 23 predicted proteins | sample 8952041 | NCBI WGS metagenome assembly JADHED01 (sample SAMN16124423, study PRJNA663239) | bioreactor sludge metagenome | isolation source: sludge (control) | place: India:Bengaluru | collected 2018-09-08
GGACCGTCTTGAACCGCAGGCCGCTTGCCTTGCAGATGCCAATGATCCGGCGCATTTCGCTGGACGTGGCCGATGGGATCGCGATCAACGCTTCGTCGGCGTTGGTCTTTTCGGCGATGTATTTCAGGTCGCCAACAATCCCCCGCACGGGGATGCCGTGAATTTTGCGTCCGATTTTGGACGGGTTGTCGTCTAAGAAACCGACCACCTTGTACCGCAGCTGGTAGTTGTCGTGAATTTCGCGCACGATTTTTTCGCCGCAGGAACCGGCCCCGATCACAAGCAGGCGTCTGACATCGGCTGTCGCAACGGAGTCGACCCCGTTGCGGATGACGGACAGGGATAGGACCGGGCTGGTGGGGACGTATTTCTGGAAGAATAGTCGAATGGATAGGCGTATGCCGGCCACGGCCAGGATGGTGAACCCCCAGTCGATGAACACGACCGAACGGGGCACGTTCTTGAATCGAAGAACCACTCCGAGAGCGATGCCGATGATCAGCATGCTCAGAGTTGCGCCCTTGATGATGCCGAAGAGGTCGGTGACGCTCGTGAAACGCCACATGCCCTTGTAAACGTCGAACCAGTAGAAGGAGACGATTTTGACTATGAGAACGAACGGAATGAGCTGAAGCATCAGTTCGTCGAACTTGTCGGGCACGATGAAGTCGAATCGCACCAGGTAGGCCAGCAACCAGCTGGCGCAGAGCACCAGCAAGTCGCAGCTCAAAACGATAAAGAAATTGCGGTTGAAAAAGGACTTGCGGAAGATTGAACCTGTGGGCAGGAAAAACTTCATATGGCCTTTCGGTGTCACCCGGTCATCTTGACCCAGAACAGCCCTAAATATTCGTGCCAGGCGGCTTCGACTCTGGCGAGCGAGGCCGCTCTGGGAAAGAAATAGGCGGGTTGGAGATCCCGTGACGAGAAATCGGCAATCTCGGCCGGTGCGGGCACGGGGTCCATTCCCTGTTGTCGAAACAGCAGCATGGCCCGGGGTATGTGTATGGCCGACGTCACCAGCACGAAGGGGTCATCTTTCACGATGGCGGCAATCAATCTGGCCTGGTTCCCGGTGTCCTTGGAATTCCTTTCGAGCAACGGATCAACGTCGCCCCCTCGCAACGCCTTTGCCACCGCGCTCATGGTGTCGGCTTCCGAAACGGGGTCGAACACCGCGCCGCCCGACAGCAGCAGACGACTCCCGGGAAGGTGGGAGGGCACCCGCAGGCCTTCCACCAACCGGGACAACGTCGTGGTGCCAATCTGGAGGTTGGCCGGCCGATTTGACGTTCTGAAGGCCGTCGAACTCGAGGAGGGGAGGATACCACATCTCGAGCGGCTTGATAACCTCATTCGCTACCGGTTGAAGGCTCAGAACCGTCACGACAATCGTCCCGACGGCCGCAAGCATCATGCCGACTCGCTTGAGCCGGCGCATCCTTCCCAGGATGAGACCCGTCCACATGAGCGCCAAGCCTGCGCAGAGGGGCATTAGGAGCAAGGTCACCGCTTTCTTGACCAGGAAGGTCAATGGCTGACCCCCCTGCTTCGGAATACCTGTGCGGCAGTCATCGCAAGGATGCGCAAATCCATACGGAACGACTGTTCGCGCAGGTATTGCTCCTCGTAGGCGACTTTCACGGGTATCGGCAGATCGTCCCTCCCGTTGACCTGAGCCCATCCCGTGATGCCCGGCAACAGCTCGTGGATCCCCTTGCACGTGCGCAAATCGATCAGGTCGTGCTGGTTGAACAACGCCGGCCGCGGCCCGACGAAGCTCATGTCGCCCTTGAGCACGCTGTAAATCTGCGGCAGTTCGTCGAGGCTGTACCGGCGCAGCAGCCGGCCGACGGGCGTCACCCACGCTTCCGGGTTCCTCAGCAGATGCGTGGCCACGGCCGGGGCCCCCTGACGCATGGTCCTGAACTTGGGCATCTTGAAGACGCGGTTGTGCCGCCCGACGCGATCGGACCAGTAGATCCCCGCCCCGCGCGACGTGAGACGGATAACGCCCCAGAGGGCCGCCGTCAGCGCGGCGGCCGGCGGCAGCAGCAGGGCGGCCAGCCCGACGTCGAAAGCCCGCTTGAGTCGGTCCTCGCACTCACGCAGGCCGTGGACAGACCGGACGATATTGCAGCCGGGTTCGAGCTCAAAACGGTCCAAGGATATCCTGGAACGCGGGGTGGAACCTGCGCGGCGAGTACCCGAAATCGGATTGGGCCGTGGCATGATCGGCTACCAGGTCCGTGAACAGCCGAGTCACCATTTCCGCACGAACGAATCGGTATCCGGGGAGCCGGCTCATAGCGTTGGCCATCATCCGGTAAGCCGGTCCGGGAAGGCGGATGATCGCCGGGCGCAGCTTCAGCCCCTCGAAAATGCGCGCGACCATGCGCTCGTAGGGCAACCGTTCGCCGCCGCCCAGATCGTAAGCCCGGTTGAAGGTGCGCTCCGTCGATAGCGCACCCAGGCAGGCTGCGGCGAGGTCATCCGCGTGCACCGGCTGACGAAGGCCGTTCGCCCCCCGCGGAAGCGGGAAACACCTGAAGCGCCGGATGAATCGTCCGACCACGGCGACGTTGAGATCCGCTCCGGAGCCGTAGATCATGGTCGGCCGGAACAGCGTCCACTCGATGCCCGCTCTCCGGCTTTGTTGCTCGAAGCGATCTTCCGCATCAGCCTGTTGCCGCACGAATTCCTGTTCCACCGGGGAAGATGACGCCATCTTCGTGAATCGCCCGGTGGAACCGAAGGCGACGATCCTCCGGGCGTTCAGGCTGACGGCGGCCTCGATCGCCGTGTCCACCACCGGCAGCGGTGCGCAGCAGACCAGCGCATCCGCCGAGTGAATCGGCGGGTCGAAGCGCTTAAGTTCCGGGTCGAACCGGTGAACCGGCTCCCCCGGGCGTTGCCCTCGTCCGATGCGGTGAACGCCGATTCCGGCATGGGTCAACCTGTACGCCAGGAAGTGCGCGACAGGGCTCGAGGCGCCGAAAACGGCCACGTGTGCCAGGGGCGGATCGCTCGACGGCATCTCAGGCACGCGCCGATGCGAGCAGGACGCTTTCCATGCGACGCTGCATCTCCCCTGCGGAGAAATGGCGCCGGACGAACCCCGGACCGTTGGCCGACATCGCACGGGTCCGCGCTTCGTCCGCTAACATCCCGGACACGAGAGCCGCCAGGCCGGAGTCGTCGTCCGGGCGGAACACCTCGCCTGCCTGCGATTGCCGCACGAGCGTTGCGGCCTCTCCGCTGACGCCGCAGATCACCGGCTTGCCGCAGGCCATGTATTCGAGGAGCTTGGTCGGGATGGCTCCCCTGAACAGGGGGATGTCCTTGAGGGTGACCACGCACAGGTCGGCCGCGTTGATGCAGGCGCGCGCCTCCTGCTTGGGCACGGCAGGGAGGAAATGCACGTTGCGGAGGCCCATTGTCCTGCAGCGTTCCAGGAGAGCGTTGCGCTGCATCCCGTCTCCGACCAGGGCAAACAGGATATCGCGACGATCCTCGAGTCTTCGGGCCGCATCCAGGATTACCCCGAGGTTGTTCGCCGCGCCCATGGCGCCGAAATACAGGACGATCTTCTTCCCCTCCCAACCGAGCTGCTGCCGCTTCCGCATCCGGCTCTCCGGGTCCGGGAACATCGTGGACGGATCGATGCCGCAGGGAATGAAGGCGATCTTGGATCCCTCCCACCCCCGCAGTCGGATGTGATCCCGGATCCCGTTCGTGAGTGCAACGATGTGGTCGCAACGGTCGTACAGCCACCGCTCCATCCATGCCATCACCCGAATCATCCACTGGTTTCTGAGGATGCCCATCTCTACCGCTGAAGCAGGCCAGAGGTCCCGGACTTCGAACACGAACGGGATGCCGCGCAGCCGGCACACCACTCCAGCCGCGAAGACGGGGAAGATTGGCGGAGACGAAGCGAGAAGCGTCTGGGGCCGCACTGTGAGAAGCAGGCATGCGGCGCTTGACAGGGTGAACGAGAGAAAACTGATGAGTCGGGTCGGGTAATTACGATGAAGCTCCGGATAGCAATATGTCCGGGTGATCCGGACTCCCCCGTCACGTTCCGTGCGCACCAAGCGACGTACCCAGGACCGCGCTGGCCGGGAGCGTTTCATGTACCCGGTTTCGCCGGCGATGACTTGGACGTCATGGCCCCGGTCCGCCATAAATCGAGTGAGGTCGTAAATCACCGAGTGCCCCGGCTCTTCAGGGCCTTGGTAGTATTGATAGACGACCGCGATCCTCATCGATCCTCATCGCAGGGCTTCGAATATGGCCAAGAGCTTTTCTGCTTCTCGTTCCCAGCAGACGATACGTCGGGCCGCCTTCACGTTGTCGCGCCAATGTGCGAGCCGTGTGGGGTCGCTGAAAAAATCGTCGATCTGGTTGGCCGACTTTTCCGCGGTGCTGAGATCGCCGACTTGCCCGATCTGGTGGGTTTGGATCAGGTTACGGATTTCCGGGAGGTCGCTGGCCAAGATAGGGAGTCCGGCAGCGATAAATTCGAACAACTTGTTGGGGGTGCAGTAGTAGTTGTTGAGGCAGATCGCCTGGTACGGGATGATACCGGCGTCCGCGCAGGCGCTGTAGCGCAACAACTCCGCCTGCGGAACGGCCGGATGAAAACGAACCCGCTCAGCCATGTTGCTCGAATTCACCATGCGTTTGAGCGTATCTCCATACTGGCCGTCTCCCAAAATGATGAGGCTCAGATCTGGGGTCCGCACCAGACCCATCGCCTGCACAAGTACTTCCAGGTTTCTGCCTGCGGATAGGCCGCCTTGGAAAAGGAGTATTCTCCTGTCCTTTGGCAGCCCGAGCGCGTCGTGAAACAGCGTGCCCTTGGGCGGCGGGTCGCCGTGCGTGCGCTCCGCGTTGTAGATCACGTTCACCCGGTTCAACCCGTAGCGGCGCTCCAACTCGCGGGCGATCGATGGATTGATCGTGATAACGGCATTGCAATCACCGATATATTTTGCTTCGATTTTTGCCCACTGCCGCTTTTCATGGCGGGAAAACTCCTGCTCGCTGAAAAGCTCATGACTATCGTAAACCAGCTTGGCGTGACAGCGTCGACTCAACCGATGCGCAACAGGAAGCATGGGAAGATCGTGTGCCACAAATACGTCGCCGTAGAATTTCTCGGCCACGGGGAGGAACAGGTCTATGTAAAACGTTTCCCGATCAACCATAAAGCGCCATGCGACGGATTTGATGAAACGCATGCATGGGCCGTTCATGGGCACGAATTGCCGCAGCCAGCGATACGCGTTGAGGATCAGGTTCTTTCTCGGTTCAATTGGGTTTGCAGCACCAAGCCTCACGACATGGTCATCGCCCCCCGCATCACCGGGGTTCGGGGGCATCGCAATCACCGTTACGTGCCAGCCGGAGGACCTCAGGCTCTCAGCTTCAAGCAGAATTCGACGGTCAATCTGCCGGTCGACTGTCAGCATGACGGCGGTCTGTTTCTTCAATTTGCTTATCCCGTTTCAATGTCGGAGTGCTTGGAAAATGCGCAGGTAAGCGAACGGCCGTTTAGCGGGATGCCGTGCGCCGAGACGAGGCCAACACGTTCATACATCCGCCTAACGGAATGAGCTTGCGGATACCGTCCGGACTCTGCGGGAGCAAACGCGCTCGCCCGACATCGGATATCTGGTATCCCAACCGCCATAGCTGCTCGAGCATTTGATCAAATCTTTCGGGATGCTCATCGAACACGTAAGGGGCCAGCTCAAGCATGATTCGAGGTTTGAATTCTGCGATCATGTTCCGTGCGCCCGATAGCACATCATGTTCGTTCCCATCTACGTCCAGCTTAATAAAATGGATATTTTTTAATTTCGAGGTCAAAAAAAAGGAATCTAATGTTCCTCGGGTTGCACCCGTCGTCGCTTTCAAGCGACCGTGATGTTTCTGATGCAGGTCTTGGGCAGTTTCAAGCGGCCAACTCGAATAGATCGATTCAGCCAGTGGAGCGCTATCGTGGGCCACGAGCATCATCTGGTGAGCTTCAATGCGGTTCGCAAGTCGGGGGTTGAGAGAAATGTTCGTTTTCTGTTTTGCAAATGCATAAGCGGTGGGCTCGAAAGAGACGACCTTCCCCGTCGAACCGACGAGCTGCGCAAATGGTAGGGTATGGGCGCCGATGTTCGCACCTACATCCAGCACCGTATCACCGGCCTTGATGGTTCTTTCATACGCCCGCAGGGTGCGGAGTTCGAAACCGCCCAACACGTAAATGGCGAAATCGATTCCCTCACTCAAATCCAACGCCCAAGTCACCCCTCTGCGGGTGACAATGACCCGTGTCGGGAGACCGAAGCATTTTCGAAAAAACTGGACCAGACCCGATAGGGCTCGGGCGATACGGATCTTATGACTCGTTGACAACATGGTGCGTCTCCTCAGGGGAGCAGGAAACAGAACGCCCCCTTCCCCATCCAAGTATATGCGGCCGGGATCGATTCATCAGGACGAAATACGAGACGCAGCAGAGGCAGCGCTTCACTAAAAGCGATGTGGGTATGCTTCGCGGTCAATGAATATGCGGTGCCAGAGTTCGATGCACAGAAGTCCCCAGACGACGCGCCCGAACTCTTGCTGGCCTTCGAACGCCTTTTCCACTTCAGGGACGTTGTAAATCCCACGCTGGCGTGCCTGGTTCGAAAGAAGGGTGTCTCGCACGAAATCCCGGGCCACTCCCTTGGTCCATTGTGTGAACGGCACGGGAAAGCCCATCTTGTCCTTGCGATTGAGAACCTCCGAGGGCACGATGTTCTTGACCGACTCCTTGAAGATCTGCTTCATCCGCCCGCCGGCGAATTTCACGTTAGGCGCAATGCGTGCCATAAACTCTACGATGCGGTGGTCGATCAGCGGGACTCGTGATTCGATCGAAGCGGCCATGCTGCTCCGATCTTCCACGTGCAGCAGGGCCGGCAGCGATGCCTTCAAGTCGAAGTACGTCATCCGATTGATCATAGAGTGCAACCCCGGGCGGTTGAAAATCTCTTCGTAAGACTCATAGGGGCTATAAGGAAATTCAAAGAACTCGGGTGAGAACAAGTGCGCCATTCCCTCGCTACGGTCGATCAGCTTGAAGTAGCGTCGTTCCGGAGCCTCAAAAAGCCCGTTCGACCACAGACTCTGGAGCATGGGACAATACGCTTGCAGCGCAGGCAGATTGGGCACGATCGATTCAAGTGTAACGGCATAGCGGCTTCGATTCGCCGTTTCGAAAATCGCGCCATGCAAACATTTCTCCAGGTAGGCAGCCAAGTAACGGACATATCCTATGAAGAGTTCATCCCCACCTTGCCCCCCCAGCACGACCTTTACATGTCGCCCGGCCAACATGGACACATAGTATTGAGGGATGAGCCCCGGCCCGGCCGTCGGTTCATCCATGATGTAGATCAATCGCGGCAGCACGCCGGGCAGTTCCGCCCCGTCGACATAGATTTCATGATATGCGGTTCCGGCCGTTTCCGACACCAGCTTTGCATGCGGAGTTTCGTCGAACTTCGGCCCCTCGTGAAAGGCCCCGGTGAATGTATTGAGTCGCTCCCCCTTTAGCAATTTGGCTGCAATGCAGACCACCGCAGCGGAATCCAGACCTCCGGAGAGGTGTGCACCCAATGGTACGTCCGATCGGAGATGAATACGAACGGCATCCTCGACCAGTCCCGCCAGGTGCTGAACGAACCATTCCTCGCCATGTGTGTTATCGATGTCGTAGGAGACGTCCCAATAGCGCTGAATTCGCTGATGGATCCGGACGCCGTCGAAATCAATCGTCAGACTGTGACCGGGTTCGAGTTTGTGTATGCCTTTGAAGAGGGTCTTATCCCCAAGGCAGAATTGGAAGGTCAAATAGTCTTTCACCCCTGGAGGGTTCACTGCCGACTTCACAAAATTACCGGCAAAAATTGCCTTGATCTCGGATGCGCATACGAATTGAGAGCCTTCTGAACTGTAGTAAAAGGGTTTGATCCCGACCCGATCGCGAGCGCAGAAAAGTCGCTGCTGAATGTTGTCCCATATCGCGAAGGAGAACATCCCTAGAAACCGTTCAACGCATCGTTCCCCCCACTCACGGAACGCATATAGGAGAACCTCGGTGTCGGAGTATGATCGTATCCGGTGCCCTTTGGTAATGAGTTCACGCCGCAGTTCCAAGTAGTTGTAGATGGCTCCGTTGAAAATGACCGTCAACTGCCCGTCTTCGGTAGACATGGGTTGGTGCCCATGTTCGGGGTCGATGATCGACAGCCGTCGGTGACCGAAAAGGACACGCCCCCCCAGAGCCGTGAATATTCCTTCACCGTCAGGTCCGCGATGCCGCATCGCGGATAGCGCCCTGATCGTTCTTTCCCGGTAGTCGACTGCCGGTTTCCCGCTGAGAACCCCGATGAATCCACACATCGCATCACCTACTTCATGGCGTTGATGAACGGATGATCTATGCAATGCCGCTTGTCATGCGGCGGGGGGATTGAGACGGGCGCAGGCGTAATCGTGAAGCAACCCCTGAACGATTCGTCTGGGGTCATGCCATCTTTCGACAAACTGCCGCGATACGAGTCCTTGATGCCGGCGGTCCGAGTCGGCTTTTGTCAACCAGATCTTGAGAACCGATTCAATCGTACCGGAATCGGCCTGAATCACGGGCAGGGAGCTCCGCATGGCCTCGGGTATGAAGTGAAGATCTTCTTGCCGGATGTAACAAATCACTGGCTTCCCGAGCGCCATCATCTCGACCGCGAAACCGCCGTACCAGCCTGCAAGAAGCTGGTCGACTGCAATATCTGCTCGTTCGTACAGTTTTCGAGCTTCAGCCTGAGTGATCCCCTCGATCAACATGAAATCGAATTGCACCCCGGCAGACTTCAAGCGGTCCACCGCCTCGAGTATGTATCGCGAGCCCTTTGCGCCGCGGTGGCTGGGTGCGTGCAGGAGCAACGGCCGACCCCGTACGGCGCTGTGAGCAACACCCCATTCGTCCAAATCGATATGCGCGTAAGGCAGAAACCGAGTTCGAGTCGGCAGAACGTGGAACAAGTCGGGGTTCAGAGCGTAAACCAGGTGGGCATGCTTCGAAAACCGCTTGATTCGCCGCCGTTTTTTAACGTCACTCTCTTGAGTGTAGTAGTCAGGGCCCACATCATTGGCAATCGAAAATTTAAAGTGCCGGCGGCAGAAGTCGCCCTGCCGTGCATCGTCCCCCTGATAGGTGACCGCGATCACTTTGTTGGAAAATCTCAGCAGCGGGAGTTCCAACAGCGAGTTGAGCCGGTTATACAGCCGGTACAGGCGCATCCGTTTTCCGGGTCCGGCATAGAGGTAGTTGTCCCAGTCGAGTATCGGCGTGCCGAAATTGAAATGGATAACGTCGTAATCGGATAGCGCTCCGGCCAACAGTTTCCAGCGCTGTTTCTCCTGCTGGCCATGCGTGCTGCCGGATTTCCAAAGGACCTCATCCGAGAAATAGCCGAAAACCGAGTCGGTGTAAGAGACGACTCGGCTGTGGTGGCCGAATGATTTCTCAAACCGCGAGATGCCGGGAGCTTGTCCACCGACCACGTCAGGGCAGTGTAGAATCCTCAGCACCGGTGCTCTTTCGAACAGATTGAACTAACCGTGTCAGACCTTCGTCCAATGGCGTGAACTGCGACTGCGGAAACAATGACATATACTTCGCCGTGTCGGCTATCAGGTTGCCCTCGCGAAATCGAGGCCCTTCTGTCATTACGGGCGCAATCCCAAGAATGTCGCCCAAGGTATAAGCGACTTCCCGGATGGATATTGGAGTCGGTCCTGCAATGTTTAACGTACAGCCATCATCCAGATAAAGCAGGTTCACCAGCGCACTGACCATGTCGTCGATATACGTCAACGAGATTTGGAGCCCATTCCGGTCGTTAGGGTCACGAGCGTTTCGGTCCACGATAATCTCGCGCCCTGTTTGTATGCGTTGAATCAAATTCGGAACGAGCTTGTCTTGTTGCCCCGGGCCGTAAACTCCGAAAATTCTGACCACCGCGACTGTCATATCCGGGCGAAAAAGAGAAAGGGCCTCCTCCCCCATGACCTTGCTGAGCGAATACCAGTTGTCCCGCCGGAGAGGGGCCGTTTCAGGGAGTGCCTCAAATGAAGGTGCATAAACATTTCCGGTGGAAGCATACACGAAGCGTTTAGCGCGCGCCTTTCGAGCGGCCGAAGCCGCCTGAATCGCCGCCATGCAATTGACCGCCACCACATGAGTGCTTGCTTCAGGAAGCTGACGGTAGTGTGGAGATTGGGACAGGTAGTAGACGGTCTCGACCCCGGCCGGGATCGAAAAGTCATTCGGGAACAATCCGGTTGCGGTCGAGATGCCGTTATCCCGACCCGAGGAAATGCAAAAGACTTCATCACCTCTTTGCTTCAGCACAGCGCAGAGATTCCGCCCGATGTATCCACGGCCGCCGATGACTGCCGCCTTCAATCGCGCACCGTCCTTTCAATCACCGGCGGACAGCTATCCCGGCTACGTCTCGAGTGCATGCGGATGATCCTGCATCCACTGGTCAAGGAAGAGCAGATTCCAGATCCTGTGGGACATGTCGTTGGACACAGAGTGCTGCCGCACGATGCCCTCCACAGCCGACATGGAGAAAAAGTGAGGAAGATGGGTCGAACTTAACAGTCGCCGGTTTACTTCAGCGCGCAAACCGTCGGCAAACCAAGAACCGATCGGGACTCCGAACCCCATTTTGGGACGGTCGATCAGTTCCCGTGGGAATCGCTTCATTGCCAATTTTTTCAGAATGTGCTTCTTATCGCATACGATCCTGCCTCGGTAGTTCTCGACCTTGAACTTGAAATCTACCGGAATCGTCGCAACCACTTCCATCAGCTCATGATCCAGAAGCGGACACCGGACTTCAAGGGAGTTGGCCATTGATGCTATGTCTACTTTGGTCAAGATATCGTATGGAAGATAGGTCATGATGTCCACATGCTGGAGGCGACTGATCATAGGCCCCCGCTCTCGACCCAGCAGCTCCCGGATGGCCTGAGAATCCTCGCTCACGACATCTCTGAACTTGTCATTGAATAGGTGGCGTCGCTGTTCCGGAAGGAAATGGGCGTAGAATAGACGATGACACGACAGCGCATCTTTAATGGCACGGGGGCGAACGCGTTCCAGAATTCTATCGATCCAGCCCATCGCAAACAGCGAGGGGTTCAACCGATAGATGTTTTCGTAAGTATTGTATCCTGCGAAATTTTCATCGCCGCCGTCCCCGCTCAAGACCATCTTCACAAACCGACGTGCCATCTTGGCAACATAAAAAGTCGGGATTGCGGATGAATCCCCGAAAGGCTGCCCGTAGTGTTTGGACAAGGTCGGCAGGATCGAAAGTGAGTCGGCTTTCACGATCTCGGTGTGGTGCTCGGTATGGCACAGGTCGGCTACCGTTTGTGCATACTGCAGTTCGCTGTAATCCGAGTTCTCGAACCCGATACTGAACGTCTTTACAGGCTCTTTCAGTATGTCAGACATGTAGCCGACGACAATGCTCGAGTCCAGTCCTCCGCTCAGAAATGCGCCATACGGAACATCGCTGACTAACCGGACCCGGACGGCATCCCGAATGGCGGTGTCCAGATGGTCGACCCATTCTGCCAATGAGAGTGAGCGATCCTCGGTGAACTTGAGATTCCAATATTTCCCCTCTCGAGTCTTCCCATCCTTCATGTTGATTGTGATGAAAGACCCCGGCAGCAGGCTCTTGACCTCCCGGTAGATGGTTTTGGGCGCGGGGATGTATTGCCAGTACAGATAGTCATCTAAGGCGGTCGCATCCAGGTGGAAAGGGCCGACGGTATGGTACAATGATTCCAACTCGCTCGAAAAAAACAGGCTCGCTCCCTGGACGACATGAAAAAGCGGTTTCTTGCCGAGTCGGTCGCGTGCCAGAAGTACCGTGTTCTTATCGAAATCCGCACATGCGAAGGCGAACATGCCACGCAACTTCCGAAGGCAATCGCTCCCCCATTCCAAGTAGGCATTCAACACGACTTCGGTGTCGGTATTCGAATGAAAACTATATCCGGCACGTTCCAGTTCCGCGCGGATTTCTCTGAAGTTATAGACTTCCCCGTTATAGGTGATGAGACCTTTCCGGGTGGAAGGTTGCATCGGTTGCCCACCCGTGGACAGGTCGATGATGCTCAACCGTGCATGCCCATAGCAGACAGCGTCGATGCAAAGGACGCCGTTTTCGTCCGGACCACGATGTTTCAGACGGTTCACACCGTTCAGGACGATCGCCTGGTCGGTGTTCTTCGCGCCGTCAATTCTAATGGAGCCGAATATTCCGCACATCTGAGCAGACGGTGCTTCCTGATCGTTTCCGTTTCCACTCGGCGTTGTAGCGGTCAATCATCATGCGGATGACCTTATCGGGATCATGGTATTTCTGAACGAACGCCGGCCCTTCTGATCCTATGCGCTTGAGATCATCCGGCCTTTGGATCCAGTGCTTGAGATTTTCGTAGATCGTGGCCGGGGTGGTGTTGATGATGGGACAATCAGGTATGGACGCACGGAATTCTTCCCGGATATACGACATGTTGGGTATTCCCATGCGCATGGTTTCAATGTTCGCATTGTTGTAATACCCCATCATCAATTTCCCAGCGTAGAGATCCGCGCTTTTATAAATACTTAGAGCTTCTCTATAAGGTTTCTGGACAACCTCTACTAGCTCAACCTTGAACCCTTCCGATCTGAGTTGTTGGACAGCCTTCCGGATATATTGAACCCCGTCCAGACAGGGATGGTTGGAGGATGTTACAATCCGGAACAGGTGCGGGTCTTTCGTCGCAGCGGATATCCGGTCGATGTCGAGCCCGAACGGGGCAATAAATGGCATGTGCTCCGCTTGGGGGTAGAAATCCTTCAAGTCAGGGGTGGTCACAAAGAAGATGTCTCCCATTTGCTTTGCCGTGAGAATCCGCTTTCTTTGGTAATCCGTATCACAGGAACCAAGCGGATAATCGCACTCCATGCAGCAATTCAGCCTCGGATTCTTGTCCAAGTTGATGCTCTTCTGGCGAAGGTCGCACCCTCTGAAATGAAATACGAGGATTTTTTTCATTTTCCTCAAGTATTCCATCTCCCACCCGTTATCCAGAGATAGCAGAACGTTGAAATGAAAGTGAATGACATCGTAGCGTGCCAGAACTGTCCATAGGAAGATGAACTCCAGCACCCGCCGCTTGAAAGGAGAGATGCGGTATGGAATGCTGTAGTCGTATCCGATATCCAAGCGGTCGCTGATGTCGGTGTTCAACGCCAAAAAAGAGGACTTGATACCGTGGCTGCGCAGAAGGCGAGACAGCATGAACTGCTTGTTCGAAATGATCGATACGTGTAGAACCGAGTCAATTTCAGTGTTACTTCTGCGGCAAAAATAAACCAGGCTGCATACGTACAGGCAACCTGTACATGCCGATCTGAAGAGGGCATGACATATACTTGAGAACAGCTTTCTTTCTATCGATCGGCTATAGTGATATATATACCGAGCGGCGTAGAAGTAGAGGTGGATGGCACGTCGCACCTTCCTGGTAAAAGGAGAATTGGTAAGCAGGAAGGTGTCCAGCTCTGCTATCGTCATGCGCAATCCGGATACTTGCGAATCAACCGCCAAATTCCCACCCGAACCCATGCTTTTCGGAAATATTCATATAAACGTCGACCATCTTGCCGATGACGACGTTCGAGCTGTGGTATCGATCGAACCAATGCCGGCCCCGCTCGCCGATTGCCAATCGGTAATCTTTGTTCGCAATCAATTTCGTGATTTCAGATTCTATACGCTCCTCGTCAGGAGCATTGATGGCCGGCGGCAGTTCCGGATAACACCAGTGATGGAGGTTTTCCTTGTAATTGAGAATCACCGGTTTGGCGCACGCCATGGCCTCTGGGACGACGGCCCCGAAAGTGCCGATGCCGGAGTTGAACTGATCCAGGATGATGTCGGCGGCGCAGTAGTAATCTTTTATTGCAGGTTTGCTCAGTATGGGTTTCCAGATAACCTTTTCACTGAAGCCGCACTCGTGTATGAGTTGTTTCGAAAGACCGACTTCTTGTCCCCATTCAAAGAAGATCACGGTCGCCTTCAGACCGGGTTTGTTCCTGAACAGGCGACCCAGCCCCCGAATGAGAATGTCATTTCGTTTGAACCAGCTGTTCTCGAGGCCGGGCGGGCAGTTCTTCCAGTGATGTCGTGACGGCGCAACAAAAATGTAATTGCTACCGGTGCGTTGTTTGATCTCGGTTTCGATCGGCGATCTACCGGGACGGAAAAGGTCGTCGTCGATGATGTGGGGTATGAATATGTAATTATTCAAACCAAGCCGGCCTGCCGCCAGGTTGCAGTCGGCGTTGGTAATGATGACCTTCTCGGCTCTCTTGAGGGAAAGAGAGTACAACCGCCCACGCGGCGACTCTTCAAAGGGAAATTCCCGCAGTGTGCCGTGCTCATAGCAAATGAAAGGTTGGCCGGGATTGCCGAGTAGCGGATATATCGGGTCAAGAGAATACGCGTGGATAAGTTGGTAGCGCTTCAACATCGGCGCATACGATAGGCAGCGGGTTAACCATTGATCGATATCGCTTTGACTGAGTGGATCCTTGCGCTCGGGATAATGCCGTTTGAAATCCGAAATTAACCCGTCCGCCAGCCGCGAATACGACTGTTTGGGCAACCCCGCTGCATCAATGGCCTGGATTTGCTTTCTACGTGCAATTCGGTTTACAATGGCAGTAGGCAGGAAGGGCAGAATGATACGCCGCTTGATAAACTGGATGTATTTCCCGAATTCCTCTGGGGGCCAGGTCTCTTTGTGATTGGAAGAAGGTGGTGCTGGAGTGGAATCACCGTCCAGATCCCCGATCAGTTTCGGCAGTTCATGGATAAAGAGATCGTAAAACCATTCCGGCCGTTTGAAGCCCTGCAGATCTACTTTCGACCAATCCGGATTGAACTCGTCCACCGGGTCTGTGATATAGGCTTCCGCCCACTCCGGTTGCCCTTGACAATGCTTGTAATCAACATTCAGGCAATCGGCCGCTACCCTGCTCTTCCTCAAATACTTGCAGTGCAGATATCCGTTGTTAAGGATATTACCGATATGCAAGACCATGCCTTGACGATTACCCAACGCCTTAATTCCTCCTGAGTAGTGTCGCTTAACTCAAAATCCCAAAGGCTTTGACAAGAGTATCACAGACATGGCGTTGTTCCGATAACGTCATGTTTGGGAAAAGCGGTAATGTGATCGTAAGGTCTTCCGATCTGCATGCATTAGGGAATGCCTCCGCTTTAAGGTTATACTTCGTCGAGTAGTAGCCTAGCCGATGCACGGCATGCGTCCCAGGTCTGGTCTGTATGTTGTGCTCGTAAAGATAGTCCATCACTTTGTTGCGTTTTTGGGTATTCTCTTCGCGCAAGCGAATTACATAAGATTGATAGGTGTGGCCACAGTTGCTATGTGCGGTCGGGAGAATGACACGGTCGAAGTCTTTCAGTAAATGATGGTAAGATGCCGCTAAGGTTTGTCTCTCATTGAGCAATGCCGCCAGCTTCCGTATCTGGGCGACTCCTACGGCGGCTTGAATGTCTGAAAGCCGAAGATTATATCCGATCATATCGAAGGTGCCCATCACATACGGTCGATTCACATCCGGCACCCCAAGCGGTGGGCCCGTAGCGCCATGATTCCGTAACGATCTGACTCTTATTGCGATATCCTTTCGATTGGTCGTGACCATTCCCCCCTCGCCTGTTGTTATGACCTTGCGAGGGTGGAACGAGAAGCATCCGGCATCTCCGAATGCCCCAACCGGTTTTCCGTGGAAGGTTGTGACCACAGCGCATGCAGCTTCCTCGATCCCGGAAAGATTATGTTTGCGCGCAACCCTCATAATCTCGTCCATCTCGGCCGAGAGCCCGAACAGATGCACCACGACTACGGCTTTGGTCTTCTCGGTGATGGCATTTTCCAAGGCCGATGGATCCAGATTGTAGGTCTCGAGTTGAACGTCAGCAAAAACAGCGCGAGCGCCTACGTATTCGACAGAATGTGCGGAAGTGACCCAGGTAAATGCCGGAACGATTACTTCATCGCCGGGTCCAATCCCCAGTGCAAGCATGGCTAAATGCAGGGCAGCCGTGCATGAGGTTGTCGCTAGCGCATGCTCAACTTCATGTAGTTGCGAGAACATCGACTCGAACTGGGCAACAAATGGCCCCTGGGTCACCCATCGAGAGTCAAGGCATTGCTTAAGCAGGCGGATTTCATCATCATCGAATTGAGGACAAGTAATATTCATACTCACTCCGAAAAGGTGGCAGCAATGGCATCTCTGAGAGCGGCTTGAGCTCTCTTGGGCAAGTCGACTTCATTTGACGGCTGCAACGGGGCAACCTGACCGGGCAGAGGTTTGATCGAATGACCGAGATCGCTCAGGGCATTGCAGACACGCTCTATCACATGCAGGGGACGGCGGCAAAATTCCTCATAGGTCAGAGTCAGGAAATGGACATTTCGGTTCGACAACTCTTGATCTATTTCCTTTCGACACATGTATACCTGCATAGCTACTTCATGGGCGGCGTCTTTTGCCGCAAAAGGCCAGGTGGAAGGCTTGAGCGACCACCACGTGTCGAAGGAGCCATAACGTTCAAGTCGTGATTTTAAGATGGATGCCGCTGTATTGAATGCATCTCTCCTGATGTGGACAAATAGGGATAACGGATGAACTTCTGTCAAAAAGCCCGCTTGGAGACCACAAATAATATTCTTGAATACGACCGGTTGTTGGAAAATTCCCAGGATTTCGTTCTCAAGAGCCTCTCGCAACCCTTTCTTGTCTACCGAGTCGAGCATGTCGGCGGGGAGTCTGTGTGTCGGCGATTGATCCAACTTCAACCAATGACGCCAGAAATAACCAAATTCATGAGGTTCTTGTATTTTCTCCGTCGTTCCGAAGAGGGACCGGCATGTGATTTCCCTGCGGGCATCTGCACCAAGAATGGCCTTGGAAAGAAGGATGCCGATCGACGGCCGCAGCCAAAAGCGGGCAATCAGATTGTTTATGTATCCGACCGGCAAGTGGCGGCAGAGCAACTGGCTAAGCAGCGTGGTCCCGGAGCGGGGCGCTCCCACGACGTAAATCAGGGGAAGGTTTCCCCCGCCTGTTGCCATTTGCGGAAGCGGAGCTCCGGCGAGATGCCGGTTAATGGCTTGGAGAAGTGCCTCGGCTTGCGCATCCTTGGAATAGCGCTTCTGGCGCAACCCCAGTTCATGGGGGTCTATTTGCATGCTCTCTTCCGTCATAACCGATGGTATGGGTAAAGATAAAAATAAGGAAACGCTGCCTGCACGGCAGGGGTATCACGCCGCAAACGTTCGAGCGCCCCATCCCCTGCGGTGATCAGGTAGCTGTAGGGCATGTCCATCGCGCCCCAGCCTGCCTTAAAGTGGTGCAGCGACTTTTGAGCATGCCATGTGCCTCCCCAGTTCCACCAACGGAATCCCCTTTCGACACCTCGCAGCATGCCATGCCATATCAAAAACGAAAGGGGCTGTTGAGATCGATAGCCGTGTTTAATGGCAGGGGTGATGTATTCTATAGTTTTGTTAAAAAAGAGCACCAGCATGGCCGCAGCCGGCTGGTCATCGATTATAGCGACCAAGAGTTCCCGCCATCCTTCCGGAACGTGGCGCCGCAAAGCGTCAAAGTGTCCCCGAGGTTTTGGGTTGCCACCAATCGCCGCCATATTCTCGTGGTGGGTCTCGCACAAGAAGGCCCATGCCCATTCATCATCAGTGGCAATAAGTGAGAATGATTGTTTCAACGACTTCCGCACCAGGTTGCGGGTCTTCGAGCTGAAAATTGCAATCAGTCGATTATCGAGGTCTGGACCAAGGGCAGGAAGCGGGGTCACCTGGCCGATACGGTAATCGACCGTAACGTCGCCTTGGAACGCAAAGTAAAGGTTGCGGTGGGGGTCTTCGAATGGCGATAAGACTGTCGTTCCCGTAAAAAAGTCGGTAGAGTTTTGAAGCATATCGCCCCAAGCAGCGGCCAGTGCTTTACGCACCTCCAGTCCGGCATTACCTGCCAGACTGCAACCGCCATAACTTCCGTACCATGGGAGGCTGTTGTACACAGCGCCGAAGCGTTCATCTCGCTTCACCAAATAGGGGAAAACTCCAAGAACATGGCCATCTTCTTCAGCCAAGTGGCAATGCCATTCGGAACCGGTTGCTTCCTGCAAAAAAGCCAAAAACGGACGAGTGGGGTAGATGAGATTTTGAGGGGCGGAAAGCAGGCATTGATCATACGTCAAGGCATCCGATAAATTGTATTCTCTAATTTCGATCATGCACGACTTTCCGCAAGCAGGAGCGGTGGTAGTCCAGTTCCTCTGCCGTTTCGTCATCCAGCAACGGGTTCATTGCAGCGATCTCTGCCGGCAGCGCCACCCCGTCCGCCGTGAGACGCAACAGCGCCAGCAACCGCGGGATGGTCACCTCCTCACCATGGTTTCGAACCAGCCAACTCCGCATGCCTTGACCACGCTCAATTCGACGTTCCGGATGATCTATCAGAGACAACAGCGCCGATTTGAGCTCGTGTGGAGTCTGCACATTTGTTACCGGAGGCAGATCCCCGCCATACAACGGCTCATACTGCTCGGTTCGCAGCTTCATAATCACCGGTTTGCCCACGGATGCAGCCTCAAGTGCCGTCGCTCCCAAATATCCATAAACAAGTTGGTCGAGTACGATGTCGCAGGAGCGGTAATATTCTATCAGTCGAGCCTTCCCCACCGGCATGAGGACGATCAACTGTCGGTCCATGCAGTTTTCAGTGATCTTTTTCTTGAATTCAGCAGCTCCAGTACCCCAAGCAATAAAAATGAAACGAACCTCCGGTCGTTGTCGCGCTGCTTCCATGATCATCTGAAAAAAATCATCTCCGAACCCTTTGACTTTGCTGTCGAGCCGAGAGGTGGTCAGGATATGTACTCTCCCTCCAAAACGATTTTTCCATTCTTGGCGAAATGTACCTTGTCCGGGGGAGTACCGTTGGCTGTCCATTGGATAGGGAAGGTAAACTCCGTTCCTGAAGCCCAGTCTCCGGCTATGCCCAAGCGCATGCGGGTTGGAAATCATAAGGAAACGAGCCGCATTCACGGCCAAGGACATTATCTCACCATAGCTATCACTTCGGCCGCAATCCCATTGAAAGTCACCACCTACAGCAAAATAACAATATGGTTTTCCACTCGTGTATGCGGCAATCGAATTGCTGGCGCTGTAAATCACATCGAACTTTGAGAGCCGCTGTGCCAATGCAAAGTATGGATAAACGCCTTGGTAGGCCATTAGCGGCTCATGTCGCATTCCAGGAGAGCTTGCCAGTTGACGCAAAAGTGGTTTTCTGTTGCCCGAGGAAAATTGATTCAGGTTATCCCACATCCCCTCACCATCCATCGGTACGACATGACAAGGGACTGCAGGAATGCTGCCGCGGTAAACTTTCCTAAAACCTTTGGCATCCGGCAAATCGGAAAACTCTCCGTCAAATTCCTCCCAGCGCGGATCGCTTAAGGCGGTTTCATCATGGGGGTTCAAGAATAGCTCGCAGCGAACACCGTATTTCTGTGCCAGTTTGGCCCATTTGTACATGTTTTGTGCCATATTAATTACAAATGCACATGAAAACAGGTGCTGGCGTAGATCGGTTCCCATATATTCGTGAGCGAATGAATTGGCTGCATTCGAATAATCGCGGAACCGAGTGATATTTCTGATAGACAAATAGGGGTGGTTCCATGGCATATCATCGATGCTATCGAAAGGAGATGGCGTATACAGCAGCCTGGTTTCATTTAGCGGTATTCGGCGGAGCCTTTGAAAGGTGGCATCGCGTTCTGCCAGCATGGCGTCGCACTTTGCCAGCGTTGCATCACGTTCTGCGAGAAGGGCCTTAACCCAAGGCAATCTCATCAAAAAATATCTCAGAGCGTTGTTTGCTATAATCAAAGGCATAACGGGGCGGGTAAGTTGAAATCCTCAGGATGTTTGGCTTCTGAGAAGTATGCTATTACCAAAAAATTGGATCATCGTCGCGGGCTTTCTGTATCAATTCCCATGTTCTCGATTCGAAGCAAAAACGCCAAAAGTCGCTGACATGTCCGTGAATCCCTTCACCGCCAAAGATATACCAATAATCTCCTGCGGACGCACTAGATGACTTGGCATGGTAGCCCGGGAACAACGCAGCCTCATTGTAACAGTGAGGTGCTCGGTTCTCGCTGATACACTGCCATTTTGCGGTTGCTATATCAAACATCCAGAGATCATTGAAGTTCAACTTGGGAAACCGTCTAGATCTTCCTCCGAAAAGAAAGAGCCCATCATGGTGCCACGAGAACGAAGCACAATATCGTTGGGCCGGATGGTCAGATGAGACTTCGTCCGGTGACAGAATAGTCCATTCTTGAGTGATGCAATTAAAACACCAGAGGTCGTTGTGATCACCATCGTCGGAGAACCCTCCGCATATGTAAACATTTCTACCGTCGGTTGCGGACATGCAGCCGTATCGCAAGCCAGGCCATTTCGCTGCCCTCTGATATCCTGCGTCTATATTGCCACGGATTTCATGCCAGTCACCTTCACGAGACATCCAAGCATCGTTCAGTTTCCGTTTGCCGAAGCGATCCTCGGTGTATCCTCCAAATAAGAAGTACCCGCCATCGATGGGTATAAAGACGGGCGTGTAACGCGGCACAGGGTAGATGTTGCTTCCCATCGAACTTGAGTATTTATCATTTGAAGCATGCAAACACCGCCATCCATTTCTATCAATATCAAACTGCCACCAGTCATTGAGGAAGGTATACCGTGTTACGCCCTCGGTGGTTTCGATACCGGAGCCTCCCCAAAGTTGTACCGTTCTCCCCCAAGCACATATGCCAGCGCATCTGCGGGCATTAGGCCAGTCACCTGAATTGTGGACTCGTCGCCATTTCAGGGATCGTGTTTCAAAGCGCCATAAATCATCTGATACATCCAAAATTGACTCGGTACCTGCGGCTCCCACTCCACCAAAGAAAAATAGCTCAGTACCAGCCGCGGTCATCGCCATCGAGCGGCGCGCTCGGAAAGGAACGGAATCTTCCAGGAGAGGCACCATTTCAGTTTACATACTTTTTCTGCCCAATTTTGTCTCTATTCGAAAACCAGTCAAGGCACTCTCCGATAGTCATTGGCAGAAAACCGTTGTGAATCAATTCGACGACGGCAGTGTGCATTTCGCGTGTCTCTTCAACGTTCTCCGGGTGAAGGTTAAGGACGATAACACCAGGGATCCGGGAGTTCTTGATAGATCCGGCCAGGTCAAAAATGCATTGTGCCGATTCCGGCCCACTTTTCCCCATAGCGAAACGTATGCCATCGCCAATAGCCGTTAAAACAGACCAGTGTTCAGTGAGCACCCCACCATAACTCACCCGTGCCGGTAGAAGAGAGCCATTTAGAATGGTCCCATCTACACCCGGCAGATTAGAGCTGATTTCGATACCATTCTTTAGCCATGCATTCAGGTGACCCCAATACCCATCGTTCAAAAAGCCATGGTTCCGAGCGGATCGAGGCGGTGAACCGGTGATCGAACGAAACCATGCAACTTGTTCGTCCAGTCGTTCATAATACTTTTCGGGTGCGTCGAGCGCATCCGGGTGAATTCCGAACTCAACTTTATGGCGACGCATCATGCGCCGCAGGCTATCTCGTGTATGTCGGGTTTTCGGATGAAGAAAGTATGTAACGCACACGCCTTGCAAGAGTTGTAGCTGCTTCTCGTAGTTTTCCAAGTATGCCTGATCATCGTCACCGGTGACGATAACAGCCCCACCAGCCCCATTCGGCAGGATCGAGCTGCAGCTACTTCTTGTATACTCCGATACGATGCTCGAAAGCGCAGTGCACCAGTAATCCGCCTGCCGGTCGAATCTTCTGTCTTTAGAAAACAGACCTTCAAACAGGTAATTGGGTCTCTCACCAGCCACCCCATACATGGCTACTGCAGGCTGCCTTCTCAAATTTGCCGGGTCACCCTGGCGGTAACGCGTGAGATCACCAACTAAATCCGTCCCCACAATCAAAATGGTCCGATTCTGTTCTCTGACACAAATCCAACATGGGTACTCACCAGCTATTGCTACTACTTCTCTATGTCTATCGCAGTGGTATACGCGAATCGTATTCAAGCTGCGCAAGGATTCATATTGCTTTGCTGCCTGACTTGGAAATTGAACCGAGCAGGACGCCGGTAAAGTCTGAATCTCTTGAACTCCAAGTGAGTCCAGCAGGTTACTTCTAGGCCGGATCAAAACAATAAGATCATCCGATCGAGTACACTGAAATATGTCACATACATTTTCGTGATCTGCGTCAGCCACGACCACAATCCTGCCAGTCGAAGAAGATCCGCAATCTGGTGAGATTTCAGTCGCATGATTACCGAAAATTCGTAGAAGATGTGCAATAACGGAGTATTCGGTCTTCATGATGCTTTTCGAAATCTATTCCGTTCACTGTTTTTTGGCGAATACAATGTGATTGACCCGGAGCGCTGGTGGCGTGAGAAATGATAAAAATCTTTGAGCGGTAATGGGGATGACACCATTGACGAGATACCACCAGTACTTCTCAAGTATAGGAGGGTAGAACCCATATGAGAATTGCTTTATAGTTGTGAAACCGTTTTCATTGAGTAGGCTTATCAATTCATCCATCGTGTACAAATTCTTTGAGGCCGGGTCGATATTTCGTTTTAGAATTCTTGCAAATAAATTTTTCCTGTTGATTGTTCGCAAAATCAAGTGCCCACCGGTCCGCAGCACTCTTCTCATCTCCCTGAGCGCCCGGGTCGCATCGTTAAAATAGAAAAACGCGCCAAGGCAGGCGATTGAATCAAATGCGTCCTGAGAAAAGGGAAGGTCTTCCGCGAATATGTTAGAGATAAATCTGACGCTGTGATAGGCAGAAACAATTTTCCACGTGTCATAGGACAACGGATCGACTCCAATCACATGACACCCCATGTGCGACAGGAAAGCCACATACCGTCCAGGCCCGCAACCAAGCTCCAAAATGTGATTTCCGATTGCCGCGCCCGGCCACTCACTGATTTTAGAGTAATGCTCCATTTTCGCACAAACGGCAGCGAAGCCTGGATCAGCGGATATCTTTTCAATTTCATCCCGTTGGTAGCGATGAATCCTGTCCCAGTGCCTTTTGCCCAGATCCATCATTGTTCGATGCTCACAGGGATGCGCGTGTTTAGAACACCAAAATCAAGACCTTCCATTTCCGGAAAAATACGAAATGACAAGGCTCCCACACTGCGCGCTAATAAGTGGCTATACGGATAATTCAAAGGGTAGTTCCACCCATTGGAAACGTGTACGTTGACAAAGTATTCTCCTGCCCCTATGGGGCAATCATTGAATTTGAATCTGATCGTTTTCAAACCAAGGGGGCGAATTAAATTGGCGCCATCCAAGCCCGATGATTGCCAGAAAACATACACACCATCAGAGCGGGTAATCTTGATGCCGACATCGGCAATATCCAAAACCCTGTTGAACTGTACTCGAACGACGATTTCGAAAGAACTTCTCTCTCTGATCAATACCTTGGGTTCATTATCGGCAATGAGTAGCACCTCTAATATTTCTACATCGGGTATGTTCTCAGCAAGTACCCTGTTTTTGACCTCGGTTAGAATGTTGTCTGCTGGGATAGCAGTTTCACCTGCAAAAGTATAGCTCAAAATCCCATTATCCTGCAGTACACCAGTCGATCTAACCGGCACCCACTGCCCAAGTGTGAGGTCTAAAACTTCAAGGGCGATTCGTTCCTTATCGGATTCGCATTCCGATATTATCCTAACCTGAAACTGCAGAGAGCCATTTACTGGAGGCAAATTTACGAGAAAATGCCCACCGGGTCGTTTGCCGTTCATTCTTGATAGAATTCTCGATAGCTGAGTAGTCCGTTCGTGCAGTCTTCCCCACTCACTGGTCATGGTATCTAACGATGCTAACGTATCCGGTTGATCGATATCAACCGCATCCAAAGGAACATCAATGGTTTTCGATTCGAAAATGCCATCAACTTGAATTCGATGAACGAAATGGGTGGAAACAAAACGCCCGGTATGTTCCGGCACGATCCTGAACCGCAGGCGCTGCAAATTGGTCAGTTCGTCAGGGCTTGCAACTGTGTTTCGCAGAGAAACCTCAAGTGCATTATGGGTGCGTGTTGTTTCGTCTTCGACCCTTCGGAAATCCAATTCGTACTGTCGCAAAACGTACTCTGCATTTCCCTGCAGGCGTATGGAACCATTCTGCATCCAGATTACCGTTTCACACATTTGCTGAACGGCCGCTGCATTGTGGCTGACAAAGAGCAATGCCTTCCCCCTATCGCAAAACTCCTTCATTCGCCTTGTTGCCTTGCCTGCAAAGTAGCCATCCCCAGCACCCAACACTTCGTCAATAATAAGAATCTCCGGGCTAATGGCGGTAGCAATGGCGAACGACAATCGTGCGCTCATTCCAGAACTGTAGGTTTTAACAGGTTGAAAAATAAAAGGTCCAAGCTCAGCAAAATCAACAATATCTTCGGTCAGCAGTGCCACCTTAGATGGATTACATCCACGCAGCAATAGATTGAACCTGATGTTTTCGATGCCGGTCTGCTCAGGATTCCATGCTGGCACCAAGCTTAAAAGAGCGGAGATGGAGCCGTTTACCCGGATTAACCCTTTGGTTGGTTGCAGGTTTCCTGCGATAATTTGCAGCAGAGTACTCTTCCCTGCGCCATTGGGCCCTATTATTCCGACGCGTTGACCCGCATGAATATTGAGAGAAATATCGCGAAGTGCCCAGAACAAGTCATGCCGGACCTTCCCAAAAAATAGCTCTTTGAGCATGTCCAAGGGCGTGGAATAAAGCGGAAACGCTTTGGATATAGATTGAATTTCGATGACCAAATCATGACTCATAACAAGCTCCCGAACATGAGCTTTGTCCGCCTGAACAACCGGTAACCACCGCCGAATACAAGGAGGGTCCACGCGAAGAAGATCAGCCAAGCGAATGGGTGTTCAAACCTCCCGAAATAAATAGCATCTTGGTAGGCATAGATCATGTAGGTAAACGGGTTAATCCAAAGGAGGGGTCGGAAGACGTCGGGAACCCACCCTGGCAGAAATACAATCGGCAATATAAACATTGCAATAAGAGTAAACAGCTGCACGATCTCTCTTAAATCTCTGAAAAATACTGCAGTGGAACTCAGTACGAATGCAACTCCCACCATCGCCAGGAACTGCAAGATAAACAGTATCGGCAACATTATCCAAGTCACCATGACAACCTGTTGCGATATGAGTATGTAAGCCAGAGTTGAGATGATTCCTATAATCCATGTAACCAGAGAAGACACCACATCACGGATGGGTAGGATCTCAATGGGAAAAATAAATTGTTTAACAAGCGCTGAATTAGAAATAATAGAACCGACCGCAGTTGTCATGGATGTCTGGAATGCAAGCCACGGAATAAGACCTGAGAGCATATAAGCCGTATAATCCAATGGCAACTCGTGTGTACCTCCTATTCGCTGCAAGAACACTACCCCGAATAAGAAAAGGTAGAGACAGGTAAAGGCGAGCGGGTGCAAGATGACCCAAACACTGCCGAAAAACTGCCCCTTATATCGTCCTGTCAGGTCCCCTCGTGACATTTCCAATATCAAACGCGAATGCTCCCAGATGAAGCTTATCGCCTCGGATGAAGCACGAAGGATGGAAGCCGGGGATAAGATTTTCCGTATCATTTCTAAATTTCCATTCGGGATAGCAAGATATCAGATACAACTATTTTAGTTTCAAATCAGAAACTTTTCGCACCATTTTTCCAAATTTAAAAGAGACCAGATCAAAAGGCGACGGTTCTCTCGTCCTTCGAGGTGATCATTTATCAAGGCCTGCACGGCATTCTTGTCCAGGAATTCATAGATGAGCGCGTTGCTTTGGTACAGCGTCCGCCTTACATAGTCCATGCTTTCGCCCTTGAACCAGCTCGCATCCGGTGCTGAAAATCCCTGCTTTTCACGCTCGGTTATTGCCCCCGGGATGTGGTTCCCCATGACTTTGCGCAGGATCAGCTTGCCGTCTCTTGTCTTTTGGAAATATTTGGCAGTCTTGAATCCAGGTTCGTTTTCATTCAACCGCACTACTTCTCCGAGGTTTCCCAGTTTCATTCTGACGGGAACTCTCATGGCGAAGTCGACGAGGTCATTGTCCAGAAAAGGCACCCGGGTCTCAAGTGAATGGGCCATGCTCAATTTATCCTCGATCACCAATAACCCGTGCAGAAAGGTTTTCGCTTCAAAATAGAGGGAATGGTTGATGTAATCTTCCGGCCGGCTGAGCATCGGCACATGTCGCCCGAAAACGTCCCGGAATATGTCCCGTGTCCAGATGTGTGAAACTTCATTCCAAATGGGGGAAAAGACCCTTTTGATTTCACGGTTCGGTATCAGGCGCTGCCAGAAGCCGTAATACTTGTCTATGTAGTTTTCGAAATCGTTGTTGACCACGGCTCGGTAGTACCGCCAAGGATATCCACCAAACAATTCATCTCCACCCGCTCCCGAAAGTACTACTTTTACAAATTTGCTTGCCAGTTGTGCAACGTAAAAATTGGGATAACTTTGTCCCACTCTCGGTTCTTCGATATGCCAGGCGAGTCGGGACATGATCCGTCCCATATCTCCGGCTTTGAGCACCATCTCATAGTGCTCGGTCTTGAAGATGTAAGACATGTACTCGGCCGTTGAGCGTTCGTCATATCCCATTTCGACGCCTGAAGCCGAGTTGAGATCAAAACCACAAGTGAAAGACTTGATATACGGAAGTTGCTTTGCTGCTATTGCCGTCACCGACCCGCTGTCCATGCCGCCGCTAAGGTAGGCCCCGACGTCGACATCAGCTATCAATTGTCTTGAAACCGCTTGAACAAACAAACGGTCGAGCTCTTCTATGTAATCCTTCGCGGAGGCAGGATTCTCGGGTTCCAGAAAACAGTAGTCCCAGTAACGCTGTGGAGATGATTCATGCGGATGATTACCGAACCGCACTTCGAGCGATGTGCCGGCAGGCAGCAACTTCACTCCCTCGAACAGCGTTTGGTCTGTGAAAAAGTTCTGGAAGGTAAGGTATTCAAGCAGTCCCGCCTTGTTCATCTTTGCAGTCACGGAGCCGCTTGCCAGAATCGCCTTGATCTCTGAAGCAAAGACAAAGGTGGAGCCGCTCCATGCGTAGTAAAGAGGCTTGATACCATAACGGTCCCGCGCTAAAAAAAAACGGCGCTCCTGCTTGTCCCAAATGGCGAATGCGAACATGCCGTTGAGGCGAGGCAGAGCCTCGCTGCCCCATTCCACCATAGATTTGAGCACCACTTCGGAGTCGGTGCGCGAGTGGAAATGATGACCTTTAGCTTTGAGCTCGACCCGCAACTCGTTGAAGTTGTAGACCTCACCGTTATAGGAAATGACATAACGGCCGTCTTCGGTCGCCATGGGTTGGTGGCCGGCAGGTGAGAGGTCAATTATCGCCAAGCGGCGATGCCCCAACGCAAGCGGCCCATCTACAAAACTACCTTCACCATCCGGACCCCGATGGGCGATCGAGTCTGTCATGCGCTTAAGGACAACCGGAGAAGCGGGCCTGTCGTCCGTATTATAATAACCGGCTATTCCACACATCTTTGTGCCGTCTCTACGTAGTATCCTCTCAGCCGAGAGTGGCTATTTCGCTATGCGAGCCTTCTCTTTCGCCACTCGATCAGTTTTAACAATCCTTCCCGCAAGGAATAGCTATACTTGAATGCGAGATCTTGCGAGGACTTCTTAATGCAGCCAATTCGGTTCTTGACCAGCCGCCGGGCGTCATCTGGACTGTATGGCTTATAAGTCACCTTCAGTTTAGAGTCCTTTAACTCAAGAATGAGATCACAAAGTTCTCGGATGCTGGTCTGGATACCGGTCCCGACGTTATAGTTCTCGTCCGTAGCGTCCGAGCGCAGCGCGCAGACATTGCACTTTGCCACGTCCTCGACATAGATGAAGTCGTAGGCTTGCGAACCGTCCCCGTTTATGATGGGCGGTTCATTCGCATCGATCTTGTTGAGCATGATGGGGATCACGCCGGTGTAGGCTGCCGTCTGGTCCTGGTGCGGCCCGTACACGTTCATGTAGCGCAGCCCCACATAATTCAAATTATACCGATCGTAAAATGATCGGCACATGGCCTCGCCTGCGATCTTGGTTGCCCCATAGAAGTTTCGATTATGGAACGGGTGCTGTTCGGTCATGGGGACTTCCACCGCATCCCCATAAACGGATGCGGAAGAAGAGTAAACGAGCTTCTTGATCTTATTGCGAACGCATGCCTCAAGGACATTGAACGTACCCTCTATGTTCACGTGAAAAGCGGTTCGCGGGAAATCCTTGCAGTGCAGCAGCCACATTGCAGCTAAATGGAAAACATAATCACAGCCTTGCATGGCATCGTTCAGCAGGTCCACATCTCGGATGTCGCCCCCGTTAGCGTAAACGGTGCAACGTGGGTCAGAGAGATGCGGTTCCAGGTAGTTCCTTTTACCGCGGGTGAAATTGTCGTATATGACAACTTTCCCGACCTCGCTCTTCAGCAACTCGCCGACCACATGGCTCCCGATGAAACCCGAACCCCCGACAACGAGCACTTTTGCATTCGTAAGGTTATTCATTACTTCTGCCCTCTTGCCTTCCTTTTCGAAATGTCAGCCAAATTACAAGGTTCCCCGCACATGCTCTTGCTCATGGTGCTGCCTTGATGAGAAGTGGAGTCGCCTCCGTGACCTCTTTCCAGTAGGCGCCGTCATACCAATCCCGATATACGATTCTCCAGGCCAGAACGTCCCTCCTCCGCATCAGCTCCGGCGGACCGATGAAGTGATATCTCGTGGGGGATATGTTGGCCACGAATGAGAACGGGGGAGTTGGCGGAACCGGGGTCACCAGTCTCTGGTATCGTTCGACACCGCTGTTCTTGATACTGCGGATGAATTCTTCAAACCGGACGCTGGGTTCGTCACCGGCAGGTCTCTCATCCCCTCCGACCACAATGACCCCGGCAGCCGTGCCCGCCCCCCAAAGAACGGTCTCTTGCTTCGATAACGGCTGTTCATTCTTGGTTGCAATTGCTTCCTGAGGCGGGAATTGCATTGCTAAGGCAGGAGCGCATACCACAAGGGCGAAAAGGAGGCCGGACAGGCAAGCCGCCAACCCACGTGTGACCGATAGACTGGGAGCCATAACCGACAAGCCAGTAGAAAACCGTTTTACACTTTTAAGAGCACTTGCCAGAAAAATGCCTACTAGCGGGTATGCGATACACAGAACTCGGAGTCCTTCGTCAAAGTACACAAACGCCGCTGAAGCCGGAATCGATAGCAGGATCAGGCACCAGAACAGGGATTGTCCCGATTGAATCATTCGCAACAAAGCGATCCCAAAGAGAATCCAGAAGTATTGCGAATTGGCGGTGCCGTCAAAACCTTGCATCATCAAGGTCGGGAAAGCGGTAAGGAATCCTTGGGCGCCCAGCCACAATCTATGAAGGAAAACACCGGGGTGCCGTCGCATATTGTCGATCGCGATTTGGTATAATTTATTGGCCTGATCCCTCTCGTCCAGCTCGGCCAACTCTTCCTGATATCTCTGCCGGGCGTCGTTCCAATTCCCCCCAATGCTGATTCCGGCTAGGACGAGGCTGAAATTGCCTCCCAATTGGTTTTTTGAGTTCCCGTACACATTCGAAATGAAGAAAGACGCCCCCAAACAGAGGCCAACCGTCAGACCTGCAATAAGCGTGAGAAGGATTTTGCTCTTTCGATTCTTTCCTAAATCGTAAACTATCCAGACCAGCGCTGCAGGCACGAGGAACATCGCACCCATTCTCACCAGGAGAGCCACCGTCAGTGTCCCCAAGCCGATCATTGCGAGCGGCACGGATTTTGTGAAATGGACCTCCAAAAGAACAGCGGCCGACAGACACACGAATATCAGCCCAAGCGGCTCGACCAGAAAGGTAGCTATGTACACTCGCGCGTGGATCAGGAC
>JADHED010000856.1_pt1 | contig 30339 bp, 21 predicted proteins | sample 8952041 | NCBI WGS metagenome assembly JADHED01 (sample SAMN16124423, study PRJNA663239) | bioreactor sludge metagenome | isolation source: sludge (control) | place: India:Bengaluru | collected 2018-09-08
TCGGTGGCGGGGCGCGAGATGGCCTCGATGCGCAGCGCGTCCAGCGCGGCGATCAGCGCCGGCACGAACACCAGCACGAACACCAGCAGCCCGGCCAGGCGCGACAGCTGCACGCCGGCGGCCAGCCCCAGCTTGCTGCCCAGCTGGTCGAAACCGGCCGAGCGCAGCAGGTTGCTGGTCAGGTTGCGCAGCACCATCGACACCACCCAGCCGACGCCACCGATCACCACCGCCGCCACGATGTCGGGCAGGATGTCGACCGCCCGCGCCGTCATGTCGCGCAGCGGCAACAGCAGGCCGTCCATCTGCAGCGTGCCCAGGATGGCCGGCACGAACAGCAGCACCACCAGCCAGAACAGGGCGTTGGACAGGTTTTCGCTGATCGGCGCGATGTGGGCGTGCTCGGACAGCTTGTCGTCCAGCGTGGTGCGGTCCAGCAGCTTGCGCGCCAGACCGCGCACCAGCGCCGCCACCAGCCAGGCCAGCAAGGCCAGCAGCGCCGCCCCCAGCACGCGCGGCGCGTATTCGAACAGTTGCAGGTTGAGCGCCGCGAACGAGCCCGACACCTGCGACAGCTCGAGCGCACCGAACATCGCCCCCAGCGTCAGCAGCATCACCAGCCAGAACAGCGCCAGCGCGATCGCGCCCTCCAGGTCGGCGCGCTGGCCCGAGGTGCCGGCAAAGCGCTCGTTCAGGCGCAGCAGGCGCAGGCCCTTGCGCGCCCCCGCCTTCACCAGCGCCGCCAGGAACCAGCCGACGATGACGATCAGCAAGGCCCCCAGCAGTTGCAGCACGTGGATCCCCAGCGTGCCGCGCAGGCCCGCCCACATCGTGTTCCAGTCCGCCATGTCGATGCTCCTCCTGTGTTGCCGCCTATTGTGACCCCCTGCCGCGCCGCCAGCGCCGGCCGGCCGCCGAGCGTGACGAAATGCCGCCACCGGCGCCGCGGACGTGACCGGCCGGCGTCTTCCGCGCCTGCGTGGATTGCGTTATGGTGGCGCTTGATCTGGCGCTCAACCTTCAGGGAGGTCGCTGATGACGAAACGGACGACGACGACGGTGCGCGAACCCGCGGGCATGCTGGCCACGCCCGGTCTGGCGGCTGCGCCGGTGATGGATCTGATGTGTTCGCACTTCGTGCTGACGCTGGCGGCCCAGCAGGGCAGCAAGTTCAACGTGCGGCGCGACATCAACGGCCTGATGGCGCTGGCCGGCCGCCACCTGATGTGGCCCCAGGCGGTGCTGGCGCGGCTGCGCGAGTTCCTGGCCCGGCGCTGCAAGGACAACGAGTTCTGGCGCGGCCACGAGCGGCTGTCGGACGCCGAATTCCTGGAGCGCCACGGCGCCTGGCGTGGCCCCTACGAGGAAGGCACGCTGTTCTTCTACCTGGACGAATACGCCAAGGACGCCCCCAAGGACCTGCTGGCGCTGCTGGCCGCCACCGGCCAGTGGCTGCGCCATGCCCTCAAGAAGCAGTCCACCCTGGTCGAAAAGAACATCGACGCGCTGGCCAACCTGCTGCAGCTGAACAAGGCCGAACGCGCCCTGCTGCTGTACGGCACGCTGGCGCGCTACCAGCGTGACCTGCGCAGCCTGCTGGTGGAGTTCAAGGTCAACAACGCGCCCGAGGCCTATGCCGCCATCGGCGATCTGGCCGGCGTCAGCGCCGCCGAGGTGGGCGAGGCGCTGCGCGCCGGCGGGCGGCTGGAGCGCATCGGCCTGGTCGAGAACCTGATTTCCGAGCACAGCATCACCGACCTGGCCGACCTGATGAAGGTGAGCGAAAAGCTGCCACCGGTGCTGATGCGCGAATACCGCGACCGCGCCGAGCTGATGGCGGTGTTCACCCGCCCGGCCAGCAAGAGCAGCCTGAAGGCGAGCGATTTCAGCTTCGTCGGCGACGACGTGCAGGTGCTGATCCAGCTGCTGCGCAAGGCCCAGCAGACCCAGGCCGCCGGCGTCAACGTGCTGCTGTACGGCCCGCCGGGCACCGGCAAGACGGAGCTCGCCAAGGTGGTGGCGCGCGAGGCCGGGCTGGACCTGTTCGAGGTCGAATACGCCGACCGCGACGGCAACAGCCTGTCCGGGCGCGACCGCTACCGCTCGATGCAGATCGCCCAGGTGTTCCTCAAGGGCGCGCACGAAGCGGCGCTGCTGTTCGACGAGGTGGAGGACGTGTTTCCGCCCATCAGCGTCGACGCCGCCGGCCTGATGGCGCGCGCCGAGCAGCAGGCGCTGTCGGCGGCGGTGAGCCACAGTGTCAACGGCAAGGCCTGGGTCAATCAGATCCTCGAATCCAACCCGGTGCCCACGCTGTGGGTGACCAACCGCATCGAGCAGATCGACCCGGCGTTCCGGCGCCGCTTTGCCTACCACCTGGAGCTGAAGTCACCGCCGCCCGGCGCGCGTGAGCAGCTGGTGCGCCGGGCGCTCGACGGGGTCGAGGTCAGCGAGGCCCTGGTGGCGCGGCTGACCGAGCGCAAGGGCCTGACGCCGGCGCAGATCCGCACCGCGGTGCGCTTTGCCGATCTGGCGCATGCCGACGACGCCCGCGGCGGCGCCGCCTTCGAGGCGCTGATCGAGCGCCAGCTGAAGAACGCCGACGCCGCGCTGGGGCGCAGCGGCGAGAGCGCGCCGGCCAAGGGGCGGCGCAGCGTCACCACCTACGACCTGGGCATGCTGAACGTCGAAAGCCGCTTCGAGGTGCCGCGCATCGTCGAGGCGCTGAAGGCGCGCGGCCATGGCGCGCTGTGCTTCTACGGCGCACCGGGCACCGGCAAGACCGCGCTGGGTGAATACATTGCCGAGCAGATGGGCAAGCCGCTGATCGTCAGGCAGGCCAGCGACCTGGTGAGCAAGTTCGTCGGCGAGACCGAGCAGAACATGGCCGCCATGTTCAAGGAAGCCAGCGAGGAAAAGGCGGTGCTGCTGCTGGACGAAGCCGACAGCTTTCTGCTGGACCGACGCGGCGCCCAGCGCAGCTACGAAGTCACCGAGGTCAACGAGATGCTGCAGCAGATGGAGCGCCACGACGGCGTGTTCATCTGCACCACCAACCTGCTCGATCGCATCGACCAGGCGGCGCTGCGGCGCTTCACCTTCAAGATCCGCTTCAAGCCGCTCACCGCCGAGCAGCGCGAGCACATGTTCGTCACCGAGGCGCTGGACGGCCAGGCCGACGCGCTGACCGACGACGCGCGCCGCCGCCTGGCCCGACTGGAGCAGCTGTGCCCGGGCGACTTCGCCGCCGTCAAGCGTCAGGTGGACATCCTGGCCAGCCGCCTGACGCCGGAGGAATTTCTCGAGCAGCTCGAATCCGAGCACCGCATCAAGCCCGAGGTGCGCGAGCAGCGCTCGATGGGCTTTCTGCACTGAGCCTGTTGCTTCGGAAACTTGATGTTTGAACCTAGAAACGGCTTCGCGCCCAAGAACGCGACCGATGACACCGGCTGCGCCGGTTCGTGAATCAAGCCTGCGTCGCGGCGGACGGCGACAGCGCGCTCGGCACGGTCGGCATGAATTCGCACAGCCCGCGCGCCACCTCGTGGTCGGGGCGCAGAACCGGAGCCACGGCGGCCAGGCGCTCGGCCTTGCTCATCGGCACGGTGGGCATGAATTCGAACCGGGGCGGCGCCGCGTCATCGAGCGACAGCAGGACGGTGGGTGCTTCGGCGCGCACGGGCGCGGGCGCGGCGGGCGGGGGCAGGGTGCTGAGTGTCGCGGCCTGCGACCTGGCGTCGGGCCGCGGTGCGGCGCTCGGACGGCTGGACAGCTGCTGCGGCTCGAGCAGCAGGATGCCGCTGCGGCGGGCAAGCTGCCGCGCCGCCGCCGTGAACACGTCGCCGGCGCACAGCAGCATGCCCCGATCGGCCCCGCGGCGCGCCATTTCGCGCGACAGCCGCTGCACCGCAGCGGCGTCGACCCGGCGCGCCCGCCACAGCTTGGTCTGCACCAGAAAGCGGTGGGATTCGTTGTGCAGCAGCAGGGCTTGGCCAGCCGCCCAGGTCCTGGTGGCGCCCTCGCGCACCAGACCATGGGCATCGAAGAACCAGTTGGCCATCTGGGTCAGCCGCGACCAGTCCGGTGACGCCAGCGGTCGCCGCACGCCCACGCCGGCGCGCCGGCGCCCCGGCCCAGCCCGAAAGCCGAAACCGCCCGCCAACACCAGAACCACACCCGCCCGCAGCCAGGGCGGCGGCAGACCCAGATCGACGGTCTGGCGCGCCACCGCCTCCTGCCGCAGCGTCAGCGTCAGCGCCAGCAGCGCCGCGCCGGCGCTGGCCAGCAACCAGGGCGTGCGCATGCGGGTCGAGGCCCGCGAGGGCAGAGCGTGCTTGCTCCGCGTGGTGGATGTCATGTGATTCTCCCTGCGGGCAGCGGGTGCCCAGCGGCATTGTCGGCGCGCCGGGGCGCTGATGTCTGTGTCACAGTTCACGCGCCGCGCGTCGGCGCCGGCGCCGCACCCCGCCACGGGGCGACGGCGTGCAATAGTGCGCAGTCGCGGCGCGGCGGGCGCCGCCGGGTCGTGGCCGGCAGGCGACGCTCAACCGGCCCCGCGCGCCACCCGCAGCACCTCGTCGCCGTAGCGCTCCAGCTTGCTGGCGCCGATGCCGCTGATGCCCTGCAGCTCGGCCAGCGACTGCGGTGCGCGCTCGGCGATGGCGGCCAGGGTGGCGTCGTGAAAGATCACGTAGGCGGGCAGGTTGTGCTCGCGCGCGACTTCGCCGCGCCAGGCCTTGAGGTCGGCAAAGCGCTGCTGGGCGGCGGCGTCCAGGCTGGCTGCGGCGGGCGCGGGCGTGGTGCCGCGCGCCGCCTTGCGCTGGCGCGGGCGTGCCGCCGGTGCGGCCACGTCGGCGCGCAGCCGCACCGCCTGCTCGCCGCGCAGGATGGGGCGCGCGCCGTCTTGCAGCTGCAGCGTGTGGTAGCGCTCGGCATCGACGTGCAGCGCGCCGCTGGCGATCAGCTGGCGCAGCACGGCGCGCAGCTGCGCCTCGCTGAACTCGGCGCCCAGGCCGAAGGTGCTGAGCTGCTCGTGACCGAACTGGCGCACCTTGTCGGTGGCCTTGCCGCGCAGGATGTCCATCAGGTGGCCGGCACCAAAGCCGATGCCGCTCATCTGCTGCACGCGATAGACGGTGGACAGCAGCTTGCGCGCGCAATCGGTGGCGTCCCAGACCTGGGGTGGCTGCAGGCAGTTGTCGCAACCCCCGCAGTAGGCGAGGGGCTGCAGATATGAACCATTTTGGCCGCTGGCGCTTGCTGGTGCTGCGCAAGCAGCTATTGAATCAGGAGCATCTTCACGCGGCCGGGACACCATCTGCTCGCCAAAGTAGGCCAGCAGTCGCGCACGCCGGCAGTCGGTCGCCTCGGCCAGCGCCAGCAGCGCGTCGAGCTTGCCGCGCATCACCTGCTTGAAGTCTTCCTCGGCCGGGCTTTCGTCGATCATGCGGCGCTGGTTGACCACGTCCTGCAGGCCGTAGGCCATCCAGGCGTCGGCCGGCGCGCCGTCGCGCCCGGCGCGGCCGGTCTCCTGGTAATAGCCCTCGATGTTCTTGGGCAGATCGACGTGGGCGACAAAGCGCACGTCGGGCTTGTCGATGCCCATGCCGAAGGCGATGGTGGCGCACATCACCACGCCGTCCTCGCGCAGAAAGCGGTCCTGATTGCGCTTTCGCTCGTCGGCGGGCAGGCCGGCGTGGTAGGGCAGCGCGGCGATGCCGTGCTGGCACAGCGTGGCCGCGAGTTCTTCCACCCGCTTGCGCGACTGGCAGTAGACGATGCCGGCCTCGCCCTCGTGCTGCTGCTCGATGAACTGCAGCAGCTGGCGCGTGGCGTCTTTCTTTTCGACGATGCGATAGAAGATGTTGGGCCGGTCGAAACTGCTGACGAACTGGCGCGCATCCTGCAACTGCAGCCGCTCCACGATGTCGGCGCGCGTCAGCGCATCGGCGGTGGCGGTCAGCGCGATGCGCGGCACCTGCGGCCAGCGCTCGTGCAGAACGGTGAGCTGCCGGTACTCGGGCCGAAAGTCGTGGCCCCACTGGCTGACGCAGTGCGCCTCGTCGATGGCAAACAGGCTGAGCTGCCCGTGCGCCGCCAGCGTGTCGAGCAGGCCCAGAAAGCGCGGCGTGGCCACGCGCTCCGGCGCGGCGTACAGCAGGGTCAGCTGGCCGGCCAGCAGCTGGCGCTCGATGCCTTCGGTCTGCTCCCAGTCCTGGGTGGAATTGAGGCAGGCCGCCGCCACGCCGGCCTCGTGCAGCGCCCCCACCTGGTCGTGCATCAGCGCGATCAGCGGCGAAATCACCAGCGTCACCCCGCGCCCGGCGCGCTGGCGCACGATGGCCGGCACCTGATAGCACAGCGACTTGCCGCCGCCGGTGGGCATCAGCACCAGCGCGTCGCCGCCCTCGATCACGTGCTGGACGATCTCGGCCTGCTGACCGCGAAACGCCGGGTAGCCAAAGACATCGTGCAGAACGGCGAAGGCGGAGGACACGAAAATACTATGATTTATATAGCTGCTGGCGCTTGCTGGTAAAGTGCCAGAGCCTGATTTGATTTGCAATGATGGGGCGCGATCGGGCGACGCGGCGGCCGCCAAAGCTGCCGATTGTGCCCCCGGGAAGGCGTGCGGCGTCAGCCCAGGGCGCGCACCAGCGCCGCCGCCGCCGCGCCCAGCACCACCACCAGCAGGAACGGCGCGCGCAGCGCCAGCGCCAGCGCCGCCACGGCCAGCGCGGCCAGCCGCGCATCCAGCGCCAGCGCCTGCCCGCTGGCGAAGGTGTTCATCACCGTCAGCGCTGCCAGCAGCGCCACCGTCATGGCGCCGGCCACGCGCGGCATGCGCGGGTTCAGCAGCCAGCGCGCCGGCACGGCGTAACCCGCCAGCTTGATCGCCAGCGCGGCGGCGCTGGCCAGCACGAGGGCCGTCCACAGCGTCATGCGCGCGCCTCGTCGTTGGCGTGCGGTGCGCGCCCCCACCAACCCCAGGCCGCGCCCAGCAGCGCCGCCAGCAAAATCGGCAGCCCCGGCGGCAGCTGCGGCAGCGCCAGCGCCGTCGCCAGCCCGCAGACCAGTGCCAGCGCCACCGCCTCGCGCTGGCGCAGGCGCGGCCACAGCAGGCCCAGAAAGGCCGCCACCGCGGCGCCGTCCAGCCCGAAGCGGCGCGGATCGCCCAGCGCGTCGCCCAGCAGCGCGCCCACCCCGGTGAACAGGTTCCACAGCACGAACACGCCCACGCCCGCGGTCCAGAAGCCGCGCCGCTGCTCGGCCGCATCGGTCTGTGCCAGCGCGGTGGCGGTCGATTCGTCGATGGTCAGCTGCGCCGCCAGCACCTGGCGCCAGCCGCGCAGGCCCAGCACGGGCTTGAGCTGCAGGCCGTACACCCCGTTGCGCACCCCCAGCAGCGTGGCCGCGCCGACTGCCGCGCCCGCACTGCCGCCGCCCGCCAGCACGCCGATGAAGGCGAACTGCGAGCCGCCGGTGAACATCAGCAAGCTGAGCGCCATCGCCTGCGCCACGCTCAGGCCCGAGGCCACCGCCAGTGCGCCAAACGAGACGCCGTACAGCCCCGTGGCCACCGCGATCGACAGGCCCATACGGGTGGCGGGGGTGAGCGCCGAAGCCTTGCGTTTCGTGGGCTGCGTCATGTGGACCGAGCGCACACCATCAGCTGTTGCTGCATCCGGGCGGGTTGGCGCGGTGGATGTAAAGATGTACTCATTCGTAAGCCAAGGCCGAAAAACATAGCAGGCTTGCTTTGCCCTCGTGCGGTGGGGTTTCGCGACCTGACCGCGCCGCGCCTATGGCGTGCGACAGGGTGGTGACACTTCTGCATCATGTCGTGACAATCGCAGCCTTCGTTGGTGCAGATGTTGCATGCCTGTTCATCACGTCCTGCATGCCGGCAGCGCTGCCCACCACCACATCCCAGGCCCACAGGCCCAGGCCGCCCTGGACATTGACGGCCTGCACCCACAGGTCGAGCGCGCGCCGCTTGGCCTGGTCCTGCGGCGAATCCTCGCCCTTGATCTCCAGCACCAGCGTCTTGCCCGACTTGAAACGCACCAGGAAGTCGGGGATGAACCGGCGCTTGCTGCCGTTCCACAAATACAGGATGTGAAAGCCCAGGTGGTCGTTCTTGGCCCAGGCCGCCACCTCGGGGTGCTTCTCGGCCACATTGGCGGCGTATTTTTCCCAGCCGCTGTCCACCACGATGTGGCTGATCTGGCTGCGCTCGGTGGGCTCGGCCACGCGCGTGGTGTACCAGGTGCGCATGTCGCGCGTGCTGCCCATCGGACGCTCGCCGTCAAACACCGCCTCCAGCCGCACGGTGTTTTGCTGCACCACAAACGCCATCAGGTGCTGGACGATGGCGTCCATGTGCAGCGACAGCAAAATCCGCCTGCGCAGTGGATCCTGGTGGAACAGCGAGGGGATGTCGATCCGGTCCGACGCCAGAAACGCCTCCACCAGCCGCACCAGCTGAAACAGCAGGTATTCGCGCTGGCCCTTGAACTGGTGCTGCAACTGCTCGAACGCCTTCTGCGCCGCCTTGAACACCAGCCTTTGCAGCCGAAACGCCTCGGGCAGCTTCTCCAGATCGATGGTCACGATCTGGCTCCAGTCCGCCGCGCCGCCCAGCGCCGGGGCAATGTCGGCCGTCAGCGCCACCTTGGCGGGGTCGATGGTCAGGCGTGCAACCTCGCTCCACTGCACCACCAGCTGCGGGCGCACCACCTCATCCACGCGCAGAACGTTGGGCCATCTGATCTCGTGCACCTGCCGCTCGGGCAGGGCCTTGATCTGCTCGACGTGCTTGGGCGGCGGCGGTGGCGGCCCATCGCCACCGGGCGGCATGGCCACCGACAGCGGCACGCCAAACACGTTCACAAACTCGGGCGCGTACAGGCCGGTGTCCGGGTCGATGTCGTAGGCCACGCGGCGCAGGCCACGGCCAATCACCTGCTCGCACAGCAGCTGGCTGGTGAAGGCGCGCAGGCCCATGATGTGCGTCACCGTCTTGGCGTCCCAGCCCTCGGACAGCATGGCCACCGACACCACGTTCTGCAGGTCCTGCCCAATCTGCCCCGGCTTGCCCACCGTGTCCACCAGCTCGCGCAGCACCTCTTCCTTCCTGGTGCTGGGGGCCAGCCAGCGCTCCTTGTCCAGCCCCTGGATGCGCGCGGCCTGCACGATGGCGCGCAGGCGCGCGTCGTAGTCCTTGTCGGCACTGGCCGCCTCGCCCAGCTCGGCCTTTTCCAGCACCTTGGAATCCACCCGCAGCGTGCGCTCGGCCGCGTGCAGCTCGCTCCACTGCGCGTGGCCCTGGGTGAAGTAGTGCTCCACGCGCGCGGCGGTTTCGGTGCGGTTGCACACCGTCAGCATCACCGGGGGCGACAGGTGGCCCTGCGCCGCCCAGTCGGCCGCCGTGGCGCGCCAATCGGCGCCCAGCAGCGTGTAGGCCTGCTGCACCAGGGCGGGCAGCGGGTCGTGGGGCTCGGCCTTGCGGTTCAGGTCGCCGGCCACGTCCGTCTCGCGGTACAGGTGGTAGAGCTTGGGGCGCAGCGTCTGCGCGTCGGGCAGGGCGTCGTCGCGCACCACCACGCGCGGCGTCTTCACCAGCCCGGCCTCGATGGCATCGTTCAGGCCAAAGTCCGACACCACCCAGCCAAACAGCCCCGCCTCGGTGTTGCTGCGGCCCGTGGGCGCAAACGGCGTGGCCGACAGGTCAAAGCAGCGCGCAATGCGCCGGGTTTTGTGCAGGCGGTCCAGCCCCTCCACCCAGCGCGTGGCCTCGTCCAGGTCGATGCCCAGCGCCTGGGCATCGGCGCGGCTGACCTTGATGTCGGCGGGCTTGCGGTAGGCGTGGTGCGCCTCATCGTTGATCACCACCAGGTTCTTGCAGTGCGCCAGCGCGCCCAGCACGCGGCGGGTGAAGGCCTCGTCGCTCTCCTGGCCCTTTTTCACCACCGAACGCTCGGGCTCCTTGAGCGGCATCAGCGTGTGCCAGTTCTCGATCAGCACCTGGGCGCGGTTGAGCTTTTGCCGCAGCGCCTCTGAAGGACACAGGTCAAACAGGTCGTAGTAGTTGTGCTCGTGCCCCGGCAGCAGCACCTGCAGGCGCGACTTCACCGTCAGCCCCGGCGCCACCAGCAAGATGGCACTGGAATACCGGCGCGGCGACTTCGGGTAGGCCAGCGCATTGAGCACCTGCCAGGTGATGATCATGGCCATCACCGTCGTCTTGCCGCTGCCCGTGGCCATCTTGCTGCACAGGCGCTCGAAGTCGCCGCCGTCGCCCGGAATGTGGATGCCCTGGCGGTACTCGGGCAGCGCCTCCAGGTGCCAGATCAGCGTCTCCATGGCTTCGAGCTGGCAAAAGTAGAACCGGTACTGGCGGCGCGACACCTGGTCCGCATCCCACCAGTGCTGCAGCAGCTCCTGCGTGATGGCGCTGCAGCCCGGCCAGCCGTCCGCGCGCCACTGGCGCACGCGCTCGCGGATGGTATCCACCAGCGGGATCGGTACCTGGCGGCGCGTGTTCTCGCGCGTGTCGATGATCTCGTAGCCCGCCGGGCGGCGCGTGGGCTCCAAGCGCAGCGTGCGGTCGGCGTTCTCGGCCCAGTGCTGCTGCGGCTCGGTGAAGGCGCTGTTGATGATGAGGGAGGAGGGGGCGGCCAAGACGACTCACTTCAAAAAGGTTTGCAGGCGGCCAACGGTGCGGGCCAGACTTGGTGCTGCAGCCATGGCCGCGTCCACGCACCAATGCGCACGCACGAAGCTGCACAGGCGTTCGTTGTACAGCGGGCCAATGGGCACGGCACTGCCCAGTGCGGGCACGATTTCTGCGGCCAGGCGCTTGTTGCGGCTGCGGCGCACCAGGTTGACCAATTCCTGCTTGGGATCGGGAAGCGATTCGGGTGCGCTGCTTACTTTGCCCGGCGGTATGCCAGCGAATTCGGCAAAACCCAGCCTGTCAGCCAGCACCCAGGCTTCTGCCTCGCGCACGGCTACGCGAAACAGCATGGAGTCGGGAAGGTTCGCCACCCCCCATTGCTGGCGCAGCTGCACCGCGCAAGCGCTCTGATCAAGGTCCACCAGCACCACATGCGGCAGCACCCGGCTGGCCCCCAGGTACTTGCCCACCGATTTACGCATGTTGCCCACGCCACGCTCCACCAAGGTGCGCGCAACAACGTAGCGCCGACCGGTATGTGCCAGCGTTTTTTCCATCAGGGCCAGACTCAGGGCGTCCTCGACCACCAGGGCGATTTCCAGCGCACCAGCCATGGTCAGAAGATGGAAAGCTGCGTCATTTGATGGCGTTGCGGCTTGCGCACCATGGCCTCGGCCACGTTGTAGCCCGCGGCAACCAACTCCAGCTCCTGGGCTGTGGCGGGGGCCACGCACGTGCCTTCGGCTGATGGCACCAGGCGTAGCACATCGCGCGGGTCCACGCTGCTGTGCTCCAGCAGGGCTTCGCTGTGCGTCGTCACAAACACCTGGCGGCGGTGCTTGGCCTGGCGCTGCATCTGCCACAGCAGGGGCGGAATCTGCCGCACGATGGACTCGTTGAGCGACAGCTCGGGCTCCTCCAGCAACAGCAGGGAATCGCCATCGAGCAGGCTCCACATGATGCCCAGCAGGCGCAGCGTGCCATCCGAGAATTGGTCCTCCCGCTGCCAGCCCGCATCGGGCCGCCAATGCTCGTACAGTGCTTCCAGGTGCGGCGTGCCCGTGGCCTCGTCGCGGCTGAACTTCAAGTTGCGCATATTGGGGACGCAGGCTTGCAAGGCGGCCTCGATCTTTTTCAGCCTTGAATTGCGGGTGCGCTCCGAGGTCTTGGCAATGCGCTCCAGAAACGACTGCCCAAACGGATCACCTTCCAGCAAGGAAGTGGCGCCCAGCTCAGCATGCTTGAGCAGCTGCGGCACCAGATGCAGGTAGGTCAGCCCGGCAAAAAACTGTGCAATGTCCCGAAAATCCTTGTTCGCGTTCACCTGCTCCAGGCTGGTTTCCGTCAGGCGCTCGGGGTCAGCCCGGTCTTCCGGGTGGTTGGGGCGGTCGAGCAAAACGGTGTTGCTGCGCAGGTCTTGAACCTGCTCCCGGCTCACCACCACTCGCTGTTTGCCCTTGCCTTCGCTGCGAAAGGCCAGGCCGTAGCGCCACAGCGGTGGCGTGTCGATGCGGTCTGCCAGCTCAACCTCAATGAATACCTCCGGGTCGCGGCGCGCCAGCAGGCAGCGAACCTTGGTCATGCCGCCACGCTTTTCCACGGCACGCTGCAGGCCTCCGCCCGTGGGCTTGGCAATGTCGCGCAGAAAACGCAGTACATCCAGCAAATTGGACTTGCCGGACGCATTGGGGCCTATGACAAAAACCCGTTCGCGCAAGTCCACCTCAATCTTCTTGAAGTTGCGCCAGTTCTGCAGTTTGAGCTTGGTGATCAGCATGAAACGCTCCTTACGCCCCAGGGGCGGCCATATCCAGCCGCATCACCTTCAGCGACTCAATCCCCCGGTCGTCCACGATCTTCACCGCCACCTGGCCGTTCTCGCCCGCGGCGAAGGGCAGCGACAGGGTGCCGGTGAAGGCCTGCAGCAGCTCGGCGTCCAGCTCGGCGCGGATGTCCTTCTTCAGCTTCATCCAGCCCTCGTCCTTGCCCGCCATGGGGAAGAACACCTGGTGCGGGAACAGGCTGCGGCCGTCGTAGTCGGTGTCGAGCTGCCAGGCGGCAATCTTGCCCTTGCCGCCCGAGACCAGCTCGCCGCGGGCCGTGTCGAAGTAGTCAAAGCCGTTCACCTCCACCTGCCACAGCCCATCCGGCGTGCGCTGCAACTGCACGTCGGGCTGGCCCATGAGCCAGAAGCTCTGGTTGCTGGCGCGCGCTTTTTTGAGGTCCTCGGTCAGCAGGTCGGTGTTCATCTGCGCCTTCAGCGCCGTGATGCCCTTGAGCGCGTCAATGTCCTTGGCCGCCTCGGGGTCGAAAGCAAAGGCGCAGAACACGATCATCTTGGGGCGCGGGAACAGTTCGCCCGCCTCGTTCAACGCGCGCTCCACCTGGCGCTGCTCCAGCGCGCCGTGCTCGGGGCCAAAGCTCACCACCACGCGCTCGCCCGTGTCCAGGCTGCCGCTGGCGTGCAGGCTGGCGGTGCCGGGCAGCACCTCCAGCTCGGCAAAGCGCAGCATCTGCCCGCCCTTGCCACGGATGCCGGTTTTCAACAGTTCATCGCGCCAGGCATGCTGGCGGCTGGTGTGGCCGCTGCGGGCCAGGCTGCTGTCTGCCAAATCGGCCCTATCGGAAATATTGGTCAAATTGGCCTCCAGCCCTTGCGCAGACTGCGCTGGCAGCTCCTCAAGTGATAGCACTGTGGGGAAGGGCACGGCCTCTACGGTGAACGGGCCGCACACGCGCAGCTTGGCCTTGTCGCGCTCGGGTTGGTCGTACAGGGTTTCGTTGTCGGCGTTGGCGGCAATGCTGCGGTCCATCTCGGCCTGCATCTTTTGCCGCGCGGTGTGGAAGGCTGCCAGCGGCGCCTGCAAGGTGGCGGGCCAGTCGGGGGGCAGGTCAAAGGGCACTTCCCATTCGAGCAAGTCCTGGCCCTTCAGGCCCAGCACCAGCTTCTGGCCCTTGCGGGCGCCCTCGGTCACGGTGAAGGCAAAACCCGTTCGGGCTGGGCCTCCATCCGTTCGGGCCGAGCTTGTCGAAGCCGCTGCCCCCAGCGCGGCGTTCAGGCCGGCCAGCGCAGTGGTGATGCCGGGGTGCAGGCGCTCGTAGATTGCGTCAATCTCGACATTGTTGGCAATGCTTTTGAGCGTGACGTGGGGCACGGTTTTGTAGATAAAGCCGCCGCGCAAGCCCTCGTTGGGGTAGCGCAGGGCGAAGTAATCAAAGCTGGCCGTCATCAGCCGCTGTTTGGCCAGCGTGATGGCCACGCGCGAGGTGTCGCAGGTCATCCAGCGGCGGCCCCATTTCTCGGCGACATAGGCCGTGGTGCCGGAGCCGCAGGTGGGGTCTAGCACCAAATCGCCGGGGTCGGTGGTCATGAGGAGGCAGCGTTCTATCACGTCATTGGATGTCTGGACGACGTAACTTCTGTCCCTGGCTCCAATAGTTTCGTCCCACAAATTTGTGATTTTGGAAAGAGGGTAGTCATCGAGGAACAGCAAAAATTGAAGCGACTCACCCTCTGCTTCGATACGATTAGCTTTGATTAATCGCTGCATTCCTTCAACGCCAGTGATCCAGCATCCATTGCCTCTCGGAAGCCGTTCTTTTCCCCGAAATGAAATCGGGAAAACACTGGCTGGAGAGAACGTAGGCGGTGCCATTGAAACTAGCCTTCCTAGTCGGCTGGCCTCTGGAAGCAACGAGTGGTTTCCTTTTTCGATAGCAACAAGCTTGCGCCGAGCTCCGTCCTTATCGAGCCAACTCCAGTGACCGTCACCTTCTACATCTTGGTATGAATACAGCTGACGGTACTTAAGTTTCGTCTTGTCTTTTCCATACCAGACTAAATAGTCCGCCATGCCTTCCAAGTGTGTTGCCCCAAGAGGCATGGTCTTCTTACGAAACGTAATCAAAGAAACGAAATTCTGTACCCCAAAAACCTCATCACACAACTCCCGCACATGATGCAAGTTCTCATCCGAAATCTGCACAAACACGCTGCCCGAATCACTCAACAACTCCCGCGCCAATAACAGCCGGTCGCGCAAATAGGTCAGGTATGAGTGAATGCCCAGCTCCCAGGTGTCGCGGAAGGCCTTGATCATTTCCGGCTCTTGCGTCAAATCCGCGTCGGCCCGGTCTTTCACGTCGCGCTTGCCCACAAAGGGCTGAAAATTGCTGCCGTATTTGATGCCATAGGGCGGGTCGATGTAGATCATCTGCACCTGCCCGGCCATGCCCTCCTTGTGCAGCAGGCTGTTCATCACCAGCAGGCTGTCGCCGGCGACCAGCCGGTTGGCCCAGCCGCGGTCGTGTTTGTAGAAGTCCAGCGCCGAGCGCAGGGGCACGTTCTCGAACGGTGCCTCAAACAGGCCGGGCTGGAAAAAGTTTTGGTGTTTTTGGCCTCTAGCGCCCGTCCCACCTGCGCTGGCAGCTATTGAATTAGTAGCATTATGGCGCTTGCCCACGCTGCTCAAGATGCTCATGGCGTCGATGCGCTCGTGCACGTGCAGGCTCACCGTGTCCACCTCAAACGCGGTGCGCTCGGCCTTGCCCGTCCATTGCAGGTAGGGCGCGCCCATGCGCTGCAGCGTTTGCAAGGCGTGGCGCATGGCGGCGGGGTCGTTGCCGGCCAGGGCGTCGGCAATCAGGCCGTCGGCCTGGGCGCGGGCGCTGTCGAACTGCAGCGCGGGGTCCAGGTGCGGGTCGTAGGCCCAGCGGGTTTTGGGCTGCTCGGGGTCGCTTTCGGTGTTGACCAGGCCCACTTCGGGGTTGTTCTTGCGCCGGTCGGGGTGGCGGTAGGCCAGCACCTGGGGGGCGCCGCCGTCGCTGGGGGCGGGGGCGGGTTTGGCCTTGGCCTTGGCGGGCCTGGCGGGCGCTGCCGCAGTGGCGGGGGCGGTGGGGGCGTTGAGTGCAAAGTCGGGCCGCTGCGCGCCGGTGGCGCGGGCGGTGGAGCCGCCGCGGCCCTTGCCCTTGACGGCCAGGCCGGCGGCCAGCAGGGCTTCGCGCGCGGCCTGAAAGTCGTCGGCGGTGACCGGGCCGGGGTGCCCGGCGGCCTGCGCGGCGGCCAGAAACTGCTGCTGCAGCGTGGCGTTGCCCACGGTGCTGTGGTCGGCGGGCAGCAGGTTGAGCAGCAGTGCTTCCAGCGCTTGCTGGCGTTGCATGGACATGGACTCCGTCCCCTCTTGGTATGGATTGCAGTAAGTTATAGCAGGCGGGCCGAGGGGAATACGGCCGTGCAAACAAGCGTTGCGACGCGCTTTCTACAATCAGCTCATGACCGCCCCCGCCTACACCCGCGCCGCCGCGCTGCCGGCCATCCTGCGCCAACGCCTCGTGATCCTGGACGGGGCCATGGGCACCATGATCCAGCAGCTCAAGTTGAGCGAGGCGCAGTTTCGCGGCGAGCGCTTTCCCGATTTCGCCAAGGACGTGAAGGGCAACAACGAGCTGCTGAGCCTGACGCGGCCCGACGTGATCCAGGCGATCCACGAGAAATACCTGGCCGCCGGCGCCGATCTGGTTGAGACCAACACCTTCGGCGCCACCACCATCGCCCAGGCCGACTACGGCATGGAAGCACTGGCGCGCGAGATGAACGTGGCCTCGGCCCGGCTGGCGCGCGCCGCCTGCGACAAATACAGCACACCCGACAAGCCGCGCTTTGTGGCCGGCGCCCTGGGCCCGACGCCGCGCACCGCCAGCATCAGCCCCGACGTCAACGACCCCGGCGCGCGCAACATCAGCTTCGAGGAGCTGCGCTCCGCCTACCGGGAGCAGGCCGAAGGGTTGATCGAGGGCGGCGCCGACGTGCTGCTGGTGGAAACCATCTTCGACACCCTGAACGCCAAGGCGGCGCTGTTTGCCATCGACGAGGCGTTCGAGCACAGCGGCGAGCGCCTGCCGATCATCATCAGCGGCACCGTGACCGACGCCTCGGGCCGCGTGCTGTCGGGCCAGACCGTCACCGCCTTCTGGTACAGCGTGCGCCACGCCCGGCCGCTGGCCGTGGGCCTGAACTGCGCGCTGGGCGCGGCGCTGATGCGGCCCTACATCCAGGAGCTGGCCAGGGCCGCGCCCGACACCTTCATCAGCTGCTACCCCAACGCCGGCCTGCCCAACCCGATGAGCGACACCGGCTTCGACGAGACGCCCGAGGTCACCAGCCGCCTGCTGCACGAATTCGCCGCCGAGGGCCTGGTCAACATCGTGGGCGGCTGCTGCGGCACCACGCCCGAGCACATCGGCGCCATCGCCCGCGCCGTGGGGCCGCTGGCGCCGCGCGGGGTGCAGGCGGCGGGATTTTACAAGGAAGCGGCCTGAAGGGCGGGCGCCCCGGTGCCTGGGGCTCGCTGAATTTTTAGTGAAACAGGGCGTCAACCCTTGCTGGATATTCCCGATCAGCTCTTGATTTTGTAGCTATCGGTTGGGCCGCAGCAACACCGTGCCGATGGCCACCACCACGCAGACCATCGCCGCCAGGTCGTGCCAACCAGGCCATTCGCCCACGATCAGCGGGGCGCTCAGGGTGCCGACCAGCGGCACCGCCATCACGCTCATGGCGCTGGTGGCCGCAGGCAGGGCGCGCGCCAGCGCAAACCAGATCACCTGCGCCGCGCCGTAATTGATCAGCACCGACCACAGCAGGCTGAGCCAGACCGCGGCGCTCAAGGATGCCCGCTGCGGCGGCTCCAGCCACCATGCCAGCAGCGCCAGCACCAGCGCCGACCAGGCCATCATCCACACCACCAGCGACTCGGCCGGCAGGGTCAGATGCGCGCGCCGCATCCAGATGGTGCCCAAAGCCCAGGCCAGCGCTGCGCCCTGCATCCAGGCGATGCCCGCCGGGCGGCCGGCCAACTGGGCCAGCTCGCCCCACAGCAGCAGGGTGATGCCCGCCAGCACGGCGCCCACCGCCAGCAGCAGACGCGCGCTGAGGCGCTCGCCGTAGAACAGCACCGACAGCAGCACCGTCCACACCGGCATGGTGAAGCCCAGGATGGCGGCCCGACCGGCGGGCAGATGGGCCACGCCGATGATCGACAGCGCGTGCCAGCCCAGAATGTTGGGCAGACCCAGCACCAGGACGTCGCGCCACTCGGCGGTGCCGCGCGGCCACAAGCGCAGGCCACGGGCGGCAAAGTAGGCCGCCAGCACCAGCGCACCCAGGCCCATGGTGAGGGCACGGAAGTGCAGCGGCGCCAGCTCGCGCAGCGACAGCTTCATGATGGGCCAGTTCAGGCCCCACATCAGGGTCAGCAGCAGCAGGCCGGCGAGCTGGCGGCGCGTGAGGGTGGTCATCGACGCCAGCTTACCGAGCCCTGGAGGCGGTTACGGTTCAAGCCGATGGCACAGAGTCTGCTGCGAGCAAGGCACGATCGTGCGCAGCAAGATGTGCCTCGCCATGTTCGAGGATGAAATAGCGCAGCGCCTCGGCGGCCGGCGACAGCAGCTTGGACTGCATGTGCACCACGTTCCAGGTGCGCACCAGCGGCGTTTCCTCGACCGGCACCCGTTCCAGCAGGCCGCAGCGCAGCTCCAGGCCGATGGTGTGCAGCGACAGAAAGCTCAGGCCCATGCCGGCCATCACCGCCTGCTTGATGGTCTCGTTGCTCGGCATCTCCATGGCGATGCGCGGCTCGACCCGGTGGTCCTGAAAGAAGCGGTCCATCAGTGCGCGCGTACCGGAAGCGGCCTCGCGCACGATGAGCGGGAACCTGGCCAGCGCCGCTAGCGATGGATGGCTGACAGCCAGGATGGGATGTCGCGGCGGTGCGACAAAGACATGCGGGTGCGCGGCAAAGGGCTCGGCGCGCGTGGCCATCTCCTTCGGTGGGCGGCCCATGATCGCCAGATCCACGTCACCTTGCTGCAGCATCGCCACCAGCTGCTCGCGGTTGCTGCCCACCAGCAGCTTGAGCTCCACGCCGGGGTGTTCGTCGCGAAAACGCGTCAGCAGCTGCGGCACGAAATACTTGGCCGTGCTGACCAGGCCGATCGACAAGGCCCCTGATTCCAGCTTGCGAAAGCGCGCCATCGCGTCGTCGGCGTCCTTCAGCGTCGCGAGCAACCGCTTGGCGTAGACCAGAAAGTACTCACCGACCGTGGTGAGCGACACCTTGCGCCCCTCGCGGTTGAACAGCGGCAGCTCGATCGCCGACTCCAGCTCCTTGATCTGCATCGTCACCGCCGGCGGCGTCAGGTGCAGCGCCTCGGCCGCACGCACGAAGCTCAGGTGCCTGGCGACTTCGACAAAAACCCTGAGCTGTCGGAAGGTGACGGTTTTCATTCAGGAATTCTGAATCGAGAGCCAAAGATATGTGAATTTACCATAAGCATGGTGCCGCCTACATTGAAAAAAAGAGACGCATGCCGCAGCACCCATGGACCATCGCATTGCCCCGTCGATCCTCTCTGCCGATTTCGCCCGCCTGGGTGAGGAGGTGCGCGATGTCATCGCCGCCGGTGCCGACTGGATCCACTTCGATGTGATGGACCACCACTACGTGCCCAACCTGACCATGGGCCCGGCTGTGGCGCAGGCCATCAAGCCCCATTGCAAGCGTGCCGACGGCACCCCGGTGCCGCTGGACGTGCACCTGATGGTGCAGCCGGTCGACGCGCTGGCCGCTGCCTTTGCCCAGGCCGGCGCCGACCTGATCACCTTCCATCCCGACGCCAGCACGCACGTGGACCGCACCTTGCAGCTGATCCGGGCGGCCGGCTGTCAGGCCGGGCTGGCGTTCAACCCGGCGGCACCCATCGATGTGCTGGAGTGGGTGATCGACAAGGTCGATCTGGTGCTGGTGATGAGCGTCAACCCCGGGTTCGGCGGGCAGACTTTCATCGACGGCACGCTGCCCAAGCTGCGACGGCTGCGCCAGTGGATCGACGCCGAACACGAACGGTCCGGACGCACGATCCGGCTGGAAGTGGATGGCGGCATCAAGGCCGACAACATCCGCCGCGTGGCCGATGCGGGGGCCGACACCTTCGTGGCCGGCAGCGCGATCTTCGGCCAGCCCGACTACCGCGCCGTCATCGAACGCATGCGTGCCGAGCTCGAACGCGCCCGCTGACCGCACCCGAACCCCACCGACGCGACACCCCGAGGAAGTCCGCCATGCCGCTGTCCGAACGCCAGACCCTGACCCAGTACCTGATCGAGCAGCGGCGCCGCTTTCCGGGTGCCAGCGGCGAGCTCAACGCGCTGCTGCTGGATGTGGCGATCGCCTGCAAAGGCATCGCACGGGCGGTGGCCCAGGGCGAGCTGGGTGCGGACCCGGCAAGCGCGAACGCGGATGCCGGCGACGTCAACGTACAGGGCGAAGTGCAAAAGCGCCTGGACGTGATCTCCAACCAGATGTTCCTGCGTCAGACCGAGTGGTCGGGCAACCTCGCGGGCATGGCCTCCGAGGAGATGGCGCAACCCTACCCGATCCCTGCGCGCTATCCGCGCGGCAAGTATCTGCTGGTGTTCGACCCGCTCGACGGCTCGAGCAACCTCGACGTGAACGGTGCCGTCGGCAGCATCTTCTCGATCCTGCGCGCGCCGCCGGAAGTGGTCGGCGCCCACCGCGACCTCACCGAAGCGGACTTTCTGCAGCCCGGCACCTGCCAGGTCGCCGCCGGCTACGCGCTCTACGGGCCGGTGACGATGCTCGTGCTCAGCGTGGGCAGTGGCGTGGTCGGCTTCACGCTCGACGCCCACATCGGCGAGTTCAAGCTCACCCACCCGAACATCGCGGTGCCCGAGGACGCCAACGAGTTTGCGATCAACACCTCCAACAGCCGCTTCTGGGAACCACCGGTCAAGCGCTACATCGACGAGTGCCTGGCCGGCAGGAGCGGGCCGCGCGGCAAGGACTTCAACATGCGCTGGATCGCCAGCATGGTGGCCGAGGCGCACCGCATCCTGATGCGCGGCGGTGTCTTCATGTACCCGCGCGACACCAAAGACCCGAGCAAGCCGGGCCGCCTGCGCCTGCTGTACGAGGCCAATCCGATCGGCTTCATCATGGAACAGGCTGGCGGTCGTGCCAGCACCGGCCGCCGGAACGTGCTCGGCGTGGCGCCGAGCAGCCTGCATCAGCGCATCGGCCTGGTGTTCGGCTCCAGGAACGAAGTCGAGCGCATCGAACGCTACCACCAGGAACCCGCTCGCAAGGCGCCGGCGCCGCTGTTCGCCGAGCGCAGCCTGTTTCGCGAGTGAAGGCGTACACGACACAGGAGAGCCCATGTCCGAACGAAATCCCATCATCGCCATCACCGGCTCCTCAGGGGCAGGCACGTCTTCGGTGACGCGCACCTTCGAGAACATCTTCCGCCGAGAGGGCGTGACCGCCGCGGTCATCGAAGGCGACAGCTTCCATCGCTACGACCGCAAGGAGATGAAGGCACGCCAGGCCGAGGCCGAGCGCAACGGCAACAAGCATTTCAGCCACTTCGGCCCAGAGAACAACCTGTTCTCCGAACTCGAACAACTGTTTCGCAGCTACAGCGAAACCGGCACCGGCCGCCGCCGCAAGTACCTGCACGACCCGGTGGAAGCGGCGCCGTACCAGCAGGAACCCGGCACCTTCACGCCCTGGGAACCCCTGCCCGAAGGCACCGAGCTGCTGTTCTACGAAGGTCTGCATGGCGCCGTGGTCACGCCGGAAGTCAACGTTGCCCGCTACCCGGACCTGCTGATCGGTGTGGTGCCGGTGATCAACCTGGAGTGGATCCAGAAGCTCTACCGCGACAAGAACGTGCGCGGCTACTCGGCCGAGGCGGTGACCGACACCATCCTGCGCCGCATGCCCGACTACGTCAACTACATCTGCCCGCAGTTCGCGCACACGCACGTCAACTTCCAACGCGTGCCGGTGGTCGACACCAGCAACCCCTTCATCGCACGCGACATTCCGGCCGCCGACGAGAGCATCTGCGTCATTCGCTTCGCCAACCCGAAGGGCATCGACTTTCCGTACCTGCTCAACATGATCCACAACGCATGGATGAGCCGCGCCAACACGATCGTGGTGCCGGGCGGCAAGATGGATCTGGCCATGCAGCTGATCTTCACGCCCTTCATCTGGCGCATGATGGAGCGGCGGCGCCACGCCATGGGAGGACTGTGATGGCGGCCCATGCCACCGAACGTGTCGTCCGAGGCAGCGCGGGCTGCAGCGACCCACGCGCCAACGCGCTGCGTGCGCTGGCCATCGACGCCGTGCAGCAAGCCAGCTCCGGACACCCCGGCGCACCGATGGGCATGGCCGAGATGGCCGTGGCGCTGTGGGCCCGCCATCTGCGACACAGCCCGGCCAACCCGCAGTGGCCCAACCGGGATCGGTTCGTGCTGAGCAATGGCCATGCGTCGATGCTGTTGTATGCGCTGCTGCACCTGAGCGGCTATGACCTGCCGGTGGAGGAGATCCGACGCTTTCGCCAGCTGCACAGCAGAACGCCGGGGCACCCCGAGGTCGGCATCACGCCCGGCGTGGAAACCACCACCGGCCCGCTCGGCCAGGGCATCGGCAACGCGGTCGGCATGGCGCTGGCCGAGCAGATGCTCGCCCGCGAGTTCAACCGGCCGGGACACACCATCGTCGACCACCACACCTACGCCTTCGTCGGCGACGGCTGCCTGATGGAAGGCGTCAGCCATGAAGCCTGTGCGCTCGCCGGCGTCTGGGGCCTCGGCAAGCTGATCGCGCTCTATGACGACAACGGCATCAGCATCGACGGGCCCGTGCACGGCTGGTTCCGTGACGATACGCCGTCGCGCTTTCGCGCCTATGGCTGGGACGTGATCGGTCCGGTCGATGGCCACGACATCGGCGCCGTCGAGCAGGCCATCGCACAGGCCCGGGCGGGCGCCGATCGACCGACCCTGATCGTCTGCCGCACCACCATCGGACAAGGCTCGCCAGCGCGCGCCGGCACCGCCCGGGCGCATGGCGAGCCGCTCGGCGCGGAAGAGGTGGTCGCCACCCGGGCGGCGATCGGCTGGACGGCGGATGCCTTCGACGTGCCGCCCGCGGTGCGTGCGCAGTGGGATGCGACGACGGCGGGCCGCGCGCACGAGGCCGCGTGGCAGGCGAAGTTCGACGCCTACCGCGACGCCCATCCGGCACTGGCCGCCGAGTTCGAGCGCCGTGTCCGGGGCGAGCTGCCGGCGACGTTCGGCGCCACACTGCACGCCGCCATCGAGACCCTGGGTGCCACGACCGACAAGGTGGCTTCGCGCAAGGCCTCGCAGCAGGTGCTGGGCCTGCTGGCGCCCAAGGTGCCGGAGATGTTCGGTGGCAGCGCCGACCTCACCGGATCGAACCTGACCGACTTTCCCGGTGCCGACCAGCGCCACCTGAGCTATGGCGTGCGCGAGTTCGGCATGGCCGCCATCATGAACGGGGTGGCGCTGCATGGCGGCTTCATCCCCTACGGCGGCACCTTCCTGACCTTCAGCGACTACAGCCGCAACGCCATCCGCATGGCGGCGCTGATGAAGCAGCGCGTGATCCACGTCTTCACGCACGACTCCATCGGCCTGGGCGAGGACGGCCCCACACACCAGGCGGTCGAGCATGTGCCGGCGTTGCGACTGATCCCGCACCTCGACGTCTGGCGCCCGGCCGACAACGTCGAGACCGCCGTGGCCTGGGGCGCGGCGCTGCAACGGCGTGACGGCCCCACGGTGCTGGCGCTGTCGCGCCAGGGGTTGCCGCAGCTGACACGGCCCACCCAGGCCGAAGCCATGGCGCGCGGCGGTTACGTGTTCGCCGAACCGCCGCAGGAGTTGCCCGCTCAGGCGGTGATCATCGCCACCGGCTCGGAGCTGCAGCTGGCACGGCAGGCGCAGCAGCTGTTGTGGGCCGAAGGACTGCCGGCACGTGTGGTGTCGATGCCGAGCACCAGCGTGTTCGACCGCCAGGACGCCGCGTACCGCGAGCATGTCCTGCCAAGCCAGCTGCCGACGGTGGCGGTGGAAGCCGCACACCCGGACTTCTGGCGCAAGTACGTCGGCCGTCGGGGCGGCGTGCTGGGGGTCGCAACGTTCGGCGAATCCGCCCCCGCCGAGGATCTGTACCGGCACTTCGGCCTGACGGCAGAGCGCGTCGCCGCCGCGGTGCGCGCCTGCGTCCGGGCGGCGGCACCTGGCGGTGGGGCAGGCTCCTGATGCGGGCCGTCCTGTTCGACCTCGACGGCACGCTGATGGAGACCGCACCGGAGTTGACCGACGCGTTGAACGACACGCTGCGCCGGCACGACCTGCCCGCGGTCGACGAGGCGCGCGTGCGCGGCTGGATCGGTGACGGCGCGCGCGCGTTGCTGGCCAAGGCCTTCGCGCACGCCGGCGCAACGCCGGCAGCGGCGAACGCCGCCTGGCCCGGGTTCCACCGCGACTACAGCGCCCGCTGCGGCACCCGATCGTCCCTGTTTCCCGGTGCGCGCGAGCTGCTCGCCCGCCTGAGCAAGGCGGGTATCCGGACGGCACTGCTCACCAACAAGGAATCCGCCTTCGCACACAGGCTGCTGGCGCGCCACGATCTCGCCAGCGCCTTCGACCTCATCGTCGCCGGGGACACGCTGGCCGTGAAGAAACCCGATCCGGGCGTGGTCATGCACGCGCTGCAGAAGCTGCACATCGAACCCGGCCAGGCGCTGCTGCTCGGCGATTCGCTCACCGATGTGCGCACCGCGCGCGCGGCAGGCATCGCCGTGCGGATCGTGCGCCACGGTTACCCGCAGGGCGAGCTGGCGGGTGCCGACGCGCCCGACGCCTTCATCGACCATTTCGACGACTTCGATCCCGGCGCATGCAGGCACGCGCCCGCGACCTAGTTTTCAACGTCAACCCAGGAGTTCCCAATGGCCCTCGTCTCACTGCGCCAGGTGCTGGATCACGCCGCCGAACACGGCTTTGGCGTGCCGGCTTTCAACGTCAACAACCTGGAGCAAATTCAGGCCATCATGGAAGCCGCCCAGGCCACCGACTCGCCGGTGATCCTGCAGGCTTCGGCCGGCGCGCGCAATTACGCCGGCGAAGCTTACCTGCGCCACATGGTGCTGGCCGCCGTGGAAACCCATCCCGACATCCCGGTGGTGTTGCACCAGGACCATGGCGCCTCGCCTGCCGTGTGCATGCAGGCGATCCGTTCGGGCTTCACGAGCGTGATGATGGACGGCTCGCTGCAGGAAGATGCCAGGACGCCGGCAAGCTACGCGTACAACGTCGACGTCACACGCCGTGTCTGCGCGATGGCGCACGCCGTGGGCGTGTCGGTCGAGGGCGAGCTCGGCTGCCTGGGCTCCCTTGAGACCGGCGAAGCCGGCGAGGAAGACGGCAGCGGCGCCCAGGGCAAGCTGAGCCACGACATGCTGCTCACCGACCCGGCGCAGGCCAGAGACTTTGTGGCGGCCACCGGCGTGGACGCGCTGGCGATCGCCATCGGCACCAGCCACGGGGCCTACAAATTCAGCCGCCAGCCCACCGGCGACATGCTGGCGATCGACCGCATCGCCAGCATCCACGCCGCCATACCGCACACGCACCTGGTGATGCATGGCTCGTCGAGCGTGCCGCAGGAGTGGCTCGCCATCATCCGCAAGCACGGTGGCACGATCAAGGAGACCTACGGCGTGCCGGTCGAGGAGATCCAGCGCGGCATTGCCCATGGGGTACGCAAGATCAATATCGACACCGACATCCGCCTGGCAATGACCGGCGCGATGCGCAGGCTGTTCGCCGAGCAACCGGCCGAATTCGATCCGCGCAAGGCCATGGCCGAGGCCCGGCGGGCGGCCAAAGGCATCTGCCAGGCACGCTTCGAAGCGTTCGGCTGCGCCGGACACGCCGGCCGCATGCGGCCGATTCCGCTGGATGCGATGGCCCTGCGCTACCGCTGAACCCGAACCCGGCCGTTGATCGCTGGCCAGACGCCGGAGCGGCATATGGGGCCACACCGCTTCCCTGACCTTCACCGGGTGGGCGGACGCGCGCGGACGACCCGCGAATCGGACAGGGAGCACACTGCGTCATGTTGCGCGCATTGATCTGGGATGTGGACGGTACGGTGGCCGAAACCGAGGCCGATGGCCATCGGATCGCGTTCAACCAGGCCTTCGAGGCGTGCGGGCTCGATTGGCACTGGGACCTGCCGACTTACGGCCAGTTGCTGGAAGTGACCGGCGGCCGCGAGCGCCTGCTCGCCTACATGGACAGGCGCGACGATGCGCCGGCCAGCCCCGCAGGCCGTGCCGCCCTGGCACGCGCGGTGCACCTGCGCAAGAACGCGTTCTATGCCGATCTGGTGGCGCGCGGCGGCATCCCGGCCCGTCCCGGCGTGCGCCGGCTGATGGACGAATGCCAACGCCAAGAGGTGCGGCTGGCGATTGCCACCACCACCAGCACGAGCAACGTCGAGGCCCTGTTTTCCAGTCTGTTCGGCCCGACCTGGCGCGATCGCTTCGCTGCCATCGTCTGCGCCGAAGACGCCCCACGCAAGAAGCCCGACCCGCAGGCCTACCTGCTGGCGCTGCGTCGGCTCGGCGTCACGCCCCAAGAGGCCTTCGCCATCGAGGACTCGCCCAACGGCCTGCGGGCCGCGCGAGCGGCCGGCCTGCGCTGCGGCATCACTTGCAGCAGGTATTTCGCCGACGCCGGGTTCGAAGGAGCGGCATGGCTGCGGCCCGACCTCGAGACCCCAAGGCCCATGACCTTGCAAACCCTCCAGGCGCTGGATGGCGCCGCAGAAAGCGAAACCCGGCCGCGCGGCCGACCATGAACAAGAAGATCCCAGCCGCTCGGGTGCCCGGGGCGCCTGCGGCGCGCGAGGGGCCTGTTCGGCATGACCCTAACGCGTCAGGGCCAGGAACAGTTCGGGCAGCCGCCGCGGCAGCTGTTCGACACGGTCGATCACCGTCCAGCGCTGGCCAAAGATGCGGCTGACGTAGGCATCGGCCCGCGCGTCCAGACTGATGCAGTGCGTGTACAGACCTTGCCGGTCGAGCTCGCGCACCGCCTGCGCGGCGTCGGCGATCAGGTACTGCGGATCGTCCACATCGATATCGGCGGGTTCCCCGTCGGTCAGCACGAGCAGCAGCCGCTTGTCGGCCCTGCGTCCCGACAGCAGGTGTCCGGCGTGGCGCAATGCCGCCCCCATGCGCGTCGACCAGGCCCCCTGCGCCGCCGCCAGGCGGGCTTTGGGCGCGTCGCCCCACGCTTCGGTGAACCCCTTCAGGTGCAGGTAGCGCACCTCCTGTCGGGTGTTGGACTGAAACCCGGCGATGGCCAGTTCGTCGCCCAAGGCCGCGATCGCCCAGCCCAGCAGCGCCGCTGCGGCTCGGCTGAGCGACAACACCGTTGGCGCGCCGCCGGCGGGGGCGCCGGTGTGCGGCTGCCCGACCGTCTGATTGACCGATTGCGACAGATCCATCAGCAACAGCACCGAAATGTCACGCCCGTCGGTGCGTGTGCTGGTGTGGATGCGCGGGTCGGGCTGGGCGCCGGCGCGCCAGTCGGCGATGGCGCGCAGCGCCAGATCGAGGTCGAGTTCGGTGCCCTCTTCCTGGTGGCGCAGTCGCGTGCGATCCTGCGGCTTGAGCAGATCGATCCGCCGCTTGAGGTGCCGTGCCACCGGCGCGTACTGTGCGAGCAGCGCGTCGACATCGCCGGCCTGGCCTGGGGGCTGCAGGATGTCGTACACGCTCACCCAGTCGGGCCGATGGCCGCGAGTCAGGTGATCCCACTCGGGATACAGGCGCGGCGGCAGACCGCCTTCATCGGCCACCGGAGCGCGGCGCCGCGGCTCGGCGCCGGTGTCTTCCTCGTCGCCCGGTTCGATGAAGGTCCACAGATGGCGGTTGTCGTCGCGCCAGTCGACCAGCGTGTCTTCGAACTGCACGCGCGCCCGCTGATCGCTCGCGCGTCGCGTGGCGGCCGACCAGTCGAGCGCCAGCACGGCCATCTCGCGGGTGGACGACACGCCGTCGCGCAGGGCGGCACGAAAACGCCCGGCAAAGGCGAGCAGTGTCGCATCGCGGTACGGATGGGCCGGATCGAGCAGCGCGCGCGACAGGCAGACCAGCCGGTGACGCAGGCACGACACGCGGGCCGCATCGCAAGCGTCCTCGGCCGGCATGGGGTGCAGCGCCAGCAGCGCCGGCCGCAGACCGGGGTAGCGGCGCAGCACCAGATGATCGACACGCGCATCCTCGAAGCACTCCAGCGCCAGGCGCTGCAGCGGGCTCAGGTTGTCGGCCAGCTGCGGTGTGCTCCAGCGAAGATGCCCTGCCAGGTGGGCCAGCATGGCGCGGTAGCGCTGCAGGGCGGAAACTCCGGCGCGATCGTCCAGCACCTCGGGCAGGCGCAGGCCGTCGTCCTGCAGGTGCGGCAGCAGGGGCTGGCCGGTCGGATGGTCGACATGCACCGGGTACGGCACCAGCGGCAGCGCCACATCCCACAGCCCACGCAGGCCCAGTGCGAGCCGACGCTCGACGTCGATCAGCAGAGTGCCGCGGCGCTCACGCTGGAGCAGCGCGCGGGCGTCTGCCGAGGTCAGGCTGAAATAGTCGATCTGGCGCTGCGGGTGCGCGCCATGCAGACGGATCCCTTCCTGCACCCAGCGCCGCAAGCCCTCCATCGGCACCAGGGCCACCAGCACCCCCGCCTGCTGCAGAAAGGCTGGCAGGCCAGGGCTCGGTTCGGTGGCGTGGCGGCCATGGATGGAAAGGCTGGTGCGCTGCATCAGCTCGACCGTCAACGCCAGGTACTGCGCCAGCAGATGCGGCGCCGGAAGCTGCCGCGCCACCGCCGGCAGGCTGTGCAGCAGGGTCACGATGGCGGGTCCGTTGGGCGACTTCTGGAACGCCGCCGCGGCCGCGCACAGCGGCGCCAGCGAAGACTCGCCACAGCAACGCGCCACCGCGGGCCAGGCGGCGAGAAACTGCAGCACCGGCTGGGCGCCGCGCCCCAGCTTGCCGAACCAGCGCGCCTGGTCGAGGTAGGCCGCCATGCCAGCCGGGGTGAGCGTGCGCAGGGCCTCGTCGATGCAGTCGTCGAACACATCGTCGATGGCGGGAAAGCGACAGTCGAGGCGCTCGCGCAGTGCCGCATGGCGCGACGCCGCGGCCGCCGGCGGCGGCGGCGCCTTGCCGTAGGCATCGAAGCGGGCCGTCTGGCTCATCGACAGTCACACCGCGATGGCGTGCCGGGCTCGACCAGGCCGGGCTTTGCCGCCTGGCCTACCGCCCGTGATCGAGGGACCGACCCCCGCCCGGCTGCGGCCGCCATCAGACGTCGCATTGGCGTCGCTGCAGGCATGCGATCAGCTCATTCAAACACGGCATCGATCGCGTGGTCCAGCGACTCGCGGATGTCGGTGTCGTCGGTGATCGGTCGCACCATGGCCATGCGGCAGGCCGCGCGTGCATCGATGCCCTGCCGGATCAGCGTGGCGGCATAGACCACCAGGCGCGTCGAAATGCCCTCGTCGAGACCATGGCCCTTGAGTCGACGCGCCGCACCAGCCACCTGCACCAGCGCGGCAGCGACGGCTGCGTCGATCCCGGTTTCGGCAACCACGATGCGCGCCTCCAGCGCAGCCTCGGGATAGTCGAAGTCCAGGGCGGCAAAGCGCTGCCGCGTCGAGGTCTTGAGGTCCTTCATCAGGCTCTGGTAGCCCGGGTTGTACGACACGACGAGCTGGAAGTCGGCGTGCGCGCGCACCAGTTCGCCCTTCTTGTCGAGCGGCAGCGCACGTCGGTGGTCGGTGAGGGCGTGGATGACGACCGTGGTGTCCTGGCGCGCCTCCACCACCTCGTCCAGGTAGCAGATGGCACCGTGACGCGCGGCCGTCGTCAGCGGCCCATCCTGCCAGCGCGTGCCGTCGGGTTCGAGCAGGAAGCGCCCCACGAGGTCGGCCGCGGTCATGTCCTCGTTGCACGCCACCGTGACCAGGGGGCGTTGCAGCTTCCAGGCCATGTGCTCGACGAAACGGCTCTTGCCGCAGCCGGTGGGACCCTTGAGCATGACCGGCAGGCGCGCCGCATAGGCGGCCTCGAACAGCTCGATCTCACCGCCCTGCGGGGCATAGAAGGGCTCGGCGGCGACGCGCCAGTCAGCGAGTGGGTTCATGACACGGCGGGACGTTGGCCAGGTTGGACGGCGCCTGCCGGTCGATCACCGAGCGCGATGGTCGGCACGCGCCGCACACCGACGGACCTGCTGGGGTGACAGGCACGGGCGCCGCCGTGGGTTCAGCGGTGCACGCCCGCCAGCTTGTCGCGCCAGCCGGGATACAGCTTGTCGGCGTCGCCGGGGAAGGAGTCGAACGCGCGCGCGAACTCGCGGTGCTCGCGCGCCCATTCGATCGGGTCGGCCTTGGCCTTCCAGCATTCGTAGGCCTGGCGCAGACTTCGGGCGCCATCGGCCGGCGAGTCGATGTGACCATAGCTGCCGCCGCCGGCGGTGTTGATGACGTTGCCGTGGCCCAGGTTTTCGAAGAAGCCAGGCAGGCGCAGCGCGTTCATGCCGCCGCTGATGATGGGCGTGGTTGGCCTCATGCCCAGCCACTCCTGGTGATACGCGGGGCCGGTGTAGCTGTCGCGCTCGATGATGTAGGCAATGGCGCGGTCGTCCTTCTCGCCTTCCATCTTGCCGTAGCCCATGGTGCCGACGT
>JADHED010000858.1_pt1 | contig 30242 bp, 33 predicted proteins | sample 8952041 | NCBI WGS metagenome assembly JADHED01 (sample SAMN16124423, study PRJNA663239) | bioreactor sludge metagenome | isolation source: sludge (control) | place: India:Bengaluru | collected 2018-09-08
CACCCCCTTCACGGACGCCGCCCCCGCGGGGGGGCCCCCGCCAGGGTCCCCCCGTTGGGGTGCCAGGCGTGAATTCGTGTATTGTTGAAAACAATACACGATTTCACGCCTGGCACCGAAGCTGCGATTTCACGCCTGGCACCGACGCCGGGTACCGAAGCTCGGGGCCCTCAGCGGAGGCGGAACGTGAGCGTGACGCGGAGGACGACGGAGACCGGGTGCGTGCCGACCCGCGCCGGGGTGTAGCGCCAGCGCGAGACCGCCTCGACGGCGAGCCGCTCGAGGACGGGGTGCGCGTCGTTCTCGACGGCCACGTCGACGACTCGGCCGTCGGAGGCGATCGTCGCCGAGAGGACGACGACGCCGGAGGCGCGGATCAGCCGGGCCGCCTCGCTGTAGGCGGGTGCGGGCGTCTCGAGCGGCACGGGGAGGACGAGGTCGGGAGGCAGCGCCCCGCCGCGCGCGTCGTACGGCGCGTCGCCGCCGCCGGGTCCGAGGCCGGGGCCGTCCCCCGGCGACCCCGAGGTCCCGTCGTCGAATCCGCCGGGGACTCCCGGCTCGCCGCCCGCCTCGTACGGCGTCGCGGGCGGGAGCTCGTCGGGGATCCCGCCGGGCTGGACCGGCGGCGGGAGGGGAGTGGTGACCGCCCCGGGGCGGGACGCCGCGGCGACGCCGCCGCCGCGAGGCGCGCCGCCGGAGCGTGCCGCGGCCGGGCGATCGCGCAGGTCGACGGTGCGGGTCTCCCGGAGGACCGAGAGGTCGGGCTGCGTCACGGCCCAGACCTCGCCGCGCCACCCGGGGAGGTCGGGAAACGCGAGGAGCGGACCGAATCCGAGGACCGAGAAGGCCGTCACGTGGAGGCCGATGGAGGCGAGGAGAGCGGGTCGTGGCCGGTCGGGGGGCGGAGCGGGCTGGAGCATCGTCGTCCTCCTCCGTCGTTTCCCGGTGAGACCCGGCGGACGACGCGGAGTTCCCGGGGCCTCGGCGGGCGCACCCCGAGGGACGCCGGGCCCCGGGTCTCGGCTATCGTCCGGGCGCCATGGAGCTCTCCCTCACCACACCCGCGCTCCTGTTTCCCGCGGTCTCCCTCCTCCTCCTCGCCTACACGAACCGCTTCCTCGCGCTCGCCACGCTCGTCCGAAGCCTGCACGCGCACTACCGGGAACGGGCCGACCCGCTCGTCCTGAAGCAGATCGACAACCTCCGCTACCGGATCCACCTGATCCAGGGGATGCAGGCGACCGGCGTCTCGAGCCTCCTCGTCTGCGTCGTCTGCATGTTCGTCCTCTTCTTCGGGAAGGTCGTCCTCGGCAAGGCGCTCTTCGCGGCGAGCCTCGTCCTGATGATCGTCTCGCTCGGCCTGTCGGTCCGGGAGATCCAGGTCTCCGTGAAGGCGCTCGACCTCCACCTCCTCGACCTGGAGGAGCGCCCCTGACCGACCCGCGGATCCTGACCCGCCCGTTCGTCCTCGTCGTCCTGGCCACGGCCGTTCTCTTCTTCGGCTTCTACTTCCTCATCCCGGTCCTCCCGCCGTACGCGGCCGCGCGCGGCGCGTCGAAGGGCGAGGTCGGCCTCGTCGTCGGCCTCGCCTCGATGGCCGCGCTCGCCACGCGCGCCGCATCGGCTCGCGCCCTCGACCGGAAGGGGCGCCGACCGTTCGCCCTCGGCGGCCTCGCGATCTTCGCGGCGGCGACGGCGCTGCTTCCCCTCTCCGCCTCGCTCGGACCGCTCCTCGTCGTGCGGGGCGTGCAGGGAATCGGGTGGGGCCTCGCGACGACCGCGATCGCGTCGCTCGTCGCGGACCTCGCTCCGGCCGAGCGCCGCGGGGAGGCGATCGGCGTCTGGGGCCTGGCGCCGACGGTGGCGATGGCGCTCGGCCCGGCTGCGGGCGGGGCGCTGTCGCGTCTCGGGGGGCCGGCGACGGCGTTCCTCGGGACGGCGCTCCTCTTCCTCCTGGCCCTCGGCCTCCTCCTGCCCGTCACGGAGCCGCGCCACGCCGCGGGGACGGGAGGCCGGGGACCGTTTCCGGTGGGGGCGCTCCTCCCCTGCGGCGTCCTCTTCCTCTCGTCGCTCTCTTACGGCGCGATCCTGGCCTTCGTCCCGGTCGAGCTCGGCACGGGGAGGACCGGGACTTACTTCCTCCTCTACGCGGTGTCGATCCTCGCGGTCCGGCCCTTCGCGGGTCGGCTCTCGGACCGGTACGGGCGGGTCGCCGTGGCGGTGCCCGGCCTTCTCCTCGGGGCGGTCGGAGTCGTCGGGACGGGCTTCGTCCGGGGGCCGTTGTCCCTCGCGGCCGCGGCGGTCCTCTACGGTGGCGGCATGGCCGGGCTCTCGTTCCCGGCCCTCGTCGCCTGGACGGTCGATCTCGCGGGCGACGCGCGCGGGACGGCGATGGCCGCGTTCTACGGCGCCTACGACCTGGCGATCGCGCTCGGCGCCTTCGCGCTCGGCCCGCTCTACGAGAGGCACGGCTTCGGGGCGCTGAACCTGGCCGGCGCCGCGGGAGTCCTCGCGGCGACGCTCCTCGCCGTCACCCTCGGAAGGACGGCGGGGCTGCGCCGCCGGGAGGCCGGGAATCCGGGACCCCCCCGCGCGCGTTAGCGCTTCCGATGAACGTCTCCCGTCTCGCCCTCGTCATCGGCGCCCTCCTCGTCCTGACCGGCATCGGCGGCTACGCCGCGTTCCAGAGCCCGACGGCCCTCATCCCGGTCGGTTTCGGCATCCTCCTGGGCCTCTGCGGGCTCGTGGCGCGGAAGGAGAGCCTCCGGAAGCACGCGATGCACGCCGCCGCGGCGGTGGCGCTCCTCGGCTTCGTTCCGTCGGCGCCCGGGCTCCTCGGGCTGCCGGCGCTCCTGGCCGGCGAGGCCCAGCGGCCCGCCGCCGTCGTCCTCCGGAGCGTCATGGCGCTCCTCCTCCTCGGGTTCCTCGTCGCCGCCGTCCGGTCGTTCGTGGCGGCCCGGCGGGCGCGGCCGGCCGGGGAGAGCTGAGCCGCGCGGGGGCGCTGATCCCGCGGAAATGGGGTAGCGTTCCGGGAGTGAGGCTCGCGAGCGCGACCCTCGACTCTCCGGTCGGGCGGCTCCTCGCCGTCGTGTGGGACGGACGGCTCTGCGAGCTGACGTTCGACGCCGACGCGTCCTCGACGCGCGAGCAGCTCCTGGCCCGCTTCGGAACCGACCTCCTGCCTTCGCACCGGGACCCCGGAGGGATCTGCACGCGCCTTCGGGCCTACTTCCGGGGCGAGCTCGAGGCGCTCGACGACGTGGAGGTCGACCTCGCCGGGACGCCGTTCCAGGAGAGGGTGTGGACGGAGCTCCGCCGCATCCGCCCGGGCTCGACGCGCTCCTACGCCGACGTCGCGGCCGCCGTCGGCGACCCGAAGGCGCTGCGGGCGGTCGGGATGGCCGCGGCGCGCAACCCGGCGGTCCTCGTCGTCCCGTGCCACCGCGTCGTCGCGAGCGACGGGAGCCTCCACGGCTTCTCCGGCGGGATCGAGCGGAAGCGCTGGCTCCTCGTCCACGAGGGGGCGCTGCTCGCCTGACGCACGCCCCGACGGGCGACGGTAGAATCCGCCGCTCGAACGCCGACGCCAGGAGTGCCGAAGAATGAAGAAGACCCTCCGCACGACCTTCGCCGCCGCCCTCTTCGCGGCCCTCGTCTCCGCTCCCGCCGCCGCCGCCACGAAGTACGGCAAGGGGGTCTCCGAGGCGGCCCCCGTGAAGCTCTCCGAGCTGATGGCGAAGCCCGACGCCTACGTCGGGAAGGTCGTGAAGGTGGAAGGGCTCATCACCGAGGTCTGCGCGAAGCGCGGCTGCTGGATCAACGTCGCCGGCGACGTGGAGTTCCAGACGATCCGGATCAAGGTCGAGGACGGCGTCATCGTCTTCCCGATGACCGACAAGGGGAAGAAGGTCGTCGCCGAAGGGACGTTCAAGAAGACGGAGCTGACGAAGGAGCAGGCGATCGCGAAGGCGAAGCACGAGTGCGAGGAGAAGGGGACGAAGTTCGACCCGGCCTCCGTGACCGGCCCGGCGGTCGTCTACCAGATCCAGGGGACCGGCGCCGTCGTCGAGTGAGCGCACCGCCTTGAACTGGCGGAAGCTCAACAACGTCCTCCACCGCGACCTCGGCTACCTCGCGGCGGGGCTGACGCTCGTCTACGCGATCTCGGGCGTCGCGCTGAACCACCGGCACCAGTGGAACCCGAGCTGGAAGCTCGTCGTCGAGGAGCGGACGTTCCCGCCCGTGCCGGTGTCGGACCGCGAGACGATGGCGACGGCCCTCGTCGAGCGGCTCGGGCTCCCCGGGCCGCCGAAGTCGTCGTTCCGCTCCGCGCCCCACCTCGTCGAGCTCTTCTACGAGGGGTGGAGCGTGAAAGCCGACGCGACGGCGGGGACGGCGACGATCGAGCGGCCGCGCGGCCGGTTCGCGCTCCGGGAGATGAACTTCCTCCACCTGAACGAGCCGAAGGGGCTCTGGACCTGGGCCGCGGACGTCTACGCGGCCGTCCTCGGGCTCCTCGCCGTGACGGGACTCTTCGTCCTGAAGGGGAAGAACGGCCTCGCGGGGCGCGGCAAGTGGCTCGCCGGCCTCGGCGTCCTCCTCCCGATCCTCGCGCTCTTCGTCCTCCTCTGGCGCCCGGGCGACTCCGGCCCGCGCGGAGAGGGCGAGGGGAACGGACGGGGGCGCCACCGCGGGGAAGGGCGCGCGGAGGCCGGGCCGGAGCGCTGAGCTACGCGGCCGGCCCGGCGCCGGCCCGCGCGAGCGCCTCTTCCACGGCGTCGGCCGGCTCCACGACGCCCCAGCCCTGCTGGTCGACGGGGACGTGCGGCAGCCGCCGCGCCGTCGTCACGAGGATCGACTTCACCTCGTGCGGGCGGAGGTCGGGGTTCGCCTCCAGCATCTGGGCGGCGAGGGAGGAGACGATCGGCGCCGCGAAGCTCGTCCCGTCGACGTGCTTGTAGGCCCCGTCGATGACGTTCCCGTCGCGCAGCTTCGCCTCGACGAGCTGGCGAAGGAGCGGCGGGGCCAGGTGCCGTGCGGCGTCGAGCGCGGGGTCGACCCCCGCGTGCGCGTCGAGGACGACGTCCAGCTCGTCGTCGCGCGCCGTGGCGAGGTGGACGTGGAGCGCCGCCTCCGCGGACGTCGGGGTGCCGGGGAGGATCGGCGCCGCGACCCAGATCGCCGGAGCGATCACCTCGGGCTTCTGCAGTCCGTCGATCGTCGGGCCCCAGCTGCCGTGGTAGATGTCGTGCCCCGCGCGGTGGAGTCGGTTCCCGTCGTCCAGCCCGCCGACCGTCAGGACGGACGGCGCCGAGGCCGGAGGGAGGACCGGGTGGCCCGGCGAGAGTCCCAGGTTCCCGACGGCCGCGACGACGAGGATTCCCGCGCGAGTCGCCTTCTCGGCGGCCTGCGACAGGTCGTCGTGCAGGTAGGACGCCTCGAAGTCCCCCCCGCACGAGACGTTCGCGATCCGGATGCCGTAGCGCGCGCGGTTCCGCACGACCCACTCGAGGCCGCGGCGGAGGTTCTCGTGCGTGATGCGCCGGGCCGTCCCCACCTTCACGAGGACGACGTTCGCCTCCGAGGCGAGGCCGCGGTAGTGGCCGGCGGAAAGCGTGCCGTTCCCGCAGGCGACGACGGAGGTCATCATCCCGTGCCAGCTCGACTCGTCGGGCCGGAGGAGCCGCGGGTAGGCGGCGCGCGGGTCGGTGACGTCGACGTAGCGGAGGATCCGCTGCCTCGGCTCCACGAGGTCCGGGTGCGCGTAGAAACCGGCGTCGAGGAAAGCGATCGTCACGCCCCGGCCGCGGAACCTCTCGTCCGCGCCGAGCCGCACGGGCGTCGGGAGGATCGGCCCCGGGTCTCGGGAAGCCGGGGCGCCGAAAGGCGGGCGATCGGAGGGCGGCACGCTCCGAAGACGCTAGCCGCCGCCGAGCCCGGGGTCAATCGCCGGTGATAGAGTTTCTCGCGAGAGTCCGTCGCCGTCCGTTCCGGCCCCTTTCACCCTCGCGGGAGGGAAGATGCCGCAGCACTTCCGCGCGCTCGCGCTCGACTACGACGGGACCCTGACGTCGACCGGGCGACTCGACGAGACGATCCTCGAAGCTCTCCGCACCCTTCGGCAGGCGCGGATGAAGCTGGTCCTCGTCACCGGGCGCATTCCGTGGGAGCTCCTCGAGCTCTGCCCGCGCGCCGAAGAGCTCTTCGACCGGATCGTCTGGGAGAACGGCGCGGTCGCGTGGGGGGCGCGGGGCGCGCGCCTCCTGGCCCCGCCCGTCCCCGGCGAGCTGGAGGAGGCGCTCTCGCGACGCGGCGTCGCGCTCCGGCGGGGGCAGGCGATCCTCGCCGGGCACGCGCGCGACGCGGCGGCCGCGCTCGAGGAGATCGGGCGGCTCGGGCTCGAGGTGCAGGTCGTTCGGAACCGCCAGGAGCTGATGCTCGTCCCCGCGGGCGTCTCGAAGGGGACCGGCCTCTTCGACGCGCTCGGCGACCTGGGCATCTCGCGCCACTCGACGGTGGCGATCGGAGACGCCGAGAACGACCACTCGCTCCTCGGCGCCTGCGAGCTCGGCGTCGCCGTCGCCGACGCGGTGCCCTCGCTCCGCGCGGCGGCCGACGTCGTCCTGCCGGAGGCCGGCAGCGCGGCGCTCGCCCGGTTCCTCCTCGGCCCGGCCGTCCTCTCCGACGAGACCCCGGAGCCGCGGCGCTTCCAGGCCGCCCTCGGGACGTACGAGGACGGCTCGCCCGCGCGCGTCCCGGCCTCCGGCGTGAACGTCCTCGTGACGGGCGGCTCGATGTCGGGGAAGTCGCACCTGACGGGGCTGCTCGCCGAGCGGCTCCTCGCGCTCGGCTACTCGCTCTGCGTCCTCGACCCGGAGGGCGACCACGTCGCGCTCGGGCGGCTCCGCGGGGTCCTCGCCGTCGGAGGGAACGAGCCGCTCCCGGGGCCGGACCAGCTGCCGCGCCTGATCGAGCACCGGTTCGGGAGCCTCGTCGTCGACCTCTCCTTCCTCGACCCGGGCGAGAGGACCGCCTACGGCCGCGCCGCCCTCGCGGAGCTCTCGGCGCTCTGGAACGACACCGGGCTGCCGCACTGGCTCTTCCTCGACGAGGCGCAGGTCGCGCTGAACCTCGCGCATTCGCCGGTGGAGGGCTTCGACCCGCGCCGTCCGGGGACGTGCCTGTCGACGTGGCGGCCCGAGGACCTGCCGGCGGACGTCGTCGGGAGCCTCGACGTGGTCCTCGATCTCGGCGCCGAGGAGACCGCGGGCCTGCCGGAGTGGAGCCGCCCGGGCGGAGCGCGGCCGCCGCCGGGGCAGGCGCTCCTGTCGCGCCGGAACGGCCCGGGGCCGCGCCGGTTCACGGTGTCGCGCCGGGCGAGCCCGCACGCCCGCCACCTCCACAAGTACATCGGCGTCTCGCTCCCGCACGAGCAGCGGTTCGTCTTCCGCTCCGGCACGGGGGCGACGGGGCGCGAGGCCGGGAACGTCGAGGAGTTCCATCGCGAGCTCCGGAGGGCCGAGGCCGACGTCGTCCGCCACCACGCGCTCCACGGCGACCTCTCGCGCTGGATCGCCGACGTCCTGCGCGACGAGGTCCTCGCCGGAACGGTCCGGACGGCGGAGCGCGCGCTCCGGCACCGCGCCTCCGCCTATGAGATCGAATCGCTTCGAACCGAGGTCCTCGCCGCCATCCTCGACCGCTACCAGGGCTAGGAAACGTCTCGCGCGAGGCTAAACTCGCCATCATGATCGACGCGCGCGCACGCCGTGACCGGATCTCCCAGTGGGCCTTCGACGCCCGCCCCGTGCTCGGCCGCTTCCACCTCTGGCTCGAGGACGTCGAAGAGAGCCGAGTCGAAGGCGAGGCCGGCCTGGACCTCTCGTTCGCGGGCACCTCGCTCGAGAAGTGCCTCATCATGACGGCCGGCGTCACGGCGCTCGGTACGCGGCTGTTCGGCCGCTACGGCGAGGCGAAGGGTCTGGACGCCCACGGGGCCAACCACGTCAAGAAGGACGCCGACGCCGTGTCGGCCTACGCGATGAGCGAGGGGCTCTGGTACCTGACGCGGTCGCTCCCGGAGAACCACGCCATCATGGTGAGCCTCGGCGAGGGGCTGATGCCCAAGGGGGGCGAGACGCCCGACATGGGCTCGAACCCGCTCCTCGGCTTCGGGCGCGTCTACGCCCGCCCCTCGGTCGCGAAGTGGCTCGACGCGCGCGTCCACCGCTTCATCAACGACGCCTCGTACGGCTGGCGGGCGTTCTGGAGCGAGCTGATGGCGGCGCGCATCACCGTGTGGGGCGCGGCGATCGACACGCTCGAGAACACCTCCCGCTTCGCGAAGGGAGCTCCGACGGGCCCGACGACGGTCCTCCACCTCTTCGACCAGCCGCTCCGGATCGCGCGCCCCTACGAGGGGTACACCGGCGCGCTGACGCTCCCGAAGGCGGTCTACGAGACGGCGGCCGACTCCTCGATCCTCCTCGACTTCCTCACCCCGCGGGCCCTCGTCCTGGACGCGATCCGGAAGACCTACCCCGGCATCGAGCCGGGCGACGTCCACGTCTGGACGCTCGCGGGACCGACGCGCGTGAAGCGGATCGGCAAGCTCTGGGACGAGTGGAGGGCGCTCGGCGCCCACCTCGTCGAGGACGGCTGGAAGCTCCCGAGCGGGCTCGGCGCCTTCACCGATTCGGGGACGTACGCGCCGACCTACCAGGTCGGACCGTTCCGGCGCGAGGACGGCCGGATGCAGCTCTTCATCACGGACGGCTACGCCGCGTCGGCGGAGGCGCTCCAGGCCGCGAGCCTCGACCCGATCCTCGGGAACCGGACCTCGATGTGCGTCCTGACGTCGAGGTTCGAGGTCTCCTACGAGCGGGAGCGGCAGATCCTCTTCCTCGATCCCGCGGCCCCCGACTTCCCGCGGCGCCTCGCCGAGATCCTGGAGCGCGAGGTGACGCCGAAGGACTGCCTCGCCTACGCGGGGATCCTGACGAACGCCCGCGACGCGGCGATGCCGCTCGGCAAACGGACCGTCACTGCCGACGACTTCTTCCAGAAGAAGGAGTGGCACGTCCTCTCGCTCATGGGGAGCATGCTCCCCGAGCCCTACACCGGCCTCGCCGGCGTCGAGCAGGTGAAACAGGGGGTCTACCGCGTCACGACGCGCGCGGCCTCGGAGCGCGGGGTCCTGGACGTCACGCTGACGCTCCGCCTGATGGAGTCGTTCGAGCAGACGCGGCTCGTCTTCTCGCCGCTCCTCGACCGCTTCTACCGCGGTCAGGACTGGAAGACGCGGCCGGTGAAGGTCTCCGACTCGGGCCGGATCCGCAACGAGCTCCAGACGCTCGCGTCGGAGGCGCTCGAGTACTTCGGCGAGAACGGCATCCGCGTCCACTTCGACCGGGTCGACGACGCCGTCCTCGCGCCCGACAAGAAGGCCCTCATCCGGGAGGTCCTCGCCTGGTACAAGGAGCACCACCCGATCTGGTTCGGCTGGCTCGAGCTCGCATGAGCGCGGGTTCCGGCCTCGCCCTGATCCCCGTCGAGCTCCCGTGGACGAAGACGGAGGTCGTCGAGGGGACGACGGTCGACGAGCTGTTCGACGCCGGGCCGACCGAGGCCCTCGACGTCGTCGCGGCGTGCGTCAACAGCCGCGTCGTCCCGCTCGACTTCGCGATCGAGTGCCCGAGCCGGGTCGAGCCCGTCGACTCGGCGTCGAAGGAAGGGGAGGAGGTCGTCCGCAGGACGGCGACGCTCCTCCTCCACGGCGTCGCGCGAAAGCTCTTCCCGAAGGCGCGTCTCCACGTCGGCCAGAGCCTCCGGGGCGGCTACCACTACGGCGTCTCCGGCGAGCACCCGCCGCTCGCCGAGCTCGCCGCCACGCTCGACGAGGCGTTCCACCGGGAGGCCGACGCCGGTCGCCAGGTCGTGAGGCAGGAGGTCTCCATCGACTCCGCGCTCCACCTCTTCGAGCAGGAGGGGGAGCCGCTCAAGGTGCGTCTCCTCCGGGTCTGGCCGTCCCACCGGGTGCCGCTCGTCTCCTGCCTCGGCTTCACCGACATCCGGCACGGCCCCTACGCCCTCTCCGTCCGGCCCTGTCGGAGCTTCCGCGTGGAGGCGCACGAGCAGGGGCTCCTCCTCGTCTTCGACGGCGAGGCGGGCGAAGCGGCCCGACGGGAGGGCGGGACGGTCCTCTACAAGGCCTACACGGAGACGAAGCGCTGGAACGAGCTCGTCGGCGTCGGGACGGTCCCCGACCTCAACGACCTCTGCCTCGGCGACCGGATCAAGCACGTCATCCGGATCACGGAAGGTCAGCACGAGAAGAAGATCGCCGAGCTCGCGGACCGGATCGCGTCGCGGAGCGACGAGCTCCGGGTCGTCTGCATCGCGGGCCCCTCCTCGTCGGGGAAGACGACGTTCGTCAAGCGCCTCTCCATCCAGCTCGAGGTGAACGGCATCACCCCGCGGACGCTCTCCCTCGACGACTACTACGTCGACCGGGAGAAGACGCCGCGCGACGAGGAGGGCGACCTCGACTTCGAGGCGCTCGAGGCGATCGACCTTCCGCTCTTCCTCCCCCACCTGAAGGAGCTCGTCGACGGGAGGGAGGTCCTGACGCCGATCTACGACTTCCGGACCGGGATGCGGAAGGAGAGGGCCGAGTGGCGTCCCCGCCGGCTCGGGGAGAACGAGGTCCTCCTCATCGAGGGGATCCACGCCCTGAACCCGCGCCTCACCGAGACCGTGGACGAGAGGCACAAGTTCCGCATCTTCATCAACGCCCTCACGCAGCTCTGCATCGACGACCACAACCGGATCCGGACGAGCGACGCGCGGCTGCTCCGCCGGATCGTGCGGGACCGCAGGTACCGGAACTACTCGGCCGAGACGTCGATCCTGCGCTGGCCGAAGGTCCGCGCCGGCGAGGAGAAGCACATCTTCCCGTTCCAGGAACGCTGCGACGCGATGTTCAACTCGGCGCTCGCCTACGAGACGGCCGTCCTCCGGAACTTCGCCTACCGCTTCCTCCTCGAGGTCCCGCCCGACTCGCCGGCCCAGGCGAAGGGCTACCAGCTCCGGCGCTTCCTCGAGCTCTTCGTCCCGGTCTGGCCGGACGACGTCCCGGCCACGAGCATCCTCCGCGAGTTCATCGGGGGGAGCGGCTTCTCGTACAAGTAGGGCCGCGAGCGGGGCCCGCGGCCGGGTCGCCGGGCGGTCGACGCCGCCCGAAAGGAAGAGGGGCGCGTGAAGACGCGCCCCTCTTCGACCTTCGGCCGCCGCGTCCGCGCGGCAGGCTCGCCTAGAAGAACAGCTTGCCGCCCCAGGCCACGACGAGGCCCGAGAAGACGACCGAGACCATCGTCATCAGCTTGATGAGGATGTTCAGCGACGGTCCGGTCGTGTCCTTGAAGGGGTCGCCGATCGTGTCGCAGGTGACGCCCGCCTTGTGGGCCTCGGACCCCTTGCCGCCGAAGTTGCCGCGCTCGATGTGCTTCTTCGCGTTGTCCCACGCGCCGCCGGCGTTGTTCAGCATGATCGCGAGGACGAAGCCGCAGGAGAGGCTGCCCACGAGGAGGCCCATGACGCCGGCGACCCCGAAGACGATGCCGACGAGGACGGGGACGACGATCGAGAGGAGCGAGGGGACGAGCATCTCCCGCTGGGCGCCGGCCGTGGAGATCTCGACGCACCGTGCGTAGTCGGGCTTCTGCGTTCCCTCCATGATGCCCGGGAACTCCTTGAACTGGCGGCGGACCTCCTCGACCATCGAGCCGGCCGCCCGGCCGACCGCCTTCATCGTCAGCGCGGAGAAGAGGAGGACCATCATGGCGCCGATGAAGATGCCGCAGAGGACGGCGGGGTTCATGAGCGTCGCGTCGTAGGCCGCCATGAACGTGGCCATCGTCGCGTCCGACGTGCCGACGAGAGTCTTCCCCGCGGCGCCGGCCGCCGCGACGACGTCGGCGGGGGCCTCGGCGGTCTTCCCCTTGAAGAAGGCGATCGGGCCCTGGATGGCGAGGAGGCCCGGGGCCTCGGCGGCCATGCGTCCGAGCCACACCCGGATCTCCTCGAGGTACCCGGCGAGGAGCGCCATCGCGGTCAGCGCCGCCGAGCCGATGGCGAAGCCCTTGCCCGTCGCGGCGGTCGTGTTTCCGAGCGAGTCGAGCGCGTCGGTTCGCTGGCGGACCTCCGCGGGGAGGTGGGCCATCTCGGCGTTGCCGCCGGCGTTGTCGGCGATCGGGCCGAACGCGTCGGTCGCGAGCGTGATGCCGAGGGTCGCGAGCATGCCGACCGCGGCGAACCCGATGCCGTAGAGGCCGAGCGCGACGTCCCGGAACCCGCCCGGGGCCCAGTACGAGACGAGGATCGCGGCCACGATCGTGACGACCGGGATCGCCGTGGAGTGCATGCCGACCGCCATGCCGTCGATGACCGCGGTCGCGGGGCCCATCGTGCACTGCTTCGCGATCCCCTTCGTCGGGGAATACTCGTCGGAGGTGTAGTACTCGGTGGCCTGTCCGATGATGACGCCCGCGAAGAGCCCGGCGATCACCGAGATCCAGACTCCCTGCGGCACGTAGCCGAAGTACGACAGGAGCGCGACGGCCGGGACGATCAGGACGCTGGCCCCGAGCGTGCCGGTGAGGAGCGAGCGGAGGAGGTTCTTCTGCGTCGCCTCCTCCCGGGTCCGGACCATGAAGATGCCGATGATCGAGAGGATCGTCCCGATGCCGGCCACGATCATCGGCGCGAGCACGCCGGCCTTGCCGAGGGACGGGATCGCGGCGCCGAGCGCGGCGGTGGAGAGGATGGACCCGCAGTAGGACTCGTAGAGGTCCGCGCCCATCCCGGCCACGTCGCCGACGTTGTCGCCGACGTTGTCCGCGATCGTCGCCGGATTGCGGGGGTCGTCCTCGGGGATCCCGGCCTCGACCTTGCCGACGAGGTCGGCGCCGACGTCCGCGGCCTTCGTGTAGATGCCGCCGCCGACGCGGGCGAAGAGGGCCTGGGTGGAGGCTCCCATCCCGAACGTGAGCATCGTGACCGTGATCTCGACGAGCTTGTCGTGCTCGCTCGTCCCGGCGTGGACGAACGTCAGCCCGAAGGCCTTGAGGCCGTTGAGCATGTTCGTCGGGGTGTAGACCAGGTTGTCGAGGACGAGGTACCAGATGCAGATGTCGAGGAGGCCGAACCCGACGACGATCAGGCCCATGACGGCGCCGCTCCGGAACGCGACCTGCAGGCCGCGGTTCAGCGAGTGGCGGCACCCCTCGGCCGTCCGGGAGGAGGCGAGGGTCGCGGTGTTCATGCCGATGAACCCGCAGAGGCCCGAGAAGAAGCCGCCGGTCAGGAACGCCACCGGGACGAACGGGTTCTGGATCCCCATGAAGGCCAGGATGGCCAGGAGGACGGCCAGGACGGCGAAGACGATCCCGACGACCCGGTACTGCCGGCGCAGGTAGGCGAACGCGCCCTCGCGGACGTACTGGGCGATCTCCTGCATCCGGTCGTTTCCGGCCGGCGCGGCCCGCATCATGCGGAAGAGCACCCAGGCCATGGCCAGCGCCACGACCGAGGAGATGGGCGCGATCCACCAGACCGCGCCGATGTTCGACGACGCGCCGGCGTCGGCCGCCGCCGGCGACCCCGCCGCCACTGCGGCGAAAGCGGCGAAGCCGAGATGTGTGACCTGCCTGGGCAGCTGGATCATTGCGCCTCCCCCTTGCTCTGGATTCATGGCCCCCCCGGACTGCACCGTGAAATCAGAAACGCGTGATTCTCTGCCGGGGCGGGGCGGATTTCAAAGCGTTTTGGAGTGGCCCCGCGTCCGGGGCCGCGCGCCGGGACGGACCCGCGCCGGACCCCGGACCGGGCGACCGCTCTCCCCGGTCCCTGCCCTGCCGGGCGGTCCGTCCGGGTTAGGATCTCTCCGGATGACGAAGCCCGCCCCCCCCGAGCGCCCCCTCACGAAGGGAGAGGAGATCGCCAACAGCGTGACGCACGGCGTCGGTCTCCTCGCGAGCGTCGTCGCGTTCCCGTTCCTCGTCGTCGCGGCGGCCCGCCGCTTCGGAGCGCCGGAGATCGTCGGGGTCTCCGTCTTCGCCGCGACGCTCGTCGCGCTCTACCTGATCTCGACGCTCTACCACGCGGTGCGCCCCTCGCGTGCGAAACAGGTGCTCCAGAAGCTCGACCACACGGCGATCTACCTCCTGATCGCCGGCTCCTACACTCCGTTCACGCTCGGGGCCCTGCGGGGGCCTTGGGGATGGACGCTCCTCTCCCTCGTCTGGGCGATCGCCGGGACCGGGATCGCGCTCGAGTTCGCGCTCGGGAAGAAGGTCCACAAGGTCGCGGTCGCGCTCTACGTCGTCATGGGGTGGCTCGTCGTCGTCGCCGCGAAGCCGCTCCTCGCGGTCGTTCCGTGGCCGGGGCTCGCGTGGCTCGCGGCGGGGGGCCTTCTCTACACCGGAGGCATCGCGTTCTACGCCGCGAAGAGGGTCCGCTGGGCGCACACGATCTGGCACCTCTTCGTCCTCGCGGGGAGCGCCTGCCACTTCATCGCGATCTGGGGCTGGTCGGGCCGCGCCTGACCGCGCCGCGTTGCGGCGCGCCTCCGGGGAGCGGACAATCCCCTCATGCTGAGCATCCTCTGGACCATCCTCATCGGCTTCGTCATCGGCGTCATCGCGAAGCTCCTCCACCCCGGCAAGGAGAACATGGGCCTGATCCTGACGACGGCCCTCGGCATCGCGGGCTCCCTCGTCGCCACGTTCCTCGGACGGCTCGTCGGCTTCTACAAGGAAGGCGAAGCGGCGGGGTTCCTGATGGCCGTCGTCGGCGCGATCCTCCTGCTGGTCGTCTACACCCTCGTCCGGGGGAGATCGAAGCAGGCCTGATCCCGGCTTTCGCGCGCGCCGCGACGCTCGCCGCCGCGGCGCCGTTCCGCCCTCCCGCGCCGAGCCCTCCCGCCCGGCGGCCGGATCCCGCCGGACGCTGGTAGCCTCTCCCCGCGCCGAGAGCCGCAGGAGGTCGACATGTCCGCGAGAACCCAGGGCACGCCCCCCGTCCGCGCCACCGCCGAGCAGTCCGCCGAGGTCTTCGCGGCGCTCCGGGCGATCCTCGCGGCTCACGCGAAGGAGCTGAAGGTGACCGCGGACTCTCCCAAGGGCTACTCGCTGAACACCCCCTACTCGGGTCGGTGGAAGAAGGAGCTCTTCTTCGGCGGGGTCCAGGTGACGAAGAACTACGTCTCCTTCCACCTCTTCCCGGTCTACATGTATCCGGACCTCCTCGAGGGGGCGACCCCGGAGCTGAGGGCGCGGATGCAGGGGAAGTCGTGCTTCAACTTCCGTGCGCCCGACGCGGTGCTCTTCGCCGAGCTCGCCGCGCTCGCGGCGTCGGGGCTGGCGCGGATGAAGGCCGAGGGCGCGTTCTGATCCGCTCCGTCCGGCCCGGAGTGCCGCGCCCTCGCGTCCCGGTCTATTCTCCGCGCGAAGCGAAGGCCGCCGGACGAAGGATGGACCCGATCCCCCCGGGACGGGAAGCTCGACGGCGCCGAAGGAGATCGGGATGAAGGCGAAAGTGATCGTGGGGCTTCTCCTCGTCGCGCTCGGGGTCGTCGCCCTCGCGTACCGGTCGTTCACCTACACGAAGAAGACGCACGAGGCGAAGGTCCTCGGCCTCGAGCTCGCCGTGAAGGAGAAGGGGACGTTCGAGGTCCCCGTCTGGGCGGGCGCGGGCGCGGTCGTCGCGGGCGTCCTCCTCCTCGTCGCCGGGCGGAAGGGGTAGGAGGGGGCGATGGCCGCGGAGCCGATCACCGTCCTGATCCGCTACCAGGCTCTCCCCGGCAGGGAGGACGAGGCTCTCGCCCTCCTCTCGGAGCTGATCGCGACCGTCGTGCGCGAGGAGCCGGACTGCCTCGGGATCGAGCTCCTCACGTACGAGTCCGACCGGGGGCGGATCCTCCTGAACGAGACCTGGACCTCGCGGGAGGCGTACCTCGGGCCGCACTTCCAGACGCCGCACCTGAAGGCGTTCATCGAGGCGGCCCCGGCCTCGTTCGCCGAGGCGCCCGACATCTCCTTCTGGGAGCGCCGCGCCGTGGCGCGGCGCGGCTGAGGGCGCGGCGGGCGGGATCGGCCATGAGCGAGACCGTCGAGCTCTGGGGGTTCCTCTCCGACGACGTCGAGGCGGCCCGCGAGCAGGCCGAGCGGCTCCTCGGCGTGACGTTCCGTCTGCATGAGAGCGAATCGATCGGGCCGTACTACTTCGCCGAGCTCGACGATCCGGAGTCGGAGCTGACGCTTCGCCCGAACCTCGACCCGGACTTCGACGAGGATTCCGGCGACCCGGACGACGCCTTCGCGGAGCCCGACTTCCCCGACTACGGCGTCCTCCTCTACGTGGAGCGGAAGTCGGAGGGCGTGGCCGGCGGAGGCCGCCTCGCCGCTCTCGCCGAGGCGGCGCAGCTCCTCCTCGTGGAGTAGCGTGGGGCGAGGACCGTCCGCTCCGCGGGCGGCCGCGGAGGTGTTCCATGAGAGGTGACACGGTCGTGAGCGCGGAGCTCGTTCGGGATTTCGTCTCGCAGCAGCGCCTGGCCATCGCGGGCGTCTCGCGGTCGGGCCGGAAGTTCGGGAACCTGCTCCTGCGGGAGCTGAAGACGCGCGGCTACGAGGTCGTTCCGGTCCATCCCGGGGCCGCCGAGCTGCAGGGGCTCCCGTGCGCGAAGAGCCTCGCGGAGCTGAAGGGCCGGGTCGACGGGGTCGTCGTCGTCACGCCCCCCTCCGAGGCCGCGAAGCTCGTCCGGGAAGCCGCCGACGCCGGGATCCTGCGCGTCTGGCTCCAGCAAGGGGCCGAGTCGGACGAGGCCGTCCGGATCGCGGGCGAACGGGGCGTCGCTCTGGTGCGGGGCCACTGCCTCCTGATGTTCCTGCCGAAGGCCGGGGGCATCCACGGGTTCCACCGGCTCCTCTGGCGCCTCCTGGGGAAGCTCCCCGCCGAGGCGGCCCGGACGTGACGCGATCGGTCCGGCCGGGATACGGGACGCGCTGAGGGAGGTCCGTGGACCCGTCCTTCGCCTCGTTCGTCCTCGCGTTCTCGTGCGGCGTCGTCGCGTTCGGCGTCGCGTCGGTGGCCCTCGCCGCCGTCTTCGTCCAGGGGCGCTTCGAGTCGAGCCGGCTCTTCCTGCCGGCCGCCGGCGTCGTGGCGTCGGGTCTCGTCGCCGGCTTCCTCGTGATCGTCGCCTCGTCCGGCGGACTGCCCTGGGGGGCCGTCGCGATCCCGGCCGCCCTCTGCCTCGGCCTCTCGGCCCGCGGCCTCTCGGTCGCGCGCGGGACGCCTCCCCTCGCGGGCTACGGACGGATCGACCTCTGGCTCTTCGGAACCTGCCTGGCCGGGTCCGTCCTGCTTGCCGGGCTCCTCATCGCCCTCCTGGCCCGCGTCGGAACCTGACGGGGCCGGGACGCCCGGTCGTCGGGATTCAGGACCGGGGGTGATCTGAAGACGTTTTTAGGGCATAGTAACGAGCCCATGAAGAGGTCTTTCCTTTCGCCGCTCGCGCTGCCGGCCCTCCTGACCGCATTCGTCGTCGCCACGCCGTCGTACGCGCAGGATGCAACCGCCTCCTCCGCGGAAGACAAGGCGCAGGCCCTCGCCCTCGTCCAGCAGCTCGAAGAGGACCCCCTCGCCTCGGGCGCGGACAACAGCCGCCAGTGGTTGACGAACTTCATCGTCAACGCGCCGGACCTCTTCATCTCCACCTGCCCCGAGCTCTTGAGCGCTCTGAACGGCCAGGGCAAGAACGGAGCCCCCGAGCTCGTCGGGCAGCTCTACTTCGGCAACGCGGCCTGGGCGATCCAGAACCCCGACAAGGCGTCGGACCGCGAGGCGATGTATGCCGGAGGGCTCGAGAGCACGCTCCGCCTCTACGCGAGCCTCCTGAAGGCGAAGCCGCGCTGGCGCTGGCCGATCCTCGACAAGCTCCGGTCCCGCGCCAAGGACGGCACGTTGATCGAGTACGTCCGCGAGAACATCGGTTCCTGCCAGTAGCGATCGAGGCGACGTGAGCCGCCTCCTCCGTCTCCCGCTCGTCCTCGCGCTGCTCGCATCGGCGGGCTGCGGCGGCGCGCCGGCGACGCGCGAGTTCGCAACGCGGGCCGAGGCGGGAGCGGCCGTCGCGCCGTGGGTCCCGGCCGGCGCGACCGACCTCCGGCTCGCGACGGACGAGGGGAGCGGCGCCTTCTGGCTTCGGTTCCGCCTTCCGAAGGCCGAGAGGCAGGCCCTCGAGCCGGACCTCGTCCGGATACCCGACACCCAGGTGGCGACGCTCACGTTCCGGGCGCCGAAGGGAATCGACTGGTGGTTCCGCGGCCTCGTCCAGGTCGTCCCGGCGAGAGAGACGACCGTGATCGCGGCGGACGTCCATTCCGGCAGGGGTGCGTCGGTCCCGCAGGGGACCTTCGTCGCGTTCGACCGGGCCTCGGATCTCGTCTACGCCTGGCAGGCGGGCCGCTGACGGTCCGGGGCGCGGGAGCGGGTCCCACGGCATCGGAACGCGGCGGATAATTCCGGGAGCAGGAGGCATCGGAGCGTGCTGAGAATCGCGGGAGTCGTCTTCGCCCTCGTCGGCCTCGGAGCCGGCCTCTTCCTCCTCGCGGGCTCGTTCGGGCTGACGCCGAACGCGCCGGGCCTCTCCGCCTGGATCCTCTTCCCGGCGTGCGCGTTCGGAGGGCTCGTCCTGGCCGCGCTTGGCTCGCGGACGGGCGCGCTCCCCGGCCTCCTCGAGGTCGCCGGCGGGGCGCTGCTCCTCCTCGCCGTCGCCTCGGCGGTCGGACTCCTCCTCTCGGCCGCCGGCTATGCCGAAACGCGGGACGGAAGCGGCTCGCTCTGGTACCTGCTCGGCGTCGCGGGCCTCGCGGGCGCCGCGTGGCTCCTCGCCCCGGAGCGTCCGGAAGGGAAGGGCTGAGACGCCGCGGGCGGCGCCGGAGCGTCGCCCGCCCATCGCGTGACGCTCCGGGAGCGCCCGGGCGGCGCCCTCAGCCCACCTGCCGGAGCGCGGCGGTGATCTTCGTGAAGGCCGCCCGGCCGGCCGGGAAGAGGCCGCCGAAGAAGCCCATCACGAGAGAGAAGACGATCCCCGTCAGGAGGAGCGCCGGCGTCAGCCGGAACGCGAAGACGACCTCGGCGAACGTCGCGAAGTTCGTCGTCCCGGTCACGCCCGAGAGCGCGAGCTTCACGAGGAGGAACGCGAGTGCGCAGCCGACGATCCCTCCGAGGAGGGCGAGCGCGATCGACTCCAGGACGAAGGAGACGAGGATCGAGAGGCGCGAGAAGCCGAGCGCGCGGAGCGTCGCGATCTCGCGGGTCCGGGCCGAGACGGCCGCGTACATCGTGTTCATCGCGCCGAAGCAGGCTCCGATCGCCATGACGACGCCGACGAAGAACCCGAGGAAACGGATCGGCGCGGCGGTCGCGGTCTGCTCGTCGTAGTACTTCCGTTCGACCTTCCCGTCGAGGGCGAGGCGCGCGTCCCCCGCGAGCGCGGCGACGAGCTGGTCGCGCGCGGCGCGGTCGGTCGTCCGGGCGAGGATCGAGGAGTAGCCGCCGCGCTGGAAGGTGTTGATCATCCCCTCGGTGTCGGTCCAGATCTCGCTGTCGGGGGCGGTCCCTCCGGCGTCGAAGTGCCCGACGACCTTCCAGCGGTAGGCGCCGAAGCGGATCTCGTCGCCGACCTCGGCCCCCTCGAAGCGCCGCGCGACGCTCTCGGCGACGATGACCTCCGAGGTCCCCGGGACGAACGCCCGCCCTTCGGTCAGCTTCATCCCCGGGCGGAGCGCCATCCCCTTCTCCTCGACGCCGCGCAGCGTGACGTTCGAGGAGCCGCCGTCCCGCTTGTCGAGGTTCAGGACGACGACGAGCTCGGCCGAGACGATCGGCTTGCCGTCGGCGTCCTTCTCGATGCCCGGCAGCGCCTTGACGAGCGGGGCCTGGTCGCGCCCGATCCCCGACTGGAGCTCCGACTGCGAGTTCTGGCGGAGGACGAGGACGTTCTTCTCCGAGCCCGAGGCGGTGAAGACGGTCGCGAGGCCTTCGCCGAGCGCCATCACGCAGAGGAAGACGGCGACGACGAGCGCGATCCCGAGGACGGTGAGCGACGTCGTCACCTTCCTCACGAAGAGGTTCCGGACGTTGTACTTCAGCGGGATGGACAGCACGTGCGATTCCTCTCTATCCGACCTGCCGGAGGCCGTCGGGGATGGAGCGGCGGGCGGAGCGGATCGCCGGGACGACCCCGGCGACGAGGCCGACGAGGAGCGTCACCGCGATCCCCGTGGCGAGGACCTCCGGGAAGAGCTGCATCCCCGCGGCGAAGCCCGCCATCGGCGAGCTGAGGAGCCCCTCCTTCAGCGCGGGGAAGGAGAGCCGGAAGAGCGCGAGGCCTACGAAGGCCCCCGTGGCCGAAAGGAGGAGGCTCTCGGCGAGGATCAGCGTCAGGATGAGGGGCTTTCCGAAGCCGAGCGTCCGGAGAACCGCGATCTCGACGACCCGCTCGCGCGCGGCCATCGCCATCGTGTTCGCCGAGATGAGGAGGATGACGAGGGCGATCGCGGTCGAGATCATCGTGACGACCGCCTTTACGTTCCCGAGCATCGAGACGAAGCCGTTCTGGAACTCCTTCTCCGTCTCGGTCTTCGTCGGGAAGGAGGAGTTCTCGAAGAGCGCGTCGACCTGGCGGGGGAGGGACTGGACCGCCTCGGCGGAGGCGGCCTTGATCCAGAACGTCCCGACCTGCCCCTTCGCCCAGGGGAGCGCCTCCTCGACGGCCTTCCGGTCGAAGTAGACGCCCGTCTCGTCGGAGCCGCGGAAGACGGCGCGGACCGTCAGCTCGAGGTCGATCGGGAAGATGTCGCCCTTCAGGACGAACCTGTCGCCGATCTTCCAGCCGTAGCGTTTCATGAGGCGCTCGCCGACGAGGGCGCCCGTCCGGTCGGCGGCCCACTCCGCCGCCGTCCCCTGAACGATCGTCACCTCGTCGAAGATCTTCACGAGCTTCTCCGGCTCGCAGCCGAAGCGGGCGAACATGTTCTCGGGGCGGTTGTCCTTGTACGTCCCGCCGAACCAGTTGAGGATCGTCACCTCCTCGACCCCGGGGAGCTGCGCGATCCGCTCCCGGTAGGCCTCCGGGATGAAGTTCGCGAGGGAGACCTTGTGCCTCACGACGACGCGATACATCCCCCGGCCGCCCGACGGGTCCGCGTCGAGCGTCGCGAGGAGCGTGCCGAGGACGCAGATGACGAAGAAGGGGAGGACGATCGAGAGGATCGTCAGGATCGACCGGGTCCTCTTCCGGAAGAGGCTCCTGAAGACGTACGGGAGGTACTTCATCGTCTTGCGGCGAGGCCTACGCGACCTGCCGGAGCCCCTCCGTGATCGGGCGCTGCGCGGAGCGGATCGCCGGGACGAGCCCGGCGAAGAGGCCGACCGCGACCGTGACGCCGAGGCCGAGGAGGAGGACCTCCGGGAAGAGCCGGATGCCGGCGGCGAACGCTCCCATCGGGGAGTTGACGAGCCCCTCGCGGAAGCCCGGGAGGAGGAGGACGAAGAGGCCCAGGCCGAGCCCGCCCCCGATCATGGAGAGCGCGAAGCTCTCGCCGAGGACGAGGCCGAGGACCTTCTCCTTCGTGAAGCCGAGGACGCGGAGGACCGCGATCTCGGTGACCCGCTCGCGGGCCGCCATCGCCATCGTGTTCGCGGCGATGAGGAGGATGACGACGCCGATGATCGTCGTGATCGAGCCGACGAGGAGCTTCACGTTGCCGAGCATCGAGACCCACATGCTCTGGAACTCCTTTTCCGTCTCGGTCCGGGTCGGGGCGGAGGAGTTCTCGAACATCGCGTCGAGCTGCTTCGGGATCCGCTCGGTGTCGGCGACGGAGGCGGTCTTCAGCCAGTACCAGCCGACGTAGCCCTTCACGCGCGGGAGGGCCTCCTCGACGGCGGCGTGGTGGAAGTAGACGCCGCTCTCGTCGGGCCCGGCGAAGACGGCGCGGACCGTCAGCTCGAGCGTGATCGGGTAGATGTCCCCCTTGAAGGAGACCTTCTGCCCGAGCCGCCAGCCGTAACGCTTCATCAGCTGCCGGCCGACGAGGAGACCGGAACGATCGCCCACCCAGTCGGCCTCGCTCCCCTCGACGACTTTCACCTCGTCGTAGACGCGGAGGAAGCGGTCGACGTCGGTCACGGAGAAGCGTGCGAACTGGTTCTTCGCCGACTGGTCGATGTACGCCCCCCCGAACCACTGCATCCGCACGGCCTCGGTGACGCCCGGGAGCGTCCGGATCTTCGGGTCGTAGGCGCCGGGGAGCCAGTTCGTGATCGAGACCTTGTGCCGGACGATGAGCCGGTACATCCCCTTCCCGCCCGAGGGGTCGGCCTCGAGGGCCCGAAGGAGCGTCCCGAGGAGGCAGATGACGAAGAGCGGCAGGACGATCGAGGCGATCGTCAGCGCCGAGCGCGTCCTCTTCCTCAGGAGGTTCTTCAGGACGAGCGGGAGGATCTTCATCGCCCTACTTCCCGGCGGCGATCGCCGCGGCCGCGGCGACCCCGATCTCCCCCTTCTCGCCCTTCGCGCGGACGTCCTCCTTGAGGACCCCCTTGTCGAGGTGGACGAGGCGGTGCGCCCGGGCCGCCGCCTTCGGGTCGTGCGTCACCATGACGATCGTCTTGCCGAACTCGGCGTGCAGCCGCTCGAGGAGGACGAGGATCTCCTCGCCCGACTTCGCGTCGAGGTCGCCCGTCGGCTCGTCGGCGACGAGGAGGGCCGGGTCGGTCGCGATGGCCCGCGCGATGGCCACGCGCTGCTCCTGCCCGCCCGAGAGCTGGCGCGGGTAGTGGTCCATCCGGTCCGTGAGGCCGACGACGCCGAGCGCCGTCTCCGCCTGCTTCCGCCGCTCCTTCTTCGAAAGGCGCGTCAGGAGGAGCGGCAGCTCGACGTTCTCGAACGCCGTGAGGACCGGGACGAGGTTGTAGAGCTGGAAGATGAACCCGACGTTCTCGCTTCGCCACTTCGCGAGGGCGCCCTCGCTCATCGCGGAGACCTCGGCGTCGCCGACGAGGATCCTCCCCCGGGTGGGCCGGTCGATGCCCGCGATGAGGTTCAGGAGGGTCGTCTTCCCGGAGCCCGAAGGGCCCATGAGGGCGACGAAGTCCCCCTTCTCGACCTCGAGGGAGAGGCCGTCGAGGACGGTGAGGACCTGCGTGTCGCGCGTGTACTGCTTGACGACGCTCTCGATCTTGATGAAGGGTTCGGCCATCTTTTCCTCGTCAGTCCTTCTTCACGCGGACCTTCTGCTCCGCCCGCCACTTCACGTCCCCTCCCGCCGCCTCGGCGACGATCTCCTCGCCGCCGGAGACGCCCGAGAGGACCTCCACCTGGCTCCCCGCCGCCGCGCCGAGCTCGAGCGGCCGGAAGAGGGCCTCGCCCTCCTTCACGAGGAGGACGCCCTTCTTTCCGCCCACCTCGACGACGGACGCCGCGGGGACCATCACCTTCGGCTTCGCCTCCGCGTCCACCTTCGTCTCGGGGTTCAGGAAGACGACGCGGCACGACATCTCGGGGAGGATCCGGGCGTCCTTCCCCAGGATCTCGATCTTCACCTTGACGGAGCCCTTCTGCCGGTCGGCCGTCGGGACGATCTGCCGGAGGCGCGCGGCGTAGGGCTTGTCGGGATACGCGTCGAGCGCGACCTCGGCCGGCTGCCCGATCGAGAGGCGCCCGAGGTTCTGCTCGTTGATGTCGGCCTCCATTTCGAGCGAGCCGAGGTCGACGATGACGGCGAACGTCGCCCCCGCCGAGCCGGCGCCGCCGAATCCCTGCGGCGCGACCGTCTCCCCGACGAACGCCTTCTTCACGGTGACGACCCCGTCGATCGGGGCGTAGATCTCGGAGTTCTTGATCAGCTCCTCGACGTACCGGACCTGCGCCTCGATCGAGGCGACCTGCGCCTCCAGCGCCTTCACGCGCGCGTCGGCCGCGTCGAAGGCCTGCTGGCTCCCGACGAGGTCCTTCAGGAGGGTCGCCGCGCGCTGCCGCTCGATCCGGGCGTTCACGAGCTCGGCGTGGGCCTGCTCGCGGGAGGCGGCGTACTGCTTCCGCTGGGCGTCCAGCTCCTGGGACTCGAGGCGGGCGACGAGCTCGCCCTTCCGCACCCGCTGCCCCTCCTCGAGGTTCAGCCAGGCGACGCGTCCGACCGACTTCGGCGAGATCTCGGCCTTGCTCCGGGCGACGATGTAGCCCGAGGCGGTCAGGACGGTCGAGGCCTGGGTCGGCGTGACGAGGGCGACCCGGGTGACGGAGACCTCCGGGGAGCGGAGCGTCACTCCGCGGGAGCCGGCGAGGACGAAGAACGCGGCGAGGGCGACGACGATCGCCGTCGCGACGGCGGGAAGGACCCAGCGGCCCCGGTCCGGGCGCTCGTCGCGCCGGATCTTCAGGGCGGAGAGGTCCGCGGTGCGGTTGCTCGGTTCGATGAGGCTCATCTCGCTCTCCCGGAGGGACTTGAGGGCCATAGACCGCCCTCGGCGGCCGTCGGCGCAGCTCTTCCCACCGGCTCTTCGTGGAATCTACGGGCTCGGGCTCCTCACAGTTTCAGCGAGGCCCGGGCGGAACGCAACGACTCGAGGAAGGCGTCGAGGTGACGCTCCTCGGTCCGGAGGCTCCCGAGGGCGGCGTGGAGGGCGTAGCGCCCCTTCACGACGCCGTGGGAGATGAACGACCGCCCGTCGCGGTTGACCGTCTCGAGGATCCCCTGGTTCAGGGCGTCGCGCTCCGGCTCCGAAAGGCCGGGCGGGGCGAAGCGGAAGACGACGACCGAGAAGAGGACCGGGGCGAGGAGCTCGACGTCCGGCTCGCGGCGGAGCCTCTCCTCGAGCTGCAAGGCGAGGCCGATGTGGCTCCGGAGCCGCTCGCGGAGCCCTCTCGCCCCGAACGTCCGCATCAGGATCCACGCCTTCAGCGCCCGGAACCTCCGACCGAGCTGGATGCCGTAGTCCATGTACTCGCGGACCCCCGCGCTCCCCTCGGGCGTCTCGAGGTAGGTCGGGACGACGGAGAACGCCCGGCGCACCCGCTCCATCCTCCGGAAGAAGAGGCCGGTGCACTCGAGCGGGAGGAAGAGCCACTTGTGGGGGTTCCAGACGATCGAGTCGGCCTCTTCCCACCCGGTGAAGAGCGGCCGCTTCTCGGGGAGGCTCGCCGCGGCGCCGGCGTAGGCGGCGTCGACGTGCATCCAGAGCCCCTCGCGCCTGCAGAGGGCGGCGATCTCGGGGAGCGGATCGACCGTGGCGACGGCCGTCGTCCCCGCCGTCGCGACGACGGCGATCGGCTTCCGGCCCGCCGCGCGGTCGGCGGCGATCGCCGCCTCGAGCCCCGCGACGTTCATCCGGTGCTCGGCGTCGGTCGGGATCTTCCGGAGGCCCGAGATCCCGAGGCCGAGGACGACGCACGCCTTGTCGATCGAGGAGTGGGCCATCTCCGACGCGTAGACGACCGCGGGCGGGAGGCCCGCGAGGCCGGTCTTCCTCACGTCGGGGAAGGCCTGCTCGCGGGCGGCGGCGAGGGCGATGAGCGAGGCGGCCGAGGCCGTGTCGGCGAGCTGCCCGTCGAAGTCCGCCGGCAGCCCGACGAAGTTCGCGAGCCACCGGACCATCGCCTGCTCCATCTCGTTCGACGCGGGCGAGGTGCGCCAGAGGATGCCGACCTGGTTGTAGCCCGCGGCGAGCGTCTCCCCGACGATCCCGGGCACGGAGCCGTTCGTCGCGAAATACGCCATGAAGCCGGGGTGCTGCCAGTGCGTCAGGTTCGGCTCCACGAGGCGGTCGAGGTCGCGTTCGATCGCCTCCCACGGCTCGGGGTCTTCCGGGGCGTTCGGCGGGAACTGCGCGACGAGCTCGCCCGGCTTCGTCCGGGCGAGGACCGGCCTGCTCTCGATCGTCTCGAAGTAGCGGGCGAGGCGCTCCACGGCGGCGCTGCCCCAGGCGCGGAGGGTGTCGGGGGAGAAGTCTCCGTTCATGGTCCGCCGAGTCTATTGCGGCAGGAACTTCAGCGAAGGAGCGGGGCTGCGAACGGGGCGACGAGCCGGCCGAGGACGCTCGGCGCGGGCTCGCCCCGTGCGAGCGTCCGGAGCCGGAGGACCTGCTCGACACCGAGGCCGAGCGCGAGGACGAGGAGGAGGAACGACCCGAGGCCGCCGGTCCCGATCAGGAGGCGCGCGGCGTGGGCCGGAGCGGTGAGGCCGGGATAGACGAGGAGGAACCAGGCCGTCCTCTTTCCCCAGGCCAATGCCGCGAAACCCCTTTCCCCGGCGAGCCGGCGCTGGTCGGCCGGCGGGAGGAAGGAGAGGAGCGGCTCGAGCATCAGGAACCGGTCGGCGAGGAGCCGCTCCTCGTCCGGGTTCGGAGCCTCCGGCGTCGCGGCCGGGACGGGAGCCGGCGCCAGCCGGACGAGCCGGGCGACGGCGTAGAGCGGCAGGCCGAGGATCGACCCCATCGGCCGGTCCGGTCCCATCGCGATGGCGAACCGAGCGAGCGACTCCGGAAGGAGGTAGACGAGGAAGACGAGGAACGGCTCGACCGGCGCCTCGGCGGGAGCGGTGCCGGAGCGGGCCGCGACGTGGGCAGCGCCGACGAACGACGCCAGCATCGCGAGGAGGGCGGCGACGCCGACGGCGAGCGGCGCGGGGATCGAGGCGAGGGTGAGGGTCGTGCCGCGGACCCCCACCTCGACCTCCAGCCGGGCCTGGACGTGCGCGGGCAGGAGCCCGACGACGGGAGAGAGGAGAAGCGCCAGGAGCCGCGCCGCACCCCGCCGCCGGACGTCGCGACGGTTCTCCTCGCGGCCCGCCTCGCCCGCCTCGTCGTAGGAGAGGACGAGGCGGATCGCGTGCTGGTCGTCCCAGCGGGCGAGCTCGTACCAGGCCCCGCCCCCGGGCGCGTCACCGGCGGCGACCACCTCCCAGAGCTCCTCCTCCCAGCGGATGGCCGTCCCCGGATGCAGGACGTTCCCGGGCCCGGCGGGCCGGCGTGCGACCCACTCCTTCGGACGGGGACAGGTGAGGCGCAGGTGCCCGGACGAAGCGAGGTCGAGCCGGTCGGGGCCGAACGAGCGAGGCACGACCGGTGAATATACGTTCCGCGCGGCCCCGACCGTACACTCGCGTCGATGCCCGAGGGGCGGCTCCTTCGATCGCTGTCGAGGCTCCACGTCCGGGACCTCGGACGTCCGGTCTCCAGGCGGAGCCTCCGGGTGCAGTTCGACCGGGCGGTCGCCGTCGTCCTTCGGCTGCTCGCCCTCCTCGCCGTCGCGGCGCTTCTCCTCGAGCACGGTTTCGACCTTTCGCCCGAGGGGACGGCCGCCGTACGCCACCTGCTCGAGGTCGTCCTCCTGACGTTCGTCGGCCTCGGCCTGCTCCGGCTCGTCACCCGCGACGACCGGCGCGCGTTCCTGCGGGAGCACCGGCTCGACGCCGTCGTCTGGGCCGTCGTCCTCATCGGGTTCGCGGGCCGGCAGGCCGGGGTCGCCGCTCCCGTCCACCTCTTCGGCCTCGACCCCGACGATCTCGCGGGCGCGTGGCTCGCGGCGACCCAGGGCCTCATCGTCCTCTCGATCCTCTTCGGGGCCCTTCGCGACAGCCGGCGCCTCGTCGGTCGCCGCGTCCAGCCCCAGCTCGTCATCCTCGTCAGCTTCGGTCTCCTCATCGCCGTGGGCACGGGGCTGCTTCTCCTGCCGCGCGCGACGCACGCGCCCGGCATCGGCTTCGTCGACGCGCTCTTCACCGCGGCGAGCGCGGCGTCGGTGACCGGGCTGACCGTCGCCGACACCGCCACGACGTTCACGCCCCTCGGCCAGGCTTTCCTCCTCGCCCTGATCCAGGCGGGGGGCCTCGGCATCATGACGCTCACGACCTTCTTCGCTTTCGCCTTCTCCGGCGGGACGCTCCGGCAGTACGCGAGCCTCCAGTCGCTCCTCGGCGAGCAGAGCCTCGGCCACATCCGTTCGACGCTCGCCCAGATCGCCCTCGTGACGCTCGGGTTCGAGTCGGCCGGGGCCGCGATCCTCTACCGGTACCTCCCCGAGAGCGCCGTCTCCGAGGCCGGACGGCTCTTCTCGGCCGTCTTCCACAGCGTCTCGGCGTTCTGCAACGCCGGGTTCGCCCTCCACGGTCGGAACCTCGCGGCGCCCGGCCTCGCGGAGAACGTCCCCGTCCAGGGGACCGTCGCGGTCCTGGTCGTCGCGGGAGGGCTCGGTTTCCCGGTCCTCGCGGCGCTGGGGGCGGCCGCGCTGCGCCGCCAACGCCGCCTCGGGCTTCACGCTCAGCTCGTCCTCGCCGTCTCGGGGCTCCTCCTCCTGCTGGGAACCGGCGGCCTCTACCTCCTGGAGCCCGGTGGCGGGGCGCTCGGAGCCTCGGGCGGCGACCGCCTCCTGTCGGCGTTCTTCCACTCCGTCTCCGCCCGGACCGCGGGGTTCAACACCGTCGAGCTGTCCCAGCTCGCGCCGGCGACGCTCTTCGTCCTGATGCTCCTGATGTGGATCGGCGGCTCCCCGGCCTCGACCGCCGGAGGGATCAAGACGACGACGGCGGCCGTGGCCCTGCTCACGGTCATATCGATCGCCGGGGGAAAGGAGCGCGTGGAGCTCTTCCGCCGGCGCCTGGGCGACGCGTCGATCCAGCGCGCTTTCGCCACCGTCGTCGTCTCCGTCTTCCTCCTGTCTCTCTCGGTCCTCGCCCTGCTCGCCCTCGAACGGAAGCCTCCGCTCGACCTGGCGTTCGAGGCGGTCTCGGCGCTCTCGACCGTCGGGCTCTCCACGGGGATCACGGCGTCCCTCGGCGTCCCGGCGAAGCTCCTCCTGGCGGCCCTGATGCTCGCGGGGCGCGTCGGGCTCCTCGGCTGCGTCCTCGCGGCCGTTCCGCTTCGGCGCGACGCGCGACACGAGTACGCCCGTGAAGACGTCCTGATAACGTAGCCGTCATGCCGAGACAGTTCGCCGTCATCGGGCTCGGGAACTTCGGCGCCCAGCTCGCCGCCGAGCTCACCCGCCGGGGAGCCGAGGTCCTCGCGATCGACGAGCGCGAAGAGGCCGTGGACGACGTCAGAGACCACGTCACCCACACCGTTCGCGTCGACGCGACCGACGAGAGGGCCCTCGCCGAACAGCGGCTTTCCGAGATGGACGCCGTCGTCGTCAGCTTCGGGAGCGACTTCGAAGCGGCGCTCCTCACGGTCTCGGTCCTCAAGCAGATCGGCGTGAAGAGGATCATCGTCCGCGCCACGACCGTCCGGCACGAGCGGATCCTGGAGAACCTCGGCGTCGACGAGGTCGTCCTCCCGGTCAACGAGACGGTCACGCGCCTTGCCGGGAGCCTGATGGTGGAGGGGCTCTACGACTCGTTCGCGCTCTCGTCGGACTACGCCGTCGGCGAGGTCGCGATCCCCGAGGAGCTCCTCGGGAAGAAGGTCGGCGAGGTGGACTTCGCGGCGGACTACGGAGTCTCGATCGTGACGATCCGCCGCATCGTCCCCGAGACGCGGATCCTCGGCCTCGGCACGCGGATGGTCGAACGGATCCTCGGGATCCCGTCTCCCGCGACGCCGCTCGAGCGTGGGGACACGCTGATCGTCTTCGGTCCGAAGAGGGCGCTCGAGAAGCTCGCGAAGCAGGGCGAACCGGGCTGATCCGGGAGCCGTCAGCCGGCGGCGCCCCGCGAGACTTCCCGAAGGGTCGAGACCCCGGCGCCGAGGCGCGCGACGAGCGCGGCGACGGCCTCACGGGCGCGCTCCGGGTCGCCGCACGTGAAGAGGTCGACCGCCGCCTCGCCCCGTTCCGGCCAGGTGTGGATCGTCAGGTGCGACTCGGAGATGACGACGACGCCGGAGATCCCCTGCGGCTCGAGGCGGTGGAGGTGGACGCCGAGGACGTGAGCGCCCATCGCCGCGACGGTTTCGACGAGGGCCGCCTCGACGACGCCGGGGTCGTCCAGCGTCGCGAACGGAGCGCCGGCGAGGTCGAGGAGGAGGTGCGTCCCGAGCGGGCTCACGCCGTCACTCCGCGCCCGGCCTCGCCTGCGCCGCGAGGCCGACCGCCTGGGCCGCCGCCCGGTTCTCCGGCTTCACCTTCCAGATCCACGCGTCGAGAAGATAGTGCGTCGCCTGGGGGAGAGCAAGGAGCGGCACGA
>JADHED010000859.1_pt1 | contig 30181 bp, 28 predicted proteins | sample 8952041 | NCBI WGS metagenome assembly JADHED01 (sample SAMN16124423, study PRJNA663239) | bioreactor sludge metagenome | isolation source: sludge (control) | place: India:Bengaluru | collected 2018-09-08
ATAACTGGCGAGGGCTTGGGTTCAGTTCACACACTGCAAGATCATTACCCGCATCCAAACCTGGCACTACCCTGATAAGCAGTACTACATAGTTTTTTAATACAATAGAATAGCCACCACCTGAACAGGTAGAGTCCTTAGAGGTGATAATTAATGTATGTTCACCTAAATCAGCATTTGTTGGTACCCAAGTAAACACACCAGAAGATGCAGTAGTACCAGTACCTGTAGTTGTGAAAGTAGAACCAGCAAAATCTCCGACATTAGCCTCCATGTAAAGCTTGCTGGTAGAAACATTAGAGTTAGCTTTTGCCGTATAGCTCATTGTACTACCAGGACATACTATGATATCTTTCTTAACAAAAGTGCTATTAGTAAGATTGCCACTGACAAAATTAGTATCGACTACAGGTGGAGGAGCTGCACAATTGAATACTGAAACCTGTGCATCTCGTCTGATGTAGCCTGTACGTATACCAGTTGCCCTGTCATACTCATCGCATTGAAAGGCAAGTACAAAGTAGCCGGCATTGGATGGTGTAAAACGCGCAGTACCGGTAAACGAATCTACCCTATAAGGATTTGAACCTACGGAAGCAATCGGATCAGCTAAAGAATACCCTACATCATAAGGAATCGGTGCTGCAGCGCCTTCAAATGCATTTATATTAGTAACACGTAATGAGTCTCCGTTAGGGTCAATTGGCCCGTTCAGATAATTTGCCGGTTGGTTAGCGCATATATATGGAAGAGGTGGGACAGTAAATTTAGGTGTACTGTTATTATACTTTATAACATTATTTAAACCACACTCTACGTATATACTTCTAGAACTCGGATTTAGCAAATTTGTAATACCTCCATTTCTGCAACAATTATTCCAACTAAAAACCCAATCTGGCGCTGCACCCGGCAACGTAACAGGTATGCGGACTTTAGATCGAACATATGCTTTAAACTGCTGATTGGCAGGATAAGCACAAGAGTTGAATGGCTTAAGAGAGTCACAAAGCTCACTTACTGTATCCAAATCGGCTGTTGTTATTGTAGTAGTTGCATTACCCCCAGCACCTAGCGTAGCACTATTATATGGTATTGATATAAAACCTGTAACAGGGCCAGCACCACCTTCACATGACACATAAATATCAAGTGCCACTTCATATTTATACTCAGTAGTACCGGTGCAGCCATCTATACCTGCTCCAATATAAGTCACCCACATATCGAATGCTGCAAGGTGAGATGCATGTGAGTTGTTGTAACACAAAAGTGATAGTGCTGTAAGCACTATCACTTTGAATCTATTAATCATATTTTTAAACATACTATTATTACCTATCTAAAAAGCCTTAAATAATAAACTATCGAATCAGTGTCAGGTTTCCTTGTTTAGTAAACCTTTTGCCGGTAGAGCTAACCGCATCAACTGTGTATATATACACGCCCATAGGTTGTGGCTCACCATTGAATGTTCCATCCCAGCCGGCATTGATATCAGAAGTTTCGAAAACCTTCATACCCCAACGGTTGAAAATTGTGAAGCTTTTCAATGTAGCATCACCGCGGCGCAGGATTTTGAATTTACCATTAGCGCCATTACCCGGAGAAAATGCGTTCGGAACTTCAACCAAGCTTTCGTTCATTACAATCACATTTACAGAATCTGTAACAACACATCCTGACTCAGTCATACCTGTTACTACATAACGAGTATTTACATCTGGCTTGATTACAGGATTTGAAATGTCAGACCTAGAAAGACCTACTGAAGGGAACCATGAGAAATAAGTACAGTTACCAAGAGGATCCATCTGATAAGACTCGCCAGGATAAAGCTTAATAGTATCTTGCATGAACAATGTTCCGCCAGGACGTACTATAACCTTAACAGATGCAGTATCAAAACAAGAGTTTGTATCAACAGCATATACAGTGTATACCTGAGTAGTAACAGGATTTACTGTAGGATTTGCTGACCCAGGGTTACTGATCCTATAATCCGGATACCAACGGAATGACTTAATGCTACCACCGGTTACAGATATTTGAGTTTCTACACCAGGACAGATAGCAGTATCACCCAATACTGTTGCAAATTCTGCAGGGAATACTGTAAGTTTTACTGTATCGCTGGCTGTACAGTTTGCAAGAGGGCTCTTAGCAGTCAATATTAACGTTGTAGTCTGCTGAGCTTTAAATATCGGATCAGGTATATTCACATTGTTAAGTGAAGCACCAGGTGTCCATAACAAATTGAATGGGAAATTATTAGGGAATACAACACCATGTAACTTCATTGTGTCGTTTTCACACATTGATGCATCATTATCAACTGTTACAGTAGGATTAGGTTCTACTGTTATAGCAAACGAAGCAGTACTATCAATAGGACAACTTGGATACTTAGCGGTAACCGTGTAAGTTGATTTACCCATTGGAGCAGGCGTAATAGTAGGATCTATACTGTTTGCATTACTGAACACACCAGGAGCACCTGTAGAAGACCAAGTGTATGAATAACGGCTATCACCGGTAATAGCTACTTGGAAACTAGCACCATCACATACTGCAGTGTCTATATTTTTAAGATTGAAACCTGAAAGAACGTCTACAAATACTGTATCATATGCTTTACACCTGTTTGCACTTGATGTAATAACTACAGTATAGGTAGTAGGTCCGTTAGGTGTAGTAGTAGGTACATTTAATGTATCATTATCCAAATATGTCGCAGGACTCCATTTTGTTTGATAAACAACACCAGGACCCGGATTCATTTGTAAATTAAGCTTAATAGGATTGCGTGGACATGTAATTGTATCAGGATGTTTAGTGAAATTCAAACCTGGCAATACACTAACTGTTACGGTATCCTTATTGTTGTTACAGAAAGAGTTAACAGTAGATGTAACCACATATGTAGTAGGTACAGCAGGAGTAGCTATAGGACTAGTACAGTTTGTACAACTTAAACTTGTAATTGGCGAACCACCAGGCAATACAGACCATACATAGTTACCACCACCATTAGCTGTCAGGTAAGCAGTTTCTTTAGGACAAACGCTTGTATCCGGAACTGCAGTAGTAGGAGGATATATATATATAGGTATAGTGAACGGGAAATACAACATGATGCCCGGAGGACGACAAGTAGAGTCTTTAATTGTTACAATCAGATTCTTCAAACCAACATCAGAAGAAGTAGGAGTCCAAGAAAAATTACCAACTAAAGAATCTGTATATACATTTGTATATGTAATAGTAGCTGCAGGAATAGAGAAAATATGATTGTCAGATGCAGTGAAAATTGCACCGGTATCTGTAGATGTAGAAGCCCAATTGAAAGAAAGATTCTGACCAATACAACCTTCAACCCTGCCACCTACACCTAATGAACCTCCAATTAGAGAAGCCGTATTAATAGTAGATGTCGGTGCAACAGTAGAACAGTTTAGAACCTGCACTTGTATATCACGCATGATATAACCAATCAATGTTCCATTCCTGTATTCACGTACACGAGTAGTCAGTGTTTGAGCACCTGTAACACGTGCAGTGAAACTCATCTGACCTGTGTTACCATTAATCAAGAAAGAGTTATTTGTTTGGAAAGGATTGCCAGGTATGCTTAGAGCAGGCGTAGCAGTAGTCAAACCTATGTTTGCACCAGGGCCACAAACACCACTAGCAGACATCGGGTTAATGATATCTGTAACCAAAGAATCTCCATCCGGATCAATAGCACCATTATTATATGTATAAGGTTGATTTATACATACATAAGGAATTGGCTTGATAGAGAAGTAAGGAGATGAATTTCCTTGAAACAATAAATTATTAAACGTTGTTTCTACATACAAGTCTCCGCCACCAATGTTCACACTGCTGTTACGGGCATTAATACTTGTAGAAAAACGCCACTTCACACATCGGCTAGGAAGCTGTATAATGGCAGAATACCACCACTCCCTATAACCAGGAAGAGACGAACCTATATTCTGACAAGCATTCGGATATGCCGAACAACCCGCAGATACCGGATCACCATTAATACCGCCGCCTGGTAAAGCACCAGACCACTTAGTCAGGTTAACGTTTGACGTAAAGCTGTTGCAAGAATCTGTAATACATACCGTAGCAGACCCAGGCTCACCAATACCAGTACAATCGCGGTAAAATTTAAAGAATAAACGATAAGTGGAATCACTTATCCATTCGTAGATGATTTCGCCACCGGCAGCATGCGATGCTTTTGCCTCTTTATTAGGCATCAGCGCAAAGCTTAAGATTGCGAACGTAACAAGGAGAAAAGAATGTAACTTTCTCATATCGCGGCGTTGTTTTAACGTTTAGTTTACTTGTGTAATAATAATTGTGTTAAAATACGGCTAAATCAACTTTTATCCAAACAATAACACTTAAAAAAATCTAATAAATTATAAATATTAATCAATCATTAAAATTCCTGTCTGTTAATAAGCCCTACTAAAACAAAGACATTAATGAGATTTTAATGGTTGGGCGTTTTTCCAAAATATTTTAACTTTTTCTGACAATTCTTTCATATCAAGCATATTCATACATTTAAAATGCCCTTTCGGACACTTGGAATACCCTATTTTACTACAAGGATGACAACTTATAGACTTATTTTCAAATATGACAGAAAGTGGTTCATAACTGGTTTTCAGGTTGTTGCTACCATAATAAGGGAACATGCCCATTTCGGGACTTGTATTGCCCCATAGTGAAATAATCGGCTTTTTATAGGCCGCCGCAACATGCATAAGTCCCGTATCATTGCTCACTACTACCCTTGCGTGTTGCACCAACCATGCACTTTCATTCAGATTGAACTTACCACAACTATTATATATACGCACTTTATCCATAGATGCTATGGCCTCCCCGTCTTCCCTATCCTCAGGGCCACCTAATAACACCAACGGATACGGACAATGTTCGGCAAACTCCCTCCATTTTTCTACAGGCAGCTTTTTGGTATTCATGCTACCACCTATTACACACCCTACATAGCCCGCCCAGTGGCTCATGGGTATATCTGTATTCTTCAGGTTGGCAGATTCGGGTATGAAATAATCGAGTCCTCGATTGTCGTTCCTTACCCCAAGTGGCTTTACCGTTTCCATATAGCGCTCTACAATGCTCTTATCAGGCATTATGTTCAGCTTCAGGTTGGTAAGCAACCACTTTTGTATATTCAGCTTTGGAAAAGAATAACTCTGCACATTCAAAGCCCGCTTCACACGCATGGTACGCAGGTTGTGATGCAGGTCTATAACGTAGTCGTAATGTTCTTTTTTGAGTATGGCTATGGTCTGGTTGATATCATCTTCCAGATAGTGCAGCTTATCTATATACGGATTGTGGGCCAGCACACTGCGAAAAGAAGCTTTGGCAAGATAATGCACCTCCACATCGGGCAATTGTTGTTTGAGACAACGTACTACAGGGGTTGTGAGGACAATGTCGCCTATGGAAGAAAAACGGATAATCAGCACCTTCATAAGGGTGGCAACCTACGAAATAGCTGATAAATAAAGGCTATAAATTTTCCTGACGCTGTGAATAACTACTTGGAATTATACTTCAGCTCTACCCATGCTTTGTCTTCCATAATGCCCAATATCTCTTTGGCATCATCACCAATACCAATTAGGCTGTTGTAGTACTGCTTTGTTTCGGGCAACGGGCCCATCACTTTTACAAATACATATTTATCTGTACCCGGGTTATATACTTTGATGATGGTACCACGCTTTGCCAGATTGTGAAAAGCATAAATTAATGTATTCTTAGCATCGTTGCCATAGCGGCTTTTCACTTTATTGGGTGTTTCAAAAAACACGGCAGAACCTTTCTCTTCTATCACATAACGCTCGCCTGCTGTTTGCTGCATGTACACTTTACCATACATACCCAATGTATCGTTCCATACCGTATCGCGCGTATATACAGTAGCCATGCTGCCATCACTTTGCCTTTCCTGCTTCTCCTTCATTTCAAGCGTGTACTTCTGCCCGTTTGCTGCAGTACCGGTAGTGCCGGATGTTACTTTCTCTACTTTCTTTTCCTCCTGTTTAGCAGCAGGTGCTTGTGGCACATTACCTGTTTTGCCAGGCACATTACCAACAGAAGAACCATTAAAATTAGCAGATTGCTCATCGTACAAAACCCTTGCCACTACCAATGCCTGCCCTACTTCTACACTATTATCGGGCAAGCCATTCCAGTCTTGCAATACACGCTGCTGCTCGTTAATGGTCTTACTGATACGGTACAAATTATCACCCTGCCTTACACGATAATGCACAGGCTTCCACCCGTTGGATGGTGTTGATACAGTTGCTTTGTTGTAAGATTCTAACGGCACATACAATTGCACACCAACGGGCAATCCACTTTGATAATTAAGCCCGTTTTCGTCTGCTAACTTTGCAGGTGGTACATGATACAGACGTGCTATGCTGAAGATGGTTTCGCCACGCTTAACGGTATGGCCTATCACCCATTTTTCGCCTTTGGAGATAACAAACAAACTATCTGCCGATGCGGCAAATGATATATATGAAGTAATAAAAAGTAAAACGGTAATCAATAATCGAAGCATACTTGGCTCTAATTAGTTGCAATTCAATATACAACAATTATGCCCAATCCATATCCGAGATTTCCATACGGATGCGCCAGTGTTTGGGCAGATAATTATTAAAACGATTGCCCAACGCCTTTATCCACCCGAGTCCCAGCCCGTTATACGTTAGCAAAATCCATCCTTTGTGTGTACCCTCGGGCAGGGCAAAGTCTTCTTTTTTAAGAAACTTTAACGCTTGCTCTTTATTCAGTTCCAGTTTTGGCAATGTGGCAGCGCGGTGTATGCTCAGTGCTACGTCGTGAGCAGGTAGCCATTCTTTAGCAGTTGGCGTACCTAATTGTACACCTGTTTTGCGGAGATATACAAATTGTTTCAGTATATGATAATCTGACTCGTGGCTTGGGTGGATGGCCACATAGTTTTCTTTATCCAATTGCAGACACAGATATTCAGTATCTAACAGATGCTTTGTTTGCTCTTGTGCTTTTTTGTCTTGCAGGTTTTTGTAGCGCAGTGGCTTTGGTTCGTGCGCAGCATCTTTCTTTTGCAATGCAGCAATAAAAAAGCCTTCACCTTTTACCTTATCTGGGCTGAACCTGTAGCCATGCAATCCTTTCTTTGAAATAGTTTTCACAACACCCCAATCTTCGTTCAATTGAACAGGCAATCCTGCTACTTCAAAGTTCTCGCTCAGCCAGTCCAGTATTTCTTCATCTTCCTGAGGGCTGTAGCTGCATGTGGCGTAGATAACAATACCATCTTCCTTGAGCGATGGCCATACATCTGCCAGTATGCGCTGCTGGCGTTGACTGCACAACAATACATTACCCTCACTCCACTCGTCCAGTGCACGTGAGTCTTTACGGAACAAACCCGAACCACTGCATGGTGCATCTATCACCACTACATCAAAATAAGATTCCAGCTTGCCAATGTCTTTAGGGTCGTTGCTTACAACCCATGTATTCATATAGCCCCAGCGGGTCATATTCTCTTCCAGTATCGTGGCACGTGTACGGATAACCTCGTTACTTACCAGCAAATCGTTCTCACCAAGAAAAGAAGCTATCAATGTACTTTTGCCACCGGGTGCAGCACACAAATCTAACACACGCAAACCACTACCCGATTGTACATGACTGCTAAGTACATGATGCAAAAACATAGAAGAAGCCTCCTGCACATAGTATGCCCCTGCATGATATAGTGGGTCTACCGTAAACACAGGACGCTCTGCGAGGTATCTACCAGCAGCACACCATGGCACTTGCACATTGTCTGCAAATGCAACAGAAGCCTTGTAAGGATTGAGCCGAACAGATGTAACCGCGGGCAACTGGTGCGCAGCAATAAGGGCTTCTTTATCGAAACCCTTTACTTGTTGTAAGTCCTCTAATAATATTTCAGGTAGTTTTTTCAAAATGCTGCAACCGCTAAGTCGCAAAGACGCAAAGCCCTTAGCGACTTAGCATCTTTGCGGTTAGAATAAAATCATCACATTAATAAATACCCACGTAATTGTGTGGTGTTATAGCTTTCAGTTCTTTCTTCAGTGTGGCACTTATCTTCAGACTGTCTATAAACTTGTGGAGTGTCTTTTGGTTGATGCCATCCTTGCCACGTGTCAGCGCTTTGAGAGCCTCGTATGGTTGCGGATAGTTTTCTCTGCGCAGGATGGTTTGGATAGCCTCTGCACATACCGCCCAGTTATTATCCAGGTCGGCAGCCATTTTCTCTTTGTTCAGCAACAGCTTGCTCAAACCTTTATCGAGCGAGCGCAGCGCCAGGAATGCGTGCGACATAGGTACACCTACATTGCGCAGCACGGTACTGTCTGTCAAATCCCTTTGCAGGCGGCTGATAGGCAGCTTTGCACTCAGGTGTTCGTAGATGGCATTGGCAATACCAAGGTTGCCCTCTGCATTTTCAAAATCTATCGGGTTCACTTTGTGTGGCATAGCCGAAGAACCGATTTCACCTTCTTTTGTTTTCTGCTTGAAGTACTCCATGCTGATGTAGCTCCACACATCGCGCGAGAAATCTATCAGGATGGTGTTGATGCGTTTCAGTGCATCGAACTGTGCGGCAATATTATCGTAGTGCTCTATCTGCGTAGTGTATTGCATACGCTCGAGGCCCAGTTTCTTATTCACAAAATCGTTACCAAAGCGTACCCAGTCCATTTTAGGGAAGGTTACTTTGTGTGCATTGAAATTGCCCGTAGCACCACCAAACTTAGCCGCAAACGGCACATGGCTCAGTTGCAGTACTTGTCCTTCCAGACGCTCTACAAACACCATCCACTCCTTGCCCAGTGTGGTTGGCGATGCAGGCTGCCCGTGTGTACGTGCCAGCATTGGGATGCCCTTCCAGTCCTTCGCCATTTTTTTGAGGCTGAGGATGGTATTCTGCAACGCAGGCAGGTATTGCTCCTCCAGCGCTTCCTTCCACAGCAGTGGCAGGGCTGTATTGTTGACGTCTTGTGACGTGAGGCCAAAGTGTACCCACTCTACCGCATCGCCCGCACCCAGTGCTTTCAGTTTATCTTTCAGGAAGTATTCTACCGCTTTTACATCATGATTGGTAGTGCGCTCTGTCAGTTTTATCTGCTGCGCATCGTCTTCTGTAAAGTTCTCGTATATGGCACGCAGCTTGGCAGGCTTAACGCTTGCTGGCAGCTTGAAAATCTTTTTCTCGGCAAGGAAGAGGAAATACTCTACCTCTACACGTACACGATAACGAATAAGGCCGAACTCGCTGAAATAAGGTGCCAGCGGAGCCACCTGACTACGGTAGCGACCATCTACGGGACTGATTGCCGTCAATGCTGTTAATTCCATGGGCGCAAAGATAATCAGAAACCCCAAACCCCTAAAGGGGCTTCTTTATTTGTACAATCAAGGCCGTCATTCCGACGATAGGAGGAATCTCCCGAGCATTTGCACTCAGGTGTTCCAAGTGTTCCATTTGGAACGTTCGGAACAGTGGAACAGGTAGCTTTTTTGAGAGGTACCCATTAAGCATAAGGAGAATATTTAAAATCATTTGTTATAGTTATCTTAATGATAAATTCCTGACCATGACACAAAAAGAAGTAATAAATAAATTAGATGACATTACAAGCAATTATAATTTCATTTATGTAATTGCTGCAATTGTTCTAAAAGACTTTTGCAGTCCAATGGCAGATATTTCCAATAAAAATTTTCATGAACAACTAAACTACAATGAACTTGGTTTTATAGTTGGCTTATGGGTAAAAAACTGCACCCCAAAAAGATCTGAAATTGACATCCATGAAACCTATAAAAAGGTTAATACATTGATGGAATATCTACACCAGTCTTTATTAAAAGAAGGACCTAAGCTACCCCAAAAAAAAGAAGAGTTTACTGATTTCTTAATAAACGGCTCACGCTTTAAAGAAGCTTTCTTTTATAGTAGTACTGGAGGTTACGATTACCAATTTGTTGATATGGCACTTCGAAAATATCAATATGATCAAGAGTGGATAAAATCAAATAAAGGGTTTCAATTAATTACATTAAAAAAATATTTTTCACACATTAGGGCTTGTTTACAAAAGAGATTGAATGATCCCACTAGAAGAAAATTAGCTGCACAATCAAAAGAAAACATGCTTGAACTTGTTTGTCTTTCTTTGGAAGAGATTAATGATGGCAATCAAGAATACAAACAAATCACAAATAGTTTCACAATCGAATTGTTTCAAGAATCAGTAAAAGAGTTAAATGAGGTAGGTGATTACAATGAGTTTTTGACAAAACCGATTATAAAAGTATCTCATAACAAATACTTTATACCACTTCCATTTTTTCTTGCCGAGGCGATGTATGAATCACCATACTACTGGATGAGACAAGACGACAAGTATATTAATACGGGGTTAGAGAATAGAGGAAAAGCTGCAGAAACTATAGTTTATGAAATGATATCTAAAGTATTTGGATCCAATAATACATATAGAGGCATTGACATAAAACAAAATAGCACTAAAACAATAACTGACATTGATGTTATTGCAACACATGAAGATGTGGGATTAATTATTCAAATAAAATCAAAAAAATTAACTGCATTATCAAAAAAAGGAAACATTGAATTCATCAAAAGCGACTTTCAGAAAGCAATAGAATCAGCGTACGAACAAGGTTTGGTTTGTAAGGATTGTATTGAAAATCACGAAAAATACATATTTGACAAAAACAATCCAGAAATAAAAAACCACCTTTCAAAGATAAAAACAATCTATATTATTTGTTTAGTTTTAGATGCATATCCTGCAATTACACATTTAACCAATTCAATTTTATATAGTAAATATGAAGGGTCGACAATTGCTTTGACAGTCCTAGATTTAGATCTGATAACTCACTTTCTAATTACACCTAAAAAATTCATTGACTACATATCGAAAAGAATAAATAATTGTCGATTTTATCTTTCTGAAAATGAAGGTTGCTTTTTAGGGTTTTATATCAAAAAGGATTTGAAGAAAATAGATAACTTCCATTATGCAATGATAGAAAATGATTACGGTGGTTTTATAGATCAATTATACTATCCTAGACTTGTAAACAAAGAAATTAATAGTTTGCCCATTACAAAAATGGGGCGAAATGACTTGTGTAATTGTAACAGTGGATTAAAATTCAAAAGATGTTGTGGTAAGAATCGTTAATAATACCCCCGCTCAGCGTAGTCTCAGGCTACGTCGCTACAGGCAGCAAATCTCCTGATTTGTAATTGTGTATTGACAAGACTGCTTCGTTCCTCGCCCCGAAGTATCGGGATGTAACACAATGACGCGAGTAGAAAACGTATTAATAAACTTCCCTTACTAAACCACCTACCATCAACACCAAACAACACACAGCATCCTATACTGTTGCTGTACTGTTATTTTATGTTCTATTCTCTTCTATCCTCTCCTTGCTTAAGCCATACTTAAGCCTGGCTCAAGCCCCGCTTGATAACACTATGATTACCAACACCTCCCAATGCAACAGAAAAATTGTTATTTATCTTTTGCTTTTATAAGTGTGTAAAAACTAAAACTCCCCTCCTGTTTTTAGGAGGGGATATTGGCGGAGAAATGCGAAGCATGTCGTTGCCAATCGGGGTGGTTGGCTCGTGGAGAGTATTTACCACCTCCCCTTCACTGCGTTCAGGTACTCCTCCTAAAAACAGGAGGAGAGCTTTTCAAAACACAAACTGTTCCACTGTTCGGAACGGAACAGATGGAACACTTGGAACGGTTTGTAATAACCTACGGGCGGAATATACCCCAGTCTATCTCTGTCAGCTGTCTGGTACTGGCTACGCCTACAATGATGCGTCTTTCCATATACACGCTGGAATTGAGTTGCGATACTGCCTTCAGCCCTTCGGTATCGGCTTCCATATCTATATACGCATAGCCACGAGAGCGGCGGGTAATTTTATCTACCATAATGCGCAGCTTTTTGATGGCACCAAAGCCGCCAAACAGCTCTTTCAGTTCGTGTTCGGTTGTCAGCTTGTTCAGATTACCAATGAATAATATCATATCCTAAAACGGTGGTTGATGACTTGTGACGTGCAAATATTACACAATGAAACTATATTAAATTTTCTCAAAAAGATAATAAACCTGATATTGACATTTTATTTCAGTACCTTCAATCAAACCGCCGTTTATGATTACGACTAATGAAGTGTACAGGAAGATAAAGGAAATAAGCAGTCGTACTGCCAACCCGAGGCCTATGGTAAATGTTGATAACATTGCCAATGAGCTGAACCTGATGAAACACTACATCATCCCTATGCTGACAGAACTGAAGGACATGCGCCTCATCAGCTTCGACAAGCCTGTAGCAGACCATGTAAAGCTGACGCTGCTTGGCTTTACGGTAACACGATAGGTTTTACTACTGCGCGTTTTATCTTCACTACACGCAGTTTTTCCAACAATACCAATGCTTTGTAGCCCATATCCCACTCGTACCAACGGTGGGCATTGTCGGGTTTGCTCGGGTGTTTGTGGTGGTTGTTATGGTATGCCTCCCCCCAAAACAGGAAATCGAGCGGCAGTATGTTTTTAGATGTGTTCTTCATCTTATAGTTTTCATAGCCAAACTTGTGTGCCCACCAGTTTACAGCCACACCTTGCAGTGCGCCCATTGTCAGTGTAACAGGCAGCAGCAGATACATCCACCAATGTGTAGCCAGTTGCACATACAACAGTATATACAGGGCAGCCCAAATTACTTTTGCCTGCCAGCCATGCGCTATGCGGTCAAACTTTTCCCACTTGGGCAGGTTTTGCATATACTTCTCGGGCACGTCTGCAGTTTTGGTATAGATATCCCTATAGTTGTTGCGCGTCTGCCACATCAGCGCAAATACATTGTGCGAATTGGAAGGCGAATGCGGATCGTGCTCGGTATCTGTATGGGCATGGTGCAAGCGGTGCATAATACCGTATGCAGATGCACTGATGTATGATGTGCCCTGTGTAAGAAACGAACCTATGAAGAACATTTTTTCCCAAAAACGAGACATGGTAAACACACCATGTGCTGCATAACGATGATGAAATACAGACTGAAAAAAGAGCGAACTATACCAATGTATAGCCAGCATCAGAAGAATTGCCATGCTTATGTTTTATTAGCTAATTGCAGATCGAATGAATAACTAACGTAGCATAAACATCTTTTCGTACATCTGTAATCTACAAATATTAATCGGCATTACCGCATAAAAGGCTGTGAATGTCAATATTATGACAATAGTAGTGTACATATAACACTCCCATAACACACACCACCGTTACACAAACGTATGTACTAACATCAGCAAAAGACCTATTACAAACAGTGTGGTAAATATGAGCTTGTTGTAGTGCGCAAGCCATTCGGGCAAAAAGATATCAAAATTGTGTTTGGCAGAAGCTGAATAACGTCTGGCCATCACTGTCAGCGGGCAGCTACCTTTAAACAACAATAACACCAATCCTTCAACCACAATAGCCGCAACAGCCCACCAGCTATACCCGGTAATATGCCCCGTAATACCCGAATAAAGTACATACAGCACCGTACTACCCAACACCAGCCAGATAGCAGTATGCAGTAGTTTTATCAGCCATAGTTTGTTGGCAGGTAGCATATCTAAAAATACAAACTGTCTTTTACAACATATAACCATCCTTTAACATTCTGCTTATTAGTTTAGCAGCCGCAAGTAGTAATTGGTGAAACAGCATATAGGTTTTATATACAGGCTCTCTATAGCATTGCTGGTGGTGTGCATCGCCATACAGGGTGTGGGTCAGTATGTAGTGCTGGGACTGTTTGAGATGAACAAGAGCTACATTGCCAAAAATCTGTGCGAGTATCGGAAGAACGCCAAGAACACCTGCAAGGGCAAGTGCTACCTGCGCAAGCAAATGCGCAAAACCGACTGCGATAAAAACCCTTGCGGCAGTGCCCCTGCCAAGAAGGCCAACATCAGCATAGCTACCTATATGCTGCCTGTGGCATCTCCAACAATAGTGTACCACACACACTATACAACATCGGTGCAGATACCCGTAGTGCATCACCTGCATACACGGCTGTGTGCCGATTCCGTCTTTCAGCCACCGCGGGGTGTAGTGGCTTAGTTTCCCCAACACAAGTATATAATACACGGTACCGCATGGTATCGGGTTGCGGCATGCGTATATGCTGCCAAACAGTCAATCATTTTTAATAACAACAATCTTTCAATAAAACATTAAGTATATGAAATCTATCATAACAGTATTCGCATTCTTATTCATCAGCATTGCAGGTTTTGCGCAAGACAAGGCAAAATGGGCAGAGCTGGAAACGTTTCACGGTGTTATGGGGCAGACTTTCCACCCCAGCGAGGAAGGCAACCTGACACCTATTAAAACACGCTCGGGCGAGCTGGTAGAGAAAGCAAAGAAACTGGCAGCATCTACCCCACCTGCAGCTTACAACCGTGCAGACATCAAAGCGGCACTGAAAGAACTGGTAGCAGAAACCGAGCAAATGGACAAAGCCGTGAAACAAAAGAAAAGCGATGCTGACCTTACCAAACAAATAAGCACCGTACACGATGCCTTCCACAAAATAGCGGGCCTGTGCAAGAAGAGTGATGAATAATACTTCAGACAGAACAAACAATAACTAAAGGCAGCGGGCAACCGCTGCTTTTTTCATGCCGCATTAGTATATTCGTATATACCTATGTACAAAATACTCTTATCATACCTGTTGCTCTGTATACTGTCACCCTTGCACGCGCAAGACACTACAGGACGTACACCCATCAACAACAGACATTTACAATTCAGCGATTTTAAAGGAAAGCATGTGCGAGACAGCGCATCAGCAGTTATTTTCACAGACATAAACTGGTATCCTAAACAATTACCCAAAGCAGGGCAGCAACCCAATTACAGTGCAGATGTGTATATGTACCCCTACGAATCCACTGTAAAAACATCGTGGATGCAAACAGTTGCAGACAGTATAAAGCAACGCGTACTGCATCACGAACAAGGGCACTATAATATATCGCGCATTGGTGCGTTGGAACTGAACTATATGCTGAAACGATTTGTATTTGACGAAAAAAGAGCCATACTACAGGCAGATAGCATGCGGAATATAATTGTATGGCGGGTAACAAAACTACAAAAGCTATATGACAAGCAGAGCAACCACAGTCGCAACCACTACTGGCAGCAAGCATGGGATGTATGTATAGAACAGGGGCTGAAGCTTCGCACTTTGCGTGTTTTCCCACAACTATAGAACTCTTCTCCCCAAATATTCCATTCCATTCCATTCCAATTGGAATATGCAATTCCTGATTTTTTGCATGGCTGAATATTGCACATGCAATACATAGGTTTTATTTTGAGCAACAAAATATTGCACTGTATGAAACCGCTATACACAATTACCCTCTTATTACTCTCCGCATTTATTACTACTGCTCAGGAAAAAGGTGATATGGTAATTGAAGACCGACTGCTGACTTGGGACGATTTTCAGGGCAAACACAAATCAGACTTCTTCGATGCATCAACAAACTACTTGATTACTCTAGAACCCAAGACATATACGCCGGGAGACCCTGTACCTGAATACAAAGCTATATCCTACTTCAGGCAGAGAGTATCTTCCGTAGACAGAAAATTCATGAAAGAAAGTACAGATGAATCAAAAGCGCATGTATTGAAACACGAACAAGGGCATTATGACATTGCCAGAATTACAACAAGGCAGATAAACGACATCTACAAAAATTTCAAATGGCATCCGCGCCGCTCTATGTATCAGGCCGACAGCATCTTCCGAAGCATAAACAACCAAATGCGCGCTATACAGTTGAAATATGATAAAGAAACAAACCACAGCAAAGTAAAGGAAGAGCAGGAAAGATGGAACAAGTTGATTGCAGATGCACTGGACAACAGGAAGCTACCGGAATAGCCGCATCCTTTTATTCCATTCCATTCCATTCCAATTGGAAGATTGTAAAACCGCATTTTTCACAAAATGCTGACTATCAATCCTACCCTATTTTCATTCCAAATATTCCATTCCATTCCATGGAATATTTAAGTACTGAAAAACGCAAATAACAATCTGCTACTTTGTGTAGATGGTAAAATGGGCAGTGATGGTTTTGGTAGCAGTATGTGCCCGGTTGGTAAATGTAACATATGCTGTACCTGTAGCATGTGTGGCATCTGCTTCGTTAATATCTATACTGCCTGTAGCTACATCTGCTGCTGCAAAGCCTTCATCTTCGGCATAGTACACATCTGCTATACAAGGTTTGTTATTGTGCGGGGTATGTGTGTGCAGCTTCAGCAATTGGTGGTCTGTACCTTCGGCAAGTATATCCAACCTGCCTGTCTCATAGTTCCAATTGGCATCAATGTTTTCTACAGGTATCTCTGTACCGTCTTGTTGTTGCAGGCTTAGTGTATGGTGTGGTGTGGTACTGTGTTTGGCACAGGCTGTCAGCAGCAGCACAGGCAGCATTGTGTAGATGTACTTCATACTATGTGGTTATTTACAAAAACAGACTTGTTACAGTTCATAACAATTCTACCACAATACTACACATACATGCAGCACCACGATAGTGACGAGCATCATTCAAACAAACATATAACTGTTTAATAATCAACAAGTAATAATTTATTAACAGTACGTTCATTTTAGGGTAATAAAGATTGTATTCCGTCAATATGCAAAAAATGAGGAGTTAAATATTCCATGGAATGGAATGGAATATGTGGAATAGAAAAAGCTTGTATTGATTATTAGTGAATTGCAAAAAACAGGTTTTCACTTATTCCAATTGGAATGGAATGGAATGGAATAAAGTGTAAAAAATGAAGAATTGCATATTCCATTTTGGAATGGAATGGAATGGAATGAAAAGTACGAACCCTGTGCATCAATCTGCTTTTTTATTCTCTAGCAGTGCTTTGGCTATCAGTACAAAATTGATACAAGGCAACAACCATATAGCCCTTGCATTGAGGCGTGATAATACATTTGCAAAATTAGCGGTTACAAATGCATTGATTATCAAATAAACCAAAACTGCTACATAAATGGTTAGCAATTTACCATCGGCATACCTGTACAAAAATACCGCGGCTATTGTAGATAGCAGTATGACATAGATATATACATTACTTAGCAATGCTGTATGGAGGGTATGTTTATTCACCCTGCAATCTTCCAGTTGTTCAATCTCTTTCGGGAAATAGGTATTTATCACTTTGTAAATAGGCGTTTCGCTATCATACACAAACCATGGCAATTCATAACTACGGTCTATTTCTACCTGTAGCAGTTGCCTCCAGGTATCCCTTACTGCAGACGATGCCCAATGCGGATAGTAGTGTGCATCAGACAATATGCCGGCTATTATCTGTTCATTCTCCTTTCTGCATGCATCCCAACCACCCAACTGCTGCATAGGGCTTTCTGCAGACCATACAAACTCCCATGCATGGTTTCCCAAACTGTTTTTATAAGCACAGTAACGCAGGTTTTCAGACGGACAATGGTCGGTAAGATATCGGGGTGCCAGTTTATTTTCAACCAGCTTGCCCATAATAAACACATGGCTGTAAACCGATGGTACAAACTTTTTGTAATGAATATAGTTGGGTACACAAGCCACTAACCACGCAACTAAAGAAACAACCGCAATAGAGATAGTATGCTTTGTACTAACAGGCCTGTGTCTGAACAATCTTGCAAGTAATAATACCAAAACAAAGCAACTGAGTACTATTAAGTGCGAATTGTGACTGATAGCCGCAATCAGCATTAATACCAAATACCCTACACGGGTTTGTTTGCGGGTAGCTGTTATATAATTTACAATACTTAAAAACAACAGAGGGGTTAATACATCGGGCATCAACTGGCATGCAAACCATCCTGCAGATGTAAGAACAGATACTGATACCGCCAACAACAGCAACACAACCAAACTAATACGCGGCAGCAAAAACCTGATAAAATCTGTAAAAGCAATAGCTAAGACAACACATTGTATAAAAACTGCCAACCATAGTGTAGCTCCAAAAGACATCAGCTTTAGCAACCATGCATAAAATACAGGTCTGTCTGCCGGGTAGGTATTAGCCATGGCCGCCTCTATGTATGTACCTGCATCGGCAGATGGTATTATGTAACCGTTGTAAAAAGCCAATAACATAAATGCAATGGCTACAACTATTATATTCAGCAGGTACCTATACATAGGGCAATAATCAGATACTGTGTAAGTTAGCAATATTGTAAGGAATGTGCATACGCCACCTCATAGACAGATAGTATATAAAAAACCGCATGATGGCATGAATCCGTTGAAAAAAATATAATCGTGATAATGAATATACCATATAGCTTTGCCTGATAAAATACATACAACCATGCAGCGTCCGCAAAGCACAGAACACAACACGTATTTTCTGAAATATATAAGCCTGATACCTGAAGGAGATTATTTTGAACTGCTGATGCAAAACACAGAAGAGGTAGTGAGTACTTTTATGAACATAAGTGAAGACAAACAAAACTACCAATACGCTCCGGGCAAGTGGACACCCAAACAAATGCTGATGCACCTGATGGATATGGAACGTGGCATGAGCTACCGTGCGCTGATAGCAGCACGCGGCGATAGCGAACACATGATACAAACAATGGATGAAGACCTGTATGCTGCCAATGCTGTAGTAGACAACCGTAGCATGAACGACCTGCTGGAAGAATTTGCAGCCATCCGCTTTGCCACCCGCAAGCTGTTTGAAGGCATGACCGAGGAACAAACCACATGGACAGCCAATGTAACCAACGGGCGTGTATCTGCCCGTGCACTGGGCTATATGATGATAGGCCATGCCATGCACCACCTGAATGTATTGAAGGAGCGATACTTATAACAACGAGAAGCTACAGGTAATACCCACACAAAAATTGCGAGGCAGCTTATCTACCCCAAAAATGGCACGGGTATGTATGCCTTTGTCTCCCAATACTTTTACAAACAGGTCTGATGCACCGTTGGCTATAACAGGTCCGTCATCCCAACTGTCATGCGCCTGATAGTAAATATCTGCATGGTTCAGCCCTGCTACTTTATCAAAGCCTACATAGTTATGTATTTGTGCCAATACATTGGCAGCACACATGGCAGCAGCTATATAACCTTCTTCTGTACTAACAGTATCTCCAAGCCTGCCTGTGTACAAGTATTCATCGTTGCGTATAGGAAATTGAATGGCTACATAGGCCACCTTATTTCTCACATTCACCGAAACATATGAGCCTCCGGGCTTTGGCGGATGCTGCAAGTGTTGTTCGTAAGGAGCAAGTAGTGTGATGATATTACCTGTATCCATAGATTATGTTTTTGCAAAATTATTCTTTCAAAAAAAACTGTATGGCACCATTAGTGCCTGCATTGCTGAACAAATCGAGCTGATAGGTCTTCTTGCGGGTAATGACGGTAAGATGAGCCGTACAAGGTGGTATCTCGCCCTCATTTTCTGCCACCATCAGTAGTTTGCATAAGGCCATGTCTTTGCCAACAGATATGTATTGAATAAGCGACTTTCCCGTAATGCGTTGATTTGATAATAAGACACTGTCGTTCAGGTACAGTGTTATCACATCTCCGTCCACCTGTCCGTTATCTACAAGCATTATTTTGATGGAATCTTTTTCAGCCTCATCTATTTCTATCAGCTTTTGCACATTTACTACTCTGTCAAGCTTTGAATCATGTGCAGACACAGATTGATTATCTGCTCGTTTTGGCAAAGGCCTCTCAAGCAGCACCTTACTTGTTGATGGCAGAAACATAGTATTTTCCTTCCATTTACCTTCAAAACGTACAGAACTGTCTGTATATTTCAGCTTCATGCTATACGTGCCCAACACATTTATAGACAATAGCCCTACATGCACATCATAGGCACTGTCTTCTCTCACCACTATTGTAGAATCTGCCTTTCTGAATTTTCCGCTTATATAATAATGTTCGTACTTACCGTTTTTATAATACAGATGAGACATACCGCTTACAATACTATCCGATGAGATGTCAAAATCGAGTACCAGCTTTTGCGGGTTTGTAATACCAAATGAAAAACCATAGTTCCCCACCCATTTACCCGATATATCCTGTGCGTGTGTCTGCATGGAAGAGAGCAGGAATACCAACAAGTATATGTATCGCATAGAAAGCTGTTTACACTTCAAACAAACCAAATATTTTCTAAAAAGAATGTTATATAATCATGCTGTAAACCAACATAGCCGCAGTACTGTATACCACGGCTATGCTATTCATACTGCCACTCTATTCTAATTCTTTATAAACCTTGCACCGTACACACCATCAGCATACACATGGTATATACCGGCAGCCAGTTGGCTTATGTTCAGCTCCCTGACATCACCTTTTGCTTCCATTACCAGCAGCCCTTTATTATCCCATACCTTCACATGGCTGATGCTGCTCTTTCCTTTCTTTAAATACAGTACATCAGTTGCCGGATTAGGATATAACACCACTGCATCCGTATTTGTTTGCGCTATAGTATTAATGCCCGTAGTAGTATTAGTAAATATAAACCTGTAAAAGTGTTTATTGAGGTACGCACCGTTTACATAACCATAAGAACGTGCCGTGTCTGCTTTACCATTAGCATCGTAGCCCATTACCATCTTATAGTCTATTAGCCAATTGGCACTTACACCATCGCCAACAGAGCGTACCCAACCAGCCAGTTTGCCAGCGCTGTTATATTGGTTCACTACTTTTTCAGCAGGCAAAAATGCGGTTGAATCACCTGCATCTGTGTAATAAGACTCAAAAGAATCTACCCTGCCTGCAGCATCATATGCAAATATATTTTTGGTGTAAGACTGTACAGTATTGTTATCGTAAGCTGCACTTAGTTGATACACTATTCTATCTGTCGCGTCTTTCAATATGGTTATCACTTCCATCGTATCACCATCTACTACCGAGGCACATATTATTTTGTTGGCATTGTAGGTATAGTGTTTATAAAAGGTATCGTTTACATCCTTATATACTGTAGCTACCTGATACAATTTATTGTTTGCATCATACTTATACAAATCTATGAACACCTCGCCTGCAGGTACAGAATTCCTCCTCTTTATTATACTGTTCAAGGAACCGTTGGCATTGTAGGTAAATGTATCTGTAAAACGCTGCACAGTAGGGTTGCCTGCATAAGTAATATCATTGTCTACTGCCTGTGGTGTATTGTTCACATAGCGAAATACATAGCTGTTCTTTCTGCTTATCTCCCACTGTCCGTTATCCCAGATGTACGATTCCAATTTAGAGAAAGTGCTATCGTTATATTTATCAGACACATACTTGCCTACCTTCTGCCAGTTTTCCGTGTTCACATCATCTCTAGATTCTGTGTAGAATGATGGTTGCTGATTGCGTAGCTGGTCGTAATACACATAAGGAGTTCTCGCTTCGGGGTCGTTGTAAAATGAAAAACCGAATTCCAATTTGTCCTGTGCGTTGGCGGCTGTTGCCAACAAGCTTAATGATGCACCTATCATTAGCTTTAGCTTACTGTTCATAATCCTGTTGATTTATTAGCGTGTGATTAAACTTGTCCTCTATGCCTTCTTAGGGCTTCTGGGAAATACAAGCATCAACCCCAGCGAACAAGCAAACAAAAAGCTTTCTATATTCAACCATTTGCTGCCAAATTCGCCCAGTGGCCCCTCGTGTATCAGCGTTATAACGCGAGATAGTGCATAGAACCCCCATAGCATGGTCAAAAAAATCAATCCCGCCTTTTTATCTTTAACCAACAGGTAAATAAGACTAATAACAATGGTAAGCCCGACACCACCATACACCCCACGTATGGAACTATAAGCATCGTTATTGGGCAGCTTTACTTGTACCAGGTCCATTACCATCTGCGGGCTGAAGAATGCCATGGCACTTACCATTAATAGTGAGAATGCAGAAAAAGCTATCAGCACACCTGCGCTGATGTTTAGAAATTTGTTATTACTTTTCATATACTTTTATTTTGATGCAAAGCTCACCCATGCACAAAAAATAAATCTTGGCGCAAACCAAGATTTATGAGCAATATGATATGTAAGGAGATACTTATTTGTTTACATCAGCCAGTTTTGCTACCAGCTTATAAAACGATTGGCGAGGTATAGCCGGTACAGCATTCTTTATAGACTTGTTGATGAACCCCGGTATGCAAACAACCTTACCTTCTTCAAGCCCCTGCAAGGATGCAGCCACTACTTCATCTGCCTCCATCCACAAATCGAGTCCTTTTAACTTACCAAATCTTTTGATGTCTGCTTCGGTATGAAAACCGGTATGTGTAAGCCCGGGACATAAGCTCTGTACTCTTATTCCCTTCTCGCCCACTTCCATATGCAGCGATTCTATAAAGCTGTTTACAAATGCTTTGGTTGCCGAATAGATACTGCTGCCAGGTGCAGGTATAAATGCTGCTAATGAAGAAACTGCAATAATATCGCCTTTCCTTCGCTTCAGCATTTGTGGCAGTATGGCATGTATCAATTGCACTACAGATATGCTGTGTACGTGTATCATACTTACAGATGCTTGTATGTCTTCTTTTGCAAACAACATCTTCTCTCCATAACCAGCTGCAGCTACAAAGGCATCTATTCTTAGTCCTTGCAATTGTCCTATCAAATCATCCACACCTGCAGTAGTTGCCAAATCAGCTACAAGTAGTTTTACATTGCACTTATACTCCTGCTGCAACTCCAGTACCATCGCCTGCAGTTTTTCTTCATTCTTATCGCACAACACAAGGTTATACCTATTACGAACATAGGCACGTGCAAATGCAGTGCCTATGCCCCCGGTAGCACCGGTTATCAATACTGTTTTTCTTACAGCCATATATTTATCATTGTACCACCAATTTACGGTTTACAATATTACCATCAATATCTGCTTTGATAGTATAAACACCTGCGGCAATATTTACCAGTTGAATCGTAGCTTGTTTTTGCCCAGCACTCAACTCTTGTTGCTGCAATACGCTACCTTTCATATCGCACAACTGAATATTACCATTTTGAATAACTGCATTATTCATCACAACATTACAGACTTCTGTTGCCGGATTGGGATATATACTAATAGCCGCAGCAGATGCAACATTCTTTACACTTACCGGCTTTGTAGTATCTTCCAAAGACCACAACTCGGCACCATTGCCGGTATAGTTAGCAGCAAAATATAGTTTACCATCCATTTCGGTAAACCCTTTAAATATGTTGACACCTAAAGGATTTGAATTAGTAGCAACCGTAGGAGCCAGTATATGTGTACCGGTATCTGTGCCATCGGAAACAAACAATTGTGTATCATTAAGATTGATGGCTGCTGTAAAATACAGTTTGTTTTTATAAACCTTCAAATTAGATGGATTAGAACCTAACGTACCCGGTAAAATATCTGCTGCAATATTTGTACCTGCAACAGTACCATCGCTAACCCACAACTCTGTACCTGAAGTAGGCTCGGTTCCCATAAAATATATCTTGTTATTAAAAACAACCGGATAACCAGAATTTCCAATATTCCCTAATGACTGCGTACCGGCAACTGTACCGTCAGACACCATTAATTCATCTGCAGACATTACACCTCCGGCAAAGTAATACTTACCATTAAAGTAAACATTGAAACGATCATTAATATTGTTTAACCCTGTTTTGCCAAAAAGCTTTGTACCTGCAGGTGTACCATCCGTTTCATATATATACCCCCCAGCAGGTGGTGGGCCTATCACTTGAAAAAGCAATTTATTGCCTAATGCAATTTTACTTTGTGGCATAGAGCCTAAAATACCTGCCTGAATATCTTTGAGTAAGATTGTTCCAGTATCGGTACCATTACTTACCCATATTTCAGCTCCTTCTAAATCTGTAGTAGCTGTGAAAAATAATTTCCCATTTGCCTCGCAGTACTTTTCAGGGTAACTGCCACCTGTGGGGTTGATGTCTTTTAACAAAGCTGTTCCGGTAGGTGTACCATTTGTAACCCAGAAATCCTGATTACCGCCACCTGAACCAAATGCACTGAAGTACACCCTGCCATTATAAGCTATAAAATTGCCCGGTGTGCTGGATACCCCACCTGCATATATATCTTTCAAAAGGGATGTTCCGGCAGATGTACCATCACTCTGCCACACTTCAATACCCTTACCTGTGCCATCATCAGCAGAAAAAATAAGCTTACTGCTATTCAACAACGTAAGATTGTCAGGATTGGAGCTTCCGGAACCCGGGAGTATATCTGATACAATACCAATACTCGGATGAATACCGTTGGTGTAAAATATCTCTGTACCTTCTCCGCCGGCTGTTGCAATGAAATATAAAATACCATTCATCACAATCATTGAATGCGGATATGAATCACCTACACCATTGATGTTGTACTCTTTAAAAACATATTGTGCATTGGCTGCTGTACCCGCCATTAATAATGCTGCAAGTAATATTTTACGCATATTAGAGTTTTATGGTTCATTATAAACATACGATTATTATTGCATGTTTCTCGAAATTCAGATTAAGACCCGATTAAAAAGAAGGCACTGATAGACTACTTTCAGTTTAACACAATACTAACAGCCAGATATACTACGTTTTACCATACAAGTTTGTCTATACTACAAACCGGCATTGTATGAAACAGCTTTTCTTACTATTCACATTAATCACATCATATACATCCATCGCACAAACTTACAGCAGTCAAGACTCTGCACGTGCAAAAGCCTATCTAAATAAAGCATGGCAGCAACCACTATTTGCTGCAACCAGAGACAAGCTTTTAGACAGTGCGCTGATGATAATACCTACACATGCATACTACTGGCAGCAAAAATCTATGCCGCTATACAAAGCATGGAAGTATGAACTAGGCAAACCATATCTGGATAGCGCTGTGAAGTATGACCCCGGTAGTTGGCTGGGTTATGCAGGTGTTCTTACTTGTATTTTTCAAAAAAGCTATAAGGAAGCATTAGAACTTTTTTACCGCGCAAAGGCAAACCCAAAGTGTACAGGCTACATAATGGACCATCCATACAACTTCTATATTGGGCTATGTCATTTGCAACTGAACCATATTGATAGCAGCAAATATTATATAGAAGGCTGTGTAAATGAAACTATCAATAAGCGTGGAGAAGACTGGGTGCATCCAAACCATTTTTTCTATCAAGGCATTATACAATATGAAATGGGCAACTATGAACAAGCAATAACAACATTCCGCAAAACCGTTAAATTATACAAACAGTTTTCAGATGCATATTACTATACTGCACAGTGCTACATGAGAATGGGCAAATATGCAGATGCGCTTGAAAATGCAGAACTCGCATCTCAATACTATAAAGAAGGATATAGCATACGTGAAGACAATACACTATACGAACCATTCCCTTACCAGATACGAAAGTACTATCTGGATGGAGTGTTGAAAATGCTGAAAGAAAAAGTAAATACTAACTGATAGCTTTTTTCACCTCAGCTATCAGCATATCTACTTCGTTAGTAGTATTGTAAATATGCGTAGATACTCGCAAAGAGTCCAACCCGTTTTCGGCTACGCTGCGTATGCGAATTTTATTGTTGGCACATTGTTCGTAGAACTTTGTGTACTCAACACCTCTTATGCGGAAGCCATTAACTGCACATCTGCTTTTATCTTCTGTAGGTGTTATCAATTCTATTCTATCACCCAAAGCTATTAGTTGTTGTTGTGTATATGTACCAAGATATTTTATACGGTTGTGGATGTTTTCCATACCAATCGTTTCTATAAAATCGATTGCTGCATCTACACCCTTATATAAACCAAGCGCCTGTGTACCACCGTAGTAACGATGCGCATTGTCAGCATACTTTCCCATCTTTGGCGTTTCTAATGCCATATTCCATTTGGCATTATCACTACCCCCACCTACAAAATAAGTTTGCAGTATCTGCTGAAAATCTTTACGAACATATATAAAGCCCGTCCCTTTGGGCCCCAACATCCATTTGTGGCAGCAAGATGCGTATGTATCGCAACCCATATCATGCAAATCCAGCATCAACATACCGGGCCCATGTGCACCGTCTATTATTGAGTATATACCACGCTCTCTTGCCATAGTGCATATCTCTTTTGCAGGTAATATCTGCCCTTGTGTGCAAGGTATATGCGGCACTGCTATAGCGCGTGTACGTTTTGTTATTAATGCCTCAATACGCTCCAGTGTTTCTGCTGCTGTAGATGCAGGTGTGAAGGTTTTGATAACAATACCATGCAACTTCCTGCGGTTCAGCCAAGGAAAGGCATTGCCCACATGCTCATGTGTTGTCAGTATTACCTCATCTCCTTTTCGCAGCGGCACACCCCAGCACCCGATGTTGATGCCATCTGTAACATTATGTGTCAGTGCTATTTCATTTTCATGAGCACCAACAAAAGATGCTAACTTCTTAGCAGTATTTTCCCATCCACCATAGCCACCATGATGGTCGCCCTCCATCATACCATTTTTCACTGCTTCTATTACAGGATACGGTGATGGCCCCATAGTGCCGTTATTAAGGTATGTCAGCTCTTTAGAAAGCGGGAAGAGTTGCCTTACGTTTTGCCAGTATTTTTCGTCGTCTTTAGCTATAGGTTTATCAGCCTTCAAGGATTGCATTGCAGCCATAGCTTCCATTTCTGTAAAAGACATAGCAGAAAGAACAGAAGCAGTTCTCAAAAAGTTACGACGGTTGAACATAGGGGTCTCTTATTAGTAGACTTTAAATATAACACTAATAATGAGTATATAATAACTGTGAGGCGGCTAATTTAAGGCACTAAAAAAGGGTTGATTTCTCAACCCTTTTAAGTAGTCCGACCTGGATTCGAACCAAGACTAACTGAACCAAAATCAGTTGTGCTACCTTTACACCATCGGACTAACTGGTGTCATTGGGATTGCAAAGGTAATAGGTGTTTTGAAAACTGACAAACTTTTCTCACAATTATTTTTTTAGAATAAATAACATTCGGGGATAAATATGCTCCCCCATTCACACTTCACTCATTTGAAAATCATGTTTTTGGAGTAGGTTTGCAATCAACACCCATTTTAATACTTTTCAACACATGTCTATAGCGGCAAACCCGCGTCAGTTCGTTATTCGAACCATATTCATCAGCATGGCTATCATCATGCTGATACGTCTATTTTTTCTGCAAGTGGTAGAAGATAAATACAAAGTGATGGCAAACGATATTGCCATCTTCCGCAAAGTTGTTTATCCCCCACGTGGCGCCATATTAGACAGACGAGGCAAACCCATGCTTTACAACGAACGTGTATACGATTTGATGGTAACACCCGGGAGTGTCAGTAAGTCTTTAGATACACAATCGCTATGCGAAGTGTTGGGGATTACCACCAAGGATTTCACCAAAATGCTCAACAAAACCCGTATCAAAAGCGGGCCAATGCGCAAAGGTGTTTTTATAGAAGAGATGAGCGCACAGCAAACTGCTCGCTTTCAGGAAAACATGTACAATTTCCCAGGCTTCGAAATGGCAGAACGCTTCAGGCGTACATACCCGCGTGCAAGTGCAGCATTAATGCTGGGATATATTGGCGAAGTATCGCCCGATATGCTGAAGAAAGAACAATATGCTTCTTATCAGCAGGGCGACTATACGGGTATGAACGGGCTGGAACGCAGCTATGAAGATGTGCTGCGCGGTCAACGCGGTGTTCACTTTCTGGAGCGCGACAACTTTAACCGCCCGCGCGAACCATACAAAGGTGGTACACTTGATACACAAGAGGTTGCCGGTAGAAATCTGGAGCTATATTTGGATGCAGACTTGCAGGAGCTTGGCGAAAAACTGATGCGCAACAAACTGGGCGCAGTAGTAGCCATAGACCCAAGAACAGGTGGCATACTGGCAATGGTGAGCGCACCTAACTACGACCCCAATCTGCTACGAGGTACAGAACGCACCAAAAACTATAGCAAACTATATCGCGATGCAACTAAGCCATTGCTGAACCGTGCTACACAGGCATATTATCAACCGGGCTCTACTATGAAGCCGATGACAGCGTTGATAGGGCTTGACGTAGGTGCCATCACACCTTCATTCGGCTATCCTTGTGGCGGCGGTTATTATGCATGTGGCAAGCGCATAGGCTGTACACACACAGGTGGTGGCCACGCTGCCAATCTGCGACTGGCCATGGCACACTCCTGCAACGCTTACTTCGTGCATGTGTTCAGGCTGATTGCAGATAACAAAAAATTCGGCGGAGTAAAGAAAGGTGTGCAGGCATGGCACAAATACTGTAACGACTTTGGTTTTGGCCACCCTACAGGTGTTGATATTCCTTTTGAGATGAGTGGTAAAGCACCGGACTCTAATACGTACAACAAAATGTACAATGGCTCATGGAACTCTTGTACCATGCTATTTGTAGGTATGGGACAGGGCGAGATAGCGCTTACCCCTATACAGCTTGCCAACTCTATGTGCATCATTGCCAACAAGGGCTACTATTACACACCGCATTTTGTAAAATCTATCGGCAATAACCCTAACGACCCATTGCTGAAAAAGTATCACGAAAAACACGTGGTAACGCATATCCCCGATACCTTCTTTGATGTGGTAGCAAAAGGCATGCAAGATGTGGTAGAGCACGGTACAGGTACAGTTGCCAAAATGGAAGGCATAGAAATATGTGCCAAAACAGGCACTGTAGAAAACAAAGCAGTAGTAAACGGGCAAGCTATGAAGATGAAAGACCACTCTGTGTTTGTAGCATTTGCACCGAGGGTGAATCCTAAAATTGCCATTGCAGTGGTAGTAGAAAATGCAGGGTTTGGCGCATCATGGGCGGGCCCTGTAGCCAGCCTGATGATAGAGAAGTATCTGTTGGATAGTGTATCAAGCAAGCGCAAAGGACTGCAAGAGAAAATGTACAATGCAAACCTTGTAAACAAATACACCTATGCTATAGACTCTGCGCAACGCTTGCGCGATGCAGCAAGAATGCAACGAAAAGAAGACGCAAAAAGATTGGCAGATAGTATCGCCTATGCAAAAGATTCTGTCAGGGCAATGCGATTCTTCAACAAGTATTACAACATTAAGAAAACAAAATAAGCACACGCACATCATACGTTTTCCATGAGCGCACAGAGCAAATCCATATTCAGCAGGTTAGATACACTTACATTAGTACTGTATCTGTCGCTTGTTTTCATAGGTGTGATGACCGTATTTTCTGTAGAACACCGCAGTACAGACCCCAGCATCTTTATGATGAGTAAAAACCACATGAAGCAGTTTATGTTTCTGGGCGTGTCTTTATTTGTTGGGTTAATCATCATATTTACAGATAGTAAATTCTTTTCGTCATTCGCATACCTGTCATATACCATTGGTATCTTCTTATTGATAATTACCATTTTTGCCGGTGTCGATATTAAAGGTTCACACTCTTGGTTGGGGGTAGGCGCAGCCAGGTTCCAACCGGGTGAGGTCTGTAAGATATTTACGTCTCTTGCACTATCAAAATTCCTTTCATCGCCCGATACCAACTTCCAGACACTACGTCACAGATTAATAGGAGCTGCATTTGCATTAGTGCCTGCTGTGCTTATCATTCTGCAAAAAGAAACGGGACTTGCATTGGTTTACTTCTGTTTCTTTCTGGTAATGTACCGTGAAGGCTTACCCAATATCATCCTCATTATAGGCTTCTCGCTTGTAGCCCTTACACTTGCATCGTTGCTTGTAGACAGATTAGTATTGTTCATTATAATCACCATACTTGCAGCGGGTGGTGGCTACCTGATTCGCAGAGAACTGAAAAGGAATATATCT